>Ga0256404_1001282_pt1 | contig 62300 bp, 50 predicted proteins | sample RumenRJG_01DNA_FD_185990 | JGI IMG/M metagenome (GOLD analysis project Ga0256404, IMG submission 185990) | Bovine rumen microbial communities from Lethbridge, Alberta, Canada - RJG_01 | ecosystem: Host-associated > Mammals > Digestive system > Stomach > Rumen | place: Canada: Alberta | collected...
TTAGGTTTTCTTCCTCCTGTTTTTTGGTCTGTGCAATTTCCATTATAACAGAAGGTTGAAAACCTTTTTGTTTTGGGGAATTATATTTTACAGCTTACCGCTTCCTTAAAATCATTTGTATTTTTCTTTACAGAACAAAAATCCTGTGTTACTATAAATAAAAGCGAGATTTCGTCTTCGGATGGTCTAGCAGGACTTATTGCCGAATTCAACCCTCGCAAGAAATTCACAAACTGGAATCCTTCCAGACAAAGGAGTCGCCAAATGAAAAACAAAATTATGGGATTTGTCACCATCACTTTGGTTCTGGTACTCGCATCATGTTCTTCAATGAAGCAAATGTTCGACTTAAAGGGAATCATTGTTTCCGCAAACGACCAGAGGTACACAGGAAAATCCACAGTCGTTCCTATGGACATTAAAACAGGAAACCTGCGCTTTGAATTCAACGCCACATCCGACCCGGTAGACAACGGCTATCCTGTAAAAATCGCAAACAGCGACAGTTCAGTTGCATCCGTAACACAGAGCGCATCTGACCCGACAAGCTACACAATCACAGGTCTAAAGAGCGGCTACACAACCGTAACCGCAAGCTGCTCAATCTACACATTCGACTTCATCGTCTATGTAGCAGACTCATCCCGCGGAATCACCGTAGACAAGCTCAAGGCCCAGCGCGAAGCAGAAGTTGCCCGTGCAGCCGCCGCAGCAGCAGGAATCTCTTTCAAGGAAAAGGATTACCGCTGCGACCTTGGCGGTGGAGAGTATGACGGAATCACATTCAAAAGCGACACAGAATGTGTAAGTGTAATCCACATGGAGCCTCCTTATGAATACAGGCCTGCCACATACGCAATCGATGTTGCAAAGAAGCAGATTTCCATCACCTATACCGGCAAAGTCTACTTTGACGAAAAGCTTACAAAAGAATACAAAGACGGTGCATTCACACCATCAACAGAAGTCTACAACTATTCCGCAGACCTGTCCGTACTTACAGACAAGACCGGAAAGGAATTTGCACGCCAGTAAGCTCTTAACCCGCTAAAAAACAAAAAAAGCCAGCTTCAGCTCCATTCCAGATGTTGAAGCTGGCTTTTTTATTATAAAATGATAAATTGGGTTCTTAGGGCGTTAGCCCTAAGCCGTGCCCTAAAAGGAGGGGAGGTTTGGAGGGGAGGGAACTGCGGGCTTCGGACTCTGAGCGGGTCCCTCCCCTCCAAGTTCGGGGTTCAAGGGTTCTCCCTTGAAAAAAACTTTTTCTTTGCAAACAAAAAATTCAGTGCTATAATTTTCCTATGCCAATCATAGAAAACCCAAAGAATTTTGACTACGGCCACATCTTCATCATGCGGGGAAAAAACATCCTGGTAAAAAAGGGAAGTTCCGCCCAAGCCTCCACAGCAAAGCCCCTTGGCAAAGAAGACCTGCCAGACCAGCAAACCGCCACAAAATGCCTCTCCGCCCAGATTGTTTCCGATTGGTATGCAGAAGCAGAACTTGACTACTGCGCCCTAATGCTGGAAGATGGCAGCCCCACCCCATCCGCGCTGGAAGAAATTCCTTTAAGACAGTTCTTCTGGCAAAGCAAAAGCGAAGAAGAACAAAAAAATGCCGTAACCTCAAAGGTAAGCTCCCTGGCAGCAAGAGCGCGCGGATTCTTGTGCCTTAGGCAAACATACCGCTACTGCCCAAAGTGCGGCTCCCTGCTTACAGTCCACAGCACACAGGTTGCCAAAGTCTGCCCCTCTTGCGGAAGAATAGACTTTCCCCGCATAGAACCTGCCATCATAGTGCTTGTAAGCAAAGGCGACCAAATACTCCTGGCAAAAAGCAAAACCGTAGTCTCTGGCTTTTACAGCTGCATAGCGGGATTCATGGAACACGGAGAAAGCGCAGAGCAATGCGTTGAGCGGGAAGTAATGGAAGAAACCGGCCTTAAGATAAAAAACATCGTCTACAAAGGAAGCCAACCATGGCCCTTCCCCGACCAGCTCATGTTAGCCTTTACCGCAGAATACGAAAGCGGCCAAATAAAAATCCAGGAAAGCGAAATAGAAGACGCCGGCTGGTACTCAAGAGACAATCTCCCCCCCATCCCCCACCCCGGCAGCGTAGCCTACAACCTAATCATGGGAATCTTCGGCAATAAATAACCCCTCCCCTTTGCCAAGTTCATGGGCTCCAAAATCAGATTCCAAATTAATCCTTATGTAAAGCAACCGGGAATCAGTTTTGTGTGCAGCGGAAGGGAAATCCGGCTGAAAACCCGCATTGGAGCGGAACGAGCGCAGCGAGTTTAATTTCCTATTCCGCGACACCGCGGGTTTTCAGACGGATTTGCCTGGGAGCGGAACACAAAACTGATTCCCATGCTTGAATTTCACCCCTCAAAGCGTTAATATAAGGCATCCTTTTTTTGCCGGAGCGTTATATGAAGAAAATTATCAGCGGAAAAGTCCGCGAAGTTTACGATTTGGAAGACGGACGCATGGTCATCGTTACAACGGACCGCATTTCCGCATTTGACGTAATTCTGCCCACAATGATTACAGACAAGGGCAAAGTCTTAAACGCACTCTCAAACTTCTGGTTTGACTACACAAAAGACATTGTTAAAAACCACATGATTTCGTCCAACCTCAAGGACATGCCAGCCGAATTCCAGAAAAGCGAATTTGAAGGCCGCACAATCCTGGTAAAAAAACTCAAGATGGTACCATACGAAGTAATCGTACGCGGCTATATGTTCGGCTCAATGTACGAAGCTTACAAAAAGGGAGAAGAATTCCTTGGCCACAAATTCGACAAGGAATACCAGCAGGCAGAAAAGCTTGACGAACCCATCGTAACACCATCCACAAAAGCCGCAGAAGGCCACGACATCAACGTAACCCTGGACTACATGAAAAAAGACCTGGGCGAAGAACTCGGCAGCAAAATTGAAAAGGCAGCACTTGCAATCTACAAAAAATGCTACGAACATGCCGCCAAAAACGGAATCATCATTGCAGACACAAAATTTGAATTCGGCCTTGACGAAAACGGAGACCTAGTCCTTGCAGACGAAGTATTAACCCCAGACTCAAGCCGCTTCTGGAACGCAGCAGAATACAAAGTGGGAACAAGCCCCGCAAGCTACGACAAGCAGTTTATCCGCGACTGGCTCAAGAACAACAACCTTGCCGGCGACCCCAACATCAAGAGCATCCCAGCAGAAATCGTAGAAAAAACATCTGCCCTCTACCACGAGTGCCAGAAAAGAATCTGCAGGTAAGCAGAAAACTTCATACTTGTCCCGCACAAGCGGGATAAGTTTTCCCCCTATCACTTACGTCCCGAACCACCCCTAAGCAACTTGTGCTTGTGGCTTTTTTCCATATACAAAGCATTGTCAGCAGAAGAAATCAGTTCCTTTTCATCTTCCGAATAAGCGCGTGCCATACCAACACTTATATTAATCTTAAAATTAGCACTATCGGATTCAACACGGCCATTGCTTTCAAAAAGGCTAACAAGATCCTGCCTAAAATCTTCAGCATCAGCAGGTTTCTTTGCATTTATAACGATTGCAAATTCATCGCCGCCGTATCGCGCAAGAAAGCAAGACTTAAGCTCCGGGTTAAGTGAACACACAAGCTTTAAAAGCTTTGCAGTTTCTATAAGGGCATTGTCCCCCTCCAAGTGCCCGTAAGTGTCATTTATCTGCTTAAAAAGGTCAATGTCAATCATGAACAAATACACATTAACATAATTTTCAGCAAGCGAAGTCTTTATGTAGCGGTCAAAAGCACCCCGGTTGTTCAGCCTGGTAAGAGAGTCGGTAGAAACCTGGGCATTGGCAAAATCAACATGCTCCATCATCAAAAGCAGGGCAAGGGTAATCCAAACAAAGCCTACGTCTGCAATCAGCAAGTGGGCAAGCCCCGCAAGACAGGGCAAAAAAGAAAACATCAGCTTGGTAGGCCAAAAGCGTTTCTCGTAGCGCCCCATAAAAAGCCTAATCAGAACAATAACCGACGCAATCGTAAAGTAAAGGTACGTAATGGCAATATGAATAAAATAATACTTTCCCTCTACAATTCTATTCGTCAAAGGATCTGCAAAAGCTATGTGGCCGGTAAAAAAACTTTCCAGGGAAACAATCATCAGAAAAAGGGCCGGAATATGCATAATGTAATAGCGGTTTCCCATAAAAAGCCATTTTCGCCGCTGGGGATTCTCGCATATTATGTAAATGCACCAGTAGCAACCAATAATACCGGAAATTCCATTCCTTATGTCTATCAAAAGCGTCTGGGCAATATTAGCAATTTTATTAGTCCGCCCAACCAGAAGATCACTTGCAATAATAATGGCAGAAATCAGTGCAGTGGCCCAAAGTATATTGATGAACAATATAGTGTTGGTTTGCCGGTCTAAGGTATACTTAACTTTGTACAATATGAACAATACTATGATTATCGTGATAATATTGTATACAACGTCGTATAAAAGATGCATCCATTTTATTATAAACGCTTTTTTTTGTGATGTAAACTTTTATTTTTTTCTGAATTTTCTCTTCTGGACGGTACTTTTTTCCGCTCTACCTTTTTACTCTTCGGCTAATTCGACTGAACATGCCTATGCGCCACCGCCCTTTCGGGGTTCCGGCATTCGCCTCCATTGCCTGCGGCAACGCTCCGCGCCCCTACACGGCGGCGTAGGCTTTGTATCGCTCTTGTCAGGAAAGACTTTCCTCCACTTCATCGTAGACTTTAAAGCCGGGAATGTTTTTTGCCAAATTCTGCATGCGCTCGTCATTCCTTGCAATTGCCTCTGCAATAGAATGCAGCTCCTTGCTAATGTTGGCAGGCATGGCGTAGTCCTTTTTGTAGTGCAGCTGGTGCTCAAGGCTGGCCCAAAAGTCCATGGCTATAGTCCTAATCTGAATTTCAACAGGAATTTCCCTCTTCTGGTCAGAAAAATACACGCCAACTTTTACAATCACGTGCAGGCTTCTGTAGCCGCTTTCCTTGGGATGCTTTATATAATCCTTTAGTTCTATTAGCGTTATGTCATCCTGCTTCAAAAGCATCTGGGTAACGCGGTAAACGTCGCTTATAAAGGGGCAGGTAACGCGGATGCCGGCAATGTCGTAAAGCTTGTTCACCATGTTGTCCATGGTAAAGGCAAGGCCCTTGCGCTGAAGCTTTTCCGCAATGCTCATCGGCTCCTTAATGCGGCTTGTAATAGTCTCTATTGGGTTACGCTCATGCTTGCTTTGGAATTCATCCTCAAGAATCTCAAATTTAGTAACAATCTGCTTTATCCCGCTTTCGTACAGCATCAAAAGCTGCTGGAACTCCATGGCAGTGTCTATAATGGCCTGCGGGCTGGAAAAAAGTTCCTTGTTGTCGCGCACGGTATTGCGAAGAATTAATTCCTGATTCATATTTAAAATATAATGATTTTTTGCCTATTTGACCAAATATTTTTTTGTTATTTGCGTTTTAGCGTTAATGCAATCCGCCGCATATGCAAGCATCCCCTATAAAATACATACCAATACATTTAGCATTAAGAGCTGTCATGCCGAACTTGATTCGGCATCTCTCTTCTATATCGTAATTTAAGATTCTGAGTCAAGCACAGAATAACGCAAAGCTACTGGTCTTCGGCCACTTTTTCCGAAAGGACATAGGCTGTAACAGTGCTGTAGCTTGGTGCATCAAAGAAGGTTACTTCCGTAAGGTTTATCTTTGCAGTAACAGGAAAACTTTCGCCAATGCAGACAAGGGTTCCTGCCGCAAGAGAATTTATGCGAACGTCGGAAAGGTCAAGCGAGCGGTAAACCGCACAGGCCTTAGAAATCTTTCCGGTCTTAAAAGCTTTGCAAACCCTGTTGCTTATTGCCCAGTAGTCAGTGTTGTTGTAGCGCACGCGGACAAAATCATTCTTTGCGCTTTCCCCGTTGGAAACACGCCATGCTGTCTTTTTGTCTTCCAGCAAATTTCCAAAGGCATCCACCTGGTCGCTAAGATAAATTTCAAGGCGTTCCCCGCGCTTAACATTTGTCGCCCAAATCATAACGCCGTTCTGGTTCTGCACCCAAAGCGAACCCAAATCCTGCATCATAATTCCAGGCTCTGTGTTTTCAAAAGCCGGATCAGGCGCATTCTGAGCAGAAGCAAGTGCCGCCCCTGCCAACAAAATAAAAACTGTATTCAAAAAAAATTTCTTAATGCTTTTCATTTCCACTCATCCCAAAGGCAGGCCTAATAGTTCTTAATCTTTGCGCGAACAGAATCGCTTATGTCCAAGCGTCCAGCAATATCCTTTAGCTCGTTCCTAACAACTCCGTCCTGAATCAAAAGAAGACCGTTTCCGCCCCTCTGCCCAAGCTTTCCCAAAATATGCATGGCCGTAATGTCGTCCGCTTTTGTGCTGATTTTTTCTGCAACCATAAACTTGTTTGGAATAAGACCGTAATCGCGGAGGTAAACGCTAACAGGAAGCATTTTGGAAGAAGCCCCTTCCGCAGAGGCATCGTGGGAATTAAGAACCGCAAGCTCTACTCCCTCGCCAACCCAACGCCCGGCCTTTGCGGCGGCATCAGAAGAATCATAAAGGAAAGAACCGCCGTCTATAACAATTCCGGGCTTTGCGTCTACCGCGATAAAAATTTCCTGTGCCCAGTAGTCAGAAGAATTGTAAAGCACGTGGACAAAATTCCTTCTGCTCCAGTCAGACGTACGCAAGGCATTGCGCTTTATTTCCGCAGGATAGCTGTCGTTCTTGTCCGGATTGCGGTAGGCACCAACGGCAGTTCCAGCAGGCACATCGCGCACCCATTCCATGTAGCCGCTTGCATTCTCACGCCACAAGGAGCCACCCAGCATAACGGATTCAAGCGTAGAAGAAGTTGATTCAATCTTAATAAAGGTCTCTTCCTGAACAGTCCCGGCATCTTCCCCTTCCGCAGCAAGTCCTTCAGCAGAATTCTTTTTTGAGCAGCCGGTAAGACTTGTGGCAAGAGATGTCATAAAGATAGCAGACAAGGCAAGGGCACCAAATGACTTATAAAACGATTCGCTTTTTTTAGAAAGCATTTTTGTAAATGTGCTGATTTTTTTTCCACCCATATCCTTATTCTAACATCTGTGTTTTTATTTTGCAACAGGGCGGTAGAAAAGGATGAACCTCCTCCTTCCACCAGAGCCCTGTGTGCGCTGAACCTCAAAATCATCTGAAAGATATTCAATCAAATCAGAAAGCTTTTTAAAGCCGTAGTCAAGGGTGTCAAAGCCCGGATCCTGCCTCTTAAAATATGAACCTGCCGCGCTAACGTCTGCCCATCCTGTTTCGTCTGCATAGCGGTTGTAGGCATTCATCAGAAGCTTGTAAATCTTTCTGAACTGGCGGTCAGTCATAGTTTCGTTTCTGGAGCGGTGCTGGAAAAGGCCAAGGCCGGAAGACTTCTTTGCCTTGTGGGGCTGCTTGGCAACTTCCTTAAGCTTTTCTTCCTCTTCCTCAGACTCTTCCTCTTCCGCATCCTGAAGGTTTTCTATAAAGATAAAATTGTCGCATGCGTTTACGAATGACTGGGGAGTTTTCTTCTGCCCAACACCGTAAACAACAAGCTGGCTTTCCCTAAGACGAGTTGCAAGTTTTGTAAAGTCGCTGTCGCTTGTTACAAGAACAAAGGCATCGTACTTGTCCGTGTAGAGCAAATCCATGGCATCTATAATCATTGCGCTGTCGCTGGAATTTTTTCCGCGCGTGTAGGCAAACTGCTGAACCGGAATTATTGCGTTGTCGTTAAGCTCCTTCTTCCAGTTCTTTAGGGTGTCCAGGGAAAAGTCTCCGTATGCCCTCTTTGTAATCACGTGGCCGTAAACCGCAACTTCCTGAATGATGGAACGTAGCTTGTTCACAGGTGTGTTGTCTGCGTCTATTAAAACTGCAATTTTTTTCTGCTCGTCTATGTCTATCATCTTATAGCTCCACGGAAATCAATTTTGTGTTCCACTCCCAGAAAAATCTGTCAGAAACGCCTCAGTTGCGCGTATAAGGTATTAAGGTCGCTAACGCTCCCCCGCGCAAAGGGCATTTCTGCCAGATTTTTCTTCCGTTTCACACAAAATTGATTTCCTACATTGCTTTTCATAAGAATCAATTTTGGAAATTGATTTTATTGTGTTAGTCCGCCAAGTCTTTTAGTGTCTTCTTAACGTTGCCAGCAGTGTATGCGCTTATGTAGAAGCGGTATGGAGTCTGGTTGGACTCACACAAATATTTTGTCTCCGTCTCGGAAATCTTTTCTTCCGAAACAATCTGGAGGCTATAGTCTTTACCGCCTGCCACAAGGCTAAGCTTTTCAAAAAGGGAATCATCTTTCTTTCCAGAATAAGGCTGCTCTGTCCAAGCGGAAACGTTAACAGCAGAAATTGTGTTCACCCAGGCAGAAACTTTTTCCGAAGAAAGCTTTTCTTCCCCAAAGCCTTCGTATTTTTCAAGCCGCCACGCTGTTGCCGCCGGGGAATTTTCATCACCGGAAGAAGGCAAGGTTTCCTTCTTTACCGTAAAGCTTCCGTCTTTTCCCGAAAGGCTTACAGAAGAAATTTCTGAAGGTGAAAGGGCATAAACTTTTTTGCTTCTAAGTGCGTCTTCATTCGTATCGAACAAAGAGTGGAGCGCATTGTTTGCAAGAAGCACTGTATTCTTTCCGTCCAGCTGAATGTAGCTCTGGTTGCCGGTAGAAGTGTTTTTTCCAACCGCAAGTGTAAGCAGGGCTTTGCCTGAATCCATTGCGGTAACTGTTATCTTTGAAGCATCATCCAAACCGTAGCGGCTTCCGTCACCGGAAAGGGAAGATGCCGTTCCCAATACCTTTATTTCTTTTACCGCGCTCAGAATGGAATAAACAGAATTCTCATCAGCAGGATATTTTTTGCTTCCCAAAGTCCATTCACCATCCGCGCCCTTTACAAGATGAATCTCGTTTTCCGAATCCATGCCTTTTGTGATGACAATTTCGGAAGGTTCAGATTCCGTCTTTACAATCTTGATTCCTGTCCTGGAAGAAGACCAGACCTGAAAAATATAAATCAGCACAAGGACTGCAAGTGCTGCAATCAAAACAATTCTTCTTTTAGAAAAAGTCTTATTCATTCTTTTCATCCTCCGAACTGAATTCCTTGCGGATTGAATTGCGGCGCCTCTTTCGCAAAAGGAATACTATAAGTCCCGCCAAAGCAACAAGAACTGCAAGTCCCGCTTCGTTAAAATACTTTGCAAAGTTTGCAACCGGTCCGCTTGTAACATGCAGAGGGCTAAGGCTAAGTCCCTTAGTACGCATTGAGCAAAGATCTTCCTTGCCGTTCATGTAGTCAACAACATTTTCCAGGAAGAGGGCAATTGGCTCCCCGCTGTTCTCGCTTATAATATTTGGGCCTGTTATCTGAGAAGTTGATGCAACAAAAAGCTTTCCCTTCTGGGTTCCCTTTGCAATAAAGTTGTTTCCTTCAAGAGCGCTTTCATTTTCCGCGTTTGCAGAATCTGCGAGAGGTCCTGTAAAACAGCTTGTAAATTTTCCCTGGGCAAGAAGTGCAAGTGTGTGTTCGCTTACACCTTCCGTTGGTGGAACTATAAAGCGCGGGTCTATCATAACTTCATCATTTTCGTCTGCCGTAACAGTCCAGCTCTTTTTGGAAGCGGATGCAAGCTTTGTAAATTCAAGGTCTGTAACTTCGCCAGAAGTAACTTCGCCAGAAGTAATTTCTCCAGCCTGCAGGAATACAAGGAATCCCAGGTTATAGGTAACAGGATTGTCCTTGGCAAGATTTTCCTTCTGAACAATAGGGGCATGGTAGAAGTTCACGTTGCCAAGCCCCTGCATTGGCCTCTTAAAGCACTGGCTGTCCAAGACGTAGTTGGGCTTAACCTCAATTCCGTTCTTGCTCAAAATCTGCTCAAGGCCCGTTTTGTTTGCATAGTATTTGACCTGTGCATAAGGATTGTTGGGGTCCTGGGGGTACTGCTCAACAAATGGGTCCAGGAAGAGCATTACGTTTCCGCCCCGCATCATGAACTGGTCTATCTTGTAAAGTTCAGCCTGGCTGAATTCTTCTTTTGGACCGTTAATCATTATGCAGGCAACATCGGAAGGAATGTCCTTTGTGGCAAGGTTCAATTCCTGCAAAGTGTATCCGTCCCTCAGAAGAGAGGCAAAATTTCCCGCACCGTACTGGGGGTCATTCATATCCAGGCAGCCGTGGCCAGTTACGTAGGCAATTGTCTGCGTCTGGGCAACAAGGCTTTCCAAAGCGCCGCTTATGTTTTCTTCAAGCTCCTCAAGCCCCTGCACCGCGTTAAGGACAACGCCCGGCATTACCTGCATGGAAACCATCTGAAGGGGAACTACGCGGAAAGACTCGCCCTTCTGCAAAACAAGGCCAAGGGCCGCAAGGGATTCAGAGCGGTTTTCGTCTTTTGTGCGTATAACCTGAATTCCGTAGCGTTCGCGCAAAGAAAGGCATTCATCCCCGGAAGGATCTATTGTCTGGAATTCAATAAGACCGTTTGCCTTTTTGTTTACAAGCTCGTATGCGTTCTTTACAATCTGGTCAACCTTGTCCATTCCGCTTATCTCAAAGTTCAGAAGGTTGCTGGACTTGTAAAGGGTAAGCTTTGGGGTTTCCTTCATTCCGGCAAGGATATTCGTGTTGCGGATAAGGCGCGAAATTGAAGTTGTTATCTTGTATTCCAAACCGCTGGCCTGGGTTACCGGGTCAAGACATTCAATCTGGTCTGCATAGGTAAAGACAAGACCCATAAAGACGTTCTTAAAGCCAACCTCGTTGTTTTTTATTTCCTGAATCTGAACCTGCTGAAGTCCGTAGCCGCCAGCCATGGAAGCATTCTCGTCCTTTTCTGTGTCAAAGTATTCAACAGTAAGCTTCTTACCGGAAGCGTTTTTGTATTCGGTAAGCATATCCTGAACATACTGCCTTACAGCATTCTGGTCTGCAGGAAGATTTTCCGAGAAGAATACCTTTATTTGCAGGGGCTGCTCAAGGGTTGCGCATACGTCGCGGCTTGCAGGAGAAAGAGAATAGGATTTTGCCTCCGTAAGGTCTCCGCGAACAAATGCCTTTCCACCAACAAGGTTCAGCATAAGAAGAATTGCCGCAAAGAGAACCATGTCCAGCACAGGAATCTTCTTTTTAGAATTTGTTATGCTTGCAACGGTTAGTGCAAAGAAGAGGGCTGTAATGCTAAGGAAGTAGATTATGTCCCTGCTGTCTATTATTCCGCGTGCAATAGACTCAAAGTGCGATGTTGAAGAAAGGAACTTTATCCCGCGCACAAGTGAACTTGGCATAAGGACTGCAAACATTCCGCAGAAGCTTAGGAAAGCACAGATTGCAAAAGAGATAAAGAAGGAGACAATCTGGTTCTTGGTAACGGAAGAAGAGAAGACTCCGACCGCACAGTAAGATGCCGCCAAAAGAATTGCACCAATGTAGCCCCCGATGATTGGACCTGAATCAACTTCGCCAAGCAGGCAGCAGGTTAGCACATAAAACAAAGTTGGAACCAAAAGCATTACGCAGGAAACAAGGGACGCAAGGTATTTTCCTGCCACTACGGAAAGCGGTGTTACCGGAAGGGTAAGCAGGGTTTCCAGGCTGCCGCTTCTTTTTTCTTCGCTAAAGACCCGCATGGTAAGAGCCGGAATAAAGAGGCTAAAAAGGCGGGGAAGGTATTCAAAGAAGCCCCTAAGTTCAGCACGCTTTATAAGGAAGAAAGTTGAAAAAAACATTATTCCCGCAACCAGCAGGAACACGACACAAACAATATATGGTATAGGGCTTGTGAACAAAGCAGAAAGTTCACGTGAACAGATGACCGCCCAAGAAGCCTTTTTCTTATTAGACATTGCTTTCGCCTCCAGTTGTTAATGTTCTGAACACATCTTCCAGACTGTTCTTTGCCAAGTCCAGCGAATACAAATCCCACTTGCGGTCAAAAACAAAAAGCGCAACAGAGGGACGCACATCTTCACCGGCCTTAAGGGAAGCGGAAGCCTCGTCAAGCGAAATAACCGCATTCACCTTACCGTCTTCCATGACTGTTGAGCATGAGGCAACAAATGGCAATGTCTCCAGGGCAGATTTTGCATCCTCCGCAGAAGGGCCACCAACAGTAAGCACAACAGCCGCCTTTTGTCCATACGACTGCCTAAGAAGGGCCGTGGGGCTGTCTGCAACTTTTTTTCCGCCACTGATGATGATGACGCGGTTGCAGAGCATCTCCACTTCGCTAAGGATGTGGGTGGAAATAATGACGGTTCTTGTCTTTCCTATTTCACGGATTAGGGAACGCACTTCGCTTACCTGGTTGGGGTCAAGGCCGCTTGTTGGTTCGTCAAGGATAAGGATTTCCGGGTCTCCCATAAGGGCATGGGCAAGGCCAACGCGCTGGCGGTTTCCACGGGAAAGGTCGCCAATATTTTTGTGCATTTGGTCTTTTAGGCCGCAGATACGTGCAAGCTCGGGAACTTTTTCTTTCTTGTCTTTTCCGAGTGTATCTGCAATGTAGCAAAGGTAGTCATAAACAATCATGTCGCTGTAAAGGGGTGCGGACTCCGGCATGTAACCGATTTTTGCCTTTGTCTGAACTCCATTGACCGTAACATCAAGGCCGTCAACTTCCACACATCCGGAAGTAGGTTCAAGATAGCCTGCAATCATGCGCATGGTCGTAGTTTTTCCGGCTCCGTTTGGTCCCAAAAGGCCTACTATCTCACCGGTTTGAATTGAAAAGCTAATACCGTCAACCGCCCGGAAGTCTCCAAAGCAGCGGGAAACGTTTTTTACTTCTATCATTTTCCTGCTCCACAAGCAAATTTTTCCTCCCATTTTATAGAGATAGTTGCAAAAATGCAATGGCAAAATTGCTCCTTTTATTTTTGCAAAATTTTTTATATACTAAGAAAAACAACAAATTCCGCCGCATAAATTATGTTATGTGGACGCCCGCTACTTGAGACGCTCGGAGGAAAAATGAAAAGAATAATTTGTGTATTATTTTCTTTAATAGTTTTAGTATCATCAACATTCGCGGACAAAAGTCGTTTTTATGAAAATGCCAAAATAATAGATATAATGTATGTGGATTCAGAGGATGGTTTGAGAGTTCGTGATTTTCCTTCCCTCAAATCAAACAGACGCTGCGGACTTACACATCGTTTTCCGATAAAAGTTGTGGCAATCGGTAAAGAGGAAACGATAGATGGAATTACAGCTCCGTGGGTAGAGATTTTGCTTCCCCGCTACGAATGGAAAGACTTTGAAGAGGAATATGGCTGGGTGTTCGGCGGGTATCTTTCATCGAAGCCGGCGACTTTTTCAACGAAAGACTGGACAGACAGGAACTTCAAACAGTATCTTGCAAAATGCGATTGGATTGCAAACGTTCAGTCATATTCCACTGAGATTTATGACTTTTATGAAAACGGAGATTTCAGCATAAAAGTTGAGGGACGTGGGCTTGGTGCAAACGGAACTTATCAGACGGATTTCAAAAATCGAACATTAACCACAAAATTTGCCTGGCAGGGAGCTGGCGACGAAGATTTTATATCTGAATATGAAACAAGTACTTACAAAATTGACGAATGCATTTATGAGTTTTCTTTTTGTGCAAACGGCAGGGATTTCATTCCGTATTGCGAGTGCTCAGTTTTGAACAATGAAAGCTATTTCAGAAAATCTTATAAGGACAGTTCTTACTTTAATGAATATATAAAAAGCTTTATGTTTGTTTTTTATTCTTCAGAAAAAATTTTTGATTCGGTATACCGGAAAAATGCCTCAGACTTAAAAAATTTGTTCATAAGATACGGTGTTTACGATTCTCTGAACGAAGAGTATATGGAATCCTATCACGATTACTGGAATCCGATTATGAAAGAACATCAGAAAAAAGCTGATGCGATGAGATAAAAACACATAACAAGAAGTTCAAAGCTGACACAATTGAATTAATCTTGAGTCCAATTATATTACCGTCCCAAGACCAATTCCAGTGAGTTTTACCCACCAATTTTAAGGAAAATTTACGAATTTGAGCAAATTTCGGTGAGTTTACGCACCGAGTTTTCTATATTCTGCAAATAAAGCCTAGCCGGGATTGGAGGGGGCGCGTAGCGCGTGCGCAGCACCGGCCGAGAGGGCAAGCCCCGGAAAGCCCGATAAAAATGGCCTCCCTGCCATTTTTTATCACGGTTTTCTGCCGAAAATCCGCAACCTCTTATGCTAACAAATGACGCGCCCTCCATGGCGCTACTTGTTTGACGGAAAAATGGCAAGAGCAGTTTAACCATTCCGACTGCTCCAGAGAAGAATTTAAAGAAGAATGTGCTTTAGCTTGCAAGAGCTTTAAATTATTGTATAATGGAAATTAAGCCTAAGACCGCAAATGGAGACGAATGATGAAAAAGAATCTTAAGTATGATGTTAACATTGACTTGGCAAACGAGACAAAAAAAGCAATGGCTAAGGCCTTGAATACAGACAACGAAAGGGTGCTGAATAAAATTGGCGCATTTTCTTCTTTGTACGACATCAAATTTAAGGAATACAAAAATCCGGTTCTTGTTTTAAAGACTGAAGAGCCAGGTTCAAAGCAGCTTTTGGCAGCGCAATACGGCAAGCTGGAAAACGTTTCCTACGACATGATAAACCATCTTATAAACGACTGCATCGTTATGGGTGCAAGGCCGCTTACGGTTCAGGATGCAATCATCTGCGGAAAGATGAATAAGGAAGACATAAACAAAATTGTAAAGTCTGTTGCAGACGCATGCAAGAAGCAGGAATGTGTGCTTACAGGAGGCGAAACTTCTGAGCAGCCCGGCGTTCTAAAAGCAGGCACATATATTCTAACCTCCAGCATTGTTGGCATTGTAGAAAAAAGCAAAATCATAGACGGTTCAAAAATCAAAGAAGGCAACGTAGTAATTTCTCTTGAATCAAGCGGGATCCACACGAACGGTTACACTCTTGTAAGAAAGGTGATGAAAAAATACCCCCAGATTATGGATGCAAAAATCGGGAAGAAAAAATTCATTGATGTTATTTTGGAACCCCACAGGTGCTACTACAAGGCACTAAAGGATTTGTTCCCTACAAACTGGATAACGGGTCTTGCCCACATTACAGGCGGCGGCATTTGCGAAAACCTTAACCGCATTCTGCCGGACAATCTTTCTGCAAGCATTGATGCTTCAAAATACCAGATTCTGGATATTTTTAAATTGATAAAAAAGACTGCAAATGTTTCGGAAAAAGAAATGCTCAGAACCTTTAACCTTGGGGTTGGCCTTACGGTTGTTGCAAAGAAGGAACATGCAGAAGACATAATCAAGCACATGAAGAAAAACAAGATAAACGCTTACGTAATCGGTCAGATTGTAAAAGGGCACAAAGATGTTATTGTAAGCGGCGACTTTGACTGGGCAATGTGATTTTAGCTTGAACGCCTTAGCATTTCAAACGCATCGTAACGGGCCTGCATAAGAATGTCTTTGTCGCGGGCCAAATCTGCAATTCCAAGCGTCAGGTAGCCTGACTGGGCAGTTCCCGAAACTTCTCCCGGGCCACGGAGCCTTAGGTCTTCTTCTGCTATTTTGAAGCCGTCGTTTGTCTGGTGCAGGGCTTTTAGACGCTCAATTCCTACTTGGGTAATGTTTTTTCCGTAGATAAGGAAACAATAGCTTTGCAGACTGTTTCTTCCAACCCTACCCCTAAGCTGGTGAAGTTCTGCAAGCCCAAACCTGTCTGCGTGCTCTATTACGATGCATGTTGCATTCGGCACGTCCACGCCAACTTCCACAACCGTTGTTGCTACCAAGACCTGTATCTTATTCTGCCTAAAGTCTTCAAGAATCTGCCTGCTTTCTTCCTCTTCCACCTTGCTGTGCACAAGCGCGCACTTGAATGTTGGATAGACTTCTTTGGAAAGAAAATTGAACATTTCCTGTGCGGACTTTAGGTTGCCCTGGTTTTCTGCCGCATCTTGTTCCAAAGGCTCATCTTCCCCGATTCTTGGGTATACAAAATATGCCTGGTGTCCAGCCATAAGCTCTTTGCGGACTGCTTCGTAGGCATTTCTTTCGTTTCCCATAACACTAAGGTAGGTCTTTACCGGAAGCCTTCCCTGCGGCATGCTGTGTATTGTGCTTACGTCCAAGTCTCCGAATGCGGTTAGGGCCAACGTCTGCGGAATGGGTGTTGCGCTCATCATAAGAAGGTCGGGAGTGTGGCTGTATTCGCTTGAACCGCCTGTGGAAGCCGGGACTGCAATCCTGCCCTTTGCAAGTATTGATTCCCTCTGGGTAACTCCAAAGCGGTGCTGCTCGTCTATTACCGCAAGCTGGAGGTTTGCGTACTGGATGTTTCGGCTAAAAAGCGCGTGTGTTCCAACTACAAAGTTTACGCTTCCGTCTTTTAGGGCGTTAAGCAAAGCCTGTCTTCCTGCCACCTTAAGGTTTCCGGTAAGGAATGCAACTTTTACACCGATTGGCTCAAGCAAGCTGGCCGCGTTTTCTGCATGCTGTCTTGCAAGGAGTTCCGTTGGTGCCATAAGTGCGCACTGGCCGCCGTAGTCTATGGTACGCAGGCAAAGCATAAAGGAAACAAGTGTCTTTCCAGAACCTACGTCTCCCTGCAAGAGCCTCTGCATGGAAAAGGGCTGTTTTTCCAAAGCCTCCGGGCGGTTCTTGAGCGTGTTAAGTTCATCCTGGCTTTTGTCTATGTCCCGGTTCATCTGGAAAATGGCCGCCATCTGCCCCTGGGTAAATTCAAAGGGAAGTCGTTCCACAAGCTGTTTTTGCCTTGGGGAAAGGGATTCCATGAATTCGCTTTTGCTTACGTCCGGTGTTGAAAAATAAGATGCTGCGCTTGGAATGCCTTGTGCAAGACCTGCTTTCTCTTCCGCAGAAGAATTCTTGGCAGCATCAAAAACCGCCGCTTGTTCTATAGAAGGAAGGCTGCCCCTGTGGCGGAGGGTGTGCTCTGCCATCTTGTATTCAAAAAAATAAAGCTCTTCGTAAATGAGGGTACGCTTGGCAAGAAGGACCTGACTTATGTCCTTAGGCTGATGAATAAAGGCCAGGGCTTGTGCCTTGTGTAAAAGCTTACGCTCCTGGATTATCAAAGCGGGCAAATCATCTTCCAGTGACTTTCCGTACTGCTGCAATGCCGCTGCAACAATCTTGCGGTAAATTTTTTGCGTTATGCCTTCTGTGAGCGGGTAAACCGGCAAAACTCCGCTGCCCGGTATGGGTTTGCCCTGCCAGTCTGCAAGCTCGCCCGAATATGAAAGCCTTTCTGCTTCAAAAGACGATGCCTGTAGCGTATTGTATCTAAGTTCAAATTTTCCTGTTACGCTTATTATGCTTCCTTCCGGCAGTGATTTTTGCAGGAAGGGACGGTTAAAGGCTATAAGGAATGCGTTTGCACTTCCATCGGTTACGGCTATTTTTAGGGTCTTCATTTTGCCGTAGCCAAAAAAGTCGTGGGCAAGCACCTTGCATACCGTGTGAACCTTTCCGTAGTTCTGGGCGTATTGGCTAAGGGTACATGCCTTTGTCCTGTCTTCCCAGTCACGTGGATAGGTTCCCAAGAGGTCGCCAACGGTAAAGATGTTCAGCCGGCTAAAAAGAGATGCCTTTGATTTTCCGACACCCGCAAGACTTTCCAGCGGGGTCCCCAGTTCGGAAAGCTTCATCCGGACCTAGAAAGAAATTCCCGCTAAAATTCTGCAAATCTGCCAAATCAATATTGAGCCTGCTGCTATTATCAAAGTGAGTGCGATTATCGCAATTACAAGGGCTGTGGAATAGCTGACCTTTTTTCCTGCGGTAAAGGTGCGGGCAATATTGTATACAAGCGGAGAAATTGAAGCATCTATCTGGTCAAGTATAGGGCTTGAATAGTACTGTCCTTTTCTTACAAGAAGAACTATAAGCCTTACCGCCAGAACGATTATGAGGAAGGTTATAATTGAAGTTATGATTGACCAGACAAGCTGTATCACCATCTGCAAAACCATGCTCAAAGTTATTGCAGACCTGCCGGCAAAGCTCGAAAGCATGGTTGCAAGGACGCCCAGGATACAGAGCCCCAGTGCGGCGGAAAAGTCAAAGCTGCCTAGCCTTAGCCACTTGATTCCACGGAAAACATTCAGGTAGGGGTCGCATACCTTGCCCAAGAAGCGGGAAAAGCGGCTGTAGGAAAGGGCAGGAACCCATGTTAGCAGTATGCGCAAAAAGCAAAGCAGCGCATAAACAGAAACAACAAAGGAAAGTATGGAAAATATTGTTCTTGGCATAAAAACCTCTTAAACTAATTTTTATTCACACCAGACATCTTCAACAAGGTTTTGATCCTTTAAGCTCTGTATAAAATCAGGGCTTGAAGGAACTTGCATCTGCTGGTTTGCTTTTACCGTAAAAGGAGATCCATTTACGCTTATATGAAAATATACTACACAATTGCCGTTTGCGCCAAATAAAAAATCCCGCAAAGGGCTTATTTCTTTTAGGGAAGAAAAAGCATCCCTCATCTTTATGTGCACGGCAGCAATAGACTTTTCCTCCAGGGCCTTAGGGTCTTCCATTGTGTCCACAAGAAGGCTGGGGCTTTCCCTGCTACCGTCAACCTTTCCCTTAAAGGCATAGACACCCTCGTCCTGAATCTTGTCCTTTAGCTGCTCCCATACCTTTGGAAAGAAGGTAATGTCTATCGCACCCTTAAAGTCCGCAAGCTTGGCAAAGCACATCTGGTCGCCTTTTTTTGTGAGTATCTGCCTAAGGCCTTGAATCATTCCTATGGCAACATAGCTTCTTCCGGTGTTCTTCATCTGCCAGGGCTTTCTTCCGCTAGCCTCTAGCGCCGCTTTTTCCGCCTTGTCTTCCTTTCCCGCCCTTTCTATGTTCTCGCTGGTAAGGGTGGCGCATTTTTCTATGGCGTGCCTCCATTCATCCAGGGGGTGCCCCGAAACGTAGCAGCCAATCAGTTCCTTTTCTATATTAAGAAGCTCCATCTTGGGCATTTCTTCAACTTCTTCATACTTAAAGTCAGCAAATTCCTTTATTCCTGCGTCCTCAAAGAGAGAAACCTGACCGCTGTCGCTGCCGAGCCTCTTTTTTTCTTCATACTGAATGGCCCTTTCGTAGTTGAGGATTAGGGTTGCCCTGTTCTTGTCCAGCTTGTCAAATCCGCCGGTCTTTATAAGAACTTCTATTGCCCTCTTGTTCACTTCCTGGAAGCTTATGCGGGAGATAAAGTCGTCAAATGACTTGAATGGACCGTTTGCCTCACGTTCCTTTACTATAGCGCTTGCAGCACCTTCCCCCATGCCCTTGATTCCCTTAAGGCCAAAGACTATGTGTCCGTCCACTACGTCAAATATAACGTCCGAGCGGTTAACATCTGGAGCGTCAACCGGAATACCCATCTTGCGCGCTTCTTCTATATAAACAGGCAGGGTGTCCGTGGAAGTAATTTCGTTGGTAAGGTTTGCCGCCATAAATTCAGCAGGCTTGTGGGCCTTTAGGTAGCCTGTGCGGTAGGCAACAACCGAATAAGCCGCCGCATGGCTCTTGTTAAAGCCGTAGCCCGCAAAAGGAACCATGATTTCAAAAATTTCGTCTGCGTGTTCCTTTGTAAAGCCGTTCTTGATTGCACCTTCCTCAAAGTCCTTCTTTTTTCCCATAAGAACTTCTGGCTTCTTCTTACCCATGGCGCGTCGGAGCATGTCTGCGGCACCCAGGCTGAAACCTGCAATCTTCTGGCTTACCTGCATAATCTGCTCCTGGTAAACCATAACACCGTATGTTTCCTTTAGGATATCCTCAAGGCAGGGGTCCGGGTAATGGATTGTCTCCGGATGCCACTTTCCTTCAATATATTGGGGAATGTAGTCCATAGGGCCGGGGCGGTAAAGCGCGTTCAAGGCGACAAGTTCTTCCAAGCGTCTGGGCTGTGCCTGTCGCAAAATCTTCTGCATACCAGGAGATTCAAACTGGAAGACTGCAACCGTGTCTCCCCGGCAGAAGAGGTCAAAGGTCTTTTCGTCAGACTCGCTTACGTTTGCGGTAACAAAATCAGGCTCCCCTTCCTTCTTGTGCTTGTTGATTATGTTCTCTGCATAGCGGATAAGGGAAAGCGTCTTTAGCCCAAGGTAGTCCATCTTTACAAGACCGCAGGGCTCAATTATGTCCATTGTATACTGAACGCCAACCTCCCCGGTTTTTGGATCCTTAAAAACAGGTGCCCAGTCAGGAAGAGGCGTAAGACCAATTACCATACCCGAAGCATGGAGACCCGTGTTGCGGTTAACGCCCTCTAGCTTGGACGCAAGTTCAAAAAGCCTCTTGTACTTTGGGTCGTCCTTGTAGGGAATAAGCTGCCCGTTGTCCGGGTGTTTTTCGTCCGGCGGAGTAAAGGCATCCTTAAGCTTGGCCTTGGGGTTGTCGGGAATGCACTTCTTTAGCATTGCAACTTCATTAAGCGGAATGTTAAGCACGCGCCCAACGTCCGCAATGCAGTTCTTTGGCTTTAGGGTTCCAAAGGTAACAATATGGCCAACCTGGGGGTCACCGTAAAGGTCACGGGTATGCTGGATAATGTCCTGCCTGTAGTCGAAGTCCATGTCAACGTCAAAGTCCGGCATGGAAACACGTTCAGGGTTCAAAAAGCGTTCAAAAATCAGCTTGTAGCGGAAGGGGTCAATGTCCGTAATGGTCATGCAGTAGGCAACTACGGAACCTGCACCCGAACCACGTCCCGGCCCAATAGGAATGTAAGGCTTGGGAATTTTGTTCACATTGTCATAGGTAGACTTGGACCAGTTGATGAATTCCCAAACAATCAAAAAGTAGCCGGAAAAACCCATCTTAAAGATGATTCCAAGTTCATATTCAACACGCTCACGGATTTCCGGGGTAATCTCTTTGTAGCGCTTCTTAAGCCCCTCTTCTACGATGTAGCGCATGTAGTCATCTTGGTCGGATTTGTAGTCATCACCATGGGTGCGGAATTCGGCAGGCAGCTCAAAGCGGGGAAGACAGTCCTTAAGCTCCTGTGTCTTGTACTGGTGAATCGTAAGGTCGCACATGGCGGCGATTTTCTTTGTATTTTCAACAGCCTCTGGCCACTGGAGAAAGATTTTCTTCATCTCGTCCGCAGTTTTAAGGTACCATTCTGCAATGTTCTGGTCACCGCCCATCTTTTGGTGGGGTTCGTCCAAAAGCTTCTTGAATCCAATGCAGCGCAGGGCATCCTGGGCTTCGGCATCATCCTGGTTTGCATAGTGAACGTCGTTTGTAAGGACAATGGGAATGTCCAAGTCTTTGGCAAGCTTTACCAAAAGAGGCGCAACCTTAATCTGGTCTTCCAAACCGTGGCTCTGGATTTCTATATAATAATGGTCAGCCCCAAAAAGCTCCTTGTATTCCTTTGCAACCTGGTAGGCCTCTTCCGTGCGTCCGTTCATCAAAAGCTGGGGAATTTCCCCCTGAATACAGGCAGAAAGGCAGATTATACCCTCATGGTAGCGCTTTAAAAGCTCAAAGTCTATGCGAGGTTTGCCGTAATAAAGTCCTTCCTGAAAAGCAATGGAAGAAAGCCAGCACATGTTCTTGTAGCCGGTCTGATTTTTGCAAAGCAGGATAAGGTGAAAGTTGTGGGCATGATGACCGTTTCTGCCAAAAGGAATGTCTGTTTTTTCCGTGTGGTCCTTGTATGCAACGTAAAATTCCTCTCCGCACACAGGGTTTATGCCGTTAGCATGACAGATATGCTCAAAGTTCAGAACGCCAAACATGTTGCCGTGGTCTGTAAGCGCAAGGGCCTTCATGTTCAGCCGCTTTGCCTTTGCAATCAGCGTGTCTAGCTTGGAAGCTCCGTCCAAAAGCGAATAGTCCGAATGCACGTGCAGGTGAACAAAGTCACTCTCCGGTGTTCCTTCCGGGGCTTCCGGAAAAACATGTATGTCCGCCAAATCTGTCTCCTGTTAATAAAATCAGCGGATTTATTATATCAGAAAGCGACTTTTCTTTCTATTCTTATTATTGGTAAATATTTTTTTCTTTTGAAGCAGCTTGTATGGTCAAACTGTACCCGTCACTCCGTGCCCGGGTAAACTCCTTGGCATTTTCAATATACCGCAAACAAGCAGCACCATGGAGGGTGCGTCATCTGTTTTCCATTTACATGGGCAAGTTTTCGGAAGAAAACTTGCGGGTAAAAATGCCAAGGAGGGCATTTTTACCCGCTTTCCAGGGTTCCGCTACCGCTCCATTGCCGGAGTTCGGCCCTTCGACTACGCTCAGGGACCTCACCCAGCGGCAACGGCTGCGCCGCCCTTCCAATCGGGGCTAGGATTAATTTCAAGTACCCTGCTAAGAAATATTTGCCTTAGGCAACATAAGATTCCAACCTGCTCATACGTGCCGGGTTCTGCATACGCACAAGGGCACGCTTTTCTATCTGGCGGATCCTTTCTTTGGTAAGATTGCAGGCATCACCCACTTCCTTAAGAGACATTGGACGGCCGCCGCCAAGACCGTAGCGCAGGCGCAAAACCTTTGCTTCCTTTGGCTTAAGCGTATTAAGAACGCTGTCTATGTCATCCTTCATGGAATTGTTGATTGCCTGGTAGTCAGGAGAAGCGTAATATGTGTCTTCTATAAAATCAGCAACGGTATTCCTGCCGGTGTCATCCCCAGCAATGCGGGCATCAAGGCTTATCATGTCGCGGCCAAGGTTTACAAGCTCACGTACATGGCTTGGAGACATTCCCAGCATCTTGCCAATTTCGCGGAATTCACTGTCCTCGTTCTTTTTGTGGCCAATAGCCTTGCGGGTCTTTTCTATCTGAACAAGCTCGTTTGCCCTGTTGAGCGGCAAGCGGATGGCACGGCTCTTTTCGCAGATAGCCTTAAGAATTGCCTGGCGAATCCACCAGACGGCATAGGAAATAAAGTGGTAGCCCTTTTCCACGTCAAAGTGGTCTATTGCGGTAAGGAGGCCAATGTTTCCTTCGCTTATCAAATCCGTAAGGTCAAGACCGTGGCTCTGGTACTTCTTTGCAACATTCACAACAAAGCGCAGGTTTGCACTAACAATCTTGTCTTTTGCAGCCTTGTCGCCAGCCTTAGCCTTTAGCGCAAGCTCATTTTCTTCTTCGCGAGAAAGCAGCGGAATCTTGTTGATTTCCTTAAGATAGAGGTTCAAAACATTTTCGTCATCATAAACAGGTGTAAAAGTCTTTGCAGCTTCCATAATTGCCACTCCTCGCTAAATAGTTTCAATAAAGAAATAGCAACTTTCATGCCAACTTTTTAACCGCCACAAAAAAATTACAAAAAATTCCCTGCCGAATTTATTTGACGCTCGGGCAGAAAATTTATTATATTTTAGTATAACGAATAATAAATAACCGTCATTCCGAACTTGTTTCGGAATCTGTAGATGCTGAATCAAGTTCAGCATGACAGAAATTTGTTATACAAGCTTTTAATAACATACATTTGGAGGAAATATAATGAAAATCAGACCTTTGGCAGACCGCGTATTGGTAAAGCAGGTAGCTGCAGAGACAAAATCAGCAGGCGGAATCATCATTCCTGAAACTTCACAGGAAAAGACCCAGCAGGCAACAGTAGAAGCTGTCGGTCCGGGCACAGAAAAAGAAAAAATCACCGTAAAACCAGGAGAAAAAATCCTTTACGACAAGTATTCTGGAACAGGAATCAAAATTGACGGTGAAGACTATCTTATCCTTAAGAATTCAGACATCATCGCTGTCATCGAATAGCAAAAAAATTGCCTAAACTGCGTATTTTTGAATTAAAGATATGCAGACAAAATAATTTCTGGGTCAAAATGACACAAAAAAAGCCGGGCTCTTACCCCAAAGGGTAAAAATGACCCGGTTTTTTCTTTAATTTTTATTGCTCGTTCAAAATGAGCTAGCGGGACGTAGGAAAAAAGCAAGGAGGGACCCTTTAGGGAGGATTCCTTGATTTTTTCCGTCACTGGGACCCGCTAGCTCATTTTGTTTACATTTATTTGTTCTTGTCTTGCGCCTGCTTTAGGATAAGCCTTGCACGGTTACGCACCTTGTTCTGCCCGTTGTCCTGGTTAAGCGAATACTGGAGCGAACGGATTGCATTCTTGTAGTCACCCTGATAGTAGTATTCCTTTCCAATGCGGTAAAGAACGTCTGCCTTTAAGCCCTCGTCCAAGGTTCTTGGCAAAGCTTTCTTTAGGCTGTCCAAGGCCAAAGCGCTCTGCCCCCTTCCCGCGTAGATGTTTGCGGCATTGATGTAGGCATTCGTTACAGCCTCTGTCTTTCCGCCGGAACTAAAGATTGGGCTTCTCTTTGAAAAGTTTTCTATAATATGCCTGTACATTGACTGTGCTTCGTCTATGCGGCCATCCTTTACGTAGAACCAGGCAGCGGCTTCACATTCCCAAAGATCCAGCAGTTCCGGATGCTCAGAAGGCTCAAACTTTGGAGGAAGACCATCATCATCCTCTCCCGACTTCTTCTTCTTTCCGGTAATGGCTTCCTCGTGCAAAGACTGCTCGTATTTTATGAACAAATCCCTTGCGTCATCTGCGTGTCCATTGTTAAGCAGCACAACAACCGCATAGTGAATAACATCATCGGGGAACAATGAAGCCTTTTCCAGAGCATTCTTTTCCAAAAGCGGCCATACACGGCTTGCCTTGTGCTCAGTCTCCCACTCACGGTGCAATTCCGCCAAAAGCTGCTCGCGTATAACTATTAGCCTTGGATTATTAGTCCGCTCAAGAGACGCATCTATTTTTTCAATGGCATCTTCCAGAGATATTTTTGGAATCCTGTCCTCTTCTTCCATAGCCATTGTTCTAAGGCCTGCATAGCGCAAATCCTGCGAAAGCTTATCCTCCGGTGGCCGGCTCAAAAGGTAAAGTGCATAGTCACCGTAAGATGCAAGACCCGGCACGTAATCCGGGAATTTGTTAACAAGAATGTCCAGCCTGCTGAATTCCTTGGCAAGGTCGTTCTTGCTCTTTAAGTACATTGCGCTGTTCACGTAAACAACAGGAAGCACCTGCTTGGCATAAGAAGTCAAACCGGCATTTGCATTGGCAGATTCAGCCAAAATTACGTCTATAAGCTCACTGCGTATCTTTTCTGCGGCGGCATCCTCTTCAAGAAGGTAATAGTCATCCGCCTCCAGTGCCTTATGCTCAATCTTTAGCGCCACAGAACCTGGGAATGAATCCCCTGCAAGCAAAGCTTCAAGGCTTTCGGTGTAGTGGCCTGCATCATAAAATACAGAACCCCAGAAAAGCGAATCTTCCAAAGAGTCAACGCTACCAATATAGGCCTCTGACGCCTTGTTAAAATTGCCTTCCTTCATGCAAAGGGCAGCAGCATTACGCGCCCAGCGGGAAAGTTTTGTGCTCCTAGCAGCGTCCAAGTAAATTGGAACAAAGCGGGAATCATAGAAGACCTCAAACTTTTCCTTTGCGGTGGCGGTGTGGTCAGGATTCTTCTTCTTTCCCCTGAACAAAAAGAAGGTCTTTCCAAACAAGTCGTCAGCACTCCACCCCGTCTCCAAGGCGTAAGAAAGGAAAGCCTCCGCATAAATGGAACCATATTCAGTCCCGGAGAGGGGCTTTGTAACTTTAAGTGCCTTTTTGGTCTTGTTCTGGTCCAGCAGGAAATTTCCGTAAACCGCAAGCAGCAGCTTGTCCTTCTTGTGCTTTCTTAGCCCCTTCTTAAGAGCTTTCTCCGCACGGCCCGACTCTCCAAGGGTAACATAGCGCTTGTAAACACCCATACTTTCAAGCGGGGTAGAAGCAAGCTTTTCCGTCCTTTGCAAAAGCTCCATTGCTTCCTTGGTCTTGCCCTGGCCAATCAAAATGTCCACAAAACCCAGTTCCGTGCTTATTGCGGCACCCTCTGAGTGGGAAGAGCATCCCGCAAGGACAAAGATGGCAGAAAATAAAATTGCGCAAAGAGCAGACAAAGCAATGTGTCTTACACAAGGCTTCACAGCTCCATGCGCCATGAATGAGGAAAATCCTAAAGTTTTAGTCTTTGTATTCAAGTTGCTATCTCTTTACGAATTTTGTCCAGAACAGCATTAATGAATTTGAAGGAAATGTCTGTGTCGAATTCCTTTGCAATGGCTATGGCTTCATCAATAACCACAGACCCGGGCGTTTCCTTTTGGTACAAAAGCTGGAAAATGCTCACTCGCAAAATCGCCAAAGACACCTTGTTAACACGGTTAAATTCCCATCGCTCGGACAAGTGCCCTTTTATAAGGGCATCAATCTCTTCAAGATGATTTATTGTTCCGGAAATGAGAATACGGGCAAAATCGTCCTTTACAGTATCGGCATTTTTTGCTTCACTTTCAGTATTATTATCTACCCAATCAAGTTTTAAAAGGTCATCCAGGCTCTTTTTACCCACATCGTATGAGTAGAGAGCCTGAAATGCCAGAATTCTTCCTTTCCGACGAGACACGGCAAACCTACCAGCTTAAAAGTTTTGTAAGGGCATCACCAGTCTTCTTGCGGTCTACGTTAGAGGCATTGTCCAGATTCTTTGCAATGTCGTTGGCAGCCTTCTGAAGGAACTGACCCTGCTTCTGGGTTGTTAAAGTACCCTTAATATATTCCTTTACAGTGTGCTTTGATTCCGGTTCAACAGGATCGGAAAGCTTAAGCATCTTTGCGCTGTACTTGTTAAGAACTGAATAGAACTGCCAGTTGTTGCCGCCGTCAATCAATTCGCTTGTAAAGCCTATGTTGCGGCCAAAGAGTTCCTTCATCTTATCCATGGTCCAACCCTGGGCCTGTGCAGTCTGGGCATTGTTGTGAACCATGATTTCTCCGGCCTGGTAAACCTTTCCGTTGTCAGAAGACTTCATTATGTCTGTTCTGGAAGCCTGCTTTGCGGAAACCTGCTTAAGGGCAGCGTTTGCCTTTGCCTTTGTTCCTTCAGCATCCTTTCCTTTTGGAATAACATAAAGGAAAAGCTTTGCCATGTCGTCCCAGACAAACTTGGTCTTGTTTATGTCGTAGAACTCGCTAACTTCCTTGTCTGTAGCAGAAATCTTCTTTGCTTCGTCCTGCTTTTTGCTTACGATGTACTGCTGAACAGTAATTGATTCCTTAATGTAAGCCTTGTAGTCGGCAACAGACATTCCTGTTGTTTCCAGAATATACTCGTTCAAGGACTTGCCTGTAGACTTCTTTACAGCCTGTTCAAGTTGGGCTTCGGTAATCTGCTGGCCACCCTGGCTGAATGAGCTTACAAAAGCGGCATTTACCTGTGAATCTGTAATGGCAAGACCTTCCTTTGCGGCCTGCTGGGCAATAAGCTTGTTGGCAATCATTCCGTCAAGGGTTGCCTTCCTAAGCTCAACCTTCTGGGCATCGGTCATCTTCATGCCGTAAGCTTCGTACTGTTTTTCCGCAACACCGGCACGAGCCTTGAGCTGCTTTAGGGTAATAGTTTCTGATTTGTGCAGTTTTACCACGGCAAGGGGCTGCAACTCATTCTGTGCAAACAAAAAACCAGCCGCAGAAAGCAACATTGTAAAACCAATTGCTAAACGTTTCATATAACTTTCCTCTTCAATTTATAAAAATCAACCGAAATACCGGTGCAGAGGCCTAACCCCTTTCTAAAAATATAACAAATTAATAATAAAATTCGTTACAAGCCAAGTAGCTTATTTGCAGTTCTTATGCCTGTTTTTCCAGCGGAAGACCGCCTTCTATAGTTGCACGGATTCTGCGCACACCGGCAGAAGAAGACTGTTCCTTAACAATCTTGAACTTGCCAATCTGTGCCGTATGCTGAACGTGGGGCCCACCGCAAACTTCCTTGCTGAACCAGCCTTCCTTTGGACCGATTGTGTAAACCTTAACCTGGCTTTCGTACTTTTCGCCAAACAAAGCGCGTGCACCTTCAGACCTGGCCTGCTCAAGAGGCATAACCTCCATGGAAACAGGCAAATCCTTCTGAATCTGCTCGTTAACAATAGCCTCTACCTGGGCAATCTCTTCCTTAGTCATTGCGCGGTGGAAGCTAAAGTCAAAGCGCATACGCTCGGCAGTAATGTTTGAACCCTTCTGGGCAACCTCATCGCCAAGAACGTTAACAAGAGCCTGCTGCAAGAGGTGGGTTGCAGTGTGGTACTTTGTGGTAATCTCGCTGTGGTCAACAAGACCGCCCTTAAAGGTACCTGCACTAAGTGAGCGTGACTCTTCCTGGTGCTTCTTTTCCTCTGCCTTAAAGCCTTCAATGTCTACGGACATGCCGTTTTCCTTGGCCATTTCCTCTGTAATCTCTATTGGGAAGCCAAAGGTGTCGTAAAGGCGGAATGCCACGCGGCCAGGAATAATCTTCTTGGGATTCTTCTGAAGGTTGGGCAAAAGCTTCTGGAATTCATTCTCGCCAGACTTGAGGGTCTTGCCAAACTTCTCTTCTTCCAAAGTAAGCTGTTCCTTAACAAAAGCCTCGTGTTCAGGCAATTCAGGGTAAGCTTCTTTGTATTCTTCTATTATAATACCTGCCGGTTTTGCAAGGAAGGAACCTTCAATTCCAAGCTTGCGACCGTAACGTACAGCGCGGCGGATGATTCTGCGGAGAATGTAGCCCGCTCCAGTTCTTGCCGGAGTAACACCCTGGGGGTCTCCAAGAATAAAGGTTGCGGTGCGCACATGGTCTGCAATAATGCGGATAGCAGTATCGTCTGCTTCGTTCTCGCCGTACTTCTTGCCACTAAGCTCTTCTATAGACTTTATGATTGGCTGGAAAACGTCCGTCTCGTAAACAGACTTCTGGCCGTTCAAAACGGAAACCGTACGCTCAACACCCATTCCAGTGTCTACGCACTTGCGCTCCATCTCGTTATAGTGCCCCTGGGCATCCTTGTTGTAGCCCATGAATACGTTGTTCCAAATTTCAAGATACTTACCGCAATGGCAGCCGGGGCGGCAGTCTGGACCGCATTTTGGCTGGCCGTTGTCATAGAAAATTTCTGTATCCGGACCACACGGGCCTGTCTGACCAGCTGGACCCCACCAGTTGTCCTCGCGCGGAAGGAAGAAAATGTGGTCTTTTGCAATGCCCATCTCTTCCCAACGTGCAGCAGCCTCTTCATCGCGGGGAATCTCCGTACCGTCAGCAGTCTTTTCGCCCGCAAAAACGGTAACGTTCAGTTTTTCCTTTGGAATTCCAAGATATTTTGGAGAAGTTAAAAATTCAAATGAATAGGCAATGGACTCCTGCTTAAAATAAGCACCAAGGCTCCAGTTACCCAGCATCTCAAAAAAGGTAAGATGGCTTGCATCTCCTACGGAATCAATGTCTCCGGTGCGCACACACTTCTGGTAATCCGTAAGACGGTCGCCGGACGGATGCTTTTCGCCCAAAAGATAGGGAACAAGCGGCTGCATACCCGCAGTAGTAAACAAAACCGTCGGGTCATTGTTTGGCAAAAGGCTCTTTCCGCTAATTTCCACATGATTCTTTGACTTGAAAAATTCAATGTACTTAGAACGCAACTCGTTGACTTTCATAATGTTTTATAGTAAAAGATTCAAGGTTTTTAGTCAAGATAACGCAATCCAAGGGCGTTCCCTGCACTCGCAGCGTAGCGTCCAGCGGCCTGTCGAAGGGAACATACCCAAAAAGCCCCCGTCATGCCGAACTTGATTCGGCATCTGTCCAACAAACAATGCCCCTAGATTCTAAAGCAAGAAAGAATCGCATTCCCTGAGCAAAGTCGAACCAATCTCTTCTATATAAATAGTAAGTTCAATTTTGAGTTCTGCAAATAAATGTCATTCTCGGAGTTAACAATAAATGTCATTCTCGGGCTTGACCCGGGAATCTTCCGGACGATACTTTTTTACGCTCTACCATCTTATTCCTTGGCTAATCCGACCGTCCATGCCTCTACGCCACCGCCCTTCCGCCCTTCGGTAACCCTCATCCCGCTTGCGCGGGACTAAAGGGGCTCCACGGCGGCGTACGTCGCCTAAAAAATCCCTCCGCCAACAAAAAACTCGGTCCCTGAGCCTGTCGAAGGGAACATCCCTCAAAAAAGCCCCGTCATGCCGAACTGCTACGCCACATTCGCACGCACCTGCTACGAATGTGGATTCGGCATCTGTCCAACAAACAAAGCCCCTAGATTCTAAAGCAAGAAAGAATCGCGTTCCCTGCACTCGCAGCGTAGCGTCCAGCGGCCTGTCGAAGGCGGTCCCTGCACTCGCAGCGTAGCGTCCAGCGGCCTGTCGAAGGGGACATACCCAAAAAAGCATTTGTCAGCAAAAATTCAAAAATAGCGCAGTTCAACCCTCAAAAATTCCAAAAATAGCGCAGTCCAGATTGACATTTTTTCAAAAATAGCGCAGTTTAAATCTATGGATATAAGTACAATAGAAACCGCCTTGTTGGAACAAAAAGAAGAATTCTACTCAAAACTAAAACAAGAGTATTGCTTCCGCCCAGAAGAGGAACTTGTCAATTTAGACAGCAACCTTGCACAAGTCGTAATAGGAATCCGGCGCAGTGGCAAAACAACCATGTGCTTTAACGTCATAAAAAAATCCGGCATCAACTTTGCTTATATAAACTTTGATGACGAGCGTTTTTACAAAGCACAAGGAGAAGACTTAAATTATATCCTAGAAAGCCTTTATAAAATATACGGAGATTTCAACCACCTCTTTATTGATGAAATTCAAAACATCGAAGAATGGTATTTATTTGTAAACAGGCTCTTAAGAACTGGTATGCACATTCTTGTTACAGGCTCCAATGCAAAACTCCTAAGCGGAGAACTTGCGACACATCTTACAGGGCGGCACATGAAAACCGAACTTTACCCCTTTTCTTTTTCTGAATATTGCGAATATAAAAATCTTAGCACATCACATGGAACTACAAAAGAAAAAGGCCTTTTACGCGCAACTTTCGATTCGTATTTGCAAGACGGTGGCTTTCCCGAAGCTTTAAACGAAAAGCGAAAGCAAACCTATATAAACACCCTTCTTGATAGCATTCTCAAAAAAGACATAGAACAAAGATATTCAATAAAGTATAAGACTGCATTTGAAAATATTGTAAATCACATTTTAAACAATGCTCCTTCCAAACTAAACTATTCCGACTTGCAGAATTTTTTTGCCCTGCATTCTGACCATACTGTAGAAAACTATGTAAACTATGCCAAAAACGCATATTTGATATGCGGACTTCACAAATATTCTGCAAAAAGCAAAATCCGAATCCGCGACGAAAAAGCCTATGCCGTTGACGTTGCATTAATGAACAATCGAGAAAACGCATTTGCAGGAAAAAATCTTGGCTGGCGGCTGGAAACCATCGTCTACATAGAGTTACTCCGCCGTTGCAAACCACTTGAATATGATATCTACTATTATAGCGAAACAGCAGGCGAAGCTGATTTTGTAGTCTGCAAAGGAAATTCTGTATTGCAAATTATTCAAGTAAGTTATGATATTTCCAATCCAAAGACCTTAAAACGAGAAATAAACGGTCTTATTTTGGCTTCTTCAAAAACCGCCTGCAACAACCTTTTACTTATATCAAATTCAGAAGAGAAAGTTCTGACCGAAGCAAACAAGCAAATAAACATTGTTCCGGCCTACGCATGGCTTTTGGATAAAAAAAATAACAAATTTTTAATCCAACCTTGAAAACAAGCATAAAATGCACGATAATTAGGGGTAGCCGATAAATTTGTGCGCGGAGGTGAGTACCATGAAAAACACAGCTATACGGATATGCAGGAAAGGGGTATTTTTAAGCTCCATACTTGCCGCAACAGTCCTTACTCTGTTTTCTGCCTGCGACAGCCCATCATCCTCATGGGAAGAACCGGTACGCGACTACTTTGACAAGTACACCAACACCGCCGCCATAGAAAAAATAGACATAACCTGCCAGTCCAACAAAGACAACTCAGGAGCAACATGCATCCCCAGCGACGGCAACAAAACAATAACCTTCTATCTGCGAAACCCGCGCCTATACACTCTGGAAACCTCCTTTAGCGAACCAGACACTTATCCTGGTATTCAAATTGTGCAAGATATGCAGGACAAGACCATAATACGCGTTACCTACTCGCAATCCTATCTGCAAGACCACGAAGGAGGCCAGCAAATAGGCGGCACAATCTAGCTAACGGAATCAGAAACGCTCAGGGAATTTGACCCCTATTCCTTTAGCTTAAAGTGCAACAGTCCACCGCCGGGAGTAAAAGGTCAAAGCGTACAGACTGATGGCAGCCACTATATTGTTTGTTTTTATGTTCCCACAACGGAACTTGGCAGCGCACCCCACAACCTTGATACGCATACCGTCTGCATAAACGGAGAAGCCGTTGCAACAATAGGTACGGACGGTTCTATTACCCCAATACCAAGCAAAAACATTTCTACAACAGTTCCGTCCAGTCTTGATGTAATTGCCGAATCCGGGGCATCAGCATTTTCCGGAAGTTCTGCAGGTTGCACAGCCTTATATTACGACACTGGCCGTACTGCACAGCCTGGGGAATTCATCCGATGGAACATTTACTTGGAAGACGATGACGGCTTTAAGTCAAAAACAGTAAACGCAGATTCCATTGTAACCCAAGTAATCCCTACCATAACTGCTGAAAATGATGTGCTTACATGCGAAGATGGCAACAAGCAAACTACGCTCACCCCAAGCGTTGACATAGGTACTATAGACAATTGCGCATGGAGCATAGACACCTCGTCAACAACAGCCGCAGGAAATCTTACGATAGAGGGAAACGATGCGCGCTTTACGGCAACTTCTGCCGGTGTGGCAACATTAAAAGCAACAATAACCCTCGTAGGTGGAAGGGAAGTTACAGCCACCAAGACAATCCGCGTACTTGGACTAACAATTCCTACAGCCGACGAAATTATGATTGTTGACGAAGCCGATGCAACTGTCTCTCCAACTCCGGCCGGCTTCCCTGCAACCCCAACATACACATGGCATTCAAGCAACACCTCCGTTGCCACCGTAGATTCAAGCGGCAATGTGCATGCCGTTAGCAACGGAAACGCCACAATCACAGCAGAAGCAAGCTACGGCGGAAAGACTGTCACAAGCAACCAGAAAAATATTTACGTGTACAAAGTTGGAAACATTACCGGAGACAGCATTGGCTTTGCAGGCGACGGTACAAACAAAAACGAAATGCTGCTTAACTTGCAAATAGACAAACCAAGCACAGAGCCAGGTGGTGTTTCAACATCCCAAACATGGACTTCTGGTACTACAACTGTTGCCGCAAATCCTGGTGTTACGACTTTTGCAAACCAGCGCAAGGTAGAGCCTCTAAAAGCGGGTACAACGACAATCTCTGTTAACGTATCCATCAACTGCGGTTCTGTCTCAAAGTCAATTTCTTCTCCAAGGACAAAAACGCTTACCATCTACGGAGTTTCAATCGCAGGAAATTCAATGCTTTCCAAGACCGGAAGCTATAATAACCTTACGCTTACTCCATCGCTAAAATCTGGAAGTTCAACTTACAGCGGAAGCGAGACTGTAACATACAGCCTAAGCTCTTCTGCTGGAACTGTTGCCACAGCAGATAGTTCTACCAAAAAAGTTACAGCAGTAGGTGAAGGAGAGGCCACAATCACAGTTACCGCAACAATAGGAAACGGTGCCAACCAAAAAGTAACAAAGGCAACAAAGAAGGTAAACGTAATAGACGTTACAGGTCTAACCACATTCATTGCAGGAGAAGAAGAGAGAGCCCTTACTGCAAGCACAAAGCCAAGTGGTGTTACCTATACATGGAGCCGCACCAATGTAACTGGGGCTGCCACAATCAATTCGTCCAGCGGTAAAATATCAGCTACGGCGAAAGGTAATGTAACAATCACACTAACCGCAAATCGCACTGGAAGCTCATCGGACAAATGTGAAATCTCCAAGACGATAAGTATATCCGAAATCACACTTACCGGCTTTCCAACAGAGATAGCAGTTGGTGAAGAATACGAATGCTCTTACTCTTTTGACCCTGACTGTTCATTCACAGCAGGGAAAACACCTTCTAGCAGCACAAAAGTAGACTGTTCTTTTGGTTCTCCAAATACAAAGTTATATTTTGAAGGAAAGGCTACAGGAACAGAAACCTTTACGCTAAAACTTACGAAAGACGGCACAACTATACAGTACAAGCTGCCAACCATTACCGTAGTCGCCGCCCACGAAGTTTCCATAAACAACCTGAGCACATGGCTTTCCAACCAACCAGCAACCACCGTGAGCAAACCGTACAAAGTAAAAATCACTGGTCTAGACACTGCAATCAAAGCAGCAGATATAAAAACAGCCCTCAAGAATAATTCTGGAAAATATGTTGACCTATCGGAAACAATAATTACAGAAACAGTGTTTGCTAGTTTCACCGATTGTACTTCATTGGTAATTCCTCCAAAACTTTCCCCCTCTAGTTCTGATACTAATACATCAATGAGTTCGTTTTTCTCTGGATGTATAAATCTAAAAGTCGCCCCTGAAATACCGGCACAAATTCAATACCTTAGTAACTGTTTTGAAGGATGTACAAGTCTCGAAGAACCACCTGTCATACCATCTGGGGTTGTAAACATGGCATATTGCTTCCAAAATTGTACAAGCTTAAAAAATCCTCCAAACCTCCCTAATTCTATACAGGTAATGTCATATTGTTTCAAAAACTGCTCTGCCATGACATCTGCACCACAAATACCTGGTGATGATATGTTGACTTTCAGAGGTTGTTTCTGGGGATGCTCAAATATGGCAGGAACCGTAACAATAAAAGCAAATATAACGGACAAGCCATTATGGGATGCCGTATTCCTAAATTGTCCAAATGTTACAAAAGTATACGTTCCTAGTACCACAGTCAAAAATGCCATTCCTCATGGTGGCGGAAGTGATGGATACGATATAGGCATATCTGCAAGTAAGATATTTGTCGGACCGTGACCCAACTCCAACGATAAACTTAACACATTCCACCCCAACAAACCCTACGCGGGATTGGAGGGGCGCGGAACGCGTTGCGAAGCAATGGAGCGCAAGCGGAACCCCGGAAAGCCCGTAACAAATGGCCTCCTTGCCATTTTTTACTACCGCGTTTTCTTCTAAAACGCGCATGCTCTTCTGCAAACACACAACGCGCCATCCCTGGCGCTCCTTGTTAGCCTTAGTAAAAAATGGCAAGATGTCGAATTAGCCAAAGAATAAAATGGTAGAGCCTGTAGAACTACGTCCTAAAAATTACCGTCCAAAAAAATCCGCTACTTTGCATTCAGCGCGACAATCGATATACTTTGGGTATGAAGTCAAAATCATTTTTTATAAAATTTGCAAAATGGCTGCCGGCGCTTTTTATTACGGCTTGCAGCTGCTATCTTTCTAGCCAGCCAACAATTGAACACATGCCGGATTTTTGGAACGCGGACAAGCTTGTTCACCTGGTCTGCTTCGGTGGCCTTGCCTTTTGGGTTGCCTTTGGCGTGGGGACTAATCTTCCTGCCAAGTGGAGGATTCTGCTGCCGGTTCTGCTTACAAGTCTTTACGGTTTTATTGACGAGATTCACCAGAGCTTTACTCCGGGGCGCAGCTGTTCTGTCTGGGACTGGTGTGCGGACACTCTTGGCGCCATACTCGGAAGCATTATCTTTTTTAAGCTTAGCAATTTTTTAGGGAAGGCCAAGAAATAGCTTTTCTAACCTGGGATTTTGCAAATCAAGGATTTTGTAAAACCAAGGAGGTTTTTATGGTAGACGTAAAGGGACGCTGGGCTTTGGTAACAGGAGGCTCCCGCGGTATTGGAAGGCTTTCGGCTTTGTTTTTGGCAGAGCGGGGCTGCAACATAATAATTCAGTGCCGTAAGGTAGAACACGCAGAATCGGCCCTTGCAGAAATTAGGGCAAAGGGTGCTGAATGCAGGGCTGTTCAGGCTGAACTTTCCGACCTTGCAAGCGTAGAAAAAATGCTGGGGGAAATTGATTCTTTTGGCCTTAGCATAGACATTGTTTTGAATAACGCAGGCATGCAAATTGCCTACAGAAAGGACTGGCTTAAAACTCCCGCAGATGATTACACAAAAAGCTTTCTTGTTAACACTACCGCCCCAATGATGATTTGCTACCACTTCCTTCCCAAGATGATTCAAAAGGGCTTCGGCCGCATTGTAAACACAACAAGCGGAATTGCTCTGGAAAGTGAGCAGGCAGGATATTCGGCAAGCAAAGCCGCACTCAACAAGGTTACGGTAGACATTGGCTACAAGCTGGAAGGTACGGACGTATGCATAAACCTTACGGACCCGGGCTGGTGCAGGACAGATCTTGGCGGGCCAAATGCTCCCAACGCACCGGAAAGCGCCTTGCCTGGAGTGGTGGTTGGTGCTTTTGTTGACGACAAAAAGAGCGGACGTCTGCTTGGTGCCGGGGAATTTTACGGTATGTCGCTGGAAGAAGCCGTGGAAAAGGCCGCAAGCATCAAGGCTCCTTACAGCAAGTAAAATCTATCACGCAGGGGTTGAACTGGGGTTGCTGAGATAGTCTGGCTGGCAAACTTAGCAGGCAGCCCCGCCGCAAACTGGCACTTCGATGCCTCACGTTGTAGCTGGCAACACAACGCAGACTGGCATCACGAACGCAAACTGGTACCACAACGCATACAGGCACCACAACGCAACCGCCACTTCGATGCCCCACTTTGTAGCTGGTACCACGCCGCAAACCGGCACTTCAACGCAAACCGGCACTTCAACGCAAACTGGCACTCCAAGCGCTGTCTGGCACCACAACGCAAACTGGCATCACGGACGCAAACCGGTACCACTGACGCAGCTGGCACCACAACGCAAACCGTCACCCCGAACTTGTTTCGGGGTCTGTTTACCCACCCCTGCCCCTGCATCAGCTTAAACGGAGGCATTTTTCTTGCGATTCGTATTACCTCGCACCGCTTTGTAACACAAAATTTGACTTTTGCAACACAACGTATTATATTATAAGTGCAATCACAAATAAAATTCACTTGATTTGGAGGCACATTATGGCAACACTAAGCATCAGGATGAACGACGAAACTAAAACCGCTTTTGAAGGCTTTTGCGAATCAATTGGCCTTACCGTTTCTGCAGCAGTAAACATGTTTGCAAAAATAACACTCCGCGAAAACCGCATTCCCTTTGAGCTTAACGGAGACCCATTTTGGAGCGAGGAAAATCAGGCCAGGCTTAAGACTTCACTGGAGCATGCAAAACAAGGAAAGCTTACCAAACACGAAATCAGCGAGGTTCTTTAATGGATAAACTTTGGACTGACGAAGCATGGGAAGATTTCTTAAACCTTCATTCTGACAAACGGCTTGTTAAAAAGCTTGAAGCCATTTTAAAAGATATTGACCGCAACGGCTATAAAGGCATAGGCAAGCCAGAAGCCCTAAAAGAAGATTTGTCCGGTTACTGGAGCCGAAGAATCGATGATTATAACCGCATCGTTTACAAAATAGTCGAAGAAAACGGAAAAAAACATATAGAAATTCTGCAATGCGGCACCCACTACCACAAATAAACAACCGCAAGCAAGCCCCCCGCACACACAAGCCCCCCACCGCAAAAGAAAAATTTTCCCGAAGAATCTTTATACAAACAATAAAAATTTGATAGTCACACTTCCCCGCTGCATTATAATCACTAAAAGAAACGCCAGTTTCAAAAAGCCAATCAGCATCCCAAGCGCATTACAGGCTAACAATTCTTTAGGAGAAGAAAATGATTCAGAAAAAACCCCTGGTAAACGACCTTTACACAGCAGACCCATCTGCCCACGCCTTCAACGGAAAAATCTACATCTACCCTTCCCACGACGAAGATGAAGACGTAGAAAACAACGACAACGGCGACCAGTACAACATGAAAGATTACCACGTCTACGAAATGCAGGACGAAAACACCTTGCCAAAAGACTGCGGCTGCGTCCTTAAACTGGAAGACATAAAGTGGGCAAGCAAGCAGCTTTGGGCACCAGACTGCGCAGAAAAAGACGGAAAATATTACTTTGTATTCCCCGCCCGCGACAAAGAGGGAATGTTCCGCATAGGAATGGCAATCGGCGACAAACCCCAAGGCCCATTCAAACCAGAAGACAACTACATCCAGGGAACATACTCAATAGACCCCTGCCTCTTCCAAGACACAGACAACAAATACTACCTCACCTTCGGCGGAATCTGGGGCGGCCAGCTTGACCAGTACCGCAACAACAAATGGAGCAAAGACAACAAGGAACCCAAAGGAAGCGAACTTGCCTGCACACCAAAAATTGCCCTAATGAAAGACAACATGAAAGAACTTGCAGAAGAAGTCCGCGACCTCGTAATCCTTGACGAAAAGGGAAAGCCCCTCACAGGCGGAGACGAAGAGCGCCGCTACTTTGAAGACCCCTGGCTCTTTAAAAAAGGCGACACCTACTACTTCACCTACTCAACAGGAACAACCCACCTGCTCTGCTACTCAACATCAAAAAACGTCTACGGCCCCTACACCTACGGCGGCAAAATCCTAACCCCCGTACTTGGCTGGACAACCCACCACTCCATCATGCAGTACAACGGAAAGTGGTACCTCTTCTACCACGACTGCGAACGCTCAGGCGGCATAAACCAAAAGCGCAACGTAAAATTCCGCGAACTAAAATTCGACGAAAACGGTGGCATCATCACCATGGACGGCATGGAACGGTAAAAGTACCTATTATAAGGCAAGGAGGGGGAAGTCTCCCCCTCGCTACAGCCACGAGTCGCTCCGTAAATGCCGTAAGTGGCAAGTTCACTAAGCGAACGACCGTCACCCTGAACTTGATTCAGGGTCTGTGCCAATACTAAAATACATTTTTTTGCAGCAAGCCACTTCCGCCATTTTCTCCGCTTTGTCGTGTCTTCCGCTACCCCCTCTGCGGGCTCAAACGCCGCCCGCAACGCCCGCTGCAATTAGGTTGCATCAGCAGGCAAATCCCCACACAAAGCCTATGTCAACTTACTTGAATAGGTAGTAAATGTTACAGTCTTCCCCTCGTACAAAGTATTGTAAATGTCTTCCAAAAGACGAAGCCCGCCCTGGTAGCCCACATAGCTTTTTGAAACAATCAGCTGCTGGGTAATTGGTGCAGAAAAATACTGAAAAAGATTTCCGCTTGCCTTAGTGTATCCTTTTTCCCAGTCGCTTCCAAGAACAAGTGCCCTGCCTGATTTTGCAATTTCTGGCTCAACCTTCCGCCTGATTATTTCAGAGTCAATTTCAAAGAAAAGCTTGTCCTTGTATTCTGGAAATTCATTTGCAAAAATTTGCCTAAGGTTTTCTTCATTTTTCTTATTGGGATTATCCGTAACAAAAACTGCCCGCGGAATAAAACCAATTTCATCTTCCAGATATTTTGTAACACCAAAAGATGAAAGGCTGTCACCAGAAACATAAAGCTCGTAAGGCAGGTTGTTTTGCAAAGAAGAAAAGAAATCTGCCGTATCAACAAAATATTTGTAGTAAACATCCTCTTCGCTTTTTATTACCTCTTCTACTTTTGCTTCATCAAGCCCGGCAAATTTTCCAACTTCCCTCAAGAAACGGCTAGCCTGTCCTGCTCCCACTGGCAAAATGGGATAATGAAGATATGGAGTTCCATACTTTCTCTTAAGATGCTCAACAACTTCCAGGCCAACCCATGGAGAAAGCAAAAGGTTAAACTGGGCATTCGGAATCTCTTTCCATTCAGAAACACCTTTAGAAGTAATTCCAAAAAGTATATTTACTTTTAAGCCTATCTTTTCCAAAAGATTTTTTATTTGTGGCAAATCGCCCCGCCAAAACGGATTCTGGGAAGGAACATCAGCAAAAACATTTACAAGCCCCTTTTCTACCTGAGGCTTTTTATTTCCCACAAACTGGTCAATTATTGCCTTTACAACAATTTCATGCCCATTGTAAGCATTCCCCTTAAAACCCGGAGTGTCTGCGCCAACAACAGGATATCCTTCATCCGCAAATTCACCGGCAACCTCTGTTGTATTATCACCAATAATTCCCGCGGTGCAGCCAGAAAGCGCCACAAACAAGTCGCCCTTCATAACTTTCATTGCACCCTGTATTTCACTGCGAAGATCCTTTTCCCCGCCAAAAACTACATTCGTCTCATCTGTATTCGTAGAAGGTATCTGATTTCCACCGGCATAAGATTCCCCATGGTTGCCAAGCCTGGAAAAAGCCGTAACAATTCCTGAACAGCCCGGCCCCGCATGCACGACTGGAATCGCATAGGGAATTGCAAGCACAGTTGCCTGGGCTCCTAAAGCACAAGTATATCTTGGTTGTGAAATTTCACAGTTCATATTAGACTCCTCCTACAAAATGCAACGGATCTGTTTTTTCATCCAACCACCAGTCCGTATATGGAAACTCAACATGGCTGGCAATGGTTTTGTAAAGTTTCTTACTGGCAAGAATTCTCTTAATCCTATATCCAAGCTCAATAATTCCATCATAGCCAACACACTTGTTTGAATCTCCTTCCATAATAGAAGGAATACCAAGCTTATAGCCCAATACAGACAATGCAGGATGGCGTACAATCAGAAAATCAGGATGCAATTTTAAAAGCTGCTTAATTACCTGGAATGGCTGCTTATTGAATACCGTATAATTTGGAACGTTACCCACAGTTTCTGTCATAAACTTAAGTGTATTGATTTCTTTTGTGTCATAAGTCTGGTCGTGGTGATAAGTTGTAATTCCAATAACTTCAAGCCCCAAATCATGGCAAACACTTGCCATATTATGTGCATAGGCCGCCCCGGACAAAACATAAACTTTTTTGCCTTTAAAAAATTCCCGCAAGCTGTTTAATTCCGGGCCAATGCGCTCGTGTTCACTTTTAATTGCATCTTCTACTATGTCTTGCTTCCCGGTCAATTCCGCAACTGCCCTAAGCCAGCGGTCTGTCCACTGAACCCCATAAGGAGCCGGAGCAATAACCTGAGGAATCCCATAAAGCTTTTCAAGTCTGTTGGCTACAAAAGTTGCCAAGGTTTGGCAAATCGTTGCGGAACAGGCAGCTTCTGCCATCTGCGAAACTTCTTCAACAGAACGAGACTCCACCAGATAATTTGGCCGTAAGCCAATTGTTTTTAGCAAAGGCGTAAAAGATTCAACACCAGAAAAGTTAAATATGTTAACCAAATCCGCCTGTTTCTTTTTGGGAGCTTTTACAGCAGTCTGCAATATTCCGTTAAAAGCTGCATCAAAACCCGTAGACCAGATTCTTGATTTGAATCCTTCACATTCAACCGCAAAAACAGGAATCCCCAGCTTTTTACTCATCTCTGACGCAACTGACTGAACATCATCCCCTACAATTCCAGAAGCGCAAGATGTGGTAATATAAATAATCTTAGGGTTATAACGGCTAAAAGCTTCCTCTACAGCATGCCGGAGTTTATTGGCTCCTCCATAAATCGTGTCTGATTCCTGAATATTAGTACAAATTGCATGGTGCTCAAAAGTTGATTTTCCGCGAACCGCTGCAACAGGAAGCATACTAAGCCAGCGTTCAGAAACATAGCCATAGCAGCCAATTGGTGAATGGCTAACAACAGCCGCATCATGAATTGAATAAACTTGCATAAATGCACATTCTTCCTGGCAGTTTCCACACTGGCTAAATTTAAAGCGCCCAATTTTCAACTTGTTTTCTTCAGATGCTTTTTCCAGCCCCTCAGAATCTCCATTATAAGTTAAAATGGTGTGCAAACGATTTTCTCGAATTTCAACTTTCTTGGTTAACTCTACTTCCATTCTTAACCTCTTTCTAAATACCCAGTAAATTACCGGGTAAAGCGATACTATAAAAAAAAACAAACTCTGGGAAATATAATTTTCTGATAGGTGATATAAAAAAAATGTATTAGGAAAGTGTTTTTTAATTATTGACAGAAAGGATTTAGAAGTGTATAAATGCGACATAAACCTACTAGAGTAGTAGGTAAAACTGTTATAGGGGGACGATCTTTTGGCCTTTGCCTGTTTTGCACAGACCATAAATGAATTTTCCGTAATAGTTACCGGTACCCATGGGAAAACACGTATTCACTTATTCTTATTAAAGAGGAGATTGAAAAATGAAAAAAATTGTAAAAACTATCGGTGCGGCAATTGCAATTGCAAGTCTTTTTTCTTTTGCATCTTGCCAGAAAAAAAATAGCGAAAAAACTTCCAAGCCAGTAATAAAAATTGCCTGTGCCCAGGACGAAGGTGTTATAAGCTATGTTGATGAAAATGACCATCTGACCGGTGAAGAAGTAGAAATCTGGAGGGAAATAGCAAAGCGCATCCCAGAATATGACATCCAGTTTATTGCAACAAGCCAGGACGATGTCCGCATAGGCATTCAGACAGGAATTTACGACGGTTCAATTGCAGACTTTTTCTTAACAAAGGAACGCCTTGAAAAATTTGATATTCCGCGTGAGCCTTTGGACTTTACCTGGACTGGCATGTTGATCCGCAAGGAATATGCAGAAGGAGTCCGCTCGCTAGAGGCACTTGCCGGCAAGCAAAAAGACGGACTTACCATCGCCCCTCAGAGTTCAGCCTATGGTTCAACTTATATTCTTGAAGTTTATAATGAACAGCATCCAGAAAATCCCCTAAAGTTTGAAACAACATCCGAGGGAACATGGTCCGTTGGCATGAATTATGTTGGTGTAGGCCGCTATGGTGCAACTTGCGCCCAAAAGCAGGATTACGAAACAAAATTCGTTGCCGAAGACGGTGCATTCCACGAATACCTTGATTATGTAACATGGGTTCCAACCCAAAATGTTGGCGCATACACTCTCTTCCGCAAAGGCATAGATCCAAAATTCCTTGAACGCTATGTGGAAGCCCTAAAGCAGGTAAAAGAAGAAGGAATAGCTTCTGAGCTTTCAAGAAAATTCTATGGCTACGATGCATATTCCGGAGAATATTTGGACTTCGCTGAATAAAAACTGGCAGGTAACAGATGCATTTTAGGATAAAGAGCTTCTTTTCGTACTTTATAAAACTGCTACCCTATCTCAAGACAACTTTTATATATGTATTGATTGCCCTTTTGGTAGGGATAATTTTGGGATTGATTTTGACAGTATTTAAGCTAAGGAAGAACCCCTTTTTACGAACACTTTCTATCGTGTATACAGCCATCTTTAGGTCGGTTCCTCCAGTCGTCCTTCTGTTTTTGGTTTATTACGGTTTAACTGCAATCGTACAGGGGAATTCGCAAAACAGACTTTTTTATGTTTGCGTAACTCTTACGCTGCTTAGTTCTGCCTCAATTTCCGAGATTATGAGAAGCTCTTACTGTTCTGTACCTCACGGGCAGTATGAAGCCGGAGAAAGCATAGGCCTTACAAACATTCAGATTGTAAGACGGATTATGCTGCCTCAGGCTTTTTACTTTGCCCTTCCCAATCTTTCTTCAATAATAATCGGTTTATTAAAAGACGGAAGCCTTGCCTTTACAATAGGACTGGTAGATGTTTTTGGAAAAGCCAATCTGCTGAACAATACAACTTACAGCAAATACATTCTTGAAATATATACAGCCCTGGCTGCAATATATTGGCTCATGGCAATAGTAATAGAAAAAGTCTTTGCAAGAGTAGATTCCCTGCTTTCCAAAGATAAAAGGAAAAATCAATAAGGAGAAAAGTTATGAAATTTGACATGAGCTTTGCACTTCAAACAATCCTTATTGCACTTAGAGGATTGCCAATTACCCTGGAAATTGTTTTTATAGTTTTTGCACTGTCCTTTATTTTGGGCTTTCTTGTTGCAGTAGGAAGAGAAAACAAGTCTTCTTTAAAAGCAAAATTTCTAACGGCTTACGTAAGCTTTATTCGCGGAACACCTTTTATGGTTCAAACATACCTTTTGTACATTGCCATACCCACCGCAGTCCAGCAGGCCTTGTTTGAAAAAAACATACACTTTAACGTAAACGTAATAAAAGGATATTGGTATGCATATACAATTCTTGTTTTATATTTTACAGCCCTTATGTCAGAAATGTTCAGGGCAGGATTAAGCGCAGTCAACAAGGGTCAGCTTGATGCGGCTTATTCTGTAGGTCTCACAAAAAGGCAATCTTACAGAAGGATTATTTTTCCTCAGGTAGTAGAACATTGTCTGCCTGTGCTTTGTACCTATGTAACCGGAATTGTAAAAATGAGTTCCCTGGCCTTTGTTTTTGGCGTGCCGGAAATTACTGCTCTTTCAAAAAATAATGCATCCAGAAACCTTGGTTATGTGGAAGCGTATTTTGTAATTGCAGTTTTTTACATCCTGATGAATATTGGAATAGAATGGATATTTAAGCAGATTGAACGAAGAAACAAGACAAAACAAACTTTAACGGGAGGCAAGAAAAAAAATGCTAAGAATTCAAAATTTGCATAAGGCATTTGGAAAAAACGAGATTCTAAAAGGCGTAAACCTTGACGTGAACAAAGGTGATGTAGTCGTAATAATTGGTCCCTCAGGTTCTGGGAAAACCACTTTTTTGCGTTGCCTTGATTTCATGGAAACTGCGGACGAAGGGACAATGGAATTTGACGGCATAAAAACCCCGCTTTCACATGCGCACAAAAAAACTGTCCTCAAAATAAGAAGAAAAACAGGTTTTGTCTTCCAAAGCTTCAATCTCTTTAATAATAAAACTGCGCTGGAAAATGTAATGGAAGGTCTTGTCATAGCGCGAAAAATCCCCAAGAAAGAGGCAAGGCAAATTGCAGAAAATGCGCTAAAAGACGTAGGCCTTTTTGACAGAAAAGATTTTTACCCCTCTCAACTTTCTGGTGGCCAGCAGCAGCGCGTTGGCATTGCAAGGGCAGTGGCAGCAAATCCAGATGTAGTCTTTTTTGATGAACCTACCAGCGCCCTGGATCCCGAACTCGTAGGAGAAGTTTTGTCGGTAATAAAAAAACTGGCAAAAGAAGGAATGACAATGATTATCGTTACCCACGAAATGGCATTCGCAGAAGAAGTGGCTTCCCACATTGTTTTTATGGACGGTGGTGTCGTTGTAGAAGAAGGAAGCGCAAAAGAAATTTTCAACAACCCAAAAGAAGAAAGGACAAAAAAATTTTTACAGCGAACCCTTAAGCGAATAGAATACATCATTTAGCATAACTTTTGTTGCGAGAACCGGGGTTCCGGCTCCCGGCTCCATTGCCCACGGCAACGGGCAAAGCCCGCCCCTCCACGGTGGCGTAGGTCGCATTTGTTTATTCATCTTCTGCATCCAATCGATTAAACCCCATCGTTCTATAATGCTCAATGAGTTTGTCTTGCGGGAGTGCATAGATATAAATAGCCTGAATCCCTACAAATGTCCTCAGATACTTTATAAGTGGCAGAACAAATTCTGCAAGTTCTTTAATATACCTTTCTAATCCTACGCCAGATGAATTTGCCACACAAAAATCTTGTATCAAACGCAGATTGTCGGAAGAGTCAAAGAGATGTTCATAATTTATTTGTCCCTGTCATTATCGTCAAAAAACTGCACTGCCATGCAAGAGGTAGAAACATCGTGTTTTACATCAAAAAATCCCCTTGACTTAAACCAACAATTCTTCCATAATCATTTATGGAACACATATCATTAATTCTTTCAGACTTGGACGGAACACTTTTCCGCAACGACAAATCGGTTTCTAATCACACAAAAGAGACAATCATTAAGGCGCAAGAAAAAGGAATACTCTTTGGCATTTCAACTTCGCGCGCACTGGTGAATGCGGTTAAATTTCTTGACGGAATAAATCCCGACCTTGTAATTTCAAACGGCGGCGCCCTTGCATTCCACCGCACCAAAGACAAAAGCCAAGAAAAAATTTACGACTCTGAGTTTACAAAAAAAGAGACAGAGACCTTAATCGAAAAAACTTTCCAAGTGCTTGGCAAAGAAACCATAATTTCTATAGACAACGAAAAGGGCCTTTATTCAAACGCAGGCGAAGATGACTTTGGCGACAAGTTCTGGACAAAAGTTGACTTTGCACACTTTTGCGAACCGGCAATGAAAATCTGCATTCAGACGCTGGACAAAAATGCGGTGGAAAAAATTGCAAGTTCCATAGGAATAGAAAACGTAGACTACCTTCCCTTCTCCGACATTCCCTGGTACAAGCTAACAAACAAAAACGCCACAAAGGAAAAGGCAATTCTTGCGGTAAGCAAAGCGCTAAAAATTCCAACGGAAAATATGGTTGCCTTTGGTGACGACTTTAACGACATTGGCATGCTAAAGCTGTGCGGAAAAGGCATTGCCATGGAAAATGCCATTCAACAGGTAAAGGACATTGCAGATGAAATTTGCCCTTCCAACGAAAACGACGGACTTGCAAAGTGGATAGAAACTCATTGCCTCTGAACAAAAGAATTCTTTCTTGAACAAATCCTAAAGCAAAGAAATCCTAGCCGGGATTGTAGGGGGCACGAAGTGCGTGCGTAGCACCGGCCGCGAGGGCAAGCCCCGAAAAGCCCGTAACACGAGGCATCCCGAAGGGGCAGTAAAAAAAGCAATACGCTCCAGAAAACTATTCAAGAAAAATGCCCTTTCCAAAAGAAAGGCATCATGCTATAGTTTTAAGTATGGAAAAAGTTCATGTAGACTGGCTTTTAGGCGAACTGAAAGTCTTAGTAGAAAAAGGCGTTGTCTCAAGCGAAGTCTCCACAAAGATTTCTGACTACTACAAAAATGCGGAATCTTCTGCTACACCTGCGCAAAGCAATGCGGTGGAAAAAGAGGCCCCATCCGCAAAAGAGTCTGTTACCGCTGCGGGCGAAAAGAAAGATGGCGATAATATATACAAACTAATCAACGAAAGAAACAAAAAGTCTGCGCAAAAAATTCCTGCCCTTACCACGGAACAGATTCCCGTTGTTTTAAGCGTAATGGCTTCCATTCTTATTGCAGCGGGAGTCATTTCGCTCATTGCCTACAACTGGAATGCCATTCCCCGCTTTGCAAAAGCAGTTGCGGCATTTGTAATGCTGCTTGCAGTCCAGGGCTTGGGCTGCCTTGTATTCTTTAAGAAAAATTTGATTTGCAAAAAGCACTGGCGGGAAGGCAGCGCTGTCCTATGGTCGCTTCTCTTTGGCGGAGCCGTTGCCTTTATCTCGCAAATATGCCGTCTTCCTGGAAACACAAGCGGCTTTTTCTTTGTCTGGTCAATTTCTTCCATATTAATAATGTACGCAATGAATTCCACCGGGGTTTTCTTTTTTGCGCTTGCCCAATCTGTAGCCTATGCCCTTTCTTACAATAGCGCTGGCGGTGGGGCGTTTGGATTCTACCTTTTGTTTGCGGCCATCTTCCCATTTGCACGGCAAAAAAAATACGGTATGAGGCTCATGCTGTGCGTAGCGGCTGCAATGCTTGCCGTCGTACTGGAAAAGGGCATTCCAGGATTGTGGATTGTCTGTAGCGTTTCTTTTACAGTACTCTGCCTTGAATACGCAATTGCCCACGGCGACAGGTTCATAGAGCGGCTTTCCTTTGCAGGCCTTTGCATTCTTCTTTTGCTTTTGACTATAAACGGATTCTGGGATGGAATAGGCTGGAAGTATTTGCGAAGCGATTACAATCGTATGGGTTCAATAATGGACTGCATTCTGGCTCTTGGCCTTACCATTGCAGCCCTTGCCTACCCGCTGCTTCCTGTGCTAAAGGGAAAAAAGAAAGCTTCCGTTGAACTTGCATATTCTTTCTGCGCCCTGCTTGTTGCCATTTTGTATGTAAGCTATGCCTTTATGAACAGGTCTATGCAAGAGTCAGCTTTGCTTGCACCAACAGCAATAGCCTATCTGCTTGCGCTTTTGTTCTTTGTGCATGTTTTCTTTTCTAAGAATTCAGCGGCGGCGGCTTTTTTGGTATGTTTAGCGGCATCTGTTTTCTCTGCAAATTTTTCAAACACCATATTGGCTTCCCTTGTCCTTATGCTTTTGTTGGAAGCATTCCTTCAGCACCAATCTTTTTCTGCAAAAGAAGATGACAAGAATAAAAGCAAGTCCGGGGTCTTTTACCTTTCCGTCCGCGTCTTTTTCTTTATTGCCCTTGCCCTGATTGCATACAATTCTTCATGGCTTGATTTTAGCACAAAGGGATTTACCCCCATAAAGGCTCTGCTTTTGCCTGCTTCCCACTTTGCACTATACGGCTTGTGCGCGGCGGGGGCCTTATACCTTATAACAAAAGCGTCTTTTGCAAGGCGTTCACTGGACATAATATTTGTATCCGCAGCAATATTCCTGCTTTTTATTGTGAACGCATTTGTAAAAATAAATGAACAGACTTTATGCTTTATACTTTTCTGCATAGAATTTAGTGCATGTGCATACGTCTTCTACCTGAACCAAAAAGAAAAGGTTTCTGGCCAGGTTTACTTTTGGGCACCCTTTGCTTTTATAGCGGCATATTATTTCTGGGCAAACCTAAGCTTTAACTATCCCCTTCTTGCGGCCTTTGCATTCCTTCTGCTCTTTGAAAGTCTTGGACGCTACCGTTCAAAGCTTTGTGAATCAGAAGGAAAAGCGGCCCACTTCTTTGTAAGACTGGCGCTGGTAATACTCTTTATTGCAACAGCCTTTGAGGATGCAAGACCAATACTAAAATATGTTTCTTCCAAAGAGGCTCTGCCCTTCCAGATGGCGGTCTATGCCCTCTATGCCACAGCGGCTCTTATTCTGCTTGTGCTTTCCAACCGCTTGCATAAATCACTGGATGCGGTAATCTTTATGGTAATAATAGCCTTTATGGTATTTGTCTTGGACAAGCCTTCACCGGATGGAGTTCATTCCAGCCTAACATTTTCGATCCTGTATTACGCCATATCCCTTTTTGCAAGCCTATACGGACTTTATCTGTGGAAGAAAAAGAAGAGCCTTCTATGCATGCCCTACCTGTTACTCTTGGCGGCAAACCAGTTCTTTGCCCAGAATTACCTTTTTGCAGAAGGAAACTTCATTATCATAGCCATTCCTTTGTGTGCCCTGGCTTACTACTATACCCACGACAAAGAAAAATATTCCCCGCTGGCAAATGTTTCTGAAGCAATTTTTACAGCAACAATTTTTGCCGCTGCCTTTATAGAAATTGGCTGCAATGGGCAAAAAGATTCCTCCTATTTGATTTCCTGCCTGCTGCACACGCTTCTTTATGCTTCAATAGTATTACTGCCCCCTGTGCAAAAAATAAGAAGAAAAGTCTTTTGCAATTACTTTATTGCATTTTACACACTGGCAATATTTATTCTGTTTGCATTCTGCGAGACAGTTCCACTTTTTGGCTACGAGCTGGACTCTGGAATTGTAAGCCTAATATTCATCCTGCTTAGCTTTGTAACAATCTTTGTCAATTCGGGCTATTACATCACTAAGGCCTACCGCACAAAAAATCTTGCCTTGGCAAATGCGGCGGGTGGACTTGCATGCCTTTCAATAATCATCAAATTCTTTAGCGATGACTTTGGCTTTGTGGTAAAGGGCGTAGTTTTTATAGTCCTTGGAATCCTTATGCTAATACTAAATATGTTCCTCTTGCGCCTTAATGCAAGCAGTGGCGAAAGCGAGGCAAAAAATGATTAAATTGGACGCAAAAAAAATAGGGCTTGCATCTTTAGCCTTAGCTATTTCTGTTCAGCTTGTAACAGCAGTCTCTTTGCTTACCTACAGCTACAGGACAAAAGTCTATGCAGAAAAAAACGGACGCATAATAAAACTTGCATGCAAAGCATACGACCCCTACAGTCCATTCAAGGGAAGATACATACGCCTTTCATTTGAAGAAGAAAGCATAAGCTCAAAAAACTTGGACAAAGAAAGCTTCCAAAATCACACAAAACACGGTGAACGGTATTACTTCCGCATGGAAGAAGGGGCAGATTCCCTTTGGACTGTCCGCGGCATACGAAAAGAACTTCCAAGTGAAGATTCTGAACAGGCAAGCGGTAAGTCAAAAGGAATTTATATCAAGGGAAAAACCTACCCCTACATGCTTTACCCTTCCGCCACAGATATTATTTCCGCAAGCTTTCCTTTCTCGGAATACTACATGCAGGAAAACTACGCACAGTACATGGACACAATACAGTGGGAAGACTTTAACGCCCTAAAGCCCATACTCTCGCTCTACGTAGACAAAAAAGGCCAGTGCATTCAAAAAGGGCTTACCGTCCTTAATGGCACTGACCGGATCAGTATCGAAGAATACTGTAGAATAAAAATTAAAACCCCTTAAACAATCACGCCTTTTGTAGAAGGAACCTCTCCATTACGGCGCCCATCTATTTCCACAGCGGCACGAATTGCGCGGGATGCAGCCTTAAAAAGCCCTTCCATCTTGTGGTGGTCACTGCGGCCACGGATTGTGTCCAAGTGGATGTTGCACTTTGCCCCGTTTGCAAAGCCCTGCCAAAAATCTTCAAAACAGTCAGTCTGGAAGCTAGAAGACTTTCCCTCTGGCGAAATAGAAACAAGGGGAACTCCTGTTAAAGCCGCATTGCAAACGCAGAAAGGACGACCGCCAAAATCTACGCTTACCTGCAAAAGACTTTCGTCCATTGGGTATACAAAAAAACCGGAGCGGTAAATGCCTGCACAGTCGCCCAAAGCCTTTGCAAACAAAAGCCCAAGAACAATTCCCGTGTCTTCTATCAAGTGGTGCTGGTCCACGTTAAGATCCCCGCTTATTTCTCCGCTCAAGTCAAACATTCCGTGCTTGCAAAAAGCACTAAGCATGTGTTCAAAAAAACCGATTGGATTCTTTACATTGTACTTGCCGCTTCCGTCCAAATTAAGCGTAAGCTTTATCTGGGTTTCCTTTGTATTGCGTTCTATAGTTGCGATTCTATCCATATCCGCATCACCCCTTGCCCGCATCAAATCATCACTTTGCGAAGCTCATATTCCACAATGTCGCATGCACCAAGGCTCTGCAGCTTTGGCAAAAGGGTTGGAACCTCGCTCTTCTTTACGGCAATCTTTATAGCGTAGCCGTCTCCACCAAAGAGTGTGCTAACGGTCGGACTCTTCATGGAAGGCAGCCCCTTAACCAAAGCATCAAACTTGTCCTTGGAAACATTCATTTCTAGCATTACGCGGTTTCTTGCGTTAAGAACCGTCTGGAAAAGCATCTTAAGCTCCATAATCTTCTGCTTCTTTTCCTGATCCTTCAAGGCTTCCTTGCTGGCATACATCCTTGTGGAAGACTCCATAAGAGTGTCCACAATCTTTAGGTGGTTTGCATGCAGGGAAGAACCAGTGCTTGTGTTGTCTATCAAAATCTGTGCGATTGAATCCGGCGTATCCTGAACAAAACCTTCGCTCGTTCCCCAGGTGCGGAAAATCGTTCCCTGAATCTTTTTGTCTTCAACCCATTTGCGGCTCAAAGTCTGGTATTCAGTTGCAATCGTAACAGGAGACTTTATAAGCTTTTCGTAGTCAACCGTATCGGGAACAGCAGCAACAATGCGAACACCGTCAAAGCCCAAGTCCATGATTTCCTCAACTGAATCCTGCACGCCGTTTTCGTACACCCAGTCCTTTCCGCTAAAACCAACGTCTGCCTTGTTGCCCGCAAGCAAGTTGCTTACAATCTGAGGCTTTACAACCTGAAATGCCAAGTCTGCCTGATTCGTTATGGGAAAATAAGTCCTGTCCGGAAGATAAATAGAAATTCCAACATCACTTAAAAGTTCGTATACCGATTCATAAATGCGGCCCTTAGCCAGCAAAATCTTCAATTTTTCCATACGCTTATTTTATAGAAAAAAACATACACTTGCAATAGCGCCCGCCTTTAATACTCGCCTAGGAGGGGGAAGTCTCCCCCTCGCTACAGCCACGAGTCGCTCCACAAATGCCGTAAGAGGCAAAAATTTAAAAACAAACAACCGTCACCCTGAACTAGTTTCAGGGTCTGTGCCAATCCCAAATACATTTTTTTTCAAAACAAGCCTCTTCCGTCATTTGCTCCGCTTTGTCGTGTCTTCCGCTACCCTCTCTACGGGTGGCAAGCCCCCCGTAACGCCCCCCGCTATGCAAACAATAAATTGAACTAGTTGTCAAGCACCAGCCGCACACCTGCCCCGCCAGATTCCGCGTTAAAGGCCGTGATTGTACCGCCAAGGGATTGTGTCAGAGCCTTTGCAATGGAAAGCCCAAGCCCTGCCCCGCCTGCACTTCTTGTATGCGACTCGTCTCCCCGGTAAAAGCGGTCAAATACATGCTCCAGGTCTTGCGCCTTAAAACCGGGACCGTTGTCCACAATGCAAAGTTCCGTCTTTGTCTCTTTTTGCAAAGCAGAAAAAGTAAGCTCAAGATTTTTTTCCTTGCAGAATTTTATGCTGTTGGAAATTAATGCCAAAAATATTTGGTGCAGCATTTCCCTGTCGGTAAAAAGGTTCAAGTCCTTGCTTACGCTGGCAGAAACTTTTGCATCAGGGCTAAGGCTTTGCACTTCTTCCTTTAGCCTTGCAAAAAAATCGGCAAGAAAAAACTTTTCTTTTTGCGGAAGCAGCTTTTTGTTTTCCAGCCTTGTTATATGGAGCAAATTTGTAATCACCGCATTCATTGATTCAGCTTCTTCCACAATTATTCCCAGGGATTTTTCCAGCTGGGACTTGTCGTCCTTTCCCCAGCGGCGCAGAAGGTTTGCCTGCCCCAAGATTACGGCAAGCGGTGTCTTTAGCTCGTGCGAAACATCACTGGTAAAACCGCGCTCACGGTCAAAATCTTTTTTTAGCCTTACAAACAAATCGTTGAATGTTACTGCAAGCTTGTCCAGTTCATCCAAATTTCCAGTGGAAATATTTTCTGCAGAAGAATCCTTTTGTTTTACAGGCAAAAGTTCACCCAAGTTTGTACTGCTAATTTTTTTTGCGGTCTCGGTCATCTTTACCACAGGGGCAAGACTTCTCTTGGCAATAAGAAGTGCCGTCAAAAAAGAGACAAACAGAACAGGCAAAAATGCAAGCAAAACAATTACAGGTATTCCCCGCAAGAGCAGGCTGGAAGAATCAGTGTCCAGGTTCAGCGCAGTCTGAATTACAAGGCTTCCGTATTCATCACTTTCTTCTTCCATTGCAAAATATAAAATCCTAAGGTCACCGTCTATAAAATAATTCTTGCTTACGAATTTTTTTGTCCTTCCCTTTGTTGCTTCCAAAAGAGGAAGAAAGGGATCGTTTGTTTCCAAAATTTCCTGGCTCTCTTTTTGGTAAACGGCATAAGTTATATAGTAGGGAATTTTTTCTTTTTGCTCAGGCTGGGCATTGGTCTTTAGGGCAAGTGCAAGTTCCTCCGCGGAATCTTTTAGCTCACGGCTTTGCGAATTGTAGATGTAGCGTTTAAGGGCAAATGTAAACAAAACCGCAAGCGAAAGAACTGCAAGTGCAAGCACAAGAGAAAATCTTAGCGCAAGCGTAAATGTTACGGATGGAGCTTTTTTTCTTACGGCAAGGCCAAGACTCATTTTTTGCCTTCCTCCACCATCATGTAGCCAGCACCACGCACAGTCTTTATGTATTCCTCTTTTGCAACCTGATCAATTTTTGCGCGAAGGTAGCCCACATAGACATCCACGTTGTTTTCGTCTATAAAATGATTTTCGCCCCAGACGGCTGTTATTATGCTGTCGCGGCTCAAGACCTGCCCCTTGTGCTCCATAAAATTCTTTAGCATCAAAAACTCGGTCTTGGAAAATTCGATTGGATTTCCGTTAAGACTTGCACTCATGCTTTCAGGCAAAAGTTCAAGGCCACGAATCTTTAGGCTGCCCAAAGATGCAGTGGCTGGAGCAGAACTCCTTCTTAGGACGGCGCTCATTCTGGCAATAAGTTCTTCTATGCTAAAGGGCTTTGCAAGATAGTCGTCAGCCCCGGCATTAAGACCATTAACCTTGTCGTAAGTTTCTCCGCGTGCAGTTAAAATTATAACAGGAACATTGGATTCCTTTCTGATTCTGCGCAAAACTTCAAGCCCGCTAAGTTCGGGAAGCATTATGTCCAAGAGAATAAGGTCCGGTTTTTCTGCTACAAAAACTTCCAGAGCCATGCGACCGGTACTTGCCAGGCAGGTTGAATATCCTTCATGCTCAAGCTCAAGCTTTACAAAGTCGCTTATGCCCTCATCGTCTTCTACAATTAAAACTTTTTCCATAGCTTTTCTTCCTTGTCAAAAAAATACTTGTGGCCACATTCCATAGATTCAATCTGGGCTTTTGGAACAGGGCTTGCATTGTAGGAACGGATTCCGTCCACGCTAAGCGAAAAGAAATCATCCCTTTCCAAAACAATGCGCATACATGTAGCCGACTTGTTGAACAATATTTTATGCCTTGGGCTAAGAGCTGTAGAATTTACAAGAATATTCTTATTGTGAACTGAACGCGGATCTATGCTTTGTGTAAAAAAAAGTTCCAGCGCGACAAATTCCTTTCCGTCTTCCGTAACAGGAATTACGTTTATTCTTATAAGGCGGCAGCTTTCCTTTCTCAGGGGTTTTCTTCTTCCGCGGAAATTTTCAAATCTTCTTGCCGGAAAATTCTGATGCATGGGAACAGGCCCCTTGTCTTCCTTACAAAACCCCTGTCCGCAAAAAATTGCCAGCAGTAAAAACAAAATGCATATTCTCCTATTCATGGCGCGTCTCCTTCACACTTCATTCTACTATCTATTAAACAAAAAAGTAAGAGTTTTTTGAATAAGAGTTTTCTTATCTTTCTCTTAGCAAAGATTCATGTTCCGCGGAAACAGAAATGCTATATTAAGGGCGTAATGAGCGAGAGACGTTCAAATATTTTTTTTATAGAGAGGTATTTTTATGAATAAGAAAATTATGGTAAGCAGTGTCGGTTTTGTTTTGGCAGCCTTTGCAATGAGCGGAATTGCTTTTGCTCAGGAGGCAAGCTCTTCAAAAGCAGCTCCAGAAGCAAAGGCTCCGGCAGAAGTTGTTCGCCCAGCCCCAAAGGAAGTTGCACCAAAAGAAAATGCCGGCGAAAAGAAGCTTAAGAAAGACCTTCCTTCAAAGGCAAAAAAGATGCCCCCGGTAGCCCAGCCTGGAGACAAGGGCAAGGTAATGCCAAAGCCAAGAGGCAAGATGAATGGAAAGGGATTCAGAAAGCCAAGGGGCAACATGGGCTGCAAGTGCAACTGCGGATGCTGCGCAGACGGAAACAGAAAATTTGCAAGACCAAACGGAAAGATGGACGGCAAAAAAATGATGCCAATGCCAAAAGATGGCAATAAAAAATTTGACGGCAAGAATCTCCCCGGCAGAAAATTCCCAGAAGGAGAATTCAAGAAGGGAGAAGTTAAAGAAGGAGAAGTTCCAGCTCCCAAGCCGGTAGCGCCAAAGGAGGCCCCAAAAGATGCAGGTGAAAAGAAGGTAAAATAATTTTACAGCGTTACGCCATCTAACGCAGAGCCAAAATCTTTTTCACCAAAAGGCATTTCGCCACCCCGGTACTCCACAGTGCCGGGGATTTTTTTTAGCAAAAGCTCAACATCATCTTTACTTGCAAGAGAAGAAGAAAATGCTGCTGCACTTCCAGAACAAACACCCCTTTCCAAAGCGCACTTAAACGACCGCGAGCTTTCGTAGCCCGCAATAAAGCCTGCAACCATGCTGTCCCCAGAGCCAACCGTGTTAACGGGCTTTCCAGAAGGGGCCTTTGCGTAGTAATTGCATCCATCAGAAGCGGCAAGAATTGCGCCGTCCTTGCCAAGAGAAACAAGGGCATTCTGCGCACCAAGACCAAGCAGTTTTTTTGCATAGCAAAAGGCATCCTGCATCGAATTTATTTTTACCTCGAATATCTCTTCCAACTCCGAAAGATTTGGCTTTACCAAAAACGGGTGGTAAGGAAGGGCGGTCTTTAAAAGTTCGCCAGAAGCGTCAACAATAAATTTTATGTTTTTGGTTTTTAGGGAATCCATAACTTGGACATAAAAATTTTTTGGCAGGGAAGAAGGAACGCTGCCCGCAAGAACAACCGTGCTGCCGGAGTCAATAGAACCAAACTTTTGGAAAAGCATGGCAATGTCATCCTTAGAAATTACAGGCCCGCTGCCGTTTATTTCCGTTTCGCCCATCCCAGACTCATTGTGAAGGATTTTTACGTTTATTCTGGAAAGCCCCTGTTCCACATTTATAAAGTCAGTCTTTATTCCATCCTGCCTAAGAATGGATTCTATCTGCCTGCCGGTAAAGCCAGCCGTAAAACCAAGAGCCGTGCTTTCCATTCCAAAATTGTGCAGAACAATGGAAACATTTATTCCCTTTCCCCCAGCCGTAATCTTTTCCGAATCACTACGGTTAAGACTTCCCGCCACAAATTTTTTTATCCCAACAATATAATCCAAAGAAGGATTCAAAGTAACTGTATAAATCATTATATCATCAATTAAGAAATAATTTTTTCCATTTGTCAAGTTACAGGGCACACCGTTCTAGTTATTGCTTCTAATTGTAATTGGGGTTTTTAGGCATATCGCGATACGTTGAGCGATATGGCCCCTAAACCGTGCCGGGAAAGGGAGGGGTTTAAGGGGCACTTGCAACGAAGTTTCAAGCAGGGAAAACCCTCGCTTCGGAGTAGGCAACTTTTTTAACGTTAAAAAAGTTGCCTCCCCTTAGTTCGGGGTGCAAGGGTCTCCCTTGAAAAATAATTAATCCTTACTATATAATTTGCTTATGCAGAACAAATACACTGCCTCGCTTGTAGGCTGCGGAAGAATTGGTTGGACCTTGGGCTACGACAAATTGCGTGAACAGCCTGCATCGCACACAATGGCTCTTAATGCCAACAAAAGAATTCAGCTTATTGCCGGATGCGACACGGACGAAGAAGCCTTGCAAAAGTGGGGAAAGGCAAACAGAGGATGCAAACTTTTTTTAAGCGCACAAAAGCTTTTTTCTGAATGCAAGACAGACATTGTTACCGTTGCGGTAAACGAAGATGCCCACATAAAAATTGCGCTGGAAGCCATAAAGAACAAACCCCGCCTTTTAATTCTGGAAAAACCTGTTGCCCTTAACACAGAAGAAGCCTTGCAGCTAAAAAATGCCGCAGAAGAAAACAAGGTGCCCGTCCTTGTAAACCACGAGCGCCGCTTTGCCCTGGACTACAAGCTTGCAGCAGAATACCTTACGCAAATTGGGGAAATACAAAGCATAAACGCAAGCCTTTATTCTGGAATGAAAGTCTACGACAAAAGCGAAGAAGCTACAGGTGCCTACAGCCTTATTCACGACGGAACTCATCTTGTGGACATTGTGCTTTTCTTTCTTGAAGCCCTGCAAAAAAAAGAAAAGCTAAATGAAGGTAAAGCAATTCTAAACTCGCCAAGTGTAAGCGGAATCTGGCGGGACGAAAAGGGAGCAGTGAGGAACGTAAGCGCCAGCTACTCTTTGCCAAGCGTTCCCTGCGTAACAATAAACATAAGCGGAAGAAGCAAATACTTTGGCTTTGAGGTGGACATCCGCGGAACAAAAGGCCGCATACTGATTGGAAACGGATTCTTTAATATTTACATGTCAAAGGAATCAAAGCTATACACAGGATTTAAATCGCTGGAAGAAATAAAATTCAAAAGGCCAAAAAAGACGCTCTACTTTGCAAACATGATTCAAAATGCAGTGGACTTCTTGGACGGGAAGGAGGAACTTCGATCAACATTGCAAACAGGAATGAATGCCCTTGCCGTTCTGGAAGAAATTAAAATGGCTCTGATGTAATTTTTTGCAAAAGGCATGAGGCCGGATTGGAAGGGTGGCGTAGCCATTCCGGAGCGCAGCGGAGGAATGGAGCCGAAAGGCGGAACCCTGGAAAGCCGTTCCACGATGAAGTCTTGTTTGCAAAAGGCATAATTCATTTACAAAAAGCTGCCGTCCAAAAAATTATGCAAAAGACAAATAGAATCTTGAATTCTGCGCTGATTGGATTTATGATTAAACCAAGAGGTAAATTATGAAGCGTTTTTCGATTCTTACACTGTTGGTTTTATTTGCGGCATTTTTTGCCACTGCCCAGAATTATTCCAGGCTTTTGATGCTAAAAAAATCCCGCATGAACGGAGAAGATGTCCGTGCTGTTCAAGTTGCGCTTAACAATCTTGGCTTTACGGAAGTTGGGGAAGCGGACGGATGGTTTGGTCCAAAGACGGAAAAAGGCGTAAAGGCATTCCAAAAGCTTGCGGGATTTTCTGTGAACGGAGTTGTTAACAAAGATGTTTACGACCTGCTTGTTAAGCAAAAAAGCGGCAACGTTATGCAGGCCTACCTTAACGAACTGAACCAAATAAATTACTATCCAAAGCTGGACCTTTCACGAAAGACTTACGACTACAACGGCCATTCTGCGGAAGGCGGAGAAATCTGCGTTTACAAATCAGATTCGGAAAGTCTTTATGCGGAGATGAATCTTTGCGGAGAAATGGGAAAATACGTGGCAACCCTTTACAAGGTTTCCGGCACGAACTTTGTTCTTGTCTGCGAATCTACAACTTACAAAAGCCACATGAATCCTGACCCAAAGACAGATTCCGTTGAATACAAAATCTACTATTATAATTCGGGGCTATACTTTAACATTGTAAACGGCCAGGCTGTTGACAACACGGACAACATTCACGACCTTGTCCAGGAACTTAAGAGCCGCATGTAGTGTTTACTAAAAAACTATTTTCAAGGGAGCTCCCTTGTACCCCGAAATAAGGGGAGGCAACTTTTTTAACGTTAAAAAAGTTGCCTACTCCGTTTCGCAGTGAAACTTCTAGCGAGCGAGGGTTTTCCCGCCCCTTAACCCCCTCCCTTTCTCGGCACGTCTTAGGGCTACCGCCCTAAGAACCCGGTTTTATCCACTGTAATTTTTATTCTATGAAGATTTATGCCCTTTTCCAGTGGACACGATTTTTAGCAAACTTTAAAAGGCTTACTTTTTCTTTTTTGCAGGGACTTCTTCATGCTCACCCATCAGTTCCGGGGGAACAGGTTCTTCTTGGGGAAGTTCCTCTTCTTCCGGAGCATTGTAGTTTACAAGGCTGATTGAATCTGGAAGGCTAAGCTTTTTGTAGACTGGTGACTTGCTGAATATATCCGCGTCAACTTCTTTAAGCCAGCTGTGGCTGCTCCACTCCACTTTGGAAAGCAACGGACAGTGGGCAAAGGCCTTGGCTCCTATTTCTGCAACGGAGGCAGGGATGGAAAGTTTTTCAAGATTGGGGCAGTGGTAGAATGAACTCTTTCCAATTTGAACCAGTGTTGGCGGAAAGTCTATTGTCTTGAACGCGCAGTTTACAAAGGCATTTTCTTCTATTTCCGTAAGGGCCTGGGGTAGTAAAACCTGCTCCAGCTTTAGGCAGCCGTAGAAAGTTGCATTCCTTATCTTTGTAATTCCTTTTGGCAGGGTAACGCTTTTTAGCGAGGCGCATGAATAGAATGCGTTTGCACCAATGTAATTAAGCTTTGCGGGAAATTCTATAAAGAAAAGCTTGTCGCACCAGCTAAAGGCTCCGGCTTCTATGCGGGAAAGGCTTTTTGGCAGGGCAACTTCGGACAGGGCGCGGCAGTGGGAAAATGCCCATGAACCGATTGTGACAACCCCTTCTGGTATTACGATTGAGCGCAGGTTTTCGCAGTGAAAGAATGCCTTTGGGGCAATAGCGGTAACGCCTTCAGGGATTTCGGCAGTGGCAATTCCCTTGTCCACGGTGCCGGTTACGGTTTTTCCGTCTTCGCTTAAAATTAGGTTAGAATAGACATTTTGCGCAGGGGCTTTTGTTTCCAAAGCAGCCTTTTGTTCACTCCCCTTTTCTGCGGCAAAGGCTGGAAAAAAAGCGGCAAGTACAGTATATACAATAAAAACAACTTTTGTCCTAAGATTCATGTTCTCTAGTATATAGGAAAAAACTCTTCTAGTACAGTGTGCGAGATAGCTCTGTAGAAGGCAAATGTAAATCTTAATGAAACTTAGTAAATATAAATATTAACACGAAAGCACTTCCATTCCCGGCAGGAACCGCGTCAAAAAAGCCGAGCGCGGATATAAGGTATCTGACTCGCTGCGCGGCTTGAAGCTACGCTGCCGGGTTCGCACCGCGCAAATGCTTTTTTGCCGCGTTTCCTGCCTCCATTCCAGTGCTTTCTTAACATATTTTTGCAATACAATTATTGAAAACATGCACTTGCCTCCTACGCCCGATTGGAGGGGCGGCGCAGCCGTTGCGCTAGCAATGGAGGGGGTAGGCCCCCCCCGGAACCCCGGAAAGCGGGTGGCGCAAAGAAATGTCCGGTCGAATTAAGCCAAAGAATAAAATGGTAGAGCAAGCAGGACTACCGTCCTAAGAAACATGCCGACACCCCCTATTAACTAAAACCATTCTTTTCTATATAATACCTTGCATGAAAACATCACAATTACCTTTACACACGCTGCGGGAAGCACCTGCAGAAGCCATAATCTCTAGCCATCAGCTTATGATGAGGGCAGACTTAATCCGCAAACTCGGCAACGGACTTTACACATATATGCCTTTGGGACTCCGCGCCTACCGCAAAGTGGAAAACATCATCAAGGAAGAATGGAACAGAAGCGGCGCATGCGAATTTAAGCCAACAGTAATTGTTCCCGGTGAAATTTGGAAGCAGAGTGGCCGCTGGGACACAATGGGCCCACAGATGCTCAAGGCAAAAAACCGCGGCGAACAGGACATGGTTGTTAGCCCCACCGCAGAAGAAGCATTCACTGCAATATCAGCGGCAGGTCTTACAAGCTACAAGCAGCTTCCAATCAACATGTACCAGATAAACACAAAGTACCGCGACGAAATCCGCCCAAGATACGGTGTTATGCGTGGCCGTGAATTCAATATGGCAGACGGTTATTCTTTTAACAAGGACGACGCTTCCCTGGACGAAACCTACCAGGCTTATGCAAAGGCCTACCTCCGCATCTTCAAGCGCCTTGGCCTTAAGGTAATTCCTGTAAAGGCAGACACAGGCGCAATGGGTGGCTCAGGAAGCGAAGAATTCATGGTAGAAAGCCCAGTCGGAGACGACACACTTATCATCTGCTCCAAATGCGGTTACGCTGCCAACGTAGAAAAAGCAGCATCTTTTGCAGACCCGGCTGTAGACAACGACGGCAATCCCCAGAAGCCAACAGACCTAAAGCCAGAGCTTGTGGAAACACCCAACGTCTTTTCTATAGAAGACATGGAAAAATTCTTCAAGTCCACGCCAAAAACCTTTATTAAGGCACTCATCTACCGCGTAATAAATTCAACTCTGGACTTAAGCAAGGCTCCCCACTGCAAAGACCTTAAGCAGACAAAAGACGGAGACTTTGCCTTCTACCCGCTTTCTTACGTATGCGTAATAATCCGCGCAGACCTAGACGTAAACGAGGCAAAACTTGCAGGCGCACTAAAAGCAAGCGAAGTATGCCTTGCCGACGACGAAGAAATACTTAAAATTGCCCAGGCACCACACGGTTTTGTTGGCCCACTCACATCACTTTGCCCAATCGTGCAGGACCTTAGCGTAAACGACATGCACGACGCAATCACTGGAGCCGGAAAAGCTGGCTACCACCTAAAGCATGTTGAACCAGGCCGCGACTTTACAGCATGGATTAACACAGACGTTCGCACCGCAAAAGAGGGCGACACCTGCTGCACACCTGGCTGCGGTGGCAAGTACCACACAACAAAGGGCAACGAGCTTGGCCACATCTTTAAGCTTGGCAAAAAATACACCCAGAGCATGGGCGTAACCTACCTTGACGAAAACGGAAAAGCCGCAGTACCAACAATGGGCTGCTACGGAATAGGCGTTGACCGCGTACTGGCAAGCATCATCGAATCCTTCCACGACGACAAGGGAATCCTCTGGCCAATGACAACCGCACCTTTCCAGGTGGCAATCGTTCCAATCAAATACGACGGCCAGATGAAGGAAGCCGCCGACCGCCTCTACGAAGAGCTTACAAACGCAGGAATCGAAGTGCTTCTTGACGACAGGGCTGAACGTCCGGGCGTAAAAT
>Ga0256404_1001283_pt1 | contig 62288 bp, 57 predicted proteins | sample RumenRJG_01DNA_FD_185990 | JGI IMG/M metagenome (GOLD analysis project Ga0256404, IMG submission 185990) | Bovine rumen microbial communities from Lethbridge, Alberta, Canada - RJG_01 | ecosystem: Host-associated > Mammals > Digestive system > Stomach > Rumen | place: Canada: Alberta | collected...
GTGATTCCAGAGTTTAAAATTTCAAAATTAGCAGAAGAAGCTCTTAAATGTAGTTAATAAGAGGGCTGGAGAGCCCTAAAAACTAATTGTCTTATTGACAATAATCATAGGAGTGAAACGGCTTACGGAAACACTCGTTTTGTGCTGCCGCGGGAGCGGCAACCGTATATAGTTACAAGCACAAAACGCGTGTAGCAGGCTAGCAAGCCTTCACAGCATAGCTGTTCGGAGAGTCACTCAAAATGCTCCACCGGAGCATTTTGCCGGCTACGCCGTCGTTCCCTAGATTTCGATAAGCCGTTTCACGACTGGAAGCCATTTTAACAGGAAATACTTTATAATACGTTTGCTTATGTAAATCACTATCAAAAATTCTGTCAAACTGTTATAATTTATCTGATTTTAAAAATTCGGATGGAATTATGACAGTTACAGTAATTTATGGTGGAAAATCTGGCGAGCATGAAATTTCTTTGGTTTCAGCCGCAGCGGTCACACGAAATATCGATTCAAAAAACACGGTTCAGCTTATTGCAATCACAAAAGACGGAAGATGGTTCTTGCAGCCACAAAGCGAATTTGAACGAATCAAAGCTGATTCAAAAGCTTCTTTCAAAATCATCGAAGACGAATCTCAGGAAGTCAGTGTAATTCCTGGCGGTGGCTCAAAAAGAACTTTCCGCGCTGGAAGCAAAATCCTTTCGAGCGACGTAATTTTCCCTGTTTTGCACGGCCCATTCGGCGAAGACGGCACGATTCAGGGGCTTTTTGAAATGGTCGATGTTCCTTACGTTGGCTGCACCACTCTCGGAAGCGCAATCACAATGGACAAGGAAAAGACAAAAGTAGCTCTCGCTCAGGCAGGAATTCCTGTCGTCCCAGGGATTTGTGTCCGCCGCTCAGATTTAGCCACAGCAAACGGATACGATACAATTCTTGAAAGAGCACAAAAAGAGCTCGGCTTCCCGCTTTTCGTAAAACCTTGCGCAGCGGGCAGCTCAGACGGCGCAACACTCGCAAAGGATTTGGCACATCTCAACGGCGCAATCATCGAAGCTTTCTTGTGGGATGACAAGATTTTGATTGAAAAGGCTGTAAATGCACGCGAAATCGAGTGCTCTGTCACAGGAAACCCGACTATTGACGATGATTCTTGCCCGGCAGAAAAGCTCACAGCTTACGGACCTGGCGAAATTGCACCAAAACACGACTTCTACGACTACGATGCAAAATACAACGACCCGGACGGAGCAGATTTACTGATTCCGGCAAATCTTCCAGAAGAAAAACTCGAAGAAGTCCGAACTCTGGCAAAAAAAGCCTTTGCAGCCCTTGATCTGGCAGGTCTGAGCCGCGTAGATTTCTTCATCGACAAGGACACAAACAAGCTCTACCTCAACGAAATCAACACAATGCCGGGCTTCACTCAAATCAGTATGTTCCCAAAAATGTGCGAGGCTTTCGGGCTTGATTTTACAAACCTCACCAATCTTTTGATTGACGAGGCAATCGCACGCTTCAAGAAAACAAGAAATTTGCAAACATCAAGATAGGAGAATTTTATGTCAGACGCACACGAACCGCTTCCACCAGTTCCGCATTTTTACCCGGAGGGCTGTTTTTTCAAATCACTCGATGACATCCGAGACAAAAAAGTCGTTGTCATGGGGCTGGGACTGAACGGCGGCGGTGAGGCTTCCGTGCGCTTCCTTTTGAATCACGGAGCTTACGTTATCGCAACTGACATGAAATCCGAATCTGACTTACAAACCACGGTCGATTCGCTCAACAACGACACAAGCCTAGACAAAAGCAGGCTCACTTACCGTTTGGGCGAGCACCGCATCGAAGATTTTGAAGAGGCCGACTGCGTAATCAAAAATCCGGGCGTAAAATACGACGGAAACAAATATCTCGCAGCCGCAAAAGCAATCGAAACAGATATTTCGCTCTTTTTGGCATTCAGCAAGGCTCCGATTATCGCCGTCACGGGAAGCAAAGGCAAATCTTCAACCGTAAGCGCAATTTACTACGGACTAAAACAATCTGGATTCAGCGCATTTTTGGGCGGAAACATCACAGTCTCGCCGCTCACCTTCCTTGAACAAACCGATTCAACAACGCCGGTCGTCCTGGAGCTTTCAAGCTGGCAGCTTGCCGACCTTCGTGGCCGAAAACTCTTAAAACCAAAAGTTTCAATCATCACAAAAATCATCCCGGACCATCAAAATTTCTACCACTCGATGCTGGCTTATGTGAACGACAAAAAGCTCATTTACGCCGACCAGAGCAAAAAAGATTTCGCAATTTTTGACTTCGACTCTGACCCGGCAGCAGACGGCGGCACTTTAATCGACAACTGGGGCGACATTTTTGCCAAAGAATGCAAGGCAACAATCCTCCGCTACAGCAAAAAGCCCCTTCCCGAAGGAACTCTGGGCGTCTGGCAGGACAAAAAAGGCACGGGATTTGCCCGCCTTTCCACAAAAATCTTGGACACGCTCCCTCAGGATTACGAAAAAACAACCGAAACAATCCTCAAAGACTTAATCGTTCCCGGAAAGCACATGCGCGCCAATGTTTTGAACGCAGCCCTCGTGCTCCGAATCATGGGAGTTTCCCCTGAACGAATTATCGAAGTCCTCGGCCGCTGGAACGGAATCGAGCACCGGCTTGAATTCTTCCACGAGTGCAAAATCGGGGGGACAACTTACCGATTCTACAACGACTCAGCCGCCACAGTGCCCGAAGCCGCAGCCGAAGCAACCCAGGCATTCGGTAAGCCGGTAATTTTCCTCACAGGCGGCACGGACAAAGGCCTTGATTTAAGCCCGATTGCCAACGGAATCTGTGACAACGGCAAGAATATCGTTCCGCGGGCAGTTTATCTGCTTTCAGGAAGCGCAAGTGACAAAATGATTGGTGACTTTGAAGCCAAAAAAATCGCATACAATGGGCCGTTCAATTCACTCGAAGAGCTGCTTTCCACCCTCAAAGCTGATTTACAAAAATCAGAAAGCAGCGAAAAAGTTCAGGTAATCGTATTCTCGCCGGGCGCAACAAGTTTCGGCATGTTCAAGAATGAATTCGACCGCGGAAATCAATTTAAAGCAAATGTTAAGAAATTTTTTGGATAAGACAGCAAAGAAAATCAATTCTGTGCTATAATTATCCAATTGATGAAACGTATTTTTCCTCTTCTTCTCATATTTCTTTTTTTTCCGCTTTTCGCGCAAATTTCTCCACAGACGCAGATTGCAAACAAAGCATTTGTCCCTGCTGAAATCAAAAATTTCATGCGCTATTATCCAGACATTGAGTACACCACAACTTACGACCTTGAGCTGAACGACTGGAAAATCGACATGACCGCTGACTTGTACTTTGAGCGCACCCAAAAGCCCAAAGGAAAGAAATCTGCCAGCTTTTACTGGGCAGGCGGAAGACTTTTGCCAAAAGAAGAACTTGCCAACAAAGAAATTTACTGGGTTCTTCAATATGAATACGAAAACAAGCTCCGCGACCCCAAAACTTACACGCCAGAAGAAATCGAAAAAATAAAGCAGTTCGGTTCAAAAGAAAGCCGCCAGAACACTCAGGGCACTCCAATGTTCTTTTTTGACTGGCTTTATTCGGCACAATCGCAAAAAATCATCGAAGATCATATCATAAAAACGACATTTTTAGGAAAATCTACCCGAATCCACGAACGCATTTACGACCACGTCAAAAATGTAGAAAAAAGAATTCTCGCAAGAAAATCCAGCCCCGAAATCAGCGCATTTCTCGCAAACCTCAAATCCTGTGACGCATACCACTGGCGAGAAATCATACAAACATCAAGAAAATCGTTCCATTCCTACGGAATCGCAATTGACATTCTTCCCAAAAGGCTTAACCGCAAGGCAATCTACTGGAGCTGGGAAAAAGACAAACTCGGCGACAAATGGATGCTTGTTCCGCTCGAAAAACGCTGGATGCCGCCCGCCGAAGTCCGAAAAATCTTTGAAGAAGAAGGATTTATCTGGGGCGGCTACTGGGTCATCTTCGACAACATGCACTTTGAATATCACCCGGAACTTATCGCAAATTCCGCGCAATCCTGAAACCGAATGTGTAGTATGAATAGCATGGCTGGTAGCGGGAGCCGTAATGATGGCCGGTGAATTGAATTTCGCACAGTTCTTTTCCGCTTGCTGATGAACCGCCTTTATGAATTCGGTAATAGTTTGAGTCTTCTTTGAAGCGGTCCCAGCACCATTCCCAGAGATTTCCGCTCATGTCATAAAGCCCGTAAGCGTTTGGGGCTTTTGTTCCTGCTTCGTGGGATTTGTATTCGCTGTTATCCTTGAACCAGGCAACTTCGCTCGGATTGTCGCTGCCTGAATATTTGAAATTCTGGCCGCCGCTTGCTGAATATTCCCATTCTTCCACGGTCGGCAACCGGAATCCGTCCGCCCTGCTGTGACAGACAATTTCGCCAGTGATTGCGCTTCCTCCGTGCGGTGAATAATCCCAGTCGTCTGGATTTACGCTTCCGTTCACGCTGTAGACCGGTGTTTTACCCAAAAGCAGGCTGAGCTTGTTGCAGAAGACAATGCAGTCGTACCAGTTCACCGTGTTCACCGGGAAATTTCCTTCGGCATAAGAACTTGGATTTTCGCCCATGACGATTTCGTAGACTTCGCAAGTGACTTCAGTTTTGCCCAGCGCATAATTTTTGCCAGGAATTTCAATCATTTCAAAAGATGCGGAGAGTTTTTCGTCCTCAATGGTAGCTTCAACAACAAATATTTCTGATTTGCTCTCAGAAAAAACGAATCCAGCGAGAAAAAAACATAATATAATAGAAAAAAGTGATGTTTTATTCCTCATATTCAGCATAAGCGTAGGCATTGACGGATTGCTTCGCAATCCTAACGAGAATCGCAAGCGATTCTCGTGAAATTCACTCGCTGTATTCCGCATAGGCGTAGGCGTTGTGGAAATGGATTGACTCCTCGGTTTCGGCTTCCACGGTGAACCATTTGAAGTCCATTTTTTTTAAGCAAAGATAGACTTCGCGCACAACATCCTCAACAAAACGAGGATTGTCGTAGGCATGTTCCGTCACAAATTTTTCGTCCTGGCGCTTAAGCACTGAATAAAGCGGAGTGGATGCACATTCTTCAATCATGGAAATCACATCTTCAATCCAGAAAAACTTGCTGTAAAGCACTTTGACCTTAACAAAACCACGCTGATTATGCGCCCCGTAATCCGAAATAGCCTTAGAACAAGGGCAAAGGGTCGCAATCGGTACTTTGATTGAAATGAAGAAGCGGGCGTTGCGGGCGGCGTTTGAGCCCGCAGAGGGGGTAGCGGAAATACCCGAACGGAGCGGAGAAGGCAGAGCTTGCTCGGACTTCTCCGGCGTAGTGAGTGGTATTGGAGCGAGGGGGAGACTTCCCCCTTCCCCTTTGCTAACTGCTAATTGCTCACTCCTGACCGTAACCTCCCCCTCGTACGAGCATGTGTATTCCATGAGGCCGGCGGATTTTGAAACCGGGGCAGATTTTTCGATAAAGTAAGGAAATGTGATTCGCCCGAAAGCACGCTCCGCGTCCAGCTTTGCACGGATTTCTTCGAGCATTTCAAGAAAATTGTTCATCGAAATGTCGTTGTGGTGCTTGTGGAAGACTTCGATAAAGCGGCTCATGTGAGTGCCCTTGAAATTATGCGGCAAATTAACAAAAAGATTTACCGTGCCAGTTGTTGACTGGACCTTATGGTTCTTGTCCAAAACCTGAATCGGATAGCGGACATTTTTAACACCGACTTTTTGCAGAGGAACTTCGCGTGTATCTTGGGTTGCCTGAATATCTATCATAGGATTCCTATTGTCACACGGATTCGAAATTGCTACGCAATTTCAATTCAGCTTTATTATTCACCTTGATTTTTCGTAGGAAAAATCGAATCTGTGTGGCATCCTTTATTTCATATTTTCCGCTGCTTCCAATGTGTTGTACATTAACATAGCAATTGTCATTGGGCCTACTCCGCCCGGAACAGGCGTGATGTAGCTGGCTTTTTCTTTGAGGTCGTCGAAGTCACAGTCACCAATCAGGCGGAATCCGCTCTTTTTTGTGCTGTCCGGGATTCGGTTTACGCCAACGTCGATTACAACGGCTCCTTCCTTAATCATGTCGGCGGTGACTGTGTGCGGGTGGCCGCTTGCAGCGATTAAAATGTCTGCCTGACGGGTGATTTCTGCCATGTTTTTGGTTCCTGTGTGGCAGATTGTGACCGTGCAGTTTGTTTCTTTGCGGGCAAGAAGAAGTGATACCGGCTTTCCTACGATGTTGCTTCGACCGATTACAACGGCGTGCTTTCCGCTTGTTTCGATTCCCATGCGCTCAAGAAGAACGATGATTCCGTGCGGTGTACAAGGGAGGAAAGCTTTTTTGCCGATTACGAGATTGCCGACATTGACCGGATGGAAGCCGTCAACATCTTTTTCTGGCGAAATTGCCATGATGATTTTGTCTTCGTTGATATGTTTTGGAAGAGGAAGCTGAACCAGAATTCCGTGAACAGTGTCGTCGCGGTTGAGCTTTTCGATAAGTGCAAGCAAATCAGCCTCAGTTGTGCTCTCAGGCAAAACTTCGCTTCGATCAGCCATGCCAGCCTCGGCCAGAGCCTTGCGCTTTCCTGTGACATAGCTTACGCTCGCAGGATTTTCGCCCACAAGAACGACCGCCAAACAAGGAGTGATGCCTTTAGCCTTAAGAGCCGCAACCTTTTCTGCAACTCCTGCCCGAACATCCAAAGCAATCTGTTTTCCATCGATAATCTGTGCGCTCATTTGTAACCTCTTCGCATTTGTTTTCTTTATTCTATAGAATTGAAAATATACCGTATTTTCAGTAAAATTACTATCCATTATCAAAATAACGAGGATTTATGAAACGCTTTCTTGCGCTTTTCTGTGCGCTTTTTATGATTTCCGGGTTCGCATTTGCGGACGATGACGATGCAGACATTTATGACGACATTGATCAGGGCGAAGAACAAGAGGATGACATCACTTTAAGAACTTCCGGCAACATTAACGAAGCTGGCGACCAGTACATCAAAATCGGTCTCATGGTAACTTGTCCGCTCAATTTCGGTGGCAGTTTCCCTCTATATAAAGAAGGCAAGCTGGCTACTGGCGGTGCGGGTATGATTGGTTATCATCGGTTTATCACCAGCTGGTGGGCAGCAGGAATCAACATCTATTTCGGCTATCACCCTACTCTCGGCGAAAATATTTTCACTTATATTCCGTTCGTCGTGGACACAACTTTCCAGCCCACTTTCAAAAAACTCGAATTTCCAATCACTTTGGGAGTCGGAGCTGCCATGGAAAACTATCTCAGCCGAACATACTTCCCGGGTCTCGTGCTTCGAGGAGCAGCCGGCGTATTCTACAGAGCCACACCAAGCTGGTCTTTCGGAATCGAAGGTGACTGTATGTATATGCCTCAGTGGTACTCAGATCCAAAATACAATGACTACGGAGTCTTTGGCTCAATGCTAATTACAGCCAGGTATCACTTCTAATTTTGACAGGAACAAAAAATGAAAAAAACTTTTTTTAAGAATATAAAATTTCCGGCTTTTCTTTTGAGTCTTCTTCCGCTGTTTTTCTCTTGTCACGGCGTCATTTTTGACACAATCCGTGATGAAGTAAAACTCGCTGATGCAGTCATTTCCGGCGACATTCAGGATATTATCCGCTACAAAGATGACATTTACGTTTCAACAGGCAAAATCAGTCATCGCAGCGTTTCACTCAAAAAAGATATAAACGGCAAAACTGAGAAAGAATGCCAAGCTGCAAAAGAAGTTTTTGTTGCCGCTGCTGACCAAAAATCCGAGCTAAAAAGTTTTTCCTCTCCAAGCGGATATATTTATTCTCTTGCGGCCGATTCAAACAATCTCTATGCGCTTTCAGTAATTATCGAAGAAGACGATGACGGCTACAACGTTCCTACCAAACGAATTCTCTGGTGCTACACCGCCACCGAAGAAGGCAAGGATGGTTCATGGAAGGAAATCTGGTCAAAATCTTATGACGGCTCAAAAGACGACAAAGCTTTCCTCTTCTGCACAAACACATTAAATGAATCTAATCGCCACGCATATTTCAGATACCAGAAAACAATTTACGAGCTGACAGGCGAAGAATTAGGCGACACTGGCATGACTTTGGGCACAACCGACCATTCGACAACACCAACGAGTGATACAAATAGCTGTACAGTTCTCGGCTCAACAGTCTATTTCAGCCCAGCATACGCAATGACTTCAAATGAAACTTCAGAGGCTGATTCTACGTACGTTTATCGTTCAAGCGGCGACACTGTTTATTACTCAACAGACGGCAAAAGCTGGGAAAGCGTAGATTTAAACTGTGACACAATTCTTTCACTTGCAATCACAAAAGATTACCTTCTCGCAGGAACAGCAAGCGGCATTGTTCATACGCCATTAAAAGCTGACAGCAACGGCAAAAATGCAATTCCAAGCTCTGGCAATGCAGATTTTGATACAAACGCAGATTCAACACTTTCTTCTTACTACGAAGTTCCGGCCTTGCTCACAATTGATTCAAGCAAAAGCGAAAAAGATGCAACAATTTTCGCAACCTGTCTCACATCAAGCACATCTGCATCCCTCAACAACGTAGGCCTCTGGTCATATTTCGCAACCGAAGGAGAATGGAACCGGGAATAAATAGAAAGGAAATTATCTCCTGTAATTTTCTTTTCTGACAAGATTTTTTTCTTCTCAAGAATTCTCCTTCGGCTTTATCCCCGCATCCAAACGAGCACAACAACGATAGTGCTCGATGCGGGGAATATTTTTGTGGTCTCCAAACGAGCACAACACCCCCTGTTAAAAACATGATTTTCCGTAGGAAAATCGAATCTGTGTGGCCTCTTTTTTCCTTTTCTATGCTATAATTTTCTTCATGGCAGACCTTTTCGACAATTCAAAAGCAGAAAAACAACCTCTTGCTGCCCGGATGCGGCCGCGAAATTTGGACGAATATATCGGTCAGGATCATATCGTCGGAAAAGGTCGTCTTTTGCGCAGGGCTATTGCGGCTGACCAGCTTACTTCCGTCATTTTTTATGGCCCGCCTGGAACAGGTAAAACAACTCTTGCCCGCGTTATCGCAAATCATACAAAATCAAATTTTATCACGCTTAATGCCGTTCTCACAGGTGTTGCCGACATACGAAACGCAATCAAGACCGCCGACGATTTTTTCAAGCTTTACAACCGCCGCACGATTCTTTTTGTCGATGAAGTACACCGCTGGAACAAGGCCCAGCAGGACGCGCTTTTGCCATGGGTCGAAAACGGCACGATTATTCTGATTGGAGCCACCACAGAAAATCCATTTTTTGAAGTAAACAAAGCACTTGTAAGCCGAAGCCGCGTTTTCCAGCTCAAGGCTCTCACTAAAGAAGATTTGACAAAAGCGGCTCACATGGCACTTTCGGACGTGGAGCGCGGCTACGGTCACTGGAAGGTCGAATTTGAAAAAGGAGCTTTGGAGCATCTTGTGGACACGGCAAACGGTGACGCACGAAGTCTTTTGAACGCCCTTGAGCTTGCCGTCGAAACCACTCCCGAAAAATGGAATCCCGATGGACGAATCCCGGAACCTGCTTACGGAAGCACAATCTACATCTCAAAAGAAACGGCGGAAGAATCGATTCAAAAAAAAGTCGTGCTTTATGACCGCGACGGCGACTATCACTACGACATAATCTCAGCTTTTATAAAATCTTTGCGCGGGCGAGACCCGGATGCCGCAATGTACTGGCTTGCACGAATGATCAGAGCCGGCGAAGACCCGCATTTTATTTTCCGCCGCATGTTGATTTCAGCCTGCGAGGACACGGGGCTTGCCGATCCTTACGCGCTCGGAGTCGTAACAAGCTGCGCCGATGCCTTTGACCGCGTGGGATTGCCCGAAGGCCGCTATCACCTGGCACATGCCGCCCTTTATCTTGCCACCGCTCCAAAATCAAATTCAAGCATGGCATTTTTTGATGCGCTCGCCTCATTCGAAAAGGAAGATGTCGAAGTTCCCAACCACCTGCGCGATTCAAGCCGAGATGCAGAAGGATTCGGACACGGAGACGGCTACCTTTACCCGCACGCTTACCGCGACCACTGGGTTGCCCAGCAATATTTGCCCACGGAACTTGTCGGCCGGGTTTTCTACACGCCGAGCACACAGGGCTACGAAGCAAAAATCCGCGACGATGTTCTGAGCCGAAGAGAAATGCAAATTTCTTCTATATTAGAGCACATTGAGCCGGAAAAGCCGGACACAGGTGCTAGCTGCGGAATGCACCCGCTGCCCCACTTTGCAAGCGACTTTTCAAATCCGATTGGCGAATGGTGGATTAACAAAAATTTCAATCAGAACAACACGGTCAAATCCGAAAACCTCACTTTCACGCCAAAAGACGAACGAAAAGAAAGTGCCCTCGACCGCGCCGATAAATCATGGCGAAGCCGCCTGGACTCAAACCGGGCAGAAGTTTTGCTTTCAATCCGTGATGCAATGACAAACCTTGCAAAGCTCACCCGCCACACACGAAGTCTTGTCTGGAATGCCGATGACGGGCTCTTACTTTGGGATGTAAGCCGAAAAACACCCGAAGGAATCACCTGTGGAATCTGCCGAAGCCAAAAAGGCAAAGAAATAATGGAGCAGTACGGACGTACTCTAGACGACCTTGACCGACCGATTCTAACAGTGCGCCCGCAAACCAGCGAAAACTATCTTTCAAGCGAGAATTTCAAGGCAATTCTAGAAGATTTTTCCCAAAAAGACATAATCTTCGACCGGATTTTCTTCCGTGATCCCTTCACAAGTCAGGATTCGGCGGATGTTCTGGCATATTCTTTGAACGAAGGCAAAGAAAACTTTTCAGAAGACTTTTCAGTCATAATCAGCCAGCGAATTCCCTGCCACGGACAGAGAATCAGCGATTTGGTGCGAAATCAGATTCTTACAGGCAATATGAGCGACTTTCCGCAAAAGTTTGAATATATATTGAAGAAAATGGAACTTGCTGAAAATGAATTCTTCGGCGACAAGGAAAATCCGCTTTTCAACTGGAACGCAGACACAATTGCCGAAAGCTTTAAAAAATATGGATTCGAGGTAAAATCAGCATCAAAAGTCGTCACAGAAAAACGCCGCATATCCGAAGCTGAAATCAGCAAGTGGTTCGATTCAGAAAATTCTGCATACGGCACGGCTCTTTCTTCCGCAGTCGGCAACGAAGACCTGGAGCGAATCAAAAATCTTCTCGTAACCGCCGCCCAAAAAACGCTTTTCAACTGGAACACGGAAATTGAATTTTTGAAAGTGGAAAGTGGAAAACTGAGAACGGAAAGTTAAAAAGTGAGAGCGGAAAGTTCTCTGTTTTCTTATTACAAATTCTGTGATAAAATTATTTATTAATTTTAACTCGACAATCAAAAAGGAGCTAAACATGAATTTTATTTTCTTGGGACCACCGGGAGCTGGAAAAGGAACTCTCGCTAAGGAAGTTGCAGTCGCTTATGCAATTCCTCACATTTCTACAGGCGACATTTTCCGCGAGAATATCAAAAACGGCACTGAGCTTGGCAAAAAAGCAAAGGCTATCATCGATGCAGGCGGTCTGGTCAGCGATGAAATCACAATCGGCCTTGTAAAAGACCGTCTTTCAAAAGACGACACAAAGAACGGCTACATCCTCGACGGATTTCCACGCACAATCCCACAGGCAGAAGCATTGGCAACATTCGCCAAAATCGACGCGGCAGTTAATTTCGACATTGAGGACAATGCCGTAGTTGAGCGACTTGGCGGACGAATCTGCTGCAAAGACTGCGGTCAGATGTACCATGTCGTAAACAACAAGCCAAAAACAGAAGGCAAATGTGACAAATGTGGCGGCGAATTGTACACACGCGACGACGACAAGCCAGAGTCAATCAAACATCGTCTTGAGGTTTACCGCGAGTCAACAGCTCCGCTCATCGATTTCTACAAGGGCAAAGGTAATCTCGTAGACATCGACGCAAAAGGCAGCCCGGACAAAGTTCTTGAGGAATTCAAAGCTAAATTCCCTAAAAACTAAATTTTAAGGGGAGATACTTCTCCCCTTTACTTTTCTCATTACTCTTTGCTAATTTCTATTCTTATCAGATTTTTTTCAGTTTACTTTTTTCTATTTTAAAGCGATAATATTAAAGAAAGATTTAAAATTTCAGGAGAATATTATGGCTGGTAAAATTGAAAACAACAAACCTGTAGACCCCAATGCGAGAGATATTCAAATCAAAACCAAACTTATCGCCTTAATTGGCGGTGTTATTGCTCTCAGCTCTTTCATTGTCGCTACACTCAGTCTCACAGTTTTTGACAAAAAACAAGTTCAGGCAACCGAAGTTCAGCTCCTTCATTCCGCCGACGGTGCATTGCACATAATGCAGGACTGGGTTGATACATTAAAGAATTGTGCCGCAATAACTGCAAACCGCAATGATATTTCAAATGCCTATGCCACTGGAGACGATGAATTTTTCAACGAGCTAGTCAACACATACACAGACATTCTTGATTATGACTTCATGGCTTTTGTTGATTCAAATGGTATTGTTACTCTTGGTGGTAAAGACGGTTTCGAAAAAGGCAAAAATATTTCATCGAGTTATGCCGTTTCAAAGGCACTTTCAGGCACGCCAGCATATTCCTTCGAGGAAATTCCTGGCTATCCTTACAGTGCAATCTATGCATATCCTGTCAAAGTTGACGGCCGGGTTGTTTCGGCGGCAGTTTTTGCTTACAGTCTGGCCACTACGGATTTTCTCAATCTCATGCAGGTTTCATACGATGTTGAATGTACAATTTTTTCAAATGACATACGTGTAAAATCAACAATTCCCGGAGTTGAAGGTACTCCTCTCGCAAACAATGAAATCTCAGACAAGGTTCTTGGAAGAGGTGAAACTTACAAGGGCGAAAACAGAATCAAAGGAAAGGATTACTTCACTGTTTATACTCCGCTCAAAAACGATGACGGCAAAATCACCGGTATGCTTTTCATTGCAAAATCACTCGAAGATGTCGAGGCAATCAAATTCATGACCATTAAGATTGTCGTTCCTATCGCACTGGCAATTGCCATCGGCCTCATGTTCCTCAGCTACCTCTTCATCCGCTGGCTCATGTGGCGTATTGCAAACGTCAGTAAGCAGCTCAAAGAAATGGCAACTGGCGAGGCTGACCTTACCAAGCGCGTTACACTCCGCGTCCTTGATGAAATCGGTGATTTGGTTATCAACTTCAACGCATTCTGTGACAAATTGCAGCAGATTATCGGCGAGACAAAAAAATCAAAAGACGAGCTCAGCACTTCTGGCGAAAGTATGTCAGCAAGTACTCAGGACACTGCAAGTTCTATCACACAGATTATCTCAAATATCGAAAGCATTTCTCATCAAATCAACAACCAGAGCGGAAGCGTTCAGCAGACAGCGGGTGCAGTTGATGAGATTTCTGCAAATATCGAATCTTTGAACCAGATGATTGAGCATCAGTCTTCGGGCGTAAGCCAGGCTAGTGCGGCAGTCGAACAGATGATCGGAAACATTTCTTCAGTAAACAACTCAGTCGAAAAAATGGCTTCATCTTTCGAAGAACTCCAGAGCAATGCAAACACTGGTTTCAAAATGCAGAACGATGTCAATGAAAGAATCCTGCAGATTGAAACACAGAGCGAAATGCTTCAGGATGCAAACACCGCAATTTCAAGCATTGCAGAACAGACAAACTTGCTTGCTATGAACGCTGCAATTGAGGCGGCTCACGCAGGTGAGGCAGGCAAAGGCTTCGCAGTCGTTGCAGACGAAATCCGTAAGCTTTCAGAAACTTCATCTGCACAGTCAAAAACTATCGGCGAGCAGCTCAACAAAATCAAAGCTCAGATCAACGAAGTCGTTGCAGCTTCAAACGAATCAAGCCGCTCATTCGGAGTTGTATCACAAAAAATCCAGGAAACTGACCAGCTCGTTATGCAGATTAAGGCCGCTATGGAAGAGCAGAATCAGGGTTCTCAGCAGATTACAGGTGCGCTCAAAACTATGAACGACAGCACAGAGGAAGTCCGTGCGGCATCTGTCGAAATGTCAAACGGAAACAAGATGATTCTTCAGGAAGTTCAGCACCTTCAGGCTGCAACTCTCGAAATGAAGGGCAGCATGGATGAAATGTCATCTGGTGCACGAAAAATCAACGAAACTGGTGCGGCTCTGGCTGATATCTCAAGTCAGGTTCAGGAAGCAATCGATAAGATTGGCACCCAGATTGATTTGTTCAAAGTCTAAAAAATCCTTATCAGGGTAATCACGAAATTCTTCAGTTTTTTGAGATTACCGTAGAAACACACTTCCCGCCTTCACTAAAAAAGGCGGGATTTTTTTATTTTCCCGCTTGACAAATTATGTTGGATACAATATATTTAACACAGTTAGATTGTATACAATATATTCTAACGACAAGAATTGGAGGTAAATATGGCAATTTATGATTACACAGTTTTGGATAGAAAGGGAAACGAAGTTTCAATGGCAGATTTCAAAGGCAAAGTCCTTTTGATTGTTAACACTGCGACAGGATGTGGCTTCACTCCACAGTACAAAGGCCTTGAAGAATTGTGGCAGAAATATCACGATAAAGGCTTGGAAATTCTCGACTTCCCATGCGACCAGTTCGGTCATCAGGCTCCAGAAGATGATGAAGAAATTCACGAATTCTGCCAGATGAAGTACCACACAAGTTTCGACAACTTCAAAAAAATCGAAGTCAACGGCGAGAATGAGATTCCGCTTTACACATACCTCAAAAGCCAGAAAGGTTTTGCAGGCTTCACAGGTGCAAAAGGTGCTTTCATGAGCCTTTTCATTGGTAAATCTGACCCGGACTACAAAAACACACCGAGCATCAAATGGAACTTCACGAAATTCCTGGTTGATCGCGAAGGAAATGTAATCGAAAGATTTGAATCAACGGTCGAACCAAATAAAATCGCAGAAAAAATCGAGGCTTTGTTGTAAAATTAAATTCAAGAATGGGGGCAAACTATGAACTATGATGTGATTATAATCGGAGCAGGACCAGCCGGAATTTCAGCTGCTCTTTATGCAAAACGCGCAAATCTCAATGTCACCGTGATTTATTCGGGTGAAAGCCAGCTTGAAAAAGCACACAAAATCGACAATTATTACGGATTTCCAGAAGGAATCACTGGCCCGGATTTGTACGCAAACGGAATCACACAGGCCAAAAATCTTGGCATCGATGTGATTCAGGCCGAAGTCACTCATATCGAAATGATTGCTCCACCACCAAAGGCTCAGTATTCTGTAAAGGCTGGCAATGTCGAATATTCTGCTCCGAGCGTAATTCTTGCGACAGGCAACAAAAAACTCCGCCCAGCCATCGAAGGAATCGTTGATTTTGAAGGTAAAGGCGTGTCTTATTGTGCAATTTGCGACGGATTCTTCTATCGTAAAAAGGAAGTAGCTGTAATCGGTAACGGAACATTCGCTGTTGCCGAAGCAAGCCATCTCGCGCACATTGCAGAGAACGTTACGATTCTCACAGACGGCAAAAACGATGCGGAAGTCCGTGCAGAGCTTGAAAAATCTCCTGAGCTTGCAAAAAAAATTAAAATCGACACCCGAAAAGTCTCAAAAGTCATTTCAAACGAAGAAAATACAAAAGTGGGCGGCGTGATTTTTGATGATGACACTTGTCTTTCGCTCGACGGAATTTTCGTTGCATTGGGTTCTGCCGGAGCCGCGGACTTCGCAAAAAAACTCGGTCTCATGCTCAACGGAGACTCAATCGCCACAAACGAAAAAATGGCAACAAATGCACCAGGTATCTTCTCGTGCGGAAATGCAAATGGCGGATTGCTCCAGGTATGCAAAGCTGTTTATGAAGGCGGTGTTGCAGGATTAAGTGCTGTAGACTATATCCGAAATCTGAAAAAAGAGGCATAATAAGAGCAAGAGGCTTTTATGCAACAGAATCGTGAAAGGACAATCATACGCACGAGTGTTCTCGGTATTTTAGCAAATATTGCGCTGGCTGGTTTTAAGGCTACGGTAGGTTTTCTTTCAAACTCAATCGCAATTATTTTAGATGCAGTGAACAATCTTACTGACGCACTTTCTTCTGTCGTTACGATTATCGGAATGAAACTTGCGAGCAAACCAGCCGACAAGAAGCATCCATTTGGACACGGGCGTTCGGAATACATTTCCGCGCTCGTGATTTCAATCATCATCATGTATGCAGGTCTTACAGCTCTGATTGAATCGGTCAAAAAATTCCTTGAACCGAGCACTCCTGATTACAAACCTGCCACACTGATTGTTGTTGGCATGGCAGTTGTCGTAAAAATCAGCCTTGGGCTTTTCGTTAAATCAACTGGCAAGCGGGTAAATTCTGATTCACTTGTTGCAAGCGGAAAAGACGCCCTCATGGACTCTGTAATCGCGGCTTCAACTTTGGTAGCGGCGGCCGTATTTTTAATTTTCGGAATATCTCTCGAAGCATATCTCGGGGTTATCATTTCAATTGCAATTATAAAAGCCGGTTATGAAACTTTGCAGGAAACTTTGAGCAAAATTCTTGGTGAGCGAATTGATGCAAATATGGCACATGCAATCAAAAAGACGGTTTTGACAGTTGACCCTGAAATTCGAGGAGCTTACGACCTTGTTCTGAACAACTACGGTCCGGACAAGCACCTCGGCTCAATTCATATCGAAGTGCCTGATACATGGACAGCGGACAAAATCGACACCGTAACACGTAAAATCACAAGCGAGATTTATCACAAGCACAACGTCTCAATGACAGCAGTTGGCGTTTACAGCGTTAACACTAAGCACAACTCCGCGGCAGAAATACGCTCGAACGTAAGCAAAATCGTACATGAGCACAAAGATATTATTCAGATGCATGGTTTCTACATCAATGAAATTGAAAAAATCATGCGCTTTGATTTGGTCGTTTCGTTTGATTCACCAAATATGAAAACAATGTACAACCATGTGCTTGATGACGTTCGTGAGGCATATCCAGACTACGATATTCAGGCGCAATTTGATTTTGATGTATCAGATTAATACTGCACAAACTTATATGGAGAAAAAATGGAAGACTACGATTGCTTGAAACTTGAAAACCAACTTTGCTTTCCACTTTATGCGGCAAGCCGGGAAATTTTACGAAAATACACTCCCCTTCTCAAAAAAATCGGACTGACTTACACGCAGTATATCGTGATGATGGTCATGTGGGAGCATAAATCACTGAACGTTGGCGAGCTTGGCAAAAAACTTTATCTCGACACAGGCACGCTTTCTCCGCTTCTAAAATCAATGGAAGAAAAACAACTTCTCACTCGCACAAGGCAAAAAGGTGACGAGCGGGTTGTGACAATCGAAATCACCCAAAAAGGAATGGACTTGCAAAAAGAGGCAGTTTTTGTTCCGGCTCAAATGGGGAACTGCCTTAACATTTCACAAGAAGAAGCCAAAACTCTTTACAATATTTTATATAAACTGCTTTCTCAAAATTAATATTGAAAATTTACGCAAGATTATGTAATATTAAATGTTATGAAAATTCTTTGCGTATGTTTGAGCGCTACCATCCAGCGCACAGTTTGTTTCGATTCATTTTCTGTTGAAAACATCAACCGTTCACAGAATTGGCGTGAAGATGCAAGCGGCAAAGCCTTAAATGCAGCACGTGTCCTCAATCAGCTCGAACCAGGAAGTTCTGTTGCACTCTGTCCTGTCGGAAATGCAAATGCAGAACGATTTATGGTGCTCGCATCAAATGACTGTGATTTGTATGTCACTCCAATCTACATCGAAGGCAACACACGCGAATGCTGGACCCTCTTGGACACATCAAAAGGAACGACAACCGAGGTAGTCACTGACGAAGCACACAATCCTGCTCATATTGCGGGTGCCGAGGCAGAGCTTAAGCTTCTCGAATTCGTACGCAAATACATGGTTTCCTTTGACGCACTTTTGTTCGCCGGCAGCCGTCCGCACAACTGGTCAGCAAATATTTGTGCCCGTATCTGCGAAGTAGCACACAAAGCAGGCAAGCTCATTCTTGCAGATTTCCGTGGCGAAGATTTGCTCGGCACACTCAAAGTTTGCAAACCTGAGATTATCAAAATCAACGAAGAAGAATTCTGCCAGACTTTCGGCGGATTGCTTTTGAGCGAAGAAGAACTCGCTTCTGCAATCTCAAAGAAGAGCGAAGAATTACAGAACATCATTGTTGTCACACGAGATTGCAAAGATATTTTTGCTGCAGAAAAGGGCAAATTCTATCGTTTACCAGTCGAAAAGGTTGACAAAGTTATAAATACAACTGCTTGCGGTGACACATTCTCTGCAGGCTTCTTGCACGACTATCTTTTGAACAAAAATATCGAAAACGCACTCAAAGCTGGCTCACACTGTGCCGCTCTCAATGCGCAAACGGTTGTTCCAGGTTCGCTCAAGCAGCCTAATTCATACGAGAACTAAACCTGTCTCAGCAGGATTTCGTAAATGAGCCTGAATTGCAACGAAATTGATTTAATTCTCTCCGAACTTGATTTGGCAGGCGGCTTCGTTCAGGAAGTCGTTCAGCCGAATTTTAATTCAATCGCTATCTACACTTACAAACCAGGGCTTCCCAAAACAGTTTTTATCTCTCTTGCAGCAGGTGAATGTCGAATTTGCGAGACAAGGCGGAAAATCACCAAAAACGAAAAGCCGCTCCGCTTCAACGAAATGCTCAAATCCAAAATAAAGGGCGCGCGGATTCTCTCCTGCTCTCAGATTGAAAAAGAGCGGATAATCAAAATCGAGCTTGAAAAGGCCGGTGCAATTTATGTCATGCCACAAGCTCAGCAGCACGCCGCCAAAAAAGCAAAATCGCTTCAGAACGATGATGAGGACGAGTTTTTTACGCTTTATATCAGATTGTGGTCAAACGCGGGTAATATTTTCCTGTGCGACAAAGACGACGTTATTCTTGATTCATTTTATCGCCGCCCAGGAAAAGGCGAGAAAACTGGCGAAAAACTTGAGCTTCCTGAACAAAAATCACTTTCAGAAGAACAGCTCCGTGCCCTAACAGAAAAATTTCCAGTACGTGAGTTTGAGGAGCTTTGCGCAGATTATGCTGCCAGAAATCCAGAATATCCAAGCCTCTCTTTCAATCAGAAAGTGGATTTGTATTATTCTGAAAATGCAGCAAACACTTCGCTTGAATCACTTTTGGAGCAGGCCGAAAAATGGTATGAGTCTCACAGGAGCAAACTCGCCGCCTCCCTCACCCGTCTCAAAGAAAAACGTGAAACATTCAAAAATGCAGGCCAATACAAGCATCAGGGTGATTTGATTCTTGCTTACGGCTATCAGATTGACGGCAAATCCAACTTCCTTGAGTGTGAAGATTTTGAGACAGGCAAAAAAATCAGCATTAAAATTGATCCCAAAAAATCCGCACAGGAAAACGCAGCATCATACTACGAGACTTACAAAAAGCAGACGAGCGGCATGGAAAATCTTGATTTTGACATTGAATCCGCCGAAAAAGAACTCGCCGCGCTCGAAAAGCAATATAAAGAGATTGTATCCGAAAAAAATCCTATCAAGCTCGAACAAGTCTTGCGAAAGACGCAAAAACCAAAACAGCAGGAAAAGAAATCTCATCCAGGACTGGACTTTTTGATTGACGGCTGGCAAATCATCGTCGGCCGGGATGCCACCGAAAACGACGATTTGCTTCGTCACACGGTCAAAGGCGCGGATATGTGGCTCCACGTGCGCGATTATCACGGCGGTTATGTTTTTATCAAGAATAGGCCCGGGAAAACCGTTCCGCTCGAAATTCTGCTTGCGGCAGGAAATTTGGCCGTTTATTTCTCAAAAGCTCGCAAAAATGGAAGCGCAGATTTGTATTATACTCAGGTAAAGCACTTGCGCCGAGCCAAAAATGCACCCAAAGGTACAGTTTTACCCACAAACGAAAAAAATCTCTTTATCAAGCTCGATGATGCGAAGATAAGGAAGATTTTAGCAGGTGTTGCGGACGGCGATTGAGTCCGCAGAGGGGGTAGCGGAAAAGCGGAGCTTTGTAGTCGAGGGGGAGACTTCCCCCTTTAAATTTGCTATAATTCAACCTATGAAAATCGTAGACATTCTGAATAGCAAAAAAGTTTCCCTCTCTTTTGAAGTTTTTCCACCAAAAAAATTAGAAGCACTTGAATCAATCAAAAAAACAGCCGTTGAGCTTACATCTCTCAATCCGGATTTTATCAGCGTTACATTCGGGGCTGGCGGCACAACTCAGGGTTACACAGCCGACATCGCACAGGCAATCGAAAATCAGGGAACGGCAGCCCTCGCCCATCTCACCTGCGTCCGCTCAACAACAGAAGCATTGAATAACATCATCTCAAATCTCAAAGAAAAAAATATTTCTAATGTTCTTGCACTCCGAGGCGACTTTCCAAAAGATGCAGCCGAAGACGAAAATGTTTTCCCATCAGGATTTGTTCACGCTTCAGATTTGGTGAGTCTTCTTAAAAAAGAAGGATTCTGCGTAGGTGGAGCCTGCTACCCGGAAGGACACCCGGAAAGCACGAGCCGTGAAACCGATATCGAAAATCTCAAGCACAAAGTTGATGCGGGCGTAGATTTTCTGACTACACAGATGTTCTTCGATAACGACATGCTTTATTCATTCCTGTACAGGCTCCAGTCAGCAGGGATTCACGTTCCTGTTTTGGCCGGAATCATGCCGATCACAAATGCCAATCAGGTAAGCCGCATGGTCGATTTGTCAAATGCTTATATTCCTCGAAAACTGCTCGCAATCTGCGATCGGTTCCGTAACAGCCCGGAAGCCATGATGCAGGCAGGAATCGCTTACGCTACCGATCAGATTATCGACTTGATCTCAAACGGTGTGCGCGGAATCCACATCTACACGATGAACAAACCTGCAATCGCAAAGGCAATCATCAGCAACGTAAACGAGATTATCAAGGCAACAAACAAATAAAAAACTGCGCAAATAAATCCTGTCTCACGGGGCAAACGCATTATAAAATATTACCTGTTAAAAATGGCTTCCAGTCGTGAAAACGGCTATAATGCGTTTACCCTGTCCTGTCTCAAATATTTTCTTGAAGAATAAGCCTTTATATTTTATAATTATTTAAAGGTTGAGCAACAATGGAAATGACAGTAGATTTATTTGACAGCATTATTAATACTTCACAGGACTGCGTATTCTGGAAAGATAAAAACAGACGCTTCCTTGGTGTAAATCAGGCTTTCCTAGATTATTACGGATTCAAATCTGCAGATGTCTTGATTGGCAAAAACGATGAGGAAATGGGCTGGCATTCCGACCCGGAGCCCTACATGCAGGATGAGCTGCGAGTTCTTGCGGGTAAAACTACATACAAAGTACAAGGGAAATGCTTCATCCGCGGCGAAGAAAGGGATATTATTGCTTCAAAAAGGCCGCTGTACAACGGAGATGAAATCGTCGGTCTTGTCGGAAGTTTTGTTGATATAACAGATGTAATCCGCCGAAAAGAAAAAAATGACGGTTCACAAGTTCTTTATACAATCGACAAACTTAGAAAATACAGTTTTTTTGATAAAATCATTGATGAAATAAGCCTTGAAGAAATACTTGACCCGCTCACAGGAATCCTAAACCGCTCTTACTCTATGAAGTTTGTCCGTTCTCTTATTGCAGAAAAAATTCCGTTCACCTTTACAATCATCGACCTCGACAATTTCAAATTTATAAACGACACCTACGGTCACACAGCCGGAGACAAAGTTCTGGCGACAGTTTCCAAAAATCTTGCGGAATTCACAGACGGCTTTGCACTTGCAGGAAGGTTCGGCGGCGACGAACTTTTGCTGATTGATTTAAAAAACATAACTGCTAAAGAAAAAAACGATTTTTTCGAAAACCTGTACGGTAAATCAAACACATTACGAAAGGAAATTTTCTTTGAAAACGGTGCCGCTTTTGTAACAGGAACATCTGGCTGCGCTTCATTCCCGGAAGATTCTGACAATTTTTCCCACTTGTTCGGCCTGATTGATAAAATGCTCTATCTCGGCAAGAACATGGGGCGCAACTGCTATAAAGTTTATGAAGAAGAAAAGCATAAGTATGTTGAAATCCGTAAAATAGCCAAAAGCGGAATATTCAAGAGCATGTACAAATTGCGAACCGGCATAGAATCTGAAACAGGATTTGAGAACAAGCTCAAAAAAGTCATGCCGCTGCTTGCAGAAACATTACAAATAAAAGATTTTTATTATGTCACTTCAAACGGTGATATTCATGCAGTTTTGGACAAAAACTTCAACGGAGACGCATCCGACTTGCAAAACATCATGGAAGACGATTTGTTTTCACAAGGCTCTCTGGATTTAATCAAAAAACATTCTCCAAAATTCTACAAGGTGCTTTCACAAAACGGTTTTGAATCTGTTTTAATTTCACGAATACGCAAAAAGGATAAAATCAAAGGTTATCTTGTGTGTGCCGTAGACCGAAGCCTCAGAATCTGGCAGGAAAATGAATGTGCAATAGTTTATTATCTTGCAGAACTTTTGTCTGATGATTTATAGTCTGCTTTCATAAAAAACTTATCAACAAAAAAGGCACTTCCCGCATTGAGAAGTGCTTTTTTGTTCATTTTAGATTATCGGGTCAAGCCCGATAATGACAAGAATTGTCAAAGTCTGATAATGACAGTTCTTGTCATTGCCGTGCGCAGTGCCTGCACTAGCTGACACGGCAAGCAATTTTATTTGTTAGACTTAATTACAGCCTGTGCGCCAGCGAGACGAGCTGCCGGTACACGGAACGGTGAACAAGAAACGTAGTTCAAGCCGAGTTTGTAGCAGAGCTCGATAGAAGCTGGATCACCACCGTGCTCACCACAGATTCCGAGGTGGAGGTCAGCCTTAACTGCACGTCCCTTCTCTTCTGCGAGGCCGATCATAACTCCTACGCCGTCTTCGTCCAAAGTCTTGAATGGATCCTGGAGGAGAACCTTCTGATCCAAGTAAGAATCGATGAACTTTGAGTAGTCGTCGCGGCTGAAGCCGAATGTTGTCTGAGTAAGGTCGTTTGTACCGAATGAGAAGAAGTCAGCGTACTCAGCAATCTGGTTAGCTGTAGCAGCAGCGCGTGGGAACTCGATCATAGAACCAATCTGGAACTTGAGTGATGTTCCGAGCTCTTTGTTAACGTTAGCGATAACAGCCTCTGCCTGAGCGCGAATCTGTTTGAGCTCAGCGAATGTTGTTACGTTTGGAATCATGATGCGAACGTCATGTTTGAGACCTTCTTTTTCTGCCTGTGCTGTAGCACGAGCGATAGCCTCAACCTGAGTCTCGTAAATCTCTGGATATGTGATAGCGAGACGGCAACCACGATGACCGAGCATTGGGTTGTGCTCATTGAGCTCAGCATATTTCTTGTTGATTACTTCAACTGCTACGCCGAGTTTTTTAGCGAGAGCAGAAGCAAGCTCTGGAGTCTCAGCCTGTACGAACTCGTTGAGTGGTGGGTCGAGAAGACGGATTGTAACTGCACGACCTTCCATTGTTTTGATGATTCCGTAGAAGTCTTTCTGCTGGAGTGGGAGAATTGCTGCGAGGTTAGCCTTGCGCTCTTCTGTTGTGTCAGAAATGATCATCTTCTGGAATGATGTAAGTTTTGGCTCTTCGAAGAACATGTGCTCTGTACGGCAAAGACCGATACCAGCTGCACCGAAGCGGAATGCCTGTGGAGCTTCGTTCTGCTCTGCGTTAGCGAGAACATCGAATCCCTTAACAGTTTTTCCAGATGGAGTTGTGCGGCAAGAAGCAGCGCGAACTTCGTCTGCCCAAGAGAGGAATGTCTCAAGGTCGCCAGAAACTGAAGCTGGAGTTACAGGGATAACTTCGCCATATACTTTACCTGTTGAACCATCGATAGAAATGTAGTCACCTTTTTTGAATGCCTTACCACCGATTGTAACAGTATCTTTTCCTGTGAATACAACGTCTGAACAACCACAAACACATGGTGTACCCATACCACGAGCAACAACAGCTGCGTGTGATGTACGTCCACCTGTAGAAGTCAAGATACCCTGTGCAACGTACATTCCGGCGATGTCGTCTGGAGATGTCTCTTTGCGAACGAGGATAACTTTTTTGCCTGCTTTGTCTTCTGCAACAGCTTCGTCAGCAGTGAATACGATTTCACCACAACCAGCGCCTGGAGAAGCGTTGAGTGCAGATGCGAGTGGTTTTGCAGATTTGAGAGCTTTAGCCTCAAACTGTGGGTGGAGAAGCTGATCAAGCTGATCCGGTTTAACGCGGAGAAGAGCCTGCTCTTTTGTGATCATGCCTTCTGCAACCATGTCTACAGCCATCTTAACAGCTGCTGGACCTGTTCGTTTACCGTTGCGGCACTGGAGCATGAAGAGTTTTCCTTCCTGAACTGTGAACTCCATGTCCTGCATATCGTGATAGTGTGCCTCGAGGCGGTCACGGATTGTAGAAATTTCTTTGAAGATTTCTGGCTGCTGTTTTTCGAGAGCAGAGATATCCATTGGAGTGCGGATACCAGCAACAACGTCTTCACCCTGAGCGTTGATGAGGTACTCAGCCATGAAGTGGTTCTCACCAGTTGATGGATCGCGAGAGAATGCAACACCAGTTCCTGATGTTTCACCCATGTTACCGAATACCATTGCCATAACTGTTACGGCAGTACCTTTGATAACGTTCTCGTCGATGTTGTTGAGCTTGCGGTAGATGATAGCGCGCTCGTTCATCCAAGAGCCGAATACAGCGCCGATTGCGCCCCACATCTGAACCTGTGGATCCTGTGGGAAGTCTTCGCCCTTTTCTTTTTTGTACATTTCCTTGTACTTAGCAACGATTTCCTGGAGGTTCTCTGTTGTGAGTTCTGTATCTTCTTTAACTCCAGCCTTTGCTTTTACAGAAGAAATGATCTCTTCGAATTTGTCATGGTCAACGCCCATAGCAACGTTACCGTACATCTGGATGAAGCGGCGGTAAGCGTCCCATGCGAAACGCGGGTTGTTTGTTTTGTTAGCAAGGCCAACAACTGATTTATCGTTAAGACCGAGGTTGAGGATTGTGTCCATCATACCTGGCATAGACTCTGCAGCACCTGAGCGAACAGAAACCAACAATGGATCGTTCTCGTCGCCAAGTTTTTTGCCGAATGTTGTTTCGAGCTTGTTGAGGTACTCTGCAACTTCCTTATCAAGACCTGCAGGGTATTTTTTGCCCAATTTGTAGTATTCCTGACAAACGTCGATAGAAATTGTGAATCCAGGTGGAACAGGCAAGCTCAAAGGAGCTTTAGCCATCTGAGCAAGGTTAGCACCCTTGCCACCAAGAATTGGACGCATTGACTCATCGCCCTCAGCGTCGCCGTTACCGAAGAAGTAAACGTACTTTGTAGCCATTGTTTTCTCCATTTAGAATATAAAAATAATTAGATTATAATAAGAAGATAGTAGCTTTTATAGAAATTATAGTCAATTATCTATTAAGTATTTTTAATAAAAAATGTGTACGGAATAGTACAAATTAACTGGAATTAGCACGATTCTGCAACGAAATTTTCATGCGCGAATCTCCGGGCTACGGGCTATCCGTGGTTCCGCTTTCGCTCCATTCATCGCCAACCATGCTTGCATTATCTTGTCGCGGCATGGATGCAGGGGCGTTAAAACCAATAATTGCCGCGCGAACAAAATTCGCGTTACGACATGGATGTCGATGAACGGCTGACGCCGCCACTACTATCCCGCGCGGTGTTTTTCTGCCTATCATTGAACTAGCCTGCTTTTTTCTATAAAATAAGTTTCTATGAATAAGAGCAAGAAACCAACTTTCCGTGAATTTTTGAAATCTCAGGTTGAAGCCGGACTACCGGTATTTTTTGACGGCGGAATCGGCACTATGATTCAAAAGACAGGCTTCACTGACTACGACATTCCAGAAGATATTTCAATTGAAAAGCCGGAGATTATCGAGGACATACACAAAGCTTACCTCCGGGCAGGCGCAAATGTTATTACGGCCAACACTTTTGGTGCCTTGCCGCTCAAACTGATTTCAGCAAAATATTCCTGCAAAGAGTACATCGAAGCAGAAATTGCCCTAGAAAAAAAATGTATCGAAGAAATTGAGGCAGAAGGAAACACACGCCCTCATTACGCTTCATGGGATACCAGCCAGATTGGTCGTCTCTTAGAGCCCATGGGCGAACTGACTTTTGACGAAGCCTACGAGACTTACAAAGAAGCGGCCATGATTGCGGAGGCAGCCGGGGCTGAGATTGCGATTATCGAGACAATGGCAGATTTACGGGAAATTAAGGCTGCGGTTCTTGCCACAAAAGAAAACACGAACCTTCCGATTTTTGCCAGCATGACTTTCCAGCCCAATTTGCGAACTTTGACCGGAGCTGACATCCGCACGGTTGTGGTTTATCTTGAGTCGCTTGGAGTCGATTTAATCGGATTTAACTGCGGCGGTTCTTTGAACGAAGATGACAAAATCGTTGCTGAGTTCATGCGTTACGCACATCTGCCTGTCTGCGTGGAGCCGAATGCGGGATTGCCGACGGTTATCAACGGAAAGGCAGTTTTTCTTGTCGGGGCAGAAGAATTTGCAGAGCATCACAAAAAATATCGCGGGCTTGGAGTAAGCGTTTTTGGCGGCTGCTGCGGAACGACACCTGAGCACATTGCCGAAATGGTTAAAGTGATTGAATCCATGCCGCCTCAGAAACGAAAGCCATGCGAGTTTGAGAATGCAACTTTTATCTGCTCTTACAACTCCAGCGTTCAGATTGGAGGAAACGCTGGCCCTCAGATTATCGGCGAGCGGATCAACCCGACCGGCAAAAAGAAGGTCAAAGAGGCATTGCTTGCCCACAACATGAATTTCGTGCTTGGCGAGGCGGAAAGCCAGATTAACGCGGGCGCTCAGATTCTTGACGTGAACGTAGGACTTCCTGGCATTGACGAAGCGCAGACCATGGTGGACGCGGTAAAGACGATTCAGGGGGCTTTCAACACGCCGCTCCAGATTGATTCGAGCGAAGGGCCTGTTTTGGAAAAGGCACTGCGTTATTACAACGGAAAAGCCCTGATAAACTCAACCAACGGCCGCCAGGATGTGATGGACAAAGTTCTTCCTCTGGTAAAAAAATACGGTGGAGCTGTGGTCGCGCTTTGTATCGATGAAGCCGGAATCGCCCCCACTGCAGAAGGTCGTGTTGCGGTGGCCGAAAAAATCATCGCGGAGGCGGCAAAATACGGAATCCCTGTGCGTGACATCGTGATTGACACCCTTACGCTCACAGTTTCAAGCCAGCAAAAAGAAGCTTTGGAAACCGTCCGGGCAATTCAGATTTTAAAAGAAAAATACGGCGAGCAGGGATTGCAGTTCGTGCTGGGAGTCTCAAATATCTCGTTCGGAATCCCGCGGCGAGACATCATCAATTCCCGATTCTTTGCCATGGCACTTTACGCCGGCCTTTCAGCCTGTATCATCAATCCGCTCATGCAGCCAATGATGGAAACTTACTACGGCTATAGGGCTCTGGCAGGATTTGACGAAAACTGCCTTGACTACATCGAAAAATACAACGACACACCGGCCCCGGTTTATGGGCTTACGGCTGAGCAGGCGGCTGCGGCGAAAGGAAACGCACCAGGGATAGGAGCACCGCCGTCAGGCGTTCCGAACGCAGAGAGGAATGGAGCGAACAGCGGAAGTGCGGATAGCCCGGCCCGTAAGGGGGTGCCCAAATTACCTGAAAACCTGACTGACTCGGAAAGCTCGCTCATCAACATAATCTGCAAGGGCTTCAAAGACTCGTCTCCGGACGCAACAAAAAAGCTGCTCGAAGAAGGAAAAGAGCCTGTAGAAATCATTGACCGCTGCATCGTGCCCGCACTGGACATCGTGGGAAAAGACTTTGAAATCGGAAAGAAATTTCTGCCCCAGCTTTTGCTCTCGGCAGACACGGTAAGCAACAGCTTTGCGGTAATCAAAGCCCACCTCGAAGCAAGCGGAGTCGCACAGGAGTCAAAGGGAAGCATCGTAATCTGCACGGTCTTCGGCGACATCCACGACATCGGAAAAAACATCGTCAAGGCCATGCTTGAAAACTACGGCTACACGGTAATCGATTTGGGAAAAAACGTCCCGGCAGAAAAGGTCGTGGAAACCGTGCTCGAAAAAGACATCCAGCTGGTCGGACTAAGCGCGCTCATGACAACGACGGTCGCCAACATGGAAGACACAATCAAACTTCTGCGGGAAAAACTTGGCGCGGTGGGGAAATCGTGCAAAATCATGGTCGGGGGTGCGGTTTTGACTGCGGACTACGCAAGCCAGATTGGGGCGGATTATTACGCCAAGGACGCGATGGTGTCTGTTTCGATTGCAAAGGAAGTGTTTGGCCGTTGACAAATCAAGCCAATGTGTTATATTAAAGTTAGTGAGCCGCCCGCAAATTCGCGAGGGGTCGCCTGATGGAAGTTTGGCGTGCTTCCCGGTTCATTGCTTAGACGGCTGTGGTCGTTTCCATAGCCGTTTTTTAGTTTACATTTCTAAGCCAATTCCTATACCTGCTCCCGCAGAGAATCCAAATATATTGTTGTAAGAAAGCTCAACTCTTGTAAAAAAGTTTGAGATATTTATTAAAAAACCTGTATTTGCCTTCAATGCTAAGTAGCCAGTTTGGTTCATAATTTTTGGGCCATATCCCGCATTTTGATTTGAAGTATCAAATCTTAATCCTGCTCCGCCACCAATAAACCAAGTGAAGTTATTGAATAATCTTCGAGCAAAATCAAATTCCATAAGAACAGCATGAAGATTATTCTCATCCTCAAGATTTTGCATATAATCAAATCCCCACAATGCAGCTATAGATTCATACAACATTGGTAAATCAACTGTAATACCAAACCTGTCAAAATCCATAGATTTATCTTTTACAGCTAAAAATGGAACGGTCGAGGTTATCATTAATCCAAAATATTCTTTCATTGAATCGTAATGAACATTGATGAAAGTATCTCGTATTGTTTTATCAACAATGACTTCGATAAAGTCTTTTCCTGCATCATTGATTGTTTCCTGACGGTTCGTAGAATTCGCAGTTTTGCTAGGAGCAATTCTGCTTCCCATTGCAGGCGGAAGAGGAAGACTATTCAAATATTCTGGATAAACAATACAATACTTTTTATCTGGACGGCACTGAATTTCCTGACCATTCTTTACATAACCGTAAACTACATAACCACCAGTATCAGTCCAGGTCGGGTCAATCCAAAACCATACTCCATCAGCACGTTCAATCCAAATCCATGCGTGTCCTGTTGCTCCGTTGTGAGTTCTGACTTTTCGAAGGCTTGTATCATAAGTTTTTATATATACACCATTTTGCACTCTTGAATAATCATTTTTTGTTCCTATGCTCATGAGTTCAATTTGATTAGGATTGTCATGAACTCCTGCAAGCCAAAATTGACTTTCATACATTCCATGTTTATTATACCAGCTTTTGTACTGCTGAATATCAATAAATGCAAACTGTGCATAATTGAAGCAAACTCCAAAAAAAGTGCCTGTCATTGTATTTTCACCAGATTCTTGTGCAAAACGATTTGCCATCATTTCTTCTACATAATAGTTTTTTGCAACACCTGGGTAGCCTGCCTCTTGGTTGTTATATTTGCCTTTACAAGCAACAACGACGGCAAGATCATGAATCGCATCTGCAAATGAATCTGCAAAAGTTGGAACCCCTGAAAAAAGCAAAAATATTACAGGCCAAAATCTCTTACAGTTCATTTTTTTCTTTTTCCGTGCTTTCATTAATTTCATCTGAAATTCTGTTTTGCTCTTCACGAATCAAATCTTTATTTTTTACATCTGCCGATGAGAATTGAGCATCAATACTTTGTTTTTTCATTTCAAGTCGTTCTGTTTCATCTTGATTCTTAAGTTTTACAGCATTTTCAACAATATTCTTTTCAATCATAAAAAAATCCCCCTTTAATTTTTGACAATCCATATTTTGAATGAAATCCTATCCAAAATAAGAGGATAAGTTACCAGTCAATTTTTTTAATCCAATGATTTCTGTGCTAGGTCTCGAATCTCTTTTGGAACTGAATAATATTCAACTAACGGATACATTTTATTAAAATCGTGATTTCTATCATGAACCATAATATTACTTCTGATATTTCCATCCAAGTCAACAATATATTCATTTATTATTCGACCATCATCACGATAGATATGTCTATATTTAAAATTTTTGATTCCACTACCATACACAGATCCAATCGATGTAAGTTCCCAGGTTTTATGTCGTAAACGGTAAAGTTCTTGCTCAGAAGAAACGCTGCCGCCTACACTCGGAGTTGGAAGAAGAGTTTTTACAATTTTTTCGGTTCTTTCAGAACTTTTTCTCTTTTTTGCAGCTTCTTTTTCTTGATAGGATATATAAAATTCATGCGATTCATCAAAGAAATCCATAAAACTGTTTTTCAATTTGTTTTTCTTATAAGCGAAACAACAGCGTCGAACTCTTTTGTTGTAATTAATAAAGGCAACTCCATAACGGAAGCCAGATTCTTTCATAATATCACAAATTTTTTTAATGGATTCATTTTCATCTTCGTTATGCCAAACTTCCCCATAACCTAAATCCTCTTCTGTTTTAGATTTAGACAACACAGAATCTTTACCTTTCCATTGATTATTGTCATTTGCATATTTATGAACATCGCCGAACCATTTCTGAGAGAATAAGACATCTGCCCTTGAACCATCTGGCATAAGCATATTCTTCTCAACCCGATTTGGAACATTTCCAGCTTTAGAAGTAGATGCACAGCCAACAAGAAACATGGTAAAAATTGATAGCACGGCAAATAAAATTTTATTCATAAAAATATCTCCTTAGAGCAATATTTTTCTTTATAATATTGCCAACAGATATTATACATTGCTACCAGATAATCGTCAATCTTTACTATTAGCAATATTATCCTATTGTAATGGACAATATAAAGGCAGTTTTGGGCAAAAATATAAGAAATCTACGCAAGCAAACAGGATGGACACAGGAACAATTAGCAGAAAAAGCAGGAATTTCCGTTCCTTTTATGACACAAATAGAACTTGCTCACAAAACGGCTTCTTTAGATGTAATTGAAAATATCGCCCGAGCACTTGATGTATCTTATACACAACTTTTTAAAACAGAAATTTCCGAAGATAAAGACATTGCTTATAATTTATATTTGCTTGAAAAAGATTTAGTTCAATCAGTAACCGAAAAAATCCACGAACATTTTGAAAATGCAAGGGTGTAGATAAAATTTCTCTTTTTCTAATTTGAAGTAGCAGATTATAAAAATCCATGTTATACTTAACTCGGAGCGTAACCATGCCTTTTGCAGTTTTGGAACAAAAAATTAAATCACTTCCTCAAGAATATTATATTCAAGTTGAGAATTTCGTTCAGTTTATGCTTTACGAGGCTAGCAGAAAGAATTCTCTATCAACAGGTAATTCTATTTCAGAAAAATTAGCAGATGTATATTCCAAAATCCCTGAAAATGAGCAGACAGCAACATGCAACGCAACCTTAGAATCATGGAGAGAATTAACGAAAAATGACTCGTGGTGAAATTTATTGGGCAGATTATGGAGTTCCATTCGGTAGCGAAACCGGTTTTCGTCGTCCTGTCGTGATTGTTCAGGACAATAATTTTAATATCAAAGAATTACGAACTGTTTTAGCCGTTCCTCTGACAACAAATCTCATGCTTGCTGAAGCTCCTGCAAATGTTTTCATTGACAAGGAATCAAGTAATTTGCCAAAAGATTCAACGGCAATTGTTTCTCAGGTCGGTGCTATAGATAAAGCAAGGCTTTCAGAGAAAATTGGTGTTCTTTCCAATTCTGACATGCAGGAAATTGATGACGGACTGAAACTGATTTTATCTTTGAAGTAAGAATACTTCCGTGTCTGTGTCGATTGCAAAGGAAGTGTTTGGGAAATAAGAACTACATCTTCACCATACACAGACCGCTGACATTCTCAAAATCACTGTCTGAGGTCACAAGCTCTAAATCGGCGGCAAGGGCAGTGGCGGCAATCCAGATGTCATTTTCGGGAATTGGGCGACCTTTTGCTTTTAGATTTGACTTTATTTTTCCGTATATCTTGGCAACTTCCAAATCAGGCTGCAAGATTTTCATCTGCTCACAAAAACAAAAATAATTTTGCCGGTTAAAATCTGATTTTTTAGACAGCTCCGCACCGTACATTAATTCTCCGACACTGATTGAAGAAACATAAAGTTGTTCCATATCATCAAAAAGAGAAAACAGTTCTGTTTCACCCTTAAAAAAGCGGATTATGACATTTGTGTCGATCAACTTACCATTCATTCAAATCGACCTTGCGACATTCCTTGACAGCCTCTTCCATCTGGGCAGCTGATTCGGAATCCAGCGTACCGAAAAAATCTTTAACTGCCTTTTGAGAAGCTTGTTTTGCGCTTGTGACCAATCTTTCATATTCCGCGACTGGTAAAACCACGGCTTCCATCTCATTATTGCGGACAATTGCAATTTTATTTAAGGTGCGATTTGAGAGTTCTGTTAAAAATGTAGAAAACTGCCTGACAAGCTGTGTCGCTGAAATTATTTCTTTTCGCTCGAATGCAACCATAATCTCACCTCTACATATTATTATACATCTTATTCTACACATTTCAAGCGATTCATCTTCCAATCTAGCTTTTTCCCTATTTTTCTGATATTCTTCCATATTATCGCATGAAACCTAGAATCTACGACAACAAACCGCTCAAATCTTTTAATCCTCTCGTTGCCTACGCAGGCGTGCTTTTCGGGCCACCGAGTTTTATTACCAATTTCAAGTGCTTTGCAACGATTCTAAAAGAATTTTTCTTTTTGCAGTATTTCGAGAAATTTCATATCCTGCACATTCCCGTGGTGCATGTTGATCATCCGCTCGACAAAAAGATTCCTTTTATGCCTGAAAAGGTCAAAATTTATCTTGATTTCATAAATCTCTGGGTGCGACCGCTTGCCATGCTGGTCAAAAAGTTCGGATTCTGGCACGCCAGCCGCCTTACAAAACAGTGGATGCTCCGCTTCCGAAAGCTTTATCAGTGCTGCGGTAAGATTTATCATTTCCGCCTTACAACTACTGACCGGCCCAAATACAAGGAAATGCGCGAGTTCCGTCAGATTCACGCCCTCGACCCGCATTTCTTGTGCGTTCCAAGCCTTCATGTCGCCACGGTTTTTCTCGCGTTCGGATTTTACCGCCATATTTTTGGAACGGAAGATTTTACAGAGACTGAAAAGGCCCTTTGGAGCGAAGAACTTTACAAGGGCGCTCTTGAAATCACTGAGACTGTCCTTTATGTTAAGCAGCACTCGGTAAACTGCATTCCTGCAGCTCTTTATCTTGTAACACAGAATTTCCCGGAATGGATAACACTTGATGATGCCCGCAAATTTATCAGCGAATTGTTTGTGAAACCCGAAGGTTTTAGCGAGGAAGAAGCTTTTCAGGTTCGCGAGCATATCCGTGCAACTTTTGAGCAGTATCTTGTCGACGGTCAGAAAGCCACAAACTGGTACGAGCCAATCTGGGAATTTCTTGTAAACTACGAAGCCTAGCCTTATATATAGAATTTTCTTCAAAAATCGGGTAAACTTTTCTGATGAAGTATTTTTTTGAAACTTACGGCTGCGAAATGAACATCGCAGAAAGCGCAAGCGTAGAGCAACTTTTGATTTCACGCTCTTGGGAAAAGGCTGAACGCCCAGAAGAAGCAAATCTCGTTATTATCAACACTTGTTCCGTTCGCGGAAGTGCCGAACAGAGAATCTTGGGCCGACTGGGCTATTTTGAAGGCGTAAAGAAAATCCGAATGGGCGACCTAAATGCCAAAATCCGACTCGATGACATGAAATACGCCGCAGAGTTCTTCAAAAAGAATGGCGAAGTTCCGCTCACACTGGTCGTAATGGGCTGCATGGCTCAGCGACTGCTTGACGATCTCAAAAAAGAATATCCTGTCGTTGATTACGTAGTGGGAACTTTCGGAAAATACAAATTCGGTGAAATCATTCAGGCAGTTGAAAAAGGCAGCGATCCTTTCAAAATCGAAGAAGAAGAAACTTACACCTTCGCACCGATTTCTTATGAGCAGGGCGCATTCTCGACTTTCGTTCCAATTATGCACGGCTGCAACAATTTCTGTACTTACTGTATCGTTCCTTATGTCCGTGGCCGCGAAATCAGCCGCCGCGTTGACCAGATTCTTGCCGAAATCGACTTTTTGAGCAAGGCAAACGTTAAGGAAATCACGCTTTTGGGTCAGAACGTAAACGCCTACAAGGGCGAAGACGGAACAAACTTCCCCCAGCTGCTCGAAAGAATCTGCCGCCACATCGACGAGACAAAATCTTCTATTAAGTGGATTCGCTTCGAGTCTTCAAACCCTAACGACTTCTCAGACGAGCTGATTGAAGTAATTAAGCGCAATCCTCATGTCTGCCGAGGCTTCCACATTGCGGCCCAGCACGGAAACAACGAAATCTTAAAGCGCATGAACCGAAAGAACACCCGCGAAGAATTCGTAGAGCTTGCACGGAAATTGCGCCAAGCTGCCCCTGGCACACAGTTGATTACCGATTTGATGGTCGGATTTCCTGGCGAAACCGAAGAGCAGTTTAAGGACATTCTTTCTCTCATGGAAGAAGTCAAATTTGAGTCCAGCTTCATGTATTTCTACAATCCTCGCGAAGGAACACCTGCCGCCAAATACGACAACCAGATTCCAGTCGAAGAGAAAAAGGCCCGCCTGCAAAAAGTTATTGATTTGCAGTCAAAGCACACCACCGAGGTTATGTCAAAACGAATAGGCGAAGAAATCGAAGTGCTGTGCGACATAGTTTCCCGCCATGATGAGGCTGAGCTTTTGGGAAAAACTGAGCAGAACGAGCGCGTAGCCTTTAAGGCCGACAAAAAGCTGATTGGAACTTTCGTAAAAGTAAAATTAGTTGCTTTAAACGGAAATACATTTAAGGGTGAACTATTATAAAACCCTCACAGATAGGGAGCGTTAAAAAATCGCAACGCGATTTTAGCGAGTCTCCCGAAGAGCTATGCTCGTAGGAGGAAGAGAGCACAGAGAGTCTTTCTTGTTATGAAAATCTCTCCGTGCAATCTGTGTACTCTGTGAAAAATTTAGAGGAGCGGAAAATGCCAATAAAATTAATCGGAACAATAATTCTTTTGATTCTCGTCACGATTTTTGCAGGCGTAAACCTGGACAACAAGTGCGACATTACTTTTGTTTTTTACACTTTCAAAGATATTCCTGTCTTTATGACTGTAATCATCTCGTTTGCAATCGGCGCAATTCTTATGCTTCCGTTCACGCTCGGTCGCAAAAAAAAGAAGAATTGTCCTAAAGCCGAGTCAAAAAACACTGTCGAAGTCAAGGAACAGGCAAAACAAGCTCCTGCCACCGAATCAAAAACACTTTTCGACTTCAAAATTAAACGGGAAGCAAAATCTGGTGAATCCAAAAAAGAAAAGAAAACCCTTTTCGGTGCAAAAAAGAAAACTGAAAAGCCTGACACAAGCTCAAAAGATTCTTCAAAACCAGAGAATGCAAACTCCGCTGATGCCGAAAGCACAGGCGCGCCAGTCTGATACAGTTTCATCAAAATGCGTTGCGTAATAATCGGGGCCGCCCCAATCAAAAACTACAAAAAAATCCGCACGTTCCTGCGACCAGATGATTTTGTCATCGCTTGTGACGGCGGATTAAATCACATCAGAAAACTGCGTGTCAAACCAAGCCTGATTGTCGGCGACTTTGACTCGCACAAAAATCCTCATTCCACAATCGAAACAATTGCCCTTCCACGCGAAAAAGACGATACGGATTCAGTTTTCGCGCTCAAAACAGCAATTGCCCGCGGCTTCAAAGATTTTTTGTTCATCGGAATGATTGGCGCAAGGCTCGACCATGGACTAGGAAATCTCTACATGCTTCTAAAATGCTTTGAGGAAGGCTTAACCGCCATGATGCTCGATGATTATTCTGAAATGCAGCTTGTCGGCAAAAAAGAAGCCCTTATCACGGACGATTATGCCTATTTCTCGCTCCTGAACATCACAGGAGCTGCCCGAAGAATCACAATCAAAGACGCAAAATATCCGCTAGAAAATGCCGAAATCAAACAAGATTATCAATACGGAATCAGCAACGAAGTGCTAAAAGGAAAGACCTCAAAAGTCTCAGTCCAGGAAGGTTGTTTACTACTGATAAAAATATGGTAAGTATACCCCTACGCCACTTTAAGCAAGAAAAATGCAAAAAGCCGAGTTTTGACTTTGTGGGTTATTGCAAAAAAACGGTCGGAATCGGGGTTGCGACACAAACTCGCCTGAGCTTTGCTCACTGCGATGTTTGATGGCGCGTTCCCGATGGGAGACCGTTTTTTGTTATGACCGATAATTCTCAAAACTCGGCTTTTTGTTTGTATTGATTAAAATTTTGCTTTTCTAAGTCGAACTTCTTCAATGTTCTCGCTGAACAGCTCTCGTAAATCGTTCAAGCCAAGTGCCATGAGTGCCATTCGGTCGATGCCCATACCCCATGCGAGGACTGGAACATCTACGCCCATTGATTTTGTAACTTCCGGACGGAAAATACCAGCACCGCCAAGTTCGAACCAGCCCAAAACAGGGTGCTTGATATGAACTTCGACAGACGGCTCCGTGAACGGGAAGTAGCCAGGAACATATTTAACCTCTGTTGCGCCAGCGATTTCTTTTGCGAACATTTCAAGGAAGCCGAGCAATGTGCGAAGGTTTACATCCTCGCCCAAAACGATTCCCTCTGTCTGATAGAAGTCGCTCAAGTGAGTAGCGTCAACTTTGTCGTAGCGGAAACATCGTGCGATACCGAAGTATTTGCCCGGGATTTCTGCCTTGTGAAGCTGGTGAGCCGAAAGAACTGTGCCCTGTGAGCGCAAAACTAAGCGGCGTGTAAACTCGTGGTCGAAATTGTAGTTCCATCCACGGCTTCCTGTGTTGCCGCCGTTTTTGTGAGTGTTAGCAACGTTTGAAAGCCACGGTTCTTCGATTTCTTTTGCGTGAGTCGGGTTTTTGATGCGGTATACGTCGTGAATGTCGCGGGCAGCGTGGAACTGCGGCATGAAGAGAGCATCTCCGTTCCAGAACTCTGTCTCTACGAGCGGACCGTCGAATTCCTGGAAACCGAGTGAGCAAAGCTTGTCCTTAACATGCTCCAAGAACTGAACATATGGATTTGTGCGGCCCGGAATGATTCGTGCCGGCGGAATTGCGATATTGTAACCACGGAATGTGCCGTTCTTCCACTCTCCGCTTGCGAGCATCTGCGGAGTAACAGCTCCCAGCTCTTCGCCTGTGATTCCTGCATTTTTGAGGGCTTTTACGACATCTGCAGCGGCTGCTTCAAGTTTATAAACGACAGTCTCTCGCTCAATGATTTTGAATGGTGAATCTGCAGCACCGCGTTTTTTGGCATAATTAGTGATAACCTTCTGCTCTTCGGCGTTCAAAGAAGCATTGTCGAGCTGGCCATTCTCTGCTTTTGCGGCACGCTCAAACAATTCTGTAGCGATTTTGATATTTGCTGGAACTTCAGCCCCTGAATACTCTGCTTTTTTCTCTGCGTTCATTTTGAGAACACCGGCCTTTGAAAGCTGACCGAAAGCAGAACCAACGTCCTTCTGCTCCAAGCCAGTTCCCGAAGCAATTTCCGGCAAAAGTCTTGCGCCGTTTTCTTTTACAAAATTGATGATTCGGACTTCCGGGATTCCGTCTTTGGCATAAGCACGACCCAAATCTGTGATTTCATAGAAAGTGTGTGGGGTTTTGCTTACAACAGAAAGCAATTCTTTGCCACCAAGCCAGCTGAACGCCTGATTTGCGTGGCCTTCTTTGTAATCCAGTTCCTTCTGGAGCTTTTCTGATGTTAATTCGTCTTTTGATGTGTAGTTAAGAAGAACCTTAATTTCAAGCGGATGAAGGTTTTTGATGATGTTTTGAACGTCCATTTTTTTATAATCCTAATAAAAAATTTGAGCCAGCTCTTATGAACTGGCTCATTGCTTTGCGGTTTGAGCGTTAGCGGTTGAACTTTACATAAGAATGATATGTAGCCCATTTAAGGTTTTTATCATCCTTAAAATATTTAACCGAATCTTTACGCATATATTTGTAGCTGTAGTATTGATTTTCTTTCTGAAAATCCTGCAAGCAAGCAAGAACTGTGTTCATTGCTTCACCCTGATCATAAGAGACAGCCATGCATGTATAATACACATGAGCCTCATCTGTGAGCGGAGTGTATTCAATCTGAACTTTCGCAGTTTTACTTGTTGTATGCTGATCCTCTGGAATAATCAATCGTGTTGATGTATCAACAAAATTTGGATCTTTCTGCAATTCTGCCAGCTCATCAGCAAAGGTGAATCCTGCAAAACAAAGGAATGCTGCGACAACAGCGATAAATTTCTTCATAAAATCCTCCTTGTTTGAGATGTTACCAGAAGGCAACACTCTGCAAGTAATTTATACTGTTAAGTATAAGACCAAAAGCCCAAAACTTTTAGAAAGTCTTATACTCTATTATTTTATCCGTTTCCATAAAAAAATCAAGGGTAACTTTATATCTGCCTGCATCTACACCAATTTTTGGAGGCTCACTCATAAATACCGTTCCGCTGATTTCCTTTGGCTTGGTCTTAATCCACTTTCGCTCGTAATTGCGCACGGCAAATTTCAAGGCTTCGGAACAGGCCTTTTGCAAGCCATCAAAACCATCTGAAAGCGGGGCATATCCCTCACCCTTTATTCTCGGATGCAAAACTGAAGCCCATCCTCTGTAAATATGAAGCTGAGCGTCAGTGCGACGATACTCAACCCAGCAATTCATAATTGATTCTTTTATCCACGGTTTCGCATAGTTCACGGCTTTCATTTCTTCTTTTGAAAACTCGTGCAACGGAGTGAATTCAAAATATTCCTGAACTCCACGAGCCTTATCATACGGAACATATTCGAACTTCCAGCCATAGACCATTCCTGAAAGAATCAGCGGAGTTATTTCACGGATTTTTTTGACCGGGAGAGCATAAGCATCCTTTTCAACCTGTTCGATTCCCGGAAAAGCTTCCATTGAAGCCCAGACAGCAAAGCGAACCATTCTTTCCTGGCTAACGTCCTGCGGCCACAAAGGGAGAAGAATCGACATCAGAAAAACGAAAATTATCTTCTGTAAGCGTCTTTCCATACCCGAACCGGATGCACTCCCATGCGAACAACAAAATAAAGCCACGCAAAACCGAATCCTGCCAGATGTGTCATGTGCGCGACATTGCTTGAACCAACAAACTGGCTCACAAATTCAATCACCGCGTATCCAAGAACCATAATCGGAGCCGGAACTGGAATAATGCCCCAAATGAAAATTATTGAACGCGGAAAGAACACAGCATAGGCAAAAAGAAGACCATAAATCGCGCCGCTCGCACCAATCAGAGAAATGTAGAAAGTCCACGGCTGAATCTGGTTTGCCATCAAAAATCGCCCGAATCCGTAATAAACACCGAGCGAAAAAAGCCCGCTGCATACACCGATTACAAAATACATGAGCAGGAATTCTTTTGAGCCAATCGCCTTTTCAATCGCCGTTCCGAAAATCAACAATGCGAGCATATTGAAGAAAAGATGACTCAAATCACCATGCACAAACATATAAGTAAAGACTTGCCATAAATAGTGATTATAGACAAATCCAACTACATTAAGTGCGAAGAAATTTTTGTTAAATCCAAGAAATCCAAGCCCGAAATGGACAGCGACATTGATCAAAACAATGGCGAACGCTGCCCTAAAAAAAGAATAAGTGAAAGGTTTTCTCAAAAAATTCATTATTTATCCAATGTTACGTCAGAAATTACCTTTGAATCAGCAAAGGTAACGCGATTTCGGCCACTTCGCTTTGAAACATAAAGAGCCTGATCAGCCTGATCGACGAGCAATTTTGGTGAAGTCACTGGATTGTGCTGAGTGTCAAAAGTTGAAACGCCGATAGAAATCGTGACTTTTACATGCTGGTCTTCGTAGCAAAAATCAAATTGCTCCACTTTGCTTCGGATTCGTTCGGCAACAATCATCGCATCTTCCATGCGGGTTTCGTTAAGAAGAACAGTAAATTCCTCACCACCATATCTGGAAGCCATATCTTTGTCACGGATATTGGATTTGATAATTTTTGCTACCGTTTGAAGAACATAGTCACCGCAAGCATGGCCGTAAGTGTCGTTAAATCGCTTGAAAAAGTCAATATCAAACATAATGACCGAAAGATGACCTTCATTTGCCAAAGCATTATCGAGCTTGTCTGTGAGTACATTATAGAAGAAATATTTGAGTTTGAGATGCGTCATCATGTCGGTTGAAGAACGTTCGAGCAAAGCCGCATTATTGATTGCAATAGAAGCCAGAGATGCGATTACGGCAAGCTGCTCCTTTTCGTAGTCATTGTAACCTGCATCATCAGAAAGAGTAATTCGCTCACCAAGAAGAAGGATTCCGTTTAAATGATTGTGCTGAACCAAAGGAATAATCAGAGAAGGCTTGAGAGTCGTAATCATGTTCAAATCCGTTGAATCAGGAAGCTCACTAACCAGCTCGTCTACTGTATAAACCTTGTTGCTGCTTTCTAAAAGTGAAACCACAGGATTTGAAGTGGGGATTATATAAGAAATATTTGGATTTGGATCAATGCCATTGTAGTTTGAGTCAAGATGAAAAGAATCAGCATCAAGTGCGTTGAGAACGAAAATTCCAGCACCAAGAACGTGGAACTGCCCCATGCAAGTGTAGAGAATTGATTCTATCAATGTAGAAAATTCCAACGTAGAACAAAGAGAACGTGAAATCTCAAGAAGCTGATTCAAATCGAAAATTCGCTTCTCGTATTCATCAATGAGTTTCTGAGTCTTTTCGCCCTGTGTGACTTCAAGGATTTCATCAGTCATGATCTTTTTCAATCTCGCCGATTATAGCATAATTCTTCATAATTTTAAGGAAGAGCTTCCAGTTTTCTTGCTGCTGCTCAATCATACTTGCACCGTCATGATTTCGTGCTGATGAAAGCAAAACCTTAATATTAGAAACCATATCAGACTTAGATTTTTTGGAATCGACAATCAATTCACCAATCTCGACATACAACTGATACAAAGTTCGTGAGACTTCCTGAATCAGCTTATGAGCCTGATTATTTATATTATCGACCATTGTGCCAACTTTTTTTAGGAAATCTGCATTTGTCCGGCTGTCCTGAACAAGACCACGAAGTTCAGCTTCATTGTTTTTGCCATCACGCCCGAAACTATCTTCAAATTCTTTGATTTGATTGTCAATTTCGTTAAGAGCATAAATGGTAGAAGAAAAATCAGCTTTGTAATTTTGATTGTTGAAAAATCCTTCGATTACGATATTATTTAGAACCGTTTTGACCGCTGCTGTCATGAAGACTTCCATGAAAGTTTTTATGACTTGCAGAGGCGTAATCCAGACAAAAGAATAAGGCGTATTTACGCGAAGGAATTCGTTTGTATCGGCATTGTAGACATGAAGAATTTCAAGAGGCTCGTTTGCAAAAAGCTCTTTGATTTCGAATGAAACCGTGTAGTCTTTGACCTCGCCCTTAATTCGTTCTGTATCAGAAGCAAAACGCTTCTGCATATATTCAATAAAATTTTTGAGGGAATTTGAGCGGTAAGTTGCAAACTGGAAAGTTATGTTCACGTCGTTTCGACCAAGGCAGATGAGTTTTTTGAGCACATCGGATGTGAGGTACTGTGAAAAAACCGAATTAATCATTTTTAAATTTTTTGAAATGCTTTCCCTTTCGGCCTCATCAAGACGCTTGCCATGAAGAATCTGCTTTAGCGCACAAACCGCACGTACCTCTGCCTGGGTGATGTGAAAATTGCCTGTTAAATAGTATAAATCCTGCAAAATAGGCGCAACCGGCACCGGCGAAACAAACCCGACAACACCAAGTGATGAAGAAGTGAGCCCGTCAAAATCCTGGTCAAAAAGCCGGACAATGTTGATATAATTAAAGTGGCAGATGTCAGAAAGCTGTTTTAGGGAACATAAAGTGTCGTCAATTTTGATAAAACCCGGAGAATTAAGCTGTTTAAGCAAAGCATCCAGAGAACGTTTTTGCATATCAAGGAGCTTGTTCATAGCCGTATCAGATTCCATTATGTCCTGCTTGCGGTTTTCGTATTCGAGCTTTTCCATTTTGTCCTGAGACTCAGCATCAAAGCCTGTCATGATAAGCTCGTATTCAAACCTGCCGTTGCGCTGTATATCCTCTGAGCATATTGTTCTGGAAAGAATATCGTCGATAGGTTTGGTATTTTCATAAAGAACACGGAAAATCTCAGCGAAATTTGGCTGGAGCAATCCATTTTTAAATATTTGTGACGGTAAAATTTTTAACTCATTTTCGATTTTGTGCATCTCCATTCTTTTTTTTACCTCAGGAGATGAACTTAGGAAAATCGACTCAAATAATTCCTTTAAAGCCCGCAAGAATCCCATGTATCTATTGTATTCTCTAAATCCAATTTTTACAAGAAAAGGATTTGAATTTTTCTATTTTTCGTTTTACTTGCTTTTTAAGGATTTCGGACTTATCATTAAAGTATGGAATTATATGAAAACATCGCCGAGTACTACGATGAATTATACTCAGCCGGCGATGATGTAAAAAAATTTTATGCAGAAGAAACAAAATCCTTCGCGGCCCCTGTCAAATATCTCAGCATAGGATGTGGTTCTGGCACTTTTGAGCATTATCTCGCAAAAGGAAACGCTGATGTCACAGGCCTTGAAACAATACCGCAGCTTATTGAATCGGCAAACCGCAAAAGACGAACGCAGCTCATGGCTCTCCGTTTCTTTCAGATGTCAAGTCTCGAAATGTGCCGTTTTTTGGGCAAAGCTTTCTATGATGTAATATCCATTCCAAACAACAGGATAATTTACACACATGATTCAACTCTAATGGCCAAGCTTTTTTATGATTGCAAGCAGCTTTTGACTCCAAACGGCAAACTGATTATCAAGCTCCCCAATTTTGAAAAACTCAGAATTGAGCCGGTGGCAAAACTTCCTGTCAGAGAAAGCATCCGCGTAAAACTTTTCACCAGCATCAAGACTCGGGCAGACGGCAAAAAAATTGTCCATCAGGAACTGGAAACAGGCAATGGCAAAAAATTAACTGTCACTGACGACGCAGAAATTCTCCCGCTCACCAAAAATCAAATTGAGCAATTTGCAAAAGATGCGGGATTCACAAAATTCACATTCTACGCTGATTTCAACCGTAACGAGTTCACCACAAAATCAGACGACCTGATTGTAGTGATTTCCTGACCGCTGATTATTTTATGCTCCACTTGCCGTTGTCTTTTACAAAGCGGCTGGCAGGGATTTCGAGCAATCTTCCGTCCTCACTGAGCATACGCACAAGCTGCTTGATTGGATTTACGTCCGTGATTCTGAAATTTGACCCGTCATAATAAATGTGAAGTCCTTCGCTCGGGAGTTTTTTGCGGGCTTCGGCATACCAGTTATATTCATAACTCAGGCAGCAGAGCAAACGCCCGCACTGACCAGAGATTTTTGTTGAATTGAGGGAAAGGCTCTGCTCCTTTGCCATTTTGATTGATACTGGAGGAAGCTTGTCGCGCACAGAATGACAGCAATACGGACGCCCGCAAACACCGAGTCCTCCAATAATCCGGCTTTCATCACGAACACCGATCTGACGCAATTCGATACGCATTTTGAACACGCTGACCAAATCTTTGACAAGCTCGCGGAAATCAACGCGATTTTCACTCGAAAAGAAGAACAAAGCTTTTGCCTCTTCAAGAAGAAAATGAACGGCAACGAGTTTCATGTCCAATCCGTGCTCAGTAACCTTTTCTTTGAAGACTTTTGCGGCATCAATCTCCTTGTCTTTTAATTCTTCGATTCTGGCAATATCTTCATCATTTGCCTTGCGCTCAACCTTTACGATGTCACTAGATTTGAGCCCGACCGGATGATTCGTCCTTCCAAGAACAAGAGCAATATCTTTTCCGTAGCGTGTTGGAATTATGATTCTGTCGCCGCCCTTTAATTCTTCGAATTTATCCGGGACACTGACGTATACACCTTCACTCGAATATTCCAATCGCACAAGATAAAGAATTTTGGGATAAACAAAATGTTCTTCGCCCTCTTCTTCGTAGGCTTTATATTCTGCATCTTCAAGTTTTGAGATGTCTTCGTCGTTTTCGTTTATATCTTGTTCAAAAATATCGCTCATTTTAGTTTGCTCCTATTCCGCCAACAAATCTATTATCATTCCGTTGATTTCCTCAACCTTTGCCAGAAGATTCAAATTCGCTCCGTGCAAAATAAGCATTTCCGCAGCCAGCTGATTCAGTTTTTGGTCAATAATTTGAATCTGGTGCATCGGTTTGATAATTCGGCCAGTCCTAAGCTTTTTTTGCTCACGGGTCGTTATGAAATTATAATTGATTTTTACAATATATTTCATAAACTGACTCACTTTTTTACGATATTTTTCCATTGATTCAAGACTTTGATGCCTCTTAAGCTCATCGCCAGCCAAGTCCATCGCATCTTTTAGAAAAACAATCGCCTCTTCATCGCTCATTCCGGCAAGCTCAACAGGAAGACCTTCCGAAAGAAGCTGAGCCTTTTCCTGATGCGCGCTCAAAGATGATGCGAACGCCGATTTTTGTTTTTTTTCTGTTTTCTTTGCCTGTTGTGCTAATTGTTGTGAAGCCGCCTGAGTCGCCGCAAAATAGAGTGACTGAGAGTTTAACTGCGTATTTACGGATGAAAGCTCAGCCATCAAACTACCTTGCTTCGGATGCTCATTTCATTTGAGAACCGTTCCGAAGCCTGATTGAAATCTTCTTCTTTTTTTAAGGCGATACAATGGCCATGGAATATTACGTTTTCTTCGATTTCAAGGTTGCGGGTAAAAATATTGCCGATTACAGCTGAGGAAGAAAGCAATTTAATTTGATTGGGCGCGTAAATATCGCCGAGAACAATCCCGCCCAAAACAACTGACTGAGCCGTGATATTTCCGTTGATTCGAGCTTCATGCCCGATATCAACATGACCTGTCGATTCAAGATTTCCGTCCACGTCACCTTCGACACGGATAAAACCATCGGCATGAACATCGCCAGAGATTGCAGAACCTAATCCGATAATTGTTTTAATTGAAATATTATCAGTTAACAGAGCCATATTTTATTTTGAGACTTTGATATTCACGTATTTAGCAGGGTCAACAACGTCGGAACCAATATGAACTTCGTAATGGAGGTGCGGACCTGTCGAAATACCTGTGCTTCCGATGTAGCCGATTACGTCACGCTGAGAAACAAACTGGCCTTTTTTGACGCGGGTTGAAGCCATGTGACAATATCGTGTGTAAATTCCGTGCTTGTGTTTGATGATAACGTAGTTGCCGAAACCAGAGTCATAAGCCACAGTTACGACTTGACCATTTGCCGTAGCAAGAATTGGGTCTCCGCTTCGCCATGTAGAAATATCGAGCCCTTTGTGGATGTACCAGTTGCCCGTGATTGGGTGGGTTGTCTGACCGAAAGGCTGAGAGACGTGACCGATACCTCCACGAACCGGCCAGATGTTCGGGATGTCAGCGAAAAGAGTTTCCTGGCTTTCAAGCATTTTTCCGATTTGCTCAATCGGCTGGATTGCACTCTCTAAATAAGAGGAAAGCTGACGCATATCAGAAGCCTCTTTGGTAGAGCCAGAAACTGTATCTTTTGTGTCGAAGAGAGAATTTAAATCACTGTCAGAAACAGAAGCCTTTGCAACAGATGATGACTGATTGATTCCAAGCAGGGAAAGAGTTTGTGAAAGTGATGAACGGAAACGCTTGGCTGTTTGAAGTACATTGTTATTCTCATCACGAAGCTCGTCGAAACTTGCGAGCAAATCACGGTTTTCGTGCATGGAACGGGCAAGCTCCTCACGAATGCCAGAATCCTGTTTTTTGAAGTATATAAAGGAAGAAACGATTCCGACTATGAGCACAATTCCGAAAGCAAGCGCAAAAACATTTGTGCGGAAGTTGATTACTTTACCCTGAGAATGTGGAACAATCATGATTGTGAGCTTGCTGTCACAAATTTTAAAAATTTTTACAAAAATTCGGCCGATTCCGTTTGCGAGACTCTGCAGCCCATGAAGCAAAGCTGATACTGCATTCTTTTCGATTTTCTTATAATGTCTGGTTTTTGCCAAGTTCTTACTCCAATATTCGGCTTTCTAAATATTTCTAGACAATCCATAGAAATATATCACACAACACAAACAAGGTCAAATATTTTGCTGATTTTAGAGTTTTTTTAAACCCATTTTGTGCAAAAAATTTGACAGTTACTAGTTTCTCTGTTATTCTATCGGAGTAAAAGAAAAAAGAGTTTAACTCTCTTCATATATTCACATCTAATTTGGAAGAAAGCCATGCAGTTTTTTGATACTCACGCCCATATCGGGCTCATTTATGAGGACCCGATTGAACAGTTACGTGTAATTCAGAAGGCAAAATTAGCCGGAGTTACGCGTATTGTAAGCATTAATAATAGTCTCCACGACTTCAAGAAAGTCTATCCAAACATCAAGTCAATTCCGGGTGTTTATCATGCCGTTGGTGTCGCTCCAGTTGAAGTTATGAATCCCGGCAAAGACTGGATTAAAACGATTGAAGAAGGTCTCAAACTGCCAAATGTAATTGCCGTTGGAGAATGCGGCCTCGATTATTACAAACAGTTCGGTGACAAGCGAATGCAGACCGAGCTTTTCATCACTCAGCTCGAAATCGCCAAAAAATACGACAAACCTGTAATCATCCACAGCCGAGAAGCAGGCAAAGACGTTTTTGATATTCTCAAAGAGCGAATCCCGCCAGCAGGAGCAATCTTGCACTGTTACGGTGAGGATGCAGCCTATGCCAAAAAATGTCTCGAAGCTGGCCTCAACGTTTATTTCTCTTTCGCCGGCAATTTGACTTACCGAAACGCACGCAATTTGCACGAGACAGTTCTGAACGTTCCGGTTGACCGAATGCTGATTGAAACTGAAAGTCCGTTCATGGTCCCGGCCGAATTCCGCGAGCGCAAACGCGCAATGCCAGAATATCTGCCTTCAACAGCACGATTCCTCTCAGAAATGCTGGAGATGGATCTGGAAGAACTCAGCAAAATTTTGTGGACGAACAGCTGCAAAATATTTAGACTCCCTGAATAACAAGAAACCGTCCGCCAACTGTAAAAACGCTTTCCCGTCGAGAACGCGTCATAAAACTCGCGGTTGAAGCCCTTCGGGACGCTTCGCTCTTCAAAGCGAGTTTTTGCCGCAACCTCGACTCCAAGCGTTTTTGATTCACTTACAAGTGCTTGTTATTCAGATATCCTAAAAACATAGAATAATGGAATTATATCACCCTGTAAAAATCGGTAAACTTTCTCTTCCGGGGAATTTGTTCCTGGCTCCTGTGGCGGGATATTCTGACCGTGCTTTCCGCTCGATTTGTGCGGAGTGCGGTGCGGATTTTGCCTACACGGAAATGGTAAGTTCCGAAGCACTTACGCGCAACAACGAAAAAACAGAGAATCTCATGGCACGTGCCCCCAACGAAAAAGCTTATGCCGTTCAGATTTTTGGAGGAAACGCCGAAACGATGGCAAATGCTGCAAAAATCGTCCTTGAGAGAACGACGGCTGAATGCATCGACATTAACGGTGGCTGTCCTGTCCCAAAAATCATCAAATCAAATGCTGGGAGCGCGCTCACCCGAGACCCGGAGCATCTTTTTAAAATCGTAAGTTCTGTTGTCGGGGCGGTCGAAGGGCGTGTTCCTGTCACGGTAAAATTCCGTTTGGGCTGGGATGCAGAGCATATCACATGGAAGGAATGTGCAGAGGCAGCATTAAAAGCCGGGGCTGCGGCAATCACAATGCACGGCCGCACCCGTGCACAAGGTTACGAAGGCAAATCTGACTGGAACGCCCTTGCCGAGCTTGCAAAATTTGTTCACGAAAAAACTGACTCAAAAATTCCTGTATTTGGAAGCGGTGATGCATTCACGCCGGAAGATGCAAAACGCATGCTGGAGCAGACGGGCGTTGACGCCGTGATGTTTGCCCGCGGAGCAATGGGTAATCCGTTCTTGTTCACAAAAACACGTGAATTCCTCACAAAAGGCACAATCACAGAAGTGCCGGTCGAAAAGCGGATTCAAGCCGGATTCCGTGAGCTAGCATTGCTTGTTGAAGATATGGGAGAGCTTTCCGCCTGCCGTGACGCACGCAAAAGATTCTGTGCATACTCAAAAGGCCTCGAAGGCGGAGCCGCACTCCGAAAAGAAATCGTCGCAGCCGAAAGTGTTGAAGATTATAAGAAGATTTTCGGAGAATATTTGGGCTAGGCTATGGAACCCCGAAGTTGCTGCGTTGGTTGAGCGGAGTCGAAACCAATGCAGCAATGAGCGTTAGCGAAGGGTGGAACAGCCGACCCGCGGAGCGGGGAGCCTCCAGCTGCTAATCGCTCACTGCTACCTGCCAGCTTTACTATGCCTTGCTAAAACGATTATCCTGCACGCACTTTATTTCACTCACAACCTTGTAGCCGGAATATTCGCTCTCAAGGATTGTTTCGGCGCGCTCGACCGTGGCATGGAAACTTGTGACTCCGTGCAACGTGATGGTTTTATCACGAACAATCACCCACAGCTCATCGATGTGCAGGCCGTGTTCGAAAATCAGTTTGTTCGCCATTTCCTGGGCAAGAATCAGCTCGCTGACCCGCTGCTTGCTGGCCTCTTCGATTTCCGGCGTAATATTGTTGTTTATGCCCGCCACAACCATCTCAGCGACCATATCCGGATTAATCATTCCTGTGTTGATTGAAGCATGGATGAAATCGTAGCTGTTCAAATCGTACTTAAAGCAGCTTTTATAGAAAGCAACTTTTCGTTTGTCAGACTTTTCGAGCAGAAGCTGAGCGGCCTTTTCCGTTTCGATATTTTTGAGCTCCATTATGTGCTTGATTCGCTCCTCAAAGGGGGCGACGAATCTAAGCGCGATGTGATTGGGAACGTCACGCAAAAAAAGGAATGCTCCTCGACCAATGATTACGCAATTTCCTTCTTTTGCAATTTCAAGGACAACCGAACTGAGGAAGTTCAGATACCTGTCACGGTTTTTGGCATATCGTGCAAGGAAAGTGGGTTTTCGTTCATCATATTTGATGAATTCCTCTTTTGGCAAACCTTTTGCGATAATCCGCCGTTCAATTTCGTGCTTGTCAAAGAATGTGTACCCCAGCCTGCGGGCAATAAGCATTCCGATTTCGTCACCAAGGGAGCCGGACTGTCTTGTAAGTGTGACTATTGCCATACACTACACCTCCGTTGATTCACTAACGAAGCAGGCAATTCCTTCACCCATGTACTTTTCACGCAATTTTTCGACAATCGCAATGATTTTGGCACAATCTTCCTCGCTGCAATAAATAATGTACATCATATTGAGCTGAGGCCAGATTGCATCGCCCAGACGCGGGTTTGAGAATCCCGCACCCATGACGTTCGCAAGCTTAGTGTATTTGAGCCCGACCTGCTGCTCTTTGAATTCGGCAACAAAGTCTTCTTCTACGGCCTGAGAAAAGATGATTTCAACTCTTTTCTGCACGCCGGCATGAATTTTGATATTCTCAAGATAACCCATTTTTAAACTCCTCCAAATCTTTTGCGGCTTTTGCGGCCTTTGCTTCGAGTTTTGCGCGTTTCTTTTCTTCTTTTATACGCTGTTTTTCCTCAGTCTTTGTGATTTTACCTTCTTTTATAAGCTGTTTTCGGAGCTTTTTCTCTGCTTTCTTTAATCTTCGGTTATTGAAGATGAAATAAACAGTCGGCATGATAAAGAGGGTCATCAAAGAACCAAATGTCATGCCACCGAATACAGTGAGCGAAATCGGCTGCATTGACTGAGAACCTTCGCCCGGGAAGAATGCCATTGGAGCAAGAGAAATTACCGTTGTTAAAGTTGACATGAGGATTGGTCGCAATCGGTTTCGGGCCGCCTCAACACAAGCCTCCTCAAGCTGCATGCCTCGTTTTCGGAGCAAGTTGGTGTAGTCAACCAAAACGATACCGTTGTTTACGATTGTACCGACCAGAACCAGCATACCCATGATTGTGATAACGTTGAGCTGTGTGCCCGTAATTCCGTAAATCATGATAACACCGATGAACGAAAGCGGAATCGTAAGAAGAACGATGAACGGGTCAAGAAGCGACTCAAACTGTGAAGCCATAACGACGAATACAAGGAAAGCCGCCATGATGATAATCATACCAAAGTTTGTGACAGCCTCAACCATGTCTTCCATTGAACCACCAAGCTGAACCGTAACTCCGTCTTCTTTTGGAATATTGTCTGCCAAAAGCTGGCGAACGCCCTGCTGACAAACACCGAGTGACATTCCGTCAACGCGGCTTGCCGTAACGTGAACGACACGAGCCTGATTCTCACGGTAAATTGTGACCGGAGCCGTTGTCTCGTCATAGCGGGCAAAGCTTGAAAGAGGAATTCGCTGGCCCTGTGAGTTTACGACAGAAATTGAATCCAAGTCATCGAGACGTTTTTTATCCTGTGCTGAAAGCCTTACAATAACGTCGATATCCTTACCACGCTCAGTGTAGCGGCTTGCAGTGGTTCCGTTGATTGCCCCGGAAATTTCTGCACCGACTGTATGAATGTTCAAACCAAACTCGTACATCTTTTCGCGGTTTACAGTAATTGTTGCTTCCGGAAGACCTTCTTCCTGATCAGAAGAAACTTCCTGAACATACTCTGTGCCTTTTTCTTTGAGCATTTTTTCGACAAGCTGGGCATATTCACGGACAAGATTCAAGTCGTCAGACTTAACCATGATGTTGATGTCGCTTGAACTTGAAGCACTGTTTGCATTTGCGGCAAATTTCAAGTCAGCACCCGGGAAGTCATTGAAATGCTTTCGAAGTTTTGCCTTAGCCGATTTTTCATTGTCGTAGCCAGGCTGTCGCTCCAATGGAGGATAAAGCGTAAATGTAATTTTTCCCTTGTTTGTCTCAGCACCAGAAGAGAACATGCTTGTTCCGCCGACAGTCATCGTAACGTATTTTACGCCTGCAAGTTCCTGCTTTGCCAGATTCTCAAATTCATGCATCGTATCATCAGTGATGTCGAGCTTGGTTCCCTGAGGAAGCGTAAATTCTACAGAAACATCATTTGCCGCAGAATCTGGCATGAAGATGAATCCGATGAATTTAATTGAGAAAATCGAAACAAAGAAAAGAACGACGAGCGAAATAAGAGCAATTTTTCTGTGATGGAGAACAAAGCTGACACCCTTCGCATATTTTTCATCGAGTTTCGCAAAGAAATTGTTGAACGCGCTGTTAATTGCATACATCAATCCTGCGAGTTTGCCCTCACCTTTCTTTGATGTGTCGATTTTATCAATCATCAGGTATTTTGATGTCAAAACCGGTACGAGACACATCGCGACGAGAAGCGAACATGTAAGAGAGAAGATGATTGTCCATGCCAAATCGTTGAACATCTGACCCATGATACCCAAAGTCTTTTTGAACATGAGCATCGGGGCGAAAATACAGATTGAAGTGAGAGTAGAGCCAGTGATTGACGTGACCATTTCCTGAGAACCAAGAACAGAAGCCACGCGCGGTTTTGCATCTCTCTGTCGGTAAGCGTAAATATTTTCGAGGACTACGATTGAGTTATCGACCAGCATACCGATACCGAGCAAAAGACCTGCAAGAGAAACCATGTTCAAGGTCAATCCCTGGAAATACATGAACATGAGCGTAATAAATACCGAAATCGGAATTGAAAGACCAACGATGACGGTTGATTTAATAGAACGCAAGAAGATAATCAAAACCAGGATAGCGAGCAAAGCACCCTGAACAACCGATTTTACAACCTCATTGATTGTCTGCTCGATGATATCTGTGGTGTTTGAAGTCTCAATCAGCTCAACATCAGCCGGAAGTTCCGCTTTGATACTAGGAATTGCCCTTCGGATGTTGCGGGCCGCTGTAACTGAGTTTTTGCCAGACTGCTTCTGAATCGAAAGGACGACACAAGGCTGACCATCAAGATAAGCAAGAGTTGTTTCACGTTTGTAACCGTCGTAAACATCAGCGACATCACGCAAGCGGATTGTACGAATCTGACCTTCTGAAGAAGGTTTGTATGAGATTACTGTATTCTTCAAATCATCAAGAGACTGATATTTACCGCTGGTTTTAATCGTATAGTTAGTGTCACCAGAAGTGATTGTACCGCCCGAAGACTGAATGTTCTGAGCACCAATCAGCTGAGCAACAGTCGAGATTGAAAGTCCGTAAGCTTCAAGACGGTCGCGAGGAATATCTACGTTAATTGAACGCTCACGTCCACCCATGACATTTGCAGAAGCTACACCGTCAAGCTGTTCCAGCCGTGGCTGAACGACATCTTCTGCATAAGTGCGAAGTTCCTCTGGTGTTCGGCTTCCCTGCAATGAAAGGGACATAATCGGCATCATCGAAGGATCCATCTTGATTGTCATCGGCGAATTCGCATCTTCCGGGAGATAACTTCGTACAATATCAATTTTATCTCGGATTTCATTGACCGCCGCATCAAGGTTGGTACCGTAGTTCATTTCAAGAATAATCAAGCTCGTGCCTGACATTGAGCGGGACTGCAATTTTTTGAGGCCGGAAAGACCGGAAAGCTGGCCCTCAAGCGTTCGAGTGACGCTCTGCTCCACTTCCTCAGGACCTGCCCCGGAATAAGTCGTGATAACAATCATGTACGGCAAATCCATGTCCGGGTACATGTCTACCGGTAATTTAAATACACAATAAATACCGAGCAAAACTGACATCAAGAAGACCAGGAATGTCGTTGTCGGTTTATTTACACATCTTTCAGAAATAGTCATTTACAACCTCTTATTTTGAAGAAACAATGTTTACCTTTGCTCCATCGTTAAGCAAAGTCTGACCTTTGATTACAACTTCTTCGTCCGCTTCCAGACCTTTTGTGATTTCAACCTGATTGTCAACCAAAATTCCTTTTGTAACCTGGCGGATACTTACTGCAGCCGCATTCTGGCCAGATTTCGGAGTTGTCACAACAAAAACATAATCTTTGCCGTCGCGAGTTACAAGCGCAGTTACAGGAAGGACAATCGCATTCTTTACGCTTTCCGTTACAAGTTTGACGCGGCCATACATTCCGACTTTTACGCGGCTGTCAGGTGGATTGAGACGAAGTTTTACACCCATAGTACGGGTAGCTGTATCCAAAACAGGACTTACCTCAAAAATCTTTGCACCAAAAACAACGCCTGGATATGCATCGAATGTCACCGTAGCTTTCTGCCCGTTTGATATTCGGCTGACAAATCGTTCAGCGATATTGATTCTGATTTCAAGCTCATCTGTACGGGCAACTTTTGCAACCAGCGAAGACTGAGAAACCGTTGAACCCACAGTAACAGGAAGAGATGTGACCCTTCCGCTGATTGGAGCTTTTACAGGGCTATCATTATAAACGACACCGGCACGAAGAGGGTTTACATAAGCGATTGTGTCGCCGAGCCTAACCATATCACCAACCTTCACGAGAATGTTGGTGATTTTTCCTGCCTGATCCGGCAAAACCATGACTTCATTGACCGAAGCCACATCGCCACCGAATTCAAGGTAATCATCAAGATTGCCCGCCACAGTTTTGTATGTAGAGACTGCGTAAAGAGTCTCCACTTCTTCAGGATTTGCTCCCTGAGCAGGCTTTTTCGGGCCACAACTCATGAATGTAAAAACAGCTGCCACTGAGGCCAGCGTGATTGCAGAATGTACGTATTTTTTCATATATTTCCTCCAGTTTGTTTACTTAGTAAGATCTGTGTTCAGTGTATTTTCCAAGTCCATAAGGGCTGAAATATACTGGAATTTCTGATTTACAAGACCAAGTTTTGCCTGATCAAGTGAAGATTCGGTATCGCGCAAATCAAGTCGTTCAGTAGTTCCGTTGCGGTAAGACCGAACCGTCATGTCATAAGCTTTCTGTGCAAGAGTGACGTTTCGGGCCATCGAATCAATCTGTTCCCGTGCCTGATTGAGCGTATCAACAGCCTTGCGGACATCAACCTTTTGCTTTTCTTTTAAAGTCTCAATAGTAATTTCAAGCTGAGCAAGCTGCTGCTTGTAATCCTTTACCTGCTGACGGTTAGCAGACCAGGGGAGCATATTTGTAAGATTCCAAACCAAAGTCAGCGAAAGACTTCCAGAGTCATACCATTTTTCGTCAGAACCTAAATCTTTATAGAAATGCCAGGCACCTTCAGAACCGATATAGACCGGCTGCCAGCCATAACTAAGTGCAAAAGTCGGGAGCCAGGTCGCCATATCGCTTGCAGTAATTCCAAGTTTTGCCGCAAGTTTATTTTTTTCAAGATTCTTAATCTGAAGGTCATTGTCAGAATATTTTGCGAGCAAATCCTCTGCATCTGCTTCGATGTAAGTCGGTTCTATTGAACTTGTAAGCTCGATTTTTGTTCCCACAGGCATTCCAATCAAAAAGGCAAGCATATCCATTTGCTGTGCCAAAGACTGTTCAGCAGAGTCAACCTCAGGCTTTGTATTTTCATAGTTTACCTGTGTCTGCAAATACTGAATTTCTGGAATCGAACCGTTCTTAAAGTTTGTCTGAGCCTGAACCATTCGCTGCCGGGCATTTTCAAGGGTCACTTTTTGAATTTTCAGGCTTTCCTGCTGCAGAAGGAGTCCGTAATAAAGTTTTTTGATGTTCATAAGGGTTTCTTTCTGACTCTGTTCCCAGCTGATTTTACCCGCCTCATACTGAGTCTTCGCAATCTTGATTTTGGCAATGTATGCAGGAGTAAAATTCCAGCTGGCAGAAAGCGAACCGACCGTCTTCCATCGGTCCTCCTCCTTGTCAAAGTCTGACGGAACAGATACTTTTCCACCGCTCAAAGCACTCGCAATAATATCGGCTGTGCTGGGAGAATATTCACTTGTCCTGCTCATAGTTCCGCTCAACTGAACGCTCGGCAAAAATACGTTCCAGGAATTCTTTGCGGCACGTTCCTTAAGCTCCAGATCAATATCACTGCTTTTGAGCGTACGGCTATTTTTTAATGCGTATTCAACAGCCTCTTCAATACTTAATTTAACGGTCTCAGTTTTCTTTGCATCGCTTTCTGCAGATTTTGATTCCTGCGCAAATAAGATGCCTGAAAACAGAAATCCAATAAAAACTAGACCAATAACTTTTTTCATCTGTTTCCTCCAATTCCATTCAATATGTAATCTATCATCAGCATGAAACCTTCCATGCACTTTTCACCACTTATATTTTTGCCCTTCGTCTCGACCAAAAAAGCCACAGGAAGGCATTTTATCCAGCCAGTAATCACGTCCCTGGTATAAGGAAAGCCCAAATCAGGTGCCGTTACTCTTTCTGGAAGCCGCTTTTCCCAAGGAGCCGCCTCGCCTTCTTCCTCACAATCTTCCATTTTCTTTTCTGAGATTCCCTTATCGCCCATCAAGAGCCAGCCACAAATCGGAATGATTGAAGGCCTGTGAGAGAAATATTCCATCTCGCTTGCCATCAGAATATAAACGTACTCTGTGAAATTTTGGGCTTCCACGGAATTTTCAATGATAATCGTCTGAAGAAGCTGGAGTTCCTTATTAATAAGACACTTGATCATCTCATTTTTGTTAGCAAAATATTCATAAAGTGATGATTTTGCCATATTCAGCTCGTCAGCAATTTTCTCGACCGTAACACCCGGAACCTTATACTTTCCGATGACGCTTGCAAGTGCCGTAAAGATGCGGTTTTCCTCCGGGAATGTTTCATCCGGGATTTTACACAGGGCGAACAGCTCTTTTTTGCGCTCCTCAGAAACAGGCTCCGGATAAAAAGCATCATTTTTGCAGGTGGTGCCGGCAAGGCCTTCGAGCATGAGGTTCACCACATTGTCACCGAAATTTTTTGAAGGCTTTGAAATTTTACCAAGCTTCAGGAACCGCTCCTGCAAACTGACAAAGAAAAAAATCGTCATTCCGCAGAAAACATGCCTTGAAAATTTTTGCATGTCATTCCGGAAATTCTCAAGATAAGCCTTCCTGCTTTCAGAAGCCAAAAACGGAACGTCATATTCATACAATCTGTCAAAAAGATGTTCCTCGTAATTGGGGCTTGAGGACATCTGGGCAATAAAATAATTTATGTGACTCGGATTGGCACCGAAGTAATCTATTAAATCCGCAAGAGATTTTTTAGAAGCAATTTCGTCCTGACTGCTGACATTTCTTAAAAAGAAAGCCATATTGTCAACAATTCGATTTTCCATCTCTTCGAGAACAGCTTCTTTGTTCTTAAAATGACGATAAATCGCCGGTTTTGAAATTCCAACCTTTGCGGCCAGCTCGTTCATTGAGAATGTAGTAAAACCGGGCTTTTCAAGGAAGGAAAAGGCAGCGTCGAGAATCAATTCTTTTGTTGGCTTTGTGTTTTCGTTTTTAATCATGGCGTTACCGAACATACGGTAACTAAAATATACCGAACATTCGGTAACATTGTCAACAGTGAATCATGATTTTTTTGAGTATTTGGGCATAAAACAAAAAAATGGCTTCCCGTCGTGAACCTGCCTACAAACTCGCGGTGAACAAGTTCAAGCGAGTTTTAGTCAGAACCACGACTCCAGCCATTTTTTTTGCATTTTCCCTACTGTTCAAAAGCATGATTTACTGTTTTTGCATAGAATTTGTGTCGCAACCTCGCTTCCGATAAGCCGTTTTCACGACTGGAAGCCATTTTTAAAAGCATGATTCACTGTTTTTGCATAGATTCGGCACGCTCTTTGAATTCTTCCAGGTTTTTGCATTTCAAGTCTTCGGCGATTTTGAATTCGAATTCAGAGGCTTCGGGATTTCCGATTGCGGCGTAGGCTACGGCAAGGTTTGCGTGGATTACGGCTATTTTTGGCTCCAGCTCGCTTGCTTTTTTGAGATTTTCAACGGCTTCTTTTGTTTTGTTCTGCCCCAGATACATTGCGCCAAGGCTGGCATAAGCTTCACCTTTCTGAGGATTCAATTCGACGGCTTTTTGATAGGCAGATTCGGCTTCTTCATCACGCCCCAAAAGATGATACGTCATTCCGAGAGAAACCAGATTGCGATATTCAGGATGCAGTTCACAAGATTTCTGCTGATAAATCACGGCATTTTCTAAATCTTCCTGTTTAAGATAAACGTTCGCTATAAAATTATAAATCAGCTCTGGAGAATAATTTGATTCTTCTTCGAGAGCAGTATTAAAAAGCCTGAGTGACTCTTCATAATCCTGCGACTGATAAAACTTCATCGCGCGCTGAATCGTTAAGTCACCGGGCTTGGAACAAGACAAACATGTAATAGAAAAGAAAATACTAAAAACTATAGAAAACTTACGCATAAACTAAAGCATAGCAAAAAATCATTGTAATTCCTAGAATTTGATTTTATAATATAAACTTAGTACAAGTTAACAAGAAATTTCTTTCCACGGAGAATATAAATATGAACGCCGCTTCTGCCCTTTCACAAATCAAGTCAATCAATTCAAAGTTTGATTCTATCTTTAACCAGCTTGAATCACTTTTTCCTCAGCTTGAATATCACAACCAGCAGACAAGCTTCAAAGAACTGAAGGACACAATTTCATCAATCGGAATTTCGACTTCATCAAAATCTTCGGTCAATATCACAGACTTCAGCTCAAAGTACACGCCTATTTTTGACAAACTCAACGAAAAAATCAAAGACTTAAAAGAACTCGACAAAATGATTGCCGAAGTAAAAGAAGATTCCGAGCAGATGGAGCTTATCGCGCTCAATGCAATGGTTATTTCCGTAAAATCCGGTGAAAAGGGCCAGGCATTCAGCAAAATCACCGAGAACCTGCAGCGTCTCTCAAAGGACATGTTCGTTTATTCCGACAAACTCAGCGGCGAAGAAGCACATCTTTTGGAACAAATCAATTCCCTTAAATCAATTTTCTCCGGCATCATTGATTCACAGCGTTCCATTTCATCAAAAGACTCAGAATGCAATTCCGACATCACGCAGATGCTTTCAAGCGTAACCCCGTCGGTTTCCGAGCTTTCAAGTAAAGTCGATTCTATTTTTCCAGCTATCGATCGCACAAAATCAGTTCTCACAAACAAAAATCAAATTTCAGGCGGCTTAAGTTCCGTCACAAAAATACTCGACGATTTGAATTCCACAAATTCAGCCTCACACGAAGAACTGACAGCCGCATTCAAACGTGCCCTCGATTTAATTTCGCAGATTTCTACAAGTCTCACCCAGTTCTGCTCAAATTTTGCGGGCAACTGGCAGGAAGTCATTGAAATCATGGAAAACGCCGACACAATGCGAATGGATTTTGAGTCACGCTTCCTCAACAACCACGCATTCGGTAACAACAACCTCGCCCGGCTTGTTTCCAACATTCTCGAAAAATACAAGACTATGATTAATGAATTCGGAAATTATCAGATGGTTCAAAAAGATTTGGCCGGAACATGCCAGAATATCACGAGCCGAGCCAAAATAATTTACACGGTTTTTGAAAATCTGCGCCCGGTAATGAGCCGCCTGCATCACGTCCGAATTTTGCAGCAAATCGAAGTCTCAAAGAACGACGCCATCAAATCAGTCCAGGACTCCGTAACCGACATGGACAACCTGATTAACTCAGCGAATGCTTCACTTGACGGAATTCAGGAAATTCTCGAAAGTTTTATTCAGGAAACCGGCACCATGCTCTCGAACTTCGTGCTTTCAATCACAAAGGACAACGAAAACATGGTCATGATCCGCAACGAAAAAGAGCTTATTTATGGAGATTTAACCAACAGTCAGGGCATAATCTCAAGTGCATTCAACAGCTTTGCGGTTTTCCCGGATGATTTCCAGAAAAAATGCGTGCTTGTGCAGCAGAACCTTCAGGATGTCATGCGCCTCAATGCCGAATTGTCCTCTTTTGCCAATGAATTAAGCAACGAAATAGTACGCTAATTGTAAAAAACCTAACTGTTTTTCTCATTGATTTTATCAGTTTTGTCCAATATCCTTTAAAATAAATTGGAGGATTTCACATGGCAGAATTCAAAATGAAAGATTTTGACCTTACTGGTAAAATTGCTTGGATTACTGGTGCTTCTTATGGCATCGGTTTTGCTATCGCCAAGGCTTATGCAGCCGCAGGCGCAAAAATTGTTTTCAATGACCGCGGACAGGAACAGCTCGACAACGGTCTTAAAAATTACAAAGAAGCAGGAATCACTGACGTTCATGGATATATCTGCGACGTTACTGACGAGGCTCAGGTTCAGGAAACAGTCAAAAAGATTGAGAAAGATGTCGGTGTAGTTGACATCCTCGTAAACAATGCAGGAATCATCAAACGAATCCCAATGCTTGAGATGAAAGCAGAGGAATTCCGTCAGGTTATCGACGTTGACTTGAACGCTCCTTTCATCGTTTCTAAGGCAGTTTTGCCAGGAATGATTGCAAAAGGTCACGGAAAAATCATCAACATCTGTTCTATGATGTCTGAGCTTGGCCGTGAGACAGTTTCTGCTTATGCAGCGGCTAAGGGCGGTCTCAAAATGCTCACACGCAACATCTGTTCTGAGTACGGCGGACAGAACATCCAGTGTAACGGTATCGGACCTGGATACATCGCAACTCCACAGACAGCTCCTCTCCGCGAGAAGCAGGCAGACGGAAGCCGACACCCGTTCGACCAGTTCATCTGTGCAAAAACACCGGCTGGACGCTGGCTCGACCCGGAAGAACTCGCAGGTCCTGCAGTATTCCTGGCTTCTGACGCATCAAACGCAGTCAACGGACACATCTTGTATGTAGACGGCGGTATCCTCGCTTATATTGGAAAACAGCCGTCGTAAATAATTAATCGAGCGTTTAAATAACGCCGTAAACGAAGGGCGTTTAAATAACGCCGACAACGATGGGCGTTACCGTCGCATGGTTTCGACTACGCTCAACCAGCGCGACGGTCGGGCTTTTCGGGGTTACGCTACCGCTCCATTCGCTTCGCGAACGGCTGCGCCGCCCCTACAATCCCTAACGCATTACACACCCCACAGTTTTTGTGGGGCTTTTTTTTAATAAGGAAAAAGTCATGAACGGAAATGTAATTGTCGGGCAGTCTGGAGGCCCAACAGCGGTAATCAATTCCAGCCTTGCGGGAGTTTTCAAGACAGCCCTTGACCGCGGAGCCGCCAAAATCTACGGAATGTGCAACGGAATCAAAGGTCTTCTTGATGAAAAATATGTTGACTTGACCGACAAGCTCAACTCAACAATGGCAATCGACTTGCTCAAACGCACCCCTTCTTCAGCACTCGGCTCATGCCGCTTCAAGCTCCCCGAAATCGAAAAAGACAAAGCAATCTACGAAAAAATCTTTGAAATCCTGAAAAAGCTGGACATCAAATTCTTCTTTTACATCGGCGGAAACGACTCAATGGACACGATTAAAAAGCTGTCTGACTACGCAAAAACCGTAAACTCAGACATCCGTTTTATGGGCGTTCCAAAGACAATCGACAACGACCTTGCAATCACTGACCACACACCGGGCTACGGAAGCGCGGCAAAATTCATCGCCGCAACAATGAAAGAAATCATCCGCGACGGCCATGTTTACGACTATCCGACAATCTCAATCGTGGAGATTATGGGACGAAACGCAGGCTGGCTCACGGCGGCAGCAGCCCTTGCAAAATCAGACGACTGTGAAGGCGTGGACTTGATTTATCTGCCGGAAAAAGTCTTTGACGTGGATCATTTCATCAGCAAAATCAACGAGCTTTCAAAAAAAGGAAAATCAATCGTCGTGGCAGTCTCAGAAGGCGTAAAGGTCGCTGACGGAAGATTTGTCTTTGAGCTTGCGGAGCACGTTGAATTCGTGGACGCTTTCGGCCACAAGCAGATGAGCGGAACCGCAAAATTCCTCGCCAACAAAATCACGGCCGTGCTCGGTCTTAAGGCAAGGGCAATCGAGCTTTCGACATTGCAGCGGTGCGCGGCCCACATGACCAGCCGAACGGACATCACCGAGGCATACAACGTGGGCGGAGCGGCGGTAAAGGCAGCGTTTGAGGGCGAGACAGGCAAAGTCGTGGTTATCAAACGAGTGTCGGACGATCCGTACATGGTAATCACCGAAACCGCCGATGTCTCAAAAATCGCAAACGTCGAAAAGAAAGTGCCTCTTGAATGGATTACGAGCGATGATTATGTGACAGCCGATCTGATTCATTACATCCACCCGCTGATTCAGGCAGAATTAAGCCCGATTATGGTAGACGGTCTGCCTCGGCACTTGAATCTGACGATATAGAGACAAATGGGGGGCGTTGCGGGGTGCGGTTCAGGCATAGCCCTTACCGAGATTGTCTACAAACTCGTCTTACGAGTTTGTTCGCCTAATGGCGACCGACTCCCTACCCCGCAGAGAGTAACATCATCAACTTAAGCCCCTCTATTTAAAGAAGTCCAAATAAGATAAAATTCCTTAGGTGGGAAAAATAGGTGGGGCTTACATTCAAGAAAAGATGGGAAACTGTTACAGGTGAGATAAAAACAAAAGACACAGAAGAA
>Ga0256404_1001284_pt1 | contig 62275 bp, 56 predicted proteins | sample RumenRJG_01DNA_FD_185990 | JGI IMG/M metagenome (GOLD analysis project Ga0256404, IMG submission 185990) | Bovine rumen microbial communities from Lethbridge, Alberta, Canada - RJG_01 | ecosystem: Host-associated > Mammals > Digestive system > Stomach > Rumen | place: Canada: Alberta | collected...
TCTGCGAGGGTATTCAGTTGACGTGGGGGTGGTGGAGATTAATGAGCGTCAGGAGGATGGCAAGTATGTGCGTAAGCAGATAGAGGTGGATTTTGTTTGCAACAAGGCTGATGAGCGAGTGTATGTACAGTCGGCATTCTCGATACCCACTACAGAAAAACGGCAGCAGGAGGAGCGTCCGCTGGTGAATGTGGGTGACGGGTTCAGGAAGGTTGTTGTGACCAAGGACAATGTGCTGCGGCACAATGACGAGAATGGGATCCTGATTATGAGCCTTCAGGAGTTTTTGATGGATGAGAGGGCGTTGGAGAAATAGAAACATAAAACTGATAAGAAACAAACTTATCGGGCGGTTCAGGACGGACTGCACCGGAGTACAGACAGAATGAGTTTATGGTGTATGCTACCATTAGGCAGGCGAAGGATGCTGCAGGACAAGTCGCAGGCAATGGTGATGTAAATGGCGGATTAAATGGCGGATTAAAACGGGCAATCCGTTTATACCGGGGCGATGCCCCTCCCCAGGGCCAAGACCCTGGGCTAGGATATTTCGCCCTTACAGGGCATGTCGACCCCGAGGGGGGGGCAAATAACATAGGGTAGGGCCTGCCCTATCAAAGGGATGCCCACCATCCCCATCACCCCCGCAGGGGCGACTGGGGTCTTTAGAGTAGCCACTGAATGTGGCTGCGGCCCCACCAAGGGGAGCGAGTCCCCACTCGCGACGGAGGAGGATATAGTTATTAGCCTCTTACAGGGGCGGATTAATTGGCACGGGCCAATTAGATCGGGGCAAGCCCCCATCCTAATATATATATCGCCCTTTCAGGGCATTGGTGAATGGGGGCGTTCCATTCACCCAGGGGCGAGCCCCTGGTCTAGGTTATTTAGCCCCTTCAGGGCATTCACGACCCCGACGGGGTCAAATAACATAGCGTAGGGCCTGGCCCTATTGACGGGATGGCATCCATCCCATAACCGACCCCGACGGGGTCGCATAATATAGGGTAGGGGCTCGCCCCTACATAATAAGACATATCATTTATTTCCACTGCCCCTGAAAGGGGCTAATAACAAAAAACAATGTCACAATCATTAGCAAAGATATACATCCACCTCGTGTTTTCCACCAAGGGCCGGACGGACACGATACCCAAGGATCACCTGCCGGAGGTGCACGCATATATAGCAGAGATATTCAACAACCACGGGTGTCCGGCCATACAGGTGGGTGGCACCGCAAACCATGTGCATGTCCTGTTCCTTCTGGGCAAGCAAACCAGTTTGTCGGAGATGGTGCGTACGGTGAAATCAAGTACCACCCGATGGATTAACGAGAAGACGGGGAGTCTGTTCCATCATTTCGCATGGCAGGACGGGTATGGGGCATTCAGTGTGAGCAACAGTCACGTGGATGCCGTGGCGGCGTATATCAAGGGGCAGGAGGAGCATCACAAGAAGGTGACGTTTCAGGATGAATTCCGCAAGATATGCCAGTTGTATAACGCCGGTTTGGATGAGCGGTATGCGTGGGATTAGTTACAGGGGTGGATATAAAAATGGTAACCCGTTTACGCAGGGCCAAGGCCCCTCCCCAGGGCCAAGACCCTGGGCTGTGTTATACGCCCCCAACGGGGGCATTATCGGATGCGACCGTTATATTCCCTCCGTCGCCATAGGAGATATGGCTCCCCTCATCAGGCACGGGAAGACATTCAGTTTTTCCTCTAAAGGTCTTCTTCGCCTTTCAGGGCATAACGACCCCCGACAATATATCGTCCTTCAGGGCATAAAAATGACGGCATTTGTTTGCTATCTGAGAAATAATTCGTATCTTTGTAGTCTTAAAGGATACGAAAACAAATAAAGGAATAACAAAGCCGTTATGGTAAAGCTATTTATAAGCAGTGTACAGCGTGAGTTCGAAAAGGAACGACGGGAGATAGCAGCGTATATCCGGCAAGATGCAGTGATGGGGCGCTTCTTCGAGCCGTTCCTGTTTGAAGAGCTGCCGGCAGGCGATGTGGCCGCAACACAAGCTTACCTGACGGAGGTGGCTGATACGGAGGTGTATCTGGGCCTCTTTGGCGTGGATTATGGCTATGAGGATGCTGAGGGCCTGTCGCCTACGGAGCGGGAGTACGACTGCGCAACTGAGCATCATAAATACAGAATAGTGTTGATTAAACGCGCAGAAGACCGAGACCCCAAAGAAAAAGCTTTGATAAAGAAAGCCGAGCAGGATGTCGTGCGGAACAAGTTTGACACACTGGAGGAGTTGAAGAGCGGGGTATATGCTGCTTTAGTCCACTATTTGGTGCTGAAGGGTTATCTCCATTCCGGGCCGTTTGACGCAGCCCTGAATATGAATGCGACAACAGAGGACCTGGATAAAGAAAAGATACGCTGGTGGACGGGAATGGCCAGGGAGAAGCGTAACTTCCCGTTGACATACAGTGAGGAGAACGTACACAGGATACTGAACAGCCTGCATCTGATATCGGACGATGGCAGGGTGACCAATGCTGCGCTCCTGCTCTTTGCGAAAGATCCGCAGAAATGGTTCGTATCCTCGACGGTGAAGTGCGTGCAGTTTTACGGGACGAAGGTGCAGAAGCCTTTGGCCTATCAGCAGATATACGGAGGCAGCGTGTTTGAGGTTGTTGACCAAGCCGTAGCCTTTGTGATGTCGCACATTGATGCCCGAGTGGGGGAAAGGACAGTATCGGCACAAGTGGATGTGGAATTTGAACTGCCGGTGCAGGCGGTGACTGAGACCATCGTGAATGCTGTGGTGCACCGCGATTACCTGAGCACGGGAAGTGTGCAGGTGATGCTGTTCAAAGACAGGCTGGAGGTGTGGAACCCGGGCAGGCTGCCGAAGGGGATGACGGTGGAGAAACTGAATGGCGAGCACGCCTCATTGCCCGTGAACCCGCTGTTGGCCAACCCTGTTTATCTGGCAGGATACATCGAGCAGGTGGGGACCGGCACCAACGACGTGATAGACCGGTGCGTGGAGCTGGGCCTGCGTAAGCCCGAGTTCCGACAGGATGAAGACTTCACTGCGGTATTGTGGAGGAAAGAAGGAGCTGCTACAGGCGATGGTAACCATAATGATAGTCGAAATGATAGGGTAAATGATAGTCTAAGTGATAGTCTAAGTGATAGTGTAAATGGTACTTATCAGGCTATTAAGGCTAATCCTGGTATTCAGAGAAAACGTATTTCTGAATTGACAGGAAAGAGTATCCCTACAATTGATAGACATATCGCTTTGTTGGCAAAATCAAACCTTATTGAGCACAGAGACTCGGATAAGACCGGCGGGTATTATGTAAAGTAAGAAGTAAGAAGGAAGAGGGAAGAAGGAAGATGTAAGATGGATCAAGAGACACGTTGGTTGACAAGGTATCATGAAGTTAAAACCTTCATTGAAGAGCATCATTAAGGCGAATATGAATGACAGTTGGCTGAACACGGAGCATATCAATAGAAGTGGGGAGGGGATAGAGTACCACCCGTTGCGCCCCTTCCTGCCCGAGAATGCAAAGGTGCTGTTTTTGGGCAGTTTCCCGCCACAGCGGAAGCGGTGGTGCATGGATTTCTATTACCCCAACTTCATCAACGACCATTGGCGTATTGAGGGTGAGGTGTTCTTTGGCGACAAGAACCACTTTGTGGATACGGAACACAAGCGTTTCAAGATAGATGAGATTGTAGCATTCTGCCAAGAAAAAGGTTTGGCGTTCTATGATACCTCTACCGCTATCCGTCGTCTGCAGGACAACGCTTCGGACAAATTCCTGGAGGTTGTGGAGGCTACGGACATTCGTGCGCTTGTGGCCCGGTTGCCTCACCTTCGTGCTATCGTAACCACAGGCGAGAAGGCCACAAAAACCATCTGTGCATCACTCGACATTCCGGAAATTCCCAAGGTAAACACATATCTCAGGGTTCCCCTCGCCCAAAATTTCCAATCCAAGAAAAACTCTAAACTATCAACTCTAAACTATCAACTATCCTTATACCGTCTTCCATCTTCATCACGTGCCTATCCGTTGGCCTTTGACAAGAAGGTTGCTTGCTATCGGGAAATGTATAATCATGTAATATAGTGTAAACATCTAAACCTTTAAAGACTTAAAGATATGAAGAACTTTGAATTGATGGCGTTGCCATACGCGTCGGAGGCATTGGAGCCGGTGATAAGCAGAGAGACGCTGAGCTTTCATCACGGGAAGCATCTTGCGGCCTATGTGAATAACCTTAATAATCTGCTGCCGGGGAGCGGGATGGAGAATCTGTCCCTGGAGGAGATAGTATGCCAGGCAACCGGGGGCATACAGAACAACGCGGGGCAGATACTGAACCACGAGTTGTATTTCGGTCAGTTTGCCGCTCCAAAGCAGGATAACGCGCCCTCCGGCAAGATGGCGGAGGCTATCGCCCGTGACTTTGGGTCATTAGAAGCGTTCAAGGAGGAGTTCCAAAAGAAAGGCGCCACGCTGTTCGGCTCCGGATGGGTGTGGCTGTCTGCAGACAAAGACGGCAAACTCGTCATCACACAGGAAGCGAATGCCGCCAACCCCATACAGAGGGGATTGACGCCGCTGCTGACCTTCGATGTGTGGGAGCATGCCTATTATCTCGACTATCAGAACCGTCGCCCTGACCATCTCGCTGCGCTATGGCAGATCGTTGACTGGAAAGTGGTGGAGGGGAGACTGACGGTTAAGGGTTAAGGGTTGCGTTCACTTCGTTCCGCCCCATTGCTTCGCAAAGGAAACGGTTAATGGTTATGAAATGAGAAGTTAAAAGTGCCGCCTGTGCGAAAGCATGGGTAGCTTTTTGCTTTTGTTTGGGTCAATTCAACCGGCATTCGCTTGTGGTCTGAGAAAAAGTTCGTATCTTTGTAGTCTGATTTTATGAGTTAAGAGTTAAAAACTGGTTGATATGACAATAGAAGACCCTAAAATAAGATTGACAAAGATTAGTGATAGTGGCGACGAAGTGGCTCTCTCTGAGATACAAGCTCGGATCTATATGGTAAGGGGAGAGCAGGTAATGATAGACCGTGATCTTGCAATATTATATGGTGTGGAGAATCGTGTATTGAGGCAAGCCGTTAGAAGGAATATTAATAAATTCCCTGAGGATTTCTTGTATAAACTATCGGGAAGTGAGGCTAAGGAGTTGATAGACAGAGGGGTGTCACAAAATGTGATACCCTCTGGATATAATACCGGAGGAATGCAATTGTTTGCCTTCACAGAACAGGGTGTCGCAATGCTTTCAACCGTCTTAAAGAGTGCGAGTGCGACAGCCGTAAGCGTAGCGATTATGAGGGCATTTGTGGCTATGCGTAGGTTTTTGACTGCCAATGCAGGACTATTTCAACGTGTAGATTTGTTGGAACAGCGACAAGTGACCACTGAGAAGAAACTGGATGTTGTTTTAGATAGACTAGAAGAATTGTCGCCTACGGTCACAACGGAACAACTGTTTGCAACAGGTTGCATTTGGGATGCCTATACGTTTGTGTGCGACTTAATAAGGAGTGCAAAGAAAAAGTTGGTGCTGATAGATAATTTCGTAAACGAGAGCGTGTTAACCATGTTGGACAAAAGGAACGCAGGCGTTGCGGCTATAGTGCATACACGATATACGGAGCAGGTGATGCTGGACTTCGAGAAACATAATAAACAATATGAACCTATCAGTTATGTGCAGTTGCCTCATGCCGTACATGATCGTTATCTGATTGTTGATGATGAGGTCTGGTTGCTTGGAACATCAGTGAAGGATATGGGTAGGGGCCTGTGTACAGTTATCAAGGTTGGATTTAAACCGGAGGATGTCATAGAGAGACTAAAGTAGGATAAGTGGAATAGAAAGCCTGTGTTCAAGTCGTCGCCAAGTCAGTTTATGACTGTGATTTACTCTGTAGATTATACAGTTACAGGTAAAGATACAGGTAATGTCACTAAGCAGTCACTAAGTAGTCACCAAGTAGTCACTAAGCTCTCGTCAAGTATTCCAATGATTTGTGATTTGCTGGAAAAGATGATTTCTCCGATGTCGGCTAAGGAGATGAGGCAATTCTGTGGCCTAAAGGATGCAACGTATTTTAAGACGACTATAATAGATACCCTCATAGAAGGTGGGTTGGTAGCTATGACACAGCCAGACTCGCCCAAGAGTCCGACGCAGAAGTATTACCTGGCGGAGATGGGGAAGGCTTTGCTGAATAATAAATAATCTTCTGTCAAATGGCGGATTAAATGGCACTGACCAATCAGTATGGATCAAGAGACACGTTGGTTGACAAGGTATCATGAAGTTAAAACCTTCATTGAGACGAATAAACGTAATCCGTCGAAGCACCGCATAGAGGAGCATGATATGCTCAACTGGCTGAAGGCAAACAGGAAGAAGATGAATGCGGGGGAGTTGTCGGAGCCGAGGCTGGGGAAGTTCAAAGAACTGCTGGCGCTTGTAGAGGAGAATAAAAGAAAGAATCAGTACGAATAGAGATCTGAGGGCATTCACGACCCCAATGGGTTCACTACGGTATTATGAAGGACTATTTCGACAGGATGACGGCCGAAGAGGCGAGGATGTTTCGGGACGATGTGCTGAACATCGTTGCGCAGATTCCGCGTGGGCGGGTGACGACATACGGACATATCGCACTGTTGGCAGGATGGCCGAGTCATGCGAGAATGGTGGGACGCACCCTGCGATATACACCGGGAGCCGACAAACTGCCTTGCCATAGGGTGGTGAACAAAGTGGGGCGTACGGCTCCGGGATGGAAGCGACAGCGTACACTGCTGGAGGATGAGGGCGTGACATTCAAAGCCAACGGCCACGTGGATATGTTGCGGCATCTGTGGGAGTTGAAAATTGACAATTGACAGTTCGCGGCTGTTCGCCGCAGACATAGCCTTCGCTTTACTCGGCCGCATAGCAGCTACGCTCGGCATAGCTCAAACAAGCTTGGCTCTGCGCTCGCTTAATCGCAATGTGGAGAGGTGAGGCGGCATATTTTGCCTTGGCGGGTATAAAATTGGTGTGACAGAGTGAAAATTATACCCGAATTGGTATATTATTCAGGGAAAATGCGTATATTTGCACCCGAAAAGGTATAACCAGCCATGATGTTATCGGATTATATCAAGGAAAAAAGGCGAAAGAACGGACTCTCGCAGGTGGAACTGGCCGAGAGGGCCGGAGTAGGCCTCAGGTTCGTGAGAGACCTGGAGCAGGGGAAGCAGACGTTGCGCATGGACAAGGTGAACGTGGTGCTCGCCCTGTTTGGGGAATGTCTCGGGCCGGTAAAAACAGGTAATGTATGAAGCAGGCGGAGGTCTATGTGAATGAGGTGCGTTGCGGCATCCTGACAGAAGACGAGGAGGGCTTCCACTTCGTTTACGACGACAGGTATCTGGCCAGAGAAGACGCTGTGGCGTTGAGTCCGACGATGCCGCTGACGGAGCCGCGATACGACCGGGAGATGATGTTCCCGGTGTTTGACGGGCTGATCCCCGAGGGATGGCTGCTCGACATCGCATCGACGTCATGGAAGATAGACCCGCGCGACAGGATGTCGCTGCTGATGGCCTGCTGCAAGGATTGTGTCGGCAACATCAGTGTAAAACCGTTAGGCCATGAGTAAGTGCTTGTACTGTTATCGGGAGCTTGAGGACGGGCAGGTGGACTTTCATCCTGCCTGTGCACGAAAGATGTTCGGAAGCGAAAAGGTGCCGGCAATGCCCTATACGCGGGGAAACATGTCGGAGCTGGCACGGCAGGTGATCAGCACCAGTGCGTCGGTGACGGGCGTGCAGGCCAAGATGTCGCTGGACGTGAACCGGGGCGGCAAGCATGAGCCGGCCAAATTCACCATCGTGGGTCTGTGGGGTAGGTATATCTTTAAGCCTCAGAGCGCGCAATACCCCTGTCTGCCGGAGTTGGAAGACCTGACGATGAAGATGGCCGAGGCGGCCCGCATCCGCACGGCCAGACATTCGCTCATCCGCATGGCGGACGGTGAGTTGGGCTATCTGACCCTCAGGATGGACCGCGGACGGAAGGGCGAGAAGATATCGATGCTGGACATGTGTCAGTTGACCAACCGGCTCACGGAGCATAAATACCAAGGCACTTATCAGCAGTTGGCAGATACCGTCAAGAAGTATTCAGCGGCTCCGATGCTGGACGTGCAGCGCTTCTGGGAGATTGTGTTGTTCTCGTGGATGACGGGAAACTCGGACATGCACTGCAAGAACTTCTCGCTGATTGACACCGGGCGCGGCGAATATGCGCTGGCGCCGGCCTACGACCTGCTGGCCGTGCTCCTGGCCGATCCCGGGGACACGGAGGAGATGGCCATGAGTTTCGAGGTGGGCGGTGCAAAAGCAGGTTTCGGTCGAAGCACCTTCGTGACGGCCTTTACGCAGAGCGGCATCCCGGCTTCGGTGGCGGAGAAGATGATAGAGCGGATGAAGGGCTGCATGCCCGAATGGAAAGCGCTTATCGACCGCTCGTTCCTGCCCGAGGGGATGAAGGCGGCGTATCGGGAGCTGCTGAATAGGAGATGTGAGGAGCTATAGAGAAAACACTAACGATAACGTTGACGATAACGAAAACGATAACGGACAGAGCAAAGAACAGCAGGTTTCTGAAAGATTCCTTCTGGGCCTTGTTCGGCAACGTAGCGAACAAGGGCCTGGCTTTGCTTGCGGGCGTCCTGATCGCCCGCTATCTGGGCGTGGAGACCTACGGGGAATACGGCATGATACGCACCACATTGCTGTATATCGCCGTCTTCTCCACTTTCGGGCTTGGTTTCACAGTGACCAAGTTTACCGCACAGGCTGAAGGAAACGACAAGATACGGACCATCGTGCGAGCCGCGATGACGATATCGCTGGTGTTCAGCGGCGTGATGGCTCTGGCGGTCATCGTCTTCGCGCATCCCCTGGCCGTGTTCCTGGAGGCGCCGGAGACAGACTTTACGCTGCGTCTGACAGCGGTCACCATCGTGTTCAACTCTCTGGTGACGGTGCAAAACGGCGTGCTGGCGGGGCTGAAGCAGTTCAGGAAGAATGCGGAGATCAACATCGTCTCCGGAATCGTCACCTTCGTGGCTACCGTCGGCCTGACTTACTGCTACGAACTGAACGGCGCCGTGATGGCGCTGCTCATTGCCAATGTGGTGAACAGCCTGCTGAATCAGGCGGTCATCCACCGTCTTACCCGCGGCGGCCAGGAGAGCAGTGTGCCCATCATCGGCATGATGCGCCAACAGCTCCGATTCTCCACGCCGATTGCCGTGCAGGAACTGGCCTTTTCATTATCTTTTTGGGTTGGGAACCTGTTGCTCATCAAACTGTCGAACTATTCGGAACTGGGACTTCGCGCGGCAGCCAGTCAGTGGGCAGCAGCAGTATTGTTTATCCCCGGAGTGCTGCAAAACGTGATTCTGTCGTATTTGTCCAAAAACTCCGAAGAGAGGGTGACGCATGATACGATGCTGAAACGGATGTTACTGATTAACTTCTCTGCGGCTTTCGTCCCTTTCCTAGTTGTGTTGATTGGTTCGCCCCTTATTGTCAGTTTCTACGGACCGAATTTCGACGGACTGCTCCTGGTGCTTAACATAGCGGTGGCGACCACAGTGGTGAACTGTTTGGTGCAGGTGTATATTCAGGAATATATCGCCCAAAGCCACACATGGGCGTTGTGCGTGATTAGATTGGGAAGAGACATCCTATGCCTGATGATAGCCTATATCGCCATAAAAGAATTGCAACAATATGCTGCAGCATGCTATACCGCCGCTTATATGTTTGCCAGCATACTATGTCTAATCTCACTCGCGCTGTTTCATAACAGGTTTAAGTCGTAGATGAAAGTTCCGCCCAAATCGATTAAATACAAACACTACAATATAGAATTGGCATATATCCTATGTGTCATATCGGCCTTTGCAATGCTATTCTTTGCAAATGCCGAGGCGCAGGAGACGCCGGACGGCTCTGTCGTTGAGCTGGGTATCGGGAAGCTCTTTTATATTCCCTGTATGTTCGCTTTCATCCTCTCTCTGTTTCTTAATCCGAAGGCGGATACTGCAGAAAGCAGGATGGTGGAGGAGACGAACCCCATCATATACAAGATGATATTGATATGCATCATCTCAGTGTTGTTTAACCTTCCGCAAAACTTTAACACGATGGCGATGAATGCAATAAAATTCATTGCGGCCATCATGTGTTTCAAGGATCTCCGAATCATCAATCCCAGATTATTCATCTTAATCCTGACGGCAATAAGTCCCGCAATCATCATTCCTCATTACTTCCTGACCAACCCTTTTGCATACGGAGCAATAAGATATGGCGGATTTTACGGCGACCCCAACTTCCTGGCCATAGCACTGAACTTCTTAATAACCATGTGCTACCTGGGATATAAAGCAACGGGGAGGCTCTTCATAAAGGCGGCCTCAGTGGTATCCATTATCGGTGCAATCCCCCTGATTTTGCTTGGCGTATCGAGAGCGGGCATTATTGGTATGTGCGTAGTGCTATTTTTTATACTGAGAGACTTGAGAAGAGTAAACTCGAAGATGTTGACACTCATATTGATATTGCTGTTTTTCTCTGCCGGCCGAATGTTATACGATCTAGCCGACGCTTTCGACTATGTCAGACTGCGTTTCAGTAACGAGGGTGATAATGATTCCGAAGGTGCATATGCCCGAGTAGAAGTGATGAGAAGCGTGATCAATGTCCTTCGCAACAGACCGGAGCATATACTTTTTGGTATAGGCCCCGGTAATACCATGGAGCGGATTCAGGAATACCGAATGTTCGGATACACCTTTACGGGAGTTGTTCATAACACATTCTTCCTCGTGCTTTACGAAATGGGCATATTCTGCATGCTGTTATTCATTAAGCTGTATTATGTTGCGTTAAGAAATCTGCTTCGAGACAAAAGCTTTTTGTTATTGGGCCTGTTGCTCAGTGTCGCTTTCTGTCTGGCAACTCTTCCGGGCCTGACATTTATGCCAGCCTGGATATTGCTCTTTTTCCTGATGAACCCCAGGCTTTTCACACAGATAAACGGTTAAGGAATTCGGATATTAAACCTATGAAGACGAAAATAGCCATATTGTACATCTGCACCGGAAAGTACCACATCTTCTTCCGGGATTTCTACGAGTCCTGCGAGAGGTTTTTCCTGCCCGATGCCGAAAAGACGTATTTCGTCTTCTCCGATCATAGGGAGTTGGCAGAAAGCAAAAACGTGCGCTTTACATACAAAGAATGCGAGGGATTCCCCAACGATTCGCTGTTCCGCTTCAGGACCTTCCTTGCCGTGGAAGAGGAGTTGAGAGCGTATGACTATATCTTCTTCTTCAACTCCAACATGAAGTTCACGGCTCCTGTGGACGACGCCGTCTTGCCGGGGGCGAAGGACGGCAATCTTTGCTGTCTGGATGCAGACTTCGATAAGAGATATCCGCATCCCTGTTTCTACCCCTATGAGCGTAGGAAATCATCAATGGCTTACGTGCCGAGAGGCTTGAAACAATACCGTTACTACCACGCCGGCGTCAATGGCGGAAGGGCAGAGGAGTATCTGGCGATGTGCAGGGCACTGAAGGCGAATATTGAAGAGGACTACAGGAACGGAATTGTGGCCATCTACCACGATGAGTCGCACGTCAACAAATATTTCTCGGAGCACCCTTGTCTGAGCCTGCATTCCGAATACGGAGCAGCGGAGGGGTCTCCCAGGGAGAAAGATGCCAGGATCATCATCGTGGACAAGACGAAATATAGCGCTTATTTCAACAAGGGCCGCTCGACATCGTTGTGGGGCAAGGTGAAGAAGGTATTCTGGCTGGCAGGGCATATCATCAGTTGGTATCTATAAGGAAAGGGACAGATGAAGATAGTCAACATCATAGGCGGACTCGGAAACCAGATGTTCCAATACGCATTTGCTGTGGCATTGCGGAAGAAACATCCGGATGAGGCTGTATATGTGGATACCCAGCACTACAGGAACGCGTTCATCAAAAAGTACCACGGCAACAACTTCTACCATAACGGCTACGAAATAGACAAGGTGTTCCTTGGGACCGGCATCCAAGCAGCCGGCGCGTGGGACTTGATGAAAGTCTCTTACTATATCCCCAACCAGGTGATGGCCCGCGCCGTGAGAAGACTGCTGCCCAAGCGCAAGACGGAATTCGTGGCCGATCAGCAGCCCTACGTATTTCTGCCGGAGGCGCTGAAGGTGAAGGGCGACTGCTACTACGACGGCTACTGGATGTCACCGAAGTATTTTGACGGCTGTCGTGACGCGATTCTCGGAGAGTTTGAGTTCCGCCCGCTGGACACGGAAGAGAACATGGCGCTGCAGCCTCTGCTGCTGCAAGGCAACTCGGTGGCCATCCATGTCCGCAGAGGAGACTATGTGGGCTCCAAAAACCTGGGCGGCATATGCACTCTTGGCTACTACCGCAACGCCATACGCGAGGCCCGGAAGGCGGTTGGCAATCCGGTGTTCTTCATCTTCTCCGACGACCAGGGGTGGTGTAGAGAGAACCTAAAGGAGGAGCTGGGCAACGATAAGGTCATCTACGTGGCGCACAACAGGGGGACGGAAAGCTGGCGCGACATGCAGCTGATGTCCATGGCCAGATGCAACATCTTGGCCAACAGCTCGTTCTCGTGGTGGGGCGCCTATCTGAACCGGCGCGAAGACCACGTGACGCTGTGTCCCGACAGATGGCACAACACGATGGCCTACGAAGACCATTACGTGGACGAATGGATTAAAATACCGACGAAATGAAATACCGAACATTATCATTTTTGGATAAAATATACGAGAGGTTGGCGCCCAAAGCCAGGGGCGTCGAGGCCGATACGCGGACAATAAAAGCTTTGCTCGATTCGGATGAGCCTTGCATGATATCAAGGTTCGGCTCCACAGAGCTTCAGACGCTTTGCTACGTCAAGTATTACCCGCTCTCTTTGCCACTGAAAAAGCGGACATTCTTCAATATACAGTATGCTTCCGGCTTCTTTCCCGTCACGCATAAGAATTTGAAGAAGTTTTATGCGAAGTATAAAGAGGACGTTAAAGAAATGGATTTGCTGGTGAGCTGGCGTATAGAGGAGTTGCTGTTCAAAGGCTGGTTGAAAGGCAAGGACTATGTGCGTAAAACAACTTTGGATAAATTTTATCTGCACGAACACCCTTGGACATATGCACTGAAGGGTAAGAAAGTGTTGGTAGTGCATCCGTTTGCCGAGACGATAGAAGATCAGTATACGAACAATAGGGAAAAATTGTTTGAGAACAAAGAGACACTGCCCCGATTTGCAAGTCTGGAAACCGTGAAGGCGGTTCAGTCCGTGGCCGGCAATGCCGTAGAGCATGGGTCATGGTTTGATGCCTTGGAATGGATGAAACAGGAGATAGAGAAGAAGGATTTTGACGTAGCGTTGCTGGGTTGCGGCGCCTATGCCATGCCGCTGGCGGCTCATATAAAGCGTATGGGTAAGAAGTCGATACACATGGGAGGAATTTTGCAGTTCCTTTTCGGAATCAAAGGAAAGCGTTATATTGAAAAACCGGAAACAGCCCGATACATAAATGAGTATTTCGTGTCTCCTCCTGCAGCCGATCGCCCGAAACAAGCCGATAGGGTTGAGGGAGGATGTTATTGGTAAGCAGTCGGTTTGTTATATGATATGTAAATTATAAGTCTCATAGAAATGTCGTTGGCCAAAAAGTTATATTTGTCACCACTCGGTTATGTGATATCGTTTGCTCTCCACCTCCTGGGCAAAGTCTTCAGTCGCGTGATGATTTACGGTAACTATAATCATGTCACTGGAAAGTTCAATCGCTACTCAAGAATTTCTTCTTCTGCATATATAACCGATTATAAGAAGTTGGATTTCGGTGATAATGTGTGGATAAATCACAATGTTCGCATAGACGCGTCAGGAGGAGTAAAAATCGGTGAAGGGTGTCAGATAGGCTATGCCTCGATGATCCTGTCTCACAGCAGCCATATGGCTATTCGCCTGAACGGATCGAGGTATATGGATATGGACATAGATGAGAGAGTCGGCTATATTCACAAGCCTGTTACTATCGGCGATTATACCTTTGTCGGAGGTGGTGCAGCAATTTTGCCGGGTGTTACAATCGGCAAAGGGTGTGTCGTAGGCGTTAACAGTGTTGTGACACACGATGTGCCCGATTATTCCATCGTCGCAGGTTCGCCTGCACGTGTAATTGGCTCAACAATACAAACGGATGCGGATTTTTTTGATAACCCAACGGTAAAAGCTTGCTATTACGATAAAAAAGTATTGGGAACGCATATTAAATCAGTAGAATAGGAAATTAAACAAACAAAAAATAGCATGAAACTCAAAAACATTCCTTTTTCGCCTCCAGACATGAGTGAGGCAGAGGTGGAGATGGTGGCAGAAGCGCTGCGCTCAGGATGGATCACCACGGGGCCCAAGACAAAAGAGTTCGAGAGCCAGATCGCCGCATATGTGGGGACCAACAAAGCCGTGTGCCTCAGCAGCTGCACGGCAGCGATGGAGATGGCGCTGCGCCTGGTGGGCGTGGGGCCCGATGACGAAGTGATCATCCCGGCCTACACCTACACCGCTACGGCATCGGTGGTGGACCACGTGGGCTGCAAGTTGGTGATGGTGGACTCGCAGGAAGGCAATGTGGAGATGGACTACGACCGGCTGGCCGATGCCATCACGGAGCACACCAAGGTAATCTGTCCGGTGGACCTGGGCGGCGTGATGTGCGACTACGACCGCATCTTCGAAATCGTGGAGGCCAAGAAGCACCTCTTTCATCCCACGAACGAGATACAGAGGAGGATAGGCCGAGTGGTGATTGCGGCAGACGATGCGCATGCCTTCGGAGGCTCATGGCACGGGAAGATGGCCGGAAGCATAGCGGACTTCACCTCGTTCAGCTTTCACGCCGTGAAGAACCTGACCACCGCAGAGGGCGGAGCACTGGTGTGGAAGCTGCCCTTCGGAGCTGAGCAGGTGCAGGATCCGTGGTTCAAAGTGCAGGACTACTTCCCGACAGTGCCGAGGCGCGAAGGGGAGACCTGGGACGAGATGCTCTACCGCATCTCTCAACTGTTGTCGCTTCACGGGCAGAACAAAGACGCGCTGGCCAAAACACAGCTGGGCGCGTGGGAATACGACATCATCGGCCCGTGGTATAAATGCAACATGACGGACATCACGGCAGCCGTGGGACTGGCGCAGCTGAGCCGCTACCCGGGGATGCTGGAGCGCAGACGCGAAATCATCAATCGCTACAACAAGGCGATAGACGAGCTTAACCTTAGCCTTGACCGGAAGGTGGTGTATCTCAATCACTACGGCGAGGACTTCGCCAGCAACGGACACCTCTACATCACGCGACTGCTCGGGCGCACAGACCAGGAGCGTCGGGAGGTCATCGTGAAGATGGCGGAGCGCGGCATAGCGACCAACGTGCACTACAAGCCGCTGCCCATGATGACGGCCTACAAAGCGTTGGGTTTCGACATCAAGGACTATCCGAACGCCTACCGTCTGTATGAGAACGAGGTGACCCTGCCGCTGTACACCAAGCTCACGGACGAGGATGTGGAGTATATCATCACGAACTTCTGTGAAATAGTCTCGAAGCTGTGATGAAGAGATTATTTGATATAGTAGCAAGCGGATTGGGGCTGGTCGTGTTGAGCCCGGTGTTTCTGCTGCTGGCGGTGTGGATCAAGCTCGACAGCAAAGGGCCCGTGTTCTACCGGCAGGTGAGGGTGGGCTATAAGAACCGGGACTTTCGCATCTTCAAGTTCCGCTCGATGAGGCAGGGGGCCGACAAAGGCAGTCTGGTGACCATCGGCAAGCGGGATCCGCGCGTGACAAACTCAGGACACTTCATCCGCAGACTCAAACTGGACGAGTTGCCGCAGCTCATCAACGTGCTTACCGGCGATATGAGCCTGGTGGGGCCGCGCCCCGAGGTGCGTCACTACGTGGACTACTGGACGCCCGAACAGATGCATGTGCTCGACGTGAGGCCCGGCATCACCGATCCCGCCTCCATCAAGTTCAGTAACGAGAGCGAGCTGATGGCGCAGGTTGATGACCCGGAGAAATACTATATCGAGGTCATCATGCAGGAAAAGATAAAACTCTATCTGGAGTACGTCGAGAAGCAGGGATTCTGGTATGATTTGGGGCTGATACTTAAGACGTTTTTCGTGATTGCGAGGCGATAACGATAACCTTAACCTTGACCTTAACCTTGACGTTGATTGGGCGATGGGCAATACAGAGAAAGCATTCCTCGAACTGGTAAGAGCCGGGCTGTGGGAGGATTTAAAGTTTAAAGATGAAAGTTTAAAGTTTAAAGACTTCGGGAGCGCGGACTGGGACGCGTTGCTCCTGTTGGCGCGGGAGCAGAGCGTCGTGGGTCTTCTGGCAGCAGGGTTGGAGCATGTCAAAGACGTGCAGGTGCCCCACGGGTGGGCCTTTCAAGTGGTGAGAAAGGCACTCAGTCTGGAGCAGAAGAACAGAAACAAGAATGTCTTCGTCAACGAGCTGACGGGCGAGTTGGAGGGCGAGGGCATCCGCGCCGTGATGGTGAAAGGGCAGGGCCTGGCTCAGTGCTACAAGAGACCGCTGTGGCGCGCTTCGGGCGACATAGACCTATATTTGGACGAGGACGACTTCCAAAAGGCCAAAGCATTTTTCAGGCCCCGCGTGAACAAGTTTGACCCGGACAACGACTACACCAGGCACATCAACATGACCTACAAAGGCTGGGTGGTGGAGATTCACGCCAATCAGCACAGCAGGCTGTCAGCGCGGACAGACCGGGTGCTGGACGAGGTGCATCGGGATATATTTTATAAAGGTGGCGTTAGAATATGGGACAATGGTGGCAAGGCCGTCACGCTGCCCTCTGCGGATAATGACGCCATACTGGTCTTCACACATTTCCTCCATCACTTCTACAACGGCGGGATAGGGCTGAGACAGATATGCGACTGGTGTCGGCTGCTCTATACCTACAGGGAATCACTGAATTATGGATTGCTGGAATCACGGATTCGGCAGATGGGGCTGCTGACGGAGTGGAAGGCGTTCTATAATCTGGCATGCAAGTATTTGGGCATGCCGGATTTGGATCCAAGATTCATGGTTCATGATTCACGGCTTGATAAGAAGGCAGAGCGAATTATGGACTTCATCATGGAGGTGGGGAACTTCGGGCACAACAGAGATACGTCCTACTACGGAAAGTATCCGTTCGTGGTCAGGAAGGCCATATCCTTCGGCGTCCGAATGAAAGACGTGTTGCGGCATGCGAGGATATTCCCGGCGGATTCTCTGAGGTTCATGCTCAACATGATGCGCCACAGCTTCAGGGCCGTCTCGCACGGAGAGTGAAAAAAATGCCGCCTGTGCAAAAGCGCGGGCGGCATTTTTTTTGTTTGTTCTGTGCAAAAATAATTCCGATAATCGCTTGCTGTATGAAAAAAAATTAATATATTTGCAAAGGAATTGCTGATAAAGGCAGTGGATGACATGAAAAACGAGATAATGAATATCTTCGGATTTGACGCGACACAGCACAGGGTGCGCACGGAGATCTATGCCGGCATCACCACCTTTCTCACCATGGCCTATATCCTGGCCGTGAACCCCAGCATATTCAGCGCACTGGAGCCGATGGGCATGCCCTCTGGCGCCGTGTTCACCGCCACGGTGCTGGCCTCCGTCGTCGGTACACTGGCGATGGCCCTCCATGCCAAAAAGCCTTTCGGGCTGGCACCCGGCATGGGCATCAACGCCTTCTTCGTGTTCGGCGTCTGTCTCGGCATGGGCTACAGCTGGCAGATGGCGCTGACGGCCGTCTTCATCGAAGGCCTGCTCTTCATCCTCCTCTCGCTCTTCAAAGTCAGGGAACAAATAGCCAACGCCATCCCCACCGGCATGAAGTCGGCCATAGGAGGCGGCATAGGGCTCTTCATCTCCTATATCGGCCTGCAGCACTGCGGCATCGTCATAGCTGATGAAAACACGCAGGTCACCCTCGCCAACTTCAACACGCCGGAGGTGCAGCTGGCGCTCATCGGCATCGTCATCTGCGGACTGATGGTGGTCAGAAGCATCATGGGAGGGCTGCTCTGGGGCATCCTGCTGACGGCGCTCATCGGCATCCCGATGGGGGTGACACATTTCGGGGAGATATTCTCCGCACCGCCGTCACTGGCCCCGATCTTCCTGCAGTTTGAGTGGCACAACATCCTCACATGGGACATGTTTGTCGTGGTGCTGACCTTCCTCTTCATTGACCTCTTCGACACCATCGGCACCGTGATTGCCGTCTCGCTGAAGGCCGGCATGGTGGACAAAGACGGCAAGGTGGACGGCGTGGGGCGCATGCTGATGGCCGACGCCATAGCCACCACCGCCGGCGCCTGTCTGGGCACTTCGACCACGACGACCTATGTGGAGAGTGCCGCAGGTGTGGCCGTGGGCGGACGCACCGGACTCACAGCCTTTGTCGTGGCGGTGTGCTTCCTGCTGTCGCTGTTCTTCGCACCCCTGTTTCTCGCCATTCCCGCCGCCGCAACAGGCCCCGCCCTCGTCATCGTGGGCGTCATGATGTGTGCGAACACCGTCGGTATCGACTGGGACGACCTGACAGAGGCCATCCCTGCCTTCATCACCATGCTGATGATGCCCCTGAGCTACAGCATCAGCGACGGCATCATGCTGGGCACCGTCATGTACGTGCTGATGAAGGTTGCCACGGGCAAGAAAGGCCTCCGACAGATCAGCCCCACGATGTGGGTGCTCTTTGTGATATTCGTGCTACGGTACGTGATTAGGGCGAGTTGAGGGCAATGAAAAATGAAAAATTAAAAATGAAAAATTATTAATTGGAACAAATTAACCAATAGTAACAATGCTATGAAAGACCTGAAAGGAACAAAGACCGAGCAGAACCTCAAGGAGGCATTTGCCGGGGAGAGTATGGCACGCAACAAGTACGACTACTTCGCATCCAAGGCCAAGAAGGACGGCTACGTGCAGATTGCCGCTATCTTTGAAGAGACGGCAGCCAACGAAAAGGAGCATGCCAAGATGTGGTACAAATACCTCAATGGCGGCAGCGTGAGCGACACCGAAGCAAATCTGGCCGACGCTGCCAGCGGTGAGAACTTCGAATGGACCGACATGTATGCCCGCATGGCCAGAGAGGCCCGCGAGGAGGGCTTCGAAGAGATTGCCGATAAGTTCGAACTGGTGGCCGCCATCGAGAAACACCACGAGGAGCGCTACCGCAAGCTGCTGAAGAACATCGAGGACGCCGTCGTCTTCTCACGCGAGGGCGACGTCATCTGGCAGTGCGCCAACTGCGGCCACATCGTCATCGGCAAGAAGGCGCCCGAGATTTGCCCCACCTGCAACCATCCGCAGAGCTACTTCCAAATCAAGGCGGAGAACTATTGAGGAAATGTAAAATTAAAAATGTAAAATGAAAAAGGGCTTGCACTGCGGAGCGAGCCCTTTTTTTTATCAAATGGCGAGACTTTTTAAAGAAAAGTTAGTATATTTGCAAAAGAAAATCAGTTAAAAGCATATGAACATAGGAGACAAGGCGCCTGAAATACTGGGCAAAGACGAGCAGGGACGGGACATCCGTCTGAGTGATTACAAGGGTAGGAAGCTGGTGCTGTACTTCTACCCGAAAGACAACACTAGCGGCTGCAGCGCAGAAGCCTGCAGCCTGCGCGACAGCTACAGCGAGCTGCAGGGCAGGGGCTATGAAGTGGTGGGCGTGAGCAAAGACTCGGCTGCCTCACACGTGAAGTTCAAGGAGAAATACAAGTTGCCGTTTCCCCTGATTGCCGACGTCAACCATGAACTGCTGGAGACGATGGGCGCCTGGGGCGAGAAGAATATGTACGGCAAGAAGACCATGGGCACCATACGCACCACCTTCATCATCAACGAAGAGGGCGTTATTGAGCAGATCTTCGCCGGGAAACAGGTTAAGACCAAGGAGCACGCTAACCAAATTCTTGATAATTGATAATTGACAATTGATAATTGACAATTGTGGCGAAGGCAATTCAAATTAAGAGCAGGGAGTTTGCTATCCGTATTGTTGGATGCTATAAGTTCTTGGTAGAACAGAGAAACGAATATGTCATGTCGAAGCAATTACTTCGATGTGGCACAAGCATAGGAGCTAATACTCGTGAAAGCAAAAATGCCCAATCGCGTATGGACTTCTTGAACAAGCTTAATATAGCTCTCAAAGAGGCTGATGAAACAGAGTATTGGCTTGATCTTCTTCATGCTACAAATTATCTTGATGATACACTGTATGAGTCTATTAATTCAGATTGTGCAGAACTCATTAAGTTACTTACTTCAATAATTAAGAAACTCAAAGAAACAAGCGATAAAAACTAATTATCAATTGTCAATTGTCAATTATCAATTAAATAAGTGACTGCAAAGGAACTTATAAAACTGATGGAGGGGATGCGGAATGAGGAGCAGCGGAGGGTACTCATGCGGTTCTTTAAGACCGGGCCGGGGGAGTATGGCGAGGGCGATGAGTTCCTGGGGCTAAAGGTGCCGCAAACGAGAGAGGTGGTAAAAAAACATTAATCATTGAACATTCGCCCGAGGTGAGTGCAATGACAAACCTGTTTGATTATTGCCGAGCCGAGAAGGATGTCTGTGGAACGAAGTTACACGAACATGGACCATTGAACATTGATGAGTTGCCGGAGCTGCTGATGTCGAAGTGGCACGAGGTGAGGCTCTGCGGACTGCTGATCCTGGTGGAAAAGTTTGAGCGGCTGAGCACAAAGCGACTGCTGAACGACGAGGCCGCCATGAGGGGGCGCGACGAGATTGTGATACTTTATCTCAAATACGCGGAGCAGGCCAACAACTGGGATCTCGTGGACCTGTCCGCTCCGAAGATTTTGGGCGGATGGCTAACGGTGCCGTCTCTGCTTGGCGATAAAACGTATAAGGGGAAAATACTTGATACTCTGGCAGAAAGCGGATGCCTGTGGAAGCAACGCATGAGCATTGTGTGCACCTGGAAGACCTCGCAGCAGGGCGACCCCTCGTGGTGTCTGCGCTATGCCGAAAAGCACCTGCATCATCCCCACGACCTGATGCACAAGGCGGTGGGCTGGATGCTGCGCGAGATGGGGAAGCGGTGCTCGATGGACCTGCTGCGCGACTTCCTGAGACAACACGCCGGCGAGATGTCCCGCACGGCCTTGCGCTATGCCGTCGAACGAATGGCGCCGGAGGAGCGAAAATATTTCATGTACGGCCAAAAATAATGGCCATGTGACAATGTTTGCGATATTTTTGTCAAACGGGCCTGTATGGACGCAAAAAATTTTAAGTTTTTTTTGCTAACTCAGGAAAATGTCGTATTTTTGCACAGGATATAGCAAACGGAAATGATTAGAGATAATAAAATTATAAACAGACTGTCTGCATGGTACTTCAGCAAGAAGGTGCTGCCTTATTGGGCCATCCTGCTGATGGACGCGCTGATCATGTTTGTGTCGGTGGTTTTCACCTATTGGGTGGCCAACCGCTCTCAAGTGACTTTTGAACATCGCATGCCTTTGTTCTACACAGCAGTAGCCTTTGCCGTGCTGAGCTGGGTGGGGGCGAGGATGTTCAGAACCTATGCCGGCGTGCTTCGCTACAGCAGCACCGTGGATCTCATCAAGCTGGCCTACGCCAACTGCGTCACCTACGTGCTGGCGCTTTGCGTGTCGCTGGTGAGCTTTTATTTCGGTCGGAAAGTGTTCTGCGTGATGTCGCCCGAGGCCATCTTCATGGCTATGATGGTGGCCACGCTGCTGATGTGGGCCTCGCGACTGGCCGTGAAGACGCTCTACGAATCCGTCAGTGTGGCTCCCAGAGCCAAGCGCGTGCTCATCTTCGGCACGATGTCGGGCGGCGTGGGGCTGGCCAAATACATCCGTACGCAGAGGCCGGCAAGGTTTGAGTTGGCAGGCTTCATCTCCCACGACATCAAGTTCAAAAACAAGAAGATGCTGGGCGTGAAGGTTTACACTTTGGAGGAAGATCTCGCCGCAGTGGTCAAAAAAGAAAAGATAGGCGCCATCCTGGTGAGTCCGTTGCGCGTGGACGATTTTCGCAGCAACCAGAAGCTGCAGGATGAGCTGATAGGCGCCGGCTGCAAGATATATATGGCCAGCGATGCTCAGGAGGCCCGTGTGGAAAACGGCGAGCTGGCTCCGGACACCATGCAGCTGAAAGAAGTCAGCGTGGAGGACCTGTTGCCCCGCCAGGAAATCAGAGTGTCGCTGAAAGAAGTGGAGCGTATGCTCACCGGACGCCGTGTGCTCATCACCGGCGCCGCAGGCTCCATCGGCATGGAGATCGTGCGTCAGGTGGCGCAGTTCAAGCCCGGCAAGATGATCCTCATCGACCAGGCCGAGACGCCGCAGCACGACGTCCTGCTGATGATGAACAAAGACTTTCCCGAGGTGGACTGCGACGTTGTGGTGACGAGCATCAGCCGCGTGAACAGGATGGAGCACATCTTCAGTGCGTTCAGGCCTGAATACGTGTTCCACGCCGCAGCCTACAAGCACGTGCCCATGATGGAGATGAACCCCAGCGAAGCCGTGCTGAACAATATCTACGGCACGAAGGTGATCGCCGACATGAGCGTGAAATACGGCGTGAAGAAGTTTGTGATGGTGTCCACCGACAAAGCCGTGAACCCCACCAACGTGATGGGCTGCTCGAAGCGCATCTGCGAAATCTACGTGCAGAGCCTCGACCGCAAGTTCAAGAAGGATGCGATGATGGGCACCGACAAAGGCGAGCACACCCAGTTTGTCACGACGCGTTTCGGCAACGTCTTGGGCTCGAACGGCAGCGTCATCCCCCTGTTTAAAGAGCAGATCAAGAACGGCGGCCCCGTGACGGTGACCGACGAGCGCATCGTGCGCTTCTTCATGCTGATTCCGGAAGCTTGCAAGCTGGTGCTCGAAGCTGGCACGATGGGCAACGGCGGCGAGATCTTCGTTTTCGACATGGGGCAGCCCGTACGCATCGCCGACCTGGCCAAGAGGATGATCGCCCTCTCCGGCGCCAAGGGTGTGGAGATCAAATACACCGGTCTGCGCGAGGGCGAGAAGCTCTACGAGGAGGTGCTCAACGAGCTGGAGGGCACCAAGCCCACCTTCCACGAGAAGATTCGCATCGCCGAGGTGCGCGAATACGACAACGACCAGGTGTCCGCGGACATCGACGAGCTGGTGGAGCTGGCCAAGCAGTACGACAACATGGCCACCGTGCGCAAGATGAAGCAAATCGTGCCCGAATACAAGAGCAACAACTCGGTGTACGAGGTGCTGGACAAGGAAGCCTGAAAAGAAATAAAAGGGGAGGAGATCAGTGCACTTCGCCGCCCTCGACGGTGAAGAGCCGGTGGTCTCGCGAAGTGGCGGAAAGAATGCGGTCGAGGTGGTCGCGGTTGGTGTCGGTGATGAAGGTCTGGCCGAAGCGCTCCGATGACACCAGCGCAATGATTTGCTCCACGCGGCGGGCATCGAGGCGGTCGAAGATGTCGTCCAAAAGTAGTATCGGAGTGGTCTGTGAGCCGCTCTGACGCAGGAAATCAAACTGAGCCAACTTCATGGAGAGCACCATCGTGCGCTTCTGGCCCAAAGAGGCCTCGCGGCGCAGGGGATAGCCGTCGACCGTCATGTCGAGGTCGTCGCGGTGGATGCCGTGCAGCGAATAGCCCACGGCACGGTCGCGCTGGCGGCCGTCGCGGATGGTGTCCAAGAGGGGTCCCCGGTCGCCGTGGCTCACGTAGCTGAGCGAGACGGTCTCGTGCTGTCGGGAAATGGTCTCGTAGGTGCTTTGGAAAACGGGAATGAACTGCTCGATGAAGTCCCGGCGGCTGCGGTATATATACTCCCCGTGGCGCGCCATCTCCTCCTCCCACAGCGAGAGCAGGGTGGGGTCGGGCTCATCCTCCATCTTCAAAAGGGCATTGCGCTGCTGGAGCGCCTTGGCGTATTCGGTGAGGGCGTCCAGGTAAGGCGCCGAGGTCTGGGCGATGACGGCATCGAGGAAGCGGCGCCGCTCGCTGCTCTCGCCGCTGACAAGCATGTTGTCGTCGGGCGAAATCATCACCAGGGGGATGAAGCCGATGTGCTCCGAGAGGCGCTTGTAGGCCTTGGCGCCGCGGCGCATCACCTTTTTCTGGCCGCGCTTGAGGCCCACGCGGATGCTCTCCTGAGTGCCCTCCTCCGTGCGGTAGTCGCCGCCGAGGGCCATCATGTCGGCCCCGTGGCGGATGCAGAGCGAATCCTGTGCGGTGAACGACGACTTGGAGAGCGACAGGAAATAGACGGCGTCGAGCAGGTTGGTCTTGCCCTCGCCGTTGTTGCCAATGAGGCAGTTGATGCCGTCGCAAAAGTCGAGCTCGGCCGCGGCAATGTTGCGGTAATTGAGTATGGAAAGGTGATTTAAAACCATATTGCGGGCACAAAATTAGGAAAAAAAGTTAAAGAAGAAAACTCCGGGCGTGAAGTTTTTGGATAATCTCCCAATTTTTTGTAACTTTGCGGTCGAATTTGAAAAATGTATAAAGATATGGCAAAGAAAAACAAGGCCCAGCAGGTCAACGAGATTGATCAGACCGTGGCCGCGTCAAGAGATTTTGTTGAAAAGCACCAGAAGGGCATCCTCTGGGGTGGCGGTTGTCTGGTGGTCCTCGTAATCGCTGTGTTGCTGCTGCACCAGTTCTACTTCGCTCCCCGCGAGGAGAAGGCTGCCGAGGCCATCAGCGTGGCTGAGAGCCTGTTCCGTGCCGGCGAGTGGGATAAGGCCCTCAACGGCGACGGCGAGAATGCCGGCTTCCTGGAGATTATCGACAGCTACGGCTCCACCAAGAGCGGCAACCTGGCCCAGCTCTACGCCGGCCTGTGCTACGCTCAGAAGGGTGACGCCCAGACCGCTATCGGCTATCTGGAGGACTATGACGCCTGCGGCGACGAGATGGTGTCGCCCGCTGCACTGGGTGCGCTGGGCAACTGCTACGCCGAGACCGGTGACAACCTCAAAGGTGCCAAGACGCTGGAGAAGGCCGCCAAGAAGGCTGACAACAACACGCTCTCTCCCATGTATTACGTACAGGCCGGTCAGCTCTATGCCGCTGAGGGTGAGAAGGAGAAGGCTCTGAAGTGCTTCGAGACGGTGAAGAGCAAATACGCTCAGACCTATGCCGCTCAGGAGATCGACAAGTACATCGAGTCGGTGAAGTAAAGCAACAGACAGAAAAGCAAATAAAGCAACCATGGCCAGCGAACAGCACAATCTCAGCAGCTTCGACAATGCCCAGGTGCCTTCGGGCAAGGGCAGGAGGTTTGCCGTGCTCGTGAGCGAGTGGAACAGCGACGTGACCGAGGCCCTGTGTCAGGGCTGCGTGGACACGCTCAAGGCCCACGGGGTGGCCGGAGAAGACATTGAGGTGGTGCACGTGCCCGGCAGCTACGAGCTCATCTACGCCAGCGCGGTGAAGATGAAGACCTGCGACGCCGTGGTGGCCATCGGCTGTGTGATCAGAGGCGACACGCCTCACTTCGACTACATCTGCGAGGGTGTGACCGAAGGCATCGCCCGCCTCAACTGTCAGGGCACCACGCCCGTCATCTTCGGTCTGCTGACCTGCAACACCCAGCAACAGGCCCTTGACAGGGCCGGTGGCCGCCTGGGTAATAAGGGCAGTGAGTGTGCCGTGGCTGCACTGAAAATGGCTGATATTGTAAAATAAACCTGTTTTTGGGCCTTCGGGCCCTAAAATTTTCGCGCGTGCGCGCATATAAATAGATATGGAAGATCAAGACAGAATCATCAAAGTGGACATTGAGTCCGAGATGCGGAAAAGCTACATCGACTACTCGATGAGCGTGATAGTGGCGCGTGCCTTGCCCGATGTCCGCGATGGTTTCAAACCCGTACACCGACGCATCCTCTTCGGTATGAAGGAGCTCGGCAACCTGCACTCCAGGCCTTACAAGAAGAGTGCACGTATCGTGGGTGAGGTGCTGGGTAAGTATCACCCCCACGGCGACTCGAGCGTCTACGGCGCTCTGGTGCGTATGGCCCAGGAGTGGAACATGCGCTACATGCTCGTGGACGGCCAGGGTAACTTCGGCTCGGTGGACGGCGACGGCGCAGCAGCCATGCGTTACACCGAGGCCCGTCTCTCGCTGATGGGCGAGGCCATGATGGAAGACCTGGAGAAGGAGACGGTGGACATGACCACCAACTTCGACGACACGCTCTACGAGCCCACCGTGATGCCCACCAAGATTCCCAACCTGCTGGTTAACGGTGCCACCGGTATCGCCGTGGGTATGGCCACCAACATTCCTACACATAACCTCTCGGAGGTGATCGACGCCAGCGTGGCCTTCATCGACGACGAGACGATGGACAACGAGGCCCTGATGCAGTATGTCAAGGGTCCCGACTTCCCCACAGGCGGCTACATCATGGGTCTGCAGGGTATCCGCGAGGCCTATGAAACGGGTCGCGGCCGCATCATCATGAGAGCCAAGGCCGACATCGAGGCCGGTGAGCAGCACGACAAGATCGTCATCACTGAGATTCCCTACGGCGTCAACAAGGCGCAGCTCATCGAATACATCGCCGAGCTGGTGAAGGAGGGCAAGATTGACGGCATCTCCAACGCCAACGATGAGAGCGACCGCGAAGGTATGCGCATCGTGGTGGAAGTGAAGCGTGACGCCAACGCCCGTGTGGTGCTCAACAAGCTCTTCAAGATGACCCCGCTGCAGACGTCGTTTGCCGTCAACGCCATTGCGCTGGTGAAGGGGCGTCCCAAGCTGCTGACGTTGCGCGACTGCATCGCCAACTTCGTCAGTCACCGCCACGAGGTGGTCATCCGCCGCACGAAATACGACCTGCGCAAGGCTGAAGAGCGCGCCCACATCCTGGAGGGTCTGATCATCGCTTCGGACAATATCGAGGAGGTGGTGCAGATCATCAAGAGCAGCAAGTCGCCCCAGGAGGCCCAGGAAAACCTGCAGAAGCGTTTCGGACTGGACGAGGTGCAGTCGAAGGCCATCGTAGACATGCGTCTGGCCCAGCTCACCGGTCTGCAGCAGGAGAAGCTCCACGGCGAGTTTGACGACCTGCAGGAGAAGATCAAATACTTCAACCAGATTCTTACCGACGACAGCCTCTGCCGCAAGGTGATGAAGGACGAGCTCATAGAGGTGAAGAATCAGTACGGCGACGAACGCCGCACGGAGATCATGCCCAGTGCGGAGGAATTCAACGCCGAGGACTTCTATGCCGACGACGAGATGGTCATCACCATATCGCACCTGGGCTACATCAAGCGCACCCCGCTGGCCGATTTCCGCGCACAGGGCAGGGGAGGCATCGGCGTGAAAGCCAGTGCCACGCGCGACAGCGACTTCATCGAGCACATCTACATGGCCACGATGCACAACACGATGATGTTCTTCACCGAGCGCGGCCGCTGCTATTGGCTCCGTGTGTACGACATCCCCGAAGGCTCGAAGCAGAACAAGGGCCGTGCCATCCAGAACCTGCTGCAGATTGAGCCGGGCGACAGTGTTTCCAACTGTCTGTGCATCCGCAAGCTGCAGAATCCGGATTTCTGCCAGAACCATTATGTTATCTTCTGCACGAAGGAAGGCATCATCAAGAAGACCTGTCTGACGGAGTATTCGCGTCCGCGTGCCAACGGCGTGATTGCCATCAACATCCGTGAGGAAGACGCTGTGATTGCCGTGGCGCTGACCAACGGCGAAGACGAAGTCGTTGTGGCCAGCCGCAACGGTAAGGCCGTGCGCTTCTCCGAGGATCAGGTGCGTCCGATGGGCCGTAACTCCACCGGCGTGCAGAGTATCATCCTCGACGGTGACGATGACGCAGTCGTAGGCATGGCCGTTATCAACGACGTGGAGAACGAGAAGATACTCGTCATTTCCGACCAGGGCTTCGGCAAGCGTACCGATGTGGAGGAATACCGCAGGACGAACCGTCACGCCAAGGGTGTGAAGACACTCAACGTGACGGACAAGACCGGCAAGGTGGTGGCTCTGCTCGTGACCAAGGAGGAGGAAGACCTCATGATCATCAACAAGAGCGGCACCACAATCCGTCTGCATATGGACGTCATCAAGGAGACGAAGAACCGCGTCACCCAGGGTACGAAGGTCATCGAACTGAAGAAGCGCAACGACCAGATCAGTCACGTCTGCATCGTGCCGCGCGAGGACGATGAGGAGAATGTGCAGTCCGGGGACGATATGCCGGAAGGGGCAGCAGAGACCGTCGGCAATCCCAATGAAGAGTGAATCCTTAAAACATAAATACCTTAACACTATGAAAAAATTGATGTTTGCTCTTGCCCTGCTGTTGTCGGCAGGCATGACGATGGCACAAACGCCGGAAGAAAAGGCTGCCATGAAGGAAGCCAAGGCTCAGTTAAATCAGGCTATGAAGCTGCGCGACGCCGCCAAAAGTGCACTGCAGACAGCAACGGCCGAAAAGCCTGCCGACCAGGCTGAGGTCAGGCAAAACTGTCAGGAAGCCGACGGCTTGATTGAAAAGGCTTTGTCTGGCGGACACATCGATCAGAAGAAGCTCTTCGATGCCTACTTCGTAAAAGACGAGGTGAACACCTTCATCCTCAACCAGGAGTTTGCCAAATATCAAAAGAAGGAGGCTGTGGATGTAGCCCTCTTCAACGACGCACTGACCAAAGCCTGCGACGGCATGAACGGCGTGCTCAAATACGGTAACCCCAAGGACGACATCCAGGCCGGTGTAATCCAGGCCGAGAAGGTGAAGCTGGCCAAGTGTCAGGTGTATTATGCCCTGCTGGTGCAGATTGCCAACCAGAACGGTAACACGGAAGCCGTCATCGACAACTGTAAGAAGTACATCGACTACCCGAAGGCTTACCCCGCAGTGGCCGATTTGTGTGCCAACCCCAATCCCCCTTATTCGCAGATGGCTTATTACATCTGTGCCATGGCCTACAACCTCAAGGACTGGGCCACGTTTGGGGAATATGCACCCATGGCCAAGCAGTTTGAGGACCCCGACGCACAGAAGTTCATGGAAGCCGCAGGCACCAATGCATTGCTGCAGCAGGGTGACACCATCGGCTGGGTGAAGGCAATGCGCGAGCAGATAGCCAAAGATCCCACCAGCGAAGAGAGCGAAGTCACCATTCAGAACCTGATGGCCTTCTATGCCAAGAATCCCGTGGAGTTGGGTAAGTTCTGCGACGAGGTACTCGCAGAGGCTCCCTACAGCAAGATGGCTAACTATGGCAAGGGCTACAGCCTCTTTGCCGAGTCGAAGTATGCCGAGGCCCTGGAATACTATAAGAAGTCCGTGGAGGCCGATCCCGACTATCTGGACGGCAACATCCAGTGCGGCATCTGTCTGTTTAACATCGCCGACGCCAACAACAAGACCATCACCGGCAAACGCTACAAGTCGCAGGCTGAGGCCGACGCCGATGTGCAGAAAAACGTGAGGAGCTACTTCGAGCAGGCACTGCCTTACTTCGAGAAGGTGCGTCAGCTCGTGCCCGACGACAGTGGCAAGTGGGCCTACGAATTGCGCACCATCTACAACGCCATAGGTCAGAAGGACAAGGCCAAAGAACTTGAGAACTATTAATTTACTGACGATATTGCTTATCGCTGCAAGTCTTCATGCCGCCCCGGGCGGTGTGAAGACTTGTGGTAATGAGACCGGCGACGAACGGGCGCTTCGCCTCAACGAGCGAGCCTACCGTCTGCGCTACGTCTCCATCGACTCCGTACGCACATTGGCCCTGAAGGCGCAGCGCCTGGCCGTGAGCGGGGAGCAAAAGTGCTACGCCCTGGAGAATCTGGCCTTCGCGGCCTATCAGCAGATGCGATTCTCGAAGGCCAAAGCGCTCATCAAGCAGGCGAGAGGGCTGACGCGCAACCAGATATCGCAGCTGGCCCTTGACGTGTTGGCCATGAAGGTGGCCCAACGCACGGGCGACTTCAGGGCGTATCACCTCGCACAGGTGCATGCCGACGAAAAGCTGTTGCGCATACAGGACGAGGAGGAAGGGCTCACGCAGTATGAACACGACCGTCTGCGCTACTGCCGCAGCGAGATGCACATCATTGCGAGCACCTATTTTTATTACCTGCGCATGGATTCGCTTTCAAGGGCAGAGCTCCTGGAAGTGAGGCGCGACGTGGAGGACATGCGCGACACGGCACAGTGGCTCAACTTCCGCTATATGACCGGCAGCGGCGGATACTACAAGGGGACGGAGGAAGACGTGCACTACCACGAGATGGAAGACCTCTTCCGCGTGCTCTCCGTGGCCAGACGCAGCGGCAATCTCTACTTTCAGGGCAACGCCATGCAGGCCATAGCCGAACACACGGGGAGCGACGACATGGCCCGCAACGCACAGGAGGCTTTTGCCGCCTACAAAGACATATTTCAGGAGGGTGCGGCGCTCAGAACGCGGGCCGAACTGGCCTTCGACGAGAGGCGCTACAAGGATGCGTTGGGCTATTTGCTTGAAGCCAAAGGGCTCGTGGAAGAGCAGCACCGGCGCGACACGTTGCCGGAGTTGCAGTGGGAGAGCCGTATCTACGAACATCTCTCCATGGTCTACAGCGCCCTGGAGGAAAAAGAAAATTCCAGGCTCTACCGCCTGCGCTATCTGGACTGCCTGGAGCTGATGCGACAGGACATCGACGTGGAGAGCCGTCAGTTGCAGGTGATACAGTCGCAGAGAAGTCTCTACGTCAAGCTGACGGCCTTCGTGCTGCTGTCGCTTTTCACGCTGGTGGCTTTTGCCCTGCTTATGAGGAGCATCAAGCGGCGCGGCAGGAAACATAAAGAGAGTCTGGAGGAAAAGCTTGTGGAAATAGGCGAGGAAGCCGACGCCATGACGCTGAGGCTCCACAGGGAAAAGGTGGCCAACATCGAGAGGCGCACCAAAGTGGCGCTGGCGGCTTCGGTGATTCCCTTCATCGAGCGCTTGCTGCACCCCTCGGCAGATGCCGGATACATCAGGGAACTGACCGAGGAGATAGAGCGTCTGGGCGGCGTGCTGACCCAATGGATACAGATACAGAAGGGGCAGCTCAACGTGGGCGTCACCACCTTCGCCCTGCAGCCGCTGCTGGACACCATCGCCCTCAACCGCCCCACCTTCGAGCGTCAGGGCATCACGCTGACCGTGCCTCAGACGGAGGCCGAGGTGAAGGCCGACCGCGTGCTGACGCTCTTCATGCTCAATACTCTCTGCGACAACGCCCGAAAATACACGCCCGAGGGCGGCCGGGTGGACATTGAAGTGGAGGAGACGGAACAGTATGTGGAGATTGCCGTGAAGGATAGCGGCTGCGGATTTGACGCTGCAGATGAAGGGAAAAAAGGGCACGGCTTCGGGCTGCTCAACTGCAAAGGCATCATCCAAAAATACAGAAAGATGTCCAAGCGTTTCGCCGTGTGTGACATGGGCCACGAGAGCGAAACGGGGAAGGGAAGTCGCGTTTGGTTTCGCCTGGCCCGCATCCTGGTGGTGTTCTTCGCCCTCACCTTGTCTTTCGGTGCGGCGGCGCAGGACGTGAAGCAGCAGACAAGAGACAGTCTGTCCATGCACAACGATGCTGCCGTGGAGGCGCTGGAGCGTCACGACTGGGAGGCCTACAAGCGGCACAACGACGAGTGCGTCAGGTTGCACCACGAGCTGACCCGCGATCCCAACCTGCCGCTGTATGCGCAACGCATAGAGTTGATGAGGCGTCTGGGTCAGGTGTTCATTCTGGTGGCGCTGGTCATGGCGCTTTTCTCGCTGACCATATTCTCGTTGATGGTTCATCGTGTGCGCCGTCAGGCCGTGCTTAAGCTCGATGCGGAGAATACGTTGGAAGAAGCACGGGAGAAGGTGGCGCGACTGGGCTACGAAGTGGATCGCCTCTACTGTCAGAACCAAATCCTGGACAACTGCCTCTCCACCATCAAACACGAGACCATGTATTATCCGGCCAGGATACGGCAAATGCTGGAAAGCGCCACACGAGAGCAATTGCATGAAGTGTGCAGTTACTATCGGAAAATCTACGGCATGCTCACGATGCAGGCCGAGAGCCAGCTGCAGGAGCCGGTGTTCAGGCGGCAGACGGTGCGCCTGGACGAAATCATCAAGGGCGCTCCGCGGGTGGAGGTAATCGGCGACGCTATGCTGCTCAGAGAATTGCTGAAGCGCTTGGGCGGCGGCTTGTTTGCGGTCACAGAGAGAGAAAAGGACGTGCTGGTGAGCACGGCGAACGGCAGCAGGGCCGACGAGCACCAGTTTATGGCCACGGCCGACAACTTCGATGCCATGGTCGCCAAAGAAATACTGAGAGAACACGATGCGTTCTCCGGACATCCCGGATTACGCCTGTATGCTGATAACAAAAAAATATACTTCACACTATGGAAAACTTCAAAGTCATCATAGTCGAAGACGTCAGTCTCGAACTGAAGGGTACGGAGCAAATCTTCCGCACGGAGATTCCCGAAGCCACCATCATCGGCACGGCGCAGAACGAAGCCGAGCTGTGGAAGCTGGTAAGGCAGGAGCTGCCCGACCTGGTGTTGCTGGACCTTGGACTGGGAGGCAGCACCACCGTGGGCGTGGATCTCTGCCGGCAGTTGCGCACGAGATATTCGCAGCTCAAAATCCTCATCTTCACGGGTGAGGTGCTCAACGAACGCCTGTGGGTGGAGGCTTTGGCCGCCGGGGCGGACGGCATCATCCTCAAGACGGGCAACCTGCTGCAGCGCGACGACGTGCAGCTGGTGATGCACGGACGCCACATGGTGTTCAACGAACCGATACTCGAGAAAATCCTGACCCGCTTCCGCAAGAGCGTGAATGCCGAGACACAGCAGACGGACGCCTTGCTGGACTATGATATTGACGAATACGACGAGCGCTACCTGCGCCATCTGGCATTGGGCTACACTAAGGATATGATAGCCTCACTCAAGACGATGCCCTTCGGTGCCAAGAGTCTGGAGAAGCGTCAGGCCGAACTCATCAACCGGCTCTTCCCCGAAAGGGAGCGTCAGGGCGTGAACGCCACGCGGCTGGTGACGCGGGCACTGCAGTTGCACATTATTGATTTGGAGAATCTGAAGGCCGACGAGTAATCTATAAAAGGAGGCACGCGAGATGCAAGAGATGAACATAGACCAGTTTTTCAGATTTCTCTGGCTGCATGGTGTAGAATGGGTGGGTGACCGCCATCTGGCCTATGTGCTGATGGGCTTAATGGCTCTCGGAGCCTTGGTGTATTCCGGTATGCTGAGGCCGCGCTCCTGTCCCATGCCCCGTGACGGTTACATCGCAGCCGTTGTGGTGGGTGTGACACTGACTGCCGGTATTGTGCTGTTGGCCGTCGTGCCTACATCGCCCCTGTTGAGTATCTCAGGCGGTATTGCCGGCAGTCCTTGGCTGGCCGGCCTCTATCCGGTCTCTACAGTGACCGTGGTGATTGTCTCCATGGTGTACGGTCTCGTGTCGGGAGTCCTGTCTTCGTGGCGTGATGTGGTGGAACTTCTGTGTTACGGCTTCCGTCGGTGGCCCTGGCTGATATTGGCAGGTATGATATGGTGAATCTGGAGGAATTGAATTCTGCGCAGCAAAGCGCTGTCACCTGTTGTGACGCTCCATCGCTGGTAATTGCCGGTGCAGGCAGCGGCAAGACCCGCGTACTTACCTATAAAATCGCGTGGCTGATGGAGCAGGGGATGGCGCCGGAGCACATCCTGGCTTTAACCTTCACCAACAAAGCCGCCAAGGAAATGCAGGAGCGCATTGCCCGGCAGGTGGGGGCGGAAAAGGCTTCCCGCCTGTGGATGGGCACCTTCCACAGTATCTTTTACCGCATTCTGCGCCGAGAGTATGAATATCTCGGGCTCAACTCATCCAATTTCACCATCTACGATCAGGCAGACTCCAAAGCCCTGATTAAAACCATCGTTCGCGAGATGGGATTGGACGAGAAGATATACAAGCCGGGCTCCGTGGCCGGGCGCATTTCTGCGGCGAAAAACCGTTTGGTGATGCCCGAACAATACATGGCGTCCGCTAACACCATGAATGCCGACCGTGCGGCCAAAGTGCCGGCAACGGGCGAGATATACAGGCGCTACGCCCAGAGGTGCCGTCAGGCCGAGGCGATGGATTTCGACGACCTGCTGCTTTACACCTGGCTGCTTTTCAGAGACCATCCCGAGGTGTGCCGCAAATATGAGGAGCGCTTCCAGTTTGTGCTGGTGGACGAGTATCAGGATACAAACTACGCCCAAGACCAGATTGTCTGGCAACTGACACAACACCGGCAGAGAGTGGCCGTGGTGGGCGATGACGCCCAAAGCATCTACTCTTTTCGCGGCGCCAACATTAATAACATTCTGCGTTTCAGAGAGCGCTACAACGGGGCGAAGCTCTTCAAACTGGAGCAGAACTACCGCTCGACGCAGACCATCGTCAACGCCGCCTCCAAGTTGATTGCGCACAACAAGGGACAGATTCCCAAAGAGGTCTATTCTAAAAAAGACGTCGGGGATCCGATTGAGCTGATGCGCTGCTACAGTGATATAGACGAGGCCGGCTCCGTGATGAAACGCATCAAAGAATTGCACAACCGTAAGGGCTTCTCCTTCGCCGACATTGCCATACTCTACAGGACCAACGCCCAAAGCCGTTCGTTCGAGGAAGTGTTGCGCAAGAATGCCGTGCCCTACAGAATCTACGGTGGCGTATCGTTTTACCAGCGTAAGGAAATCAAGGACGCAATAGCCTATTTCCGTCTCGCCGTGAATCCCTACGACGAAGAGGCGCTGAGACGCGTCATCAACTATCCGGCAAGAGGCATCGGACAGACCACGATGGACAAGCTGTCGGAGGAAGCCGTGAAATCCCAGAAGCCCATCTGGGACGTCATCGCCACGCCGGACGCTTTGGACATGTCGGGCGGCACCAAGGGCAAGTTGCGGGATTTCCACAGACTGATTCAGGACTTGCACGAGCTTTCCGGGAACGAAACGGCCGACGTGTTCTCGCAGGCGGTGATGGAGCGCAGCCGCCTGAAAGAGGAGATCAACCGTGGAAAGGAAGCGGAAGACATCTCGCGGCAGGAAAACATGCAGGAGCTGATGGACGGCATCGCCGCCTTCACTGCCGAGCGACAGGAGCAAAGCATGGAGGCCGGCATCGCCAATTATCTGCAGGAGGTCTCGCTGATGAGCGACCTGGACGAGATGAATAGGCAGGAGGGCTCGGACGGTGTCGTGACGATGATGACGATACACTCGGCCAAGGGCCTGGAGTTCAGGGCGGTGTTTGTGGTTGGCCTGGAGGAAGAGCTTTTCCCCTCTGCCATGGCTCTGGAAACCCCTATGGGTATAGAGGAGGAGCGGCGCCTGTGTTATGTGGCCATGACGCGTGCGGAGGAGGTGCTGGTGTTTACCACCTCAAGATCGCGTTTTCGCTACGGTAAGGTGGAGCAGATGCAGCCGTCGAGATTCCTGCAGGAGACCGGTATCTTCGGATCGCCGTCGAAGGAAACGACCTCGCGGCCCGTCATCATGCCGAGGCGAAATGCGCCCACTCCGTCGGGAGGCAGCGTGCGCCCGTTGTCTGCCCTGAAACCCGTCGCAGACAGCAGACCTTTGGCCGGCTACAGGCCCCCGTCGGGCGGCAAGCCGGCGTCTGCCCCCGAGTCGGTCGTTGCGGGCGACGTCATTATTCACGAGCGTTTCGGACGGGGTAAGGTGGTGTCGACATCGGACAGCGGCATAGACGCCAAAGCTGTAGTGGACTTTGAGAACGCCGGCGTGAAGCAACTGCTGTTGCGTTTTGCTAAATTTCAAAAAGTAGAAGGGTAGGGAGAAGTTCCCGCCGGTTATGAGAGTCCGCGGTGCAGCTTCTCCAAAAAGTCTTTGCTGATGGCCTGACGGGGACGGGGGCCGTGCTTCCGGATATTTACCAACATCAGAATGTCATGAGGCACAATTTCCACGCGCACCATCGACGTTTCTTCAGCGGGTTCTCCGTCGTAGTGAATCACGCCCGGATGCTCCCTTTGTATGGTGATGTTGCGGCACTTGAAACTCTGGCAGCGCGGATTGCGGTAGATGGTCTTGTGCACCATCTGATAAGCGATGGGGCCGCTCTCAATCAGGGGGAAGGGCTCGATGATGCTGACGTCCATCAGGCCGTCCTGCATGGAGGCTTTGGGTGCAATCCAGAAGTTGTTGCCGTATTGGCCGGCGTTGGCACAAGTGAGGAGGAAAGCCTTGACGGTGTCCGTGTGTATCTTCCAGTCTTCCGTGACATATTCAAGAGTGTAGGTCTCACTCTCGTAGGCCATGCCCAAGCGCAGGGCGTTCTCGACATAAGTAATCAGACCGCGCCGTCCGGCCTTGGCGAAATTGTCGGAGAGATTGGCGTCGAACCCCATGCCTGCCGTGCAGAAGAAAGGACGTCCGTTGATGCGGCCGTAGTCCAAACGGTGGATGGTGCACTCACTAATGATTTGCAGGGCGCCTCTGGGATTCATCGGGAGCGCCAGATGACGGGCCAGTCCGTTGCCGCTGCCGCAGGGGATAATGCCCAAGGCGGTCTCTGTGTGTATTAAAGCTCTGGCCACTTCGTTGACCGTGCCGTCTCCACCCACGGCTACCACGATGTCGATGCCTTGAGCAATGGCTTCACGGGTGATTTCCGCTGCGTGGCCTTGATGCTCTGTCTTGTGAATCTCGTAGGTAAAACGTGCGGGGTCGATGTATTCCGGAATCAGGGCAATGATGTGCTCTTTGTCCTTGGTCCCGGAGATGGGGTTCACGATAAACCAGATGCTCGTCTTCATATTCAGTTGCAAAAATATATAAAAGAAGATAGACAACAATCGTCAAAATTGCTAAAAAATCAAAAATGACAAAAAAATAGCAAATAACTTCCTTATCTGGGGGCTCAACTCCTATTTTTTTTGTACTTTTGCAAAGAATTGTAAGAGATAAAGAATATCATTGAATATGGGAATACTTGAAGAGAAGCTTTCCAAACACCCTTTCGTTTCTCTTTCCAAAGAGATTAAGCAGAGGGGAATTTATCCTTATTTCCGCCAGATTGAAGGCAAACAGGGTACAGAAGTTGATATGGGCGGGCATCACGTGTTGATGTTCGGCAGTAACGCCTATACCGGTCTGACCGGTGATCAGCGTGTCATCGATGCCGGGTGTGCCGCAATGCAGAAGTATGGCAGCGGATGCGCCGGAAGCCGTTTCCTGAACGGCACGCTGGACATTCACGTACAGTTGGAGAAAGAGTTGGCTGAATTCGTCGGCAAAGACGATTGCCTGTGCATCTCGACCGGCTTCACCGTGAACAGTGGCGTCATCCCCCAGTTGGTCAGCAAGGACGATTACGTCATTTGTGATGATCGGGACCATGCCTCCATCGTGGACGGCCGCCGTCTGTCATTCGCCACGCAGTTGCATTACAAGCACAACGATATGGCGGATTTGGAGCGTGTGCTCCAACGCTGCGATCCGGACAAGGTGAAGCTCATTGTCGTAGACGGTGTGTTCTCCATGGAAGGCGACTTGTGTAAGTTGCCCGAAATCGTTGAGCTGAAGCATAAGTACAACGCCTCCATCATGGTGGACGAAGCACACGGTTTGGGCGTGTTCGGACGTCAGGGCCGTGGTGTTTGCGACCACTTTGGCCTGACCGATGAGGTGGATCTCATCATGGGCACTTTCTCCAAGTCATTGGCCTCTATCGGCGGCTTTATTGCTGCCAACCAGGAGATTATCGACGCTCTGCGTCACATGGTTCGTACTTATATCTTCTCCGCATCTTGTACGCCGGCTGCAACAGCTGCCGCCCGCGAGGCTTTGCGCATCATCAAGAGCGAGCCCGAGCGTCTGGAGGCATTGTGGAGTGTCACCAACTATGCCTTGAGCCGTTTCAAGGAAGAAGGTTTCGAAATCGGCGACACGGAATCTCCTATTATTCCTCTTTATGTACGCGATGTGGACAAGACTTTTGTCGTTGTGGCCCGGGCTTTCGAAGAGGGTGTCTTCATCAATCCCGTGATTCCTCCCGCTTGCGGTCCTCAGGATACGCTGGTGCGCTTTGCGCTGATGGCCAATCACACCAACGAGCAGGTGGATCGTGCCGTCGTTGCGCTGAAGAAGGTGTTCAAGGAGTTAGACATTATTAAATAAGGAGTGCCCTTTAAGTCTGCGAGGCTTTAAAGTCGGGCAACAAATGAGAAAATATCCTCGGGCAGAGCTACTGTCCGGGGTTTTTCTTTGAATAGGCCGAACACTGAAGCGCCGCTGCCGGACATGGCGGCATAGACGGCGCCTGCATCCAGCATCATCGATTTTAGTGCAGCGACATTGGGATGGTTGGGAAAAACACTGGCTTCAAAATCATTGGTCAGTTCTTCCCATCTGATTTCTGAATTGTTACGGGGCCAGTGTATGCGGTGGGTTTCGTCGGGCCTGACGGACTGATAGGCTTCTTTCGTACTGACAAAATCCAAAGGCTTGGTCAGCCATATCCAATAGCCCTTCAGGTCAATGTCCGTAGGTGTGAAGATATTGCCGATGCCTTCCGCTATGGCGGGTTTGTTATGCACAAAAAACGCGCAATCGGCGCCAAGCCGCCCCACAAACTGCTCCATCTCCTGTTCACTGAGCCCGAGATGAAAAAGTTCGTTCAGCAGTGTCATGGTAAAAGCGGCATTGCTGCTGCCGCCGCCCAAACCGGCCCCGGAGGGGATGTTTTTATGCAGCGTGATGTCGAGAGGGGGGATGCTGTAGCCTTCTTCTCTCAGCATCCGGACCACACGCATGACGAGATTGTCATCATTGGTGGCGGAAAGAGGGATGCCCGTCACTGTCAGTTTGTCGGCAGAAACCTGCGCCCCGTTTTCTAACGTGGAAACGGAAATTTCGTCGTACAACGGAATAGGGTAGAAAATGGTCTCAATATCATGATAACCATCACTTCTACGCCTCAAAATACGCAGTCCGATGTTAATTTTGCAGTTTGAAAGGCAGTTTTTTACCATATTTTTGCACAAATATAGAAAAAAAAGTGTACCTTTGCACAAAATTTATGAAATAAGTGTTCTTTTTTACCAATTATTAACTAAAAAGTAAAAAGTATGAAAAAGTTTGTTTCTGTATTTGCTTTGGCTCTTGTAGCAATGAGCGTTTCTGCAGAGAACCTCTACAAGGAAAGCAAGTTTTTTGACAACTGGTATGTCGGCATCCAGGGCGGTATTGCCTCTCCTGCTGTCGGTCATGCCTTCTGGAAGGACGCCCGCGGCGCTTTCGGTCTGAACGTAGGTAAGCAGCTGACTCCCATCTTCGGTTTGGAGTTGGAGTACACCGGCGTGGTTAACACCGCCTGCTCCGGCAACCATGCTACTTGGGCCAGTCTCAACAACGGCGGCTTCGCCATTGATTACACCGTGCTCACCATGAACGGTACCGTTAACCTGATGAACCTCTTCGGTGGTTACAAGGGTACTCCCCGTCTGTTCGAAATCCAGGCTTTGGCCGGTACCGGTTGGGGTCACACCTTCATCCCCGGTGCTGACAACGACGAAAACGACGTAGTCTTCAAGTTTGGCGCCAACTTCAACTTCAACCTCGGTAAGGAGAAGGCTTGGACTGTTGCTTTGAAGCCCGCCATTCTTTATGACTTTGCTCGTCGTGGAGAAAATGGTGAGAGTGGCAGAGAGTTGGCTATGACGGCTCGTGCTGCCCAGATTCAGATCTTCGCCGGCTGCACCTACCACTTCAAGAACAGCAACGGCACGCACAGCTTCGCTTTCGGTCGCGCTTACGACCAGGCTGAGGTGGATCGCCTGAACGCTACCATCAACGAGACCCGTGGCATGGTTGCCGATCGCGATCAGACCATCGCTACCAAGAACCAGCGTATCGCCGACCTCGAGGCCGCTCTCAAGGCTTGTGAGGCTAAGCCCGCTGTCGTTCAGACCGTTACCAACACTAAGGACAACCTGGAGTGCTACGTTTACTTCAAGCAGGGTAAGAGCGTCATCTCCGCTGCTCAGCAGCCCAACGTAGAGCGCATCGCCACCTTCCTGAAGAACCACGCCGGTAGCAAGGTTGTGATCAAGGGTTATGCTTCTCCCGAGGGTAGCGTTGAGGTTAACGAGCGTATTGCCCGTCAGCGTGCCGAGGCCGTGAAGACGATGCTCATCAACAAGTACAAGATTGCTGCCGATCGCATCTCCGCTGAGGGTCAGGGCGTAGGCAACAGCTTCTCTGAGCCCGATTGGAATCGTGTAAGCATCTGCACCATCAAGGAGTAATTCCGGGTAGCGGACTAATCTAATAAGGCCTCCGACAAATTGTCGGGGGCTTTTTTGTGTTTCGAAAAACATAAGTTATCTTTTGGAAAATATAAGTTGGAAAATTCAAAAGATAAGTTATCTATGAAAAAATCTCAGAAATAGTTACCTCTATGTACTCGTGTGAGAATAATCCCATCTGCGCCCTCATGGTCCGGTGCATTTCCGAAAAGCCTGTGAGCGGATATACACCCAGGGCGGGACGAAGTATTCCGTGAAGTAGAGGCACAAATCTTTTCCCGAACGAATGAACACGCGCCTCCGTTGAAAAATTTGCAGCACTGCGGTCTGACACTTGCTGCACCGCACTCTGACAACTGTTACAATGCGGTGTGGCAAACTTGGTAAAGAAAGAGCAAAAAAACGAAACAGACGGCAACCCTGAGGCTGCCGTCTGCTGGATACGGGATTCGTCCCGCGTGCAATAAAAAGTTTCGCGTTTGGGCCTTACTTGGCGCCTCCCTTCCAGAAGTCTTCTTCGGCCTTCTTCTTGCGAAGATATTCCTGATACTCGGCCTGAGCCTTGGCGTTGGCAGCATTGGCGGCAATAGCCTGCTTCAGGTTGGCTTTCAGACGCTCGGCTGCGGGAGCCACGGTGATGTCAGACTCAGCAGCCTTGTCGCAGTAAGTAACGGCGGTCTGGAAGTCGTGAGCCTTTGTGAGGTTGATGGCCTGCTGATAATATGCCTTGCCCACAATATTGGGGTTATAGCTGATGGCCTTTTCAACATATTCTCCGCTCTTGGTGACGGCACCTGAAGAGGCCAGGGCGCGTGCAACTCTCAGGCAGATGTTGCCTCTGACGTCATCGTTGGGAGCCAGCTCGAGGGCCTTATTATAATAGGTAAGACACTCCTGCGCTTTGCCTTCCTTCTGCAGCTTCTGGGCGAAGCCGATGCTTGAGGTGAAGGTGGGCTGGATGTTGTAGGCGGCTACGGCATACTCGTAGTAGATGTCGGAGTCGTCGCATCCGTTCTGCGCCATCAGGTTGATGGCGTTGTTCAGCTTGTTGATGTCCGTCTTGTAGCTGTCAAACTTCTTGGTGTAGATGGCGATAATCTGGTCTCTGTCAGCAGCGCCGGAGGCAGCGAAGGTCTGATCGATGAAGGCCAGCGGGCCGTCGTATGTGGCCACCAGCTTTGCTGCCTTCGCGGTGTCGCCCTGTTCCTGGGCTTCCTTGGCCAGCTGGAGCATCTTTTCGCAGGCGTCCTTGGAGTCGAGATAGTCCTGCAGATACTGCTCGCGCCAGACATCGGGCGTGTTCTGGCCGGCATAGTACTTGTAGATGGCATCGGACACCATGAAGAAGGTCTGCAGACATCCGCCGGTGATTTCGCGGCCGCCCTGCTCGTTGACCATCTTGATAGCGGTGGCGAAGTTGTCCCAAGCCTTGTTGAGCGTGTAGCCGGAACCGGGCACATTGGGTGCAGTCCAGTTGTAGTATTCGGCTTTCACAGCCAACACATCGCCCAAAGTGCTGCGCAGAGCGTCGCTCTTCTCCATCTTGTTGAGGTTGTCGAGGCGCTCCTGACGGGCGTCGAACATGGCCATGAGGTCGTCAAAGTACTGCTTCTTCTTAGCGTCGTCCGTGGAAGCATTGATAAGGTTGTAGAGCATGTAGGGCGCCATACCCTTGTAAATGCCCGTGATGGAGTAGGGCGCCTTCTCCATCAGCCATTTCCAGGAAATGTAGGCCTCGTTCCAATCCTGATTCTGAAGAGCCATTTGATAGGTGGACACGTGGCCGCGCGCTTCCTGCACGCTGTCGGGGCAGGTGTAGGCAATGCGCTCGTCGATGTTTTGCCAATCGTTGATTTGTGCGTAGGCGGCACTGCAGCATGTTAATGCTCCGAGTGCCAATAGTTTTTTCAGTTTCATTGTTCGATATTTAGGTTGTTTTTATCGGTTTACGTAAGCAAAGATAGTAAAAAGTTGCTGTATGCCTATTTGCCGGCGGGGAATATTTTAGTAAATTAAGTTTTTTTTGTAATTTTGCGGCATGATACTTGTTCAATTTGTTTTTATAGTCTTGGGAATGGGGCTCGTGTTGTGGGGTGCAGACCGCTTCACCGACGCATCTACGGCCATCGCGAGGCGTTACAGAATCAGCGAACTGGTTATCGGCCTGACCATCGTGGCCATCGGCACCTCCCTGCCGGAGTTTATGGTGAGTTTTTTCAGTGCCCTGCGCGGCAGTTCGGACATGAGTGTGGGCAACATCATGGGCTCTAACATATTCAACGCCCTGATGATTACCGGTGCCTCCAGCATGGTGCTTCCGTTGGCCATCTCAAGACGTGCCTTGTTCACCGATATGCCCATCACCATCGGTGTGTCTGTCCTGTTGGTGATTCTCGGGTGTCAGGACGGTCTGTCGCGCTTGGATGGGCTGGCGCTGATACTCCTCTTTTCCGCCTATATGGGGTGGACTTTCTACTATGCCCGCCGACACAGGACGCAGGAGCTTTATCCTGCGGACAAGATAATGTCCCTGACACGTATCGTGCTTTATCTGTTGCTGGGTGCGACCGGCCTTATTGCGGGCGCCAGGCTTTTGGTGGACAACGCGGCTGCACTGGCTCAGACGTTGGGTGTGTCTGAGCGTGTAATTGCCATCACGGTGCTTGCCGCCGGAACGTCGCTGCCGGAGTTTGCCACAAGTGTTATGGCTGCATGCAAGGGCAGGGAGGGGCTGGCAATAGGCAATGTGTTGGGCAGCAACATCTTTAATGTTCTTTTCGCCTTGGGGCCGTGTGCAGTGATACGTCCGTTGAGTATGGACGGCCTGACGTCTGCGGACATCGGCTATTTCATCGGCAGTGTGGTGATGTTGTTTGTTCTGGCTCTTTATAGAGGACGTATCGGACGGATAAAGGGCGCCTTTCTGATGGCGGCCTATTTGGCGTATATAGTTTTGCTTCTGACCCTCTAAAATAAAAAAATGAAAAGATAAGCAAAAAAATGTGAAAAAAACGGGGGGCTAAGCCAAAAGATTTCCATATCTTTGCGCTCGTAAATTTTTATTCTTCCATAATATGGCGACAAGGAAAAAGTCCAATAGCCCCAATTTCATATTTGAAAGCAGTTGGGAAGTGTGCAACAAAGTAGGCGGCATTTATACCGTCCTTTCCACGCGAGCCAAGACTTTGCAGCAGGAAATGCAGGACAAGTTGATATTCATCGGCCCGGACTTTTGGAAGGATAAGAAAAATCCCCTGTTCAAGGAGGAAAAACAATTATTTAAGGATTGGACCTCTAAGGCCGAGAAGGAGGGGCTGACCGTCCGCACCGGCCGTTGGAGCATTCCCGGAAATCCTTGTGTTATTTTGGTGGATTTCAATCCGTTTTTTGCAGAAAAAAATCAGATATACACCGATGCGTGGAATGATTTCCAGGTGGACTCTCTGAACGCCTATGGCGATTACGACGAAGCTTCCATGTTCTCGTATGCTGCGGCCAGGGTGGTGGAGAGTTTCTATAAGTTTTATCTCAGCGGGACGGAAAACGTGATTTATCAAGCGCATGAGTGGATGACCGGTCTCGGAGCGCTCTATCTCCGGAAACACGTTCCTGCCATTGCCACGATATTCACCACGCACGCCACCACCATCGGGCGCTCCATTGCCGGAAACGGCAAACCCCTTTATGAATACCTGTGGGCTTACAACGGCACGCAGATGTCCCATGAGCTCAACGTTGCCGCCAAGCATTCCATTGAGCGCCAGACTGCCTATTTTGCAGACTGCTTCACAACCGTCTCTGATGTGACGGCAAAGGAGTGTGCGGAGTTGTTGGACAAACCCTGTGACGCCGTGCTGATGAACGGCTTTGAGGCAGATTTCGTGCCCGACAGCAAAAGTTTTGACAAGGTGCGTAAAGAAGCCCGGGAGCGCATCTTCCGTGTGGCCAACGCCCTCACGGGTTGCACCTTTGCCGACGACACGCTCATCGTAGCCACCTCCGGCCGCTATGAGTTCAAAAACAAAGGCATTGACGTATTTGTTGATGCGATGAACCGTTTGCGTCACACGCTTCAGTCACAGGCCGGCGGCCGTCAGGTGTTGGCGCTGGTTGAGGTGCCGGCATGGAGTGGGGCGGCCCGTGTGGATTTGACGGATCGTCTCAAAGGCAGAGCCAAGACCTACGATACGGCGCTCGATTGCCCCGTGCTCACGCATGAGCTCCATGATTTCGATCACGACAATGTCATGGGGCAGTTGCGCTACTTTGATTTCTGGAACCGCCCTGCAGACCGCGTGAAAATTATCTTTGTGCCCTGTTATTTGGACGGTAAAGACGGCGTGTTTAACCGCCATTACTACGATATGCTCATCGGTAACGATTTGTCGGTATATCCCTCATATTATGAACCCTGGGGTTACACTCCTTTGGAGTCAGTGGCTTTCCGCGTGCCCTGTATCACGACTTCCCTGTCGGGCTTCGGCATGTGGGCAGATTCCGTCAAAGGGTCGCGTTCGGGCATCATGGACGGCGTGGAAGTTGTGACGCGCACCGATTATAATTATTCCGAAGTGGCGGATGCAATAGCAGCCACCGTGGAGCGCTACATGACGCTCCCGGATAAGGACGTTGCCGCAGCCCGCAAGGCTGCCGGGAAACTCTCGGAGAAGGCTCTTTGGAAACATTTTATCAAATACTACTACGAGGCTTACGCCATTGCCCTGCGCAATGCCAAAAAGAGAAGTAAATAATTAACAATTATACACGCAAAGTTATGAAGATTAAAGCTGATTATGCAAACGCTCCGCAGTGGAAGACCCTGACCGTGAAGTCCAGCCTTCCCGCTCAATTGAAGTGTCTGGACGAAATCGCTCACAACATGTGGTGGGTGTGGAACTTTGAGGCCCGCGACCTGTTCCGCGACCTCGATCCCCAGATTTACCACGACGTGAAGCACAATCCCGTGATGCTTCTGGAGCGCCTCACTTACAGCCGTAAGGAGGAAATACTGAAGGATAAGGCCCTGATGAAGCGTATCAACGACGTTTACGACACGTTCCGTCAGTATATGAGCGTGAAGCCCGACACCACCCGTCCCTCCGTGGCTTATTTCTGCATGGAGTACGGCATCCACTCCGCCCTGAAGATTTACAGCGGCGGTCTGGGCATGTTGGCCGGTGACTACATCAAGGAGGCTTCCGACTCCAACGTGGATATGTGTGCCGTGGGCTTCCTCTATCGTTTCGGCTACTTCACTCAGAGCCTGTCGATGGACGGACAGCAGATTGCCAACTATGAGAAGCAAAACTTCGGTTCGCTGCCCATCGAGCGTCAACTCGACGAGAACGGCAATCCTCTGGTAATCGATGTGCCCTATACCAACTATCAGGTGCATGCCTACGTGTGGCGTGTTAATGTAGGTCGTGTGAAGCTGTATCTTCTTGATACTGATAATGAAATGAACTCCGAGTTCGACAAGCCCATCACTCATGCCCTCTATGGCGGCGACTGGGAAAACCGTCTCAAGCAGGAAATCCTGCTCGGCATCGGCGGCATGCTGTTGCTGAAGAGGTTGGGCATCAAGAAGGATATATATCACTGCAACGAGGGTCATGCCGCACTCTGCAACCTGCAGCGTCTGTGTGACTACATCGAGGAGGACGGCCTGAGTTTCAACGAGGCTATCGAGTTGGTGCGTGCCAGCGGTCTCTACACCGTACACACTCCCGTGCCCGCCGGTCACGACTACTTCGAAGAGGGTCTCTTCGGCAAATATATGGGTGCCTACCCCCAGAGGTTGGGTATCACCTGGGACGAGTTCATCGGTATGGGTCGTACCAATCCTGATGACAAGGGCGAGAAGTTCTGTATGTCCACCTTTGCCTGCAACACCTGTCAGGAGGTCAACGGTGTGAGCTGGTTGCACGGTGAGGTGTCGAAGAAGATGTTCGCTCCCATTTGGCAGGGTTATTACCCCTCGGAGAGCCACGTCGGCTATGTCACCAACGGCGTGCATTTCCCCACATGGGCAGCTGCCGAATGGCGTGATTTGTATGCCAAGTATTTCGATGCCAAATTCATGAGCGACCAGTCCAACGAGGAGATTTGGCACGGCATCTACAACTGTCCCGACGAGGAAATTTGGGCTGTGCGCCAGACCCTGAAGAATAAACTTTTCGAATACGTGGCACAGCAGTACAGCGAGACATGGCTGAAGAACCAGGGTGACCCCGCCCGTGTGACGAAACTGCTGGAGCGCTTTGATCCCAACGCGCTGGTGATTGGCTTCTGCCGCCGCTTTGCCACCTATAAGCGTGCCCACCTTCTGTTCACCGACTTGGAGCGTCTCTCCAGGATTGTCAACAATCCCGAGCGTCCCGTCATCTTCCTCTTTGCCGGTAAGGCGCATCCCGCCGACGGTGCAGGTCAGGGTCTGATTAAGAAGATCTTTGAAATCAGCCAGCGTCCCGAGTTCCAGGGCCGAATCATCTTTGTCGAGGATTATGACTTCCTCTTGGCCCGTCGTCTCGTTTCCGGCGTGGATATCTGGATGAACACTCCGACCCGTCCCCTTGAGGCTTCCGGCACATCCGGCGAGAAGGCCGAGATGAACGGTGTGGTCAACCTCAGTGTCAAGGACGGCTGGTGGCTTGAAGGCTATCGCGAGGGTGCCGGATGGGCTCTCACCGAGAAGCGCACCTATCAGAATCAGGGCTATCAGGACCAGCTTGACGCTGCCACCATCTACTCCCTGCTTGAGAATGAAATCCTGCCTCTCTACTACGACAAGGACAAGAAGGGCATCTCCAAGGGTTGGATTAAGGTCATCAAGAACTCCATTGCCCAGATTGCGCCTCACTACACGATGAAGCGTCAGCTCGACGACTACTATGCAAGGTTCTATGAGAAGCAGGCCAAGCGTTTCAAGGAGCTCTCCAAGGACAATTTCCGTTTGGCCAAAGACATCGCTCTGTGGAAGGAGACCGTGGCTGAGCGCTGGGACGCTATCAGTGTGGTCAGCGCTGAGACTTCTTCTCCCGCCGGCGGTTTTGAAGAGACTGGTAAGGACTACCTGTTGCGCTATGTCATCAACGAGGTCGGCCTTGACGATGCTGTAGCTTTGGAGAAAGTCAATGTCGCAACCAATGAGGCCGGTGAGGATTATGTATTCTCTGTCGAGCCTCTGAAGATGGTGAAGAAAGAAGGCAACAACTATACCTTTGAGGTGATGCATTCTCCCAAGCAGGCCGGTCAGTATAAATCGGCCGTGCGCATGTATCCCAAGAACGAGAACCTGCCTCATCGCCAAGACTTCTGCTACGTTAAGTGGTTGCAATTGCCTAACTGTTAAATAAAATGCTCCAGGGAAACCCCTCCGTTTCATACTTTTGGTAGCAGGTCCCTGGAGCTAAATAATTTTAATTTCTAATAACATTAAAAGTATGAGAGTTATTATTGAACCGAACTACGAGAGAATGTCCAAGTGGGCAGCCGATTATGTTGCCAAGCGCATCATTGAGGCCAATCCTACCGAGAGCAAGCCATTCAAGCTAGGCTGCCCCACAGGATCGTCTCCGCTGGGCCTCTATAAAGAGCTCATCAAGAAGTATGAGGCCGGAGAGCTGTCTTTCAAGAACGTCATCACGTTCAACATGGACGAGTATGTGAAGATTCCCGAGGATCATCCCGAGAGCTATCACTCGTTCATGTGGAAGAACTTCTTCTCCCATATCGACATCAAGAAGGAGAACGTGCATATCCTCGACGGCAATGCCCCCGACCTGGCCAAGGAGTGCGAGGACTACGAGAAGGCTATCGAAGCAGCCGGCGGCATCGATCTCTTCATGGGCGGCGTAGGTCCCGATGGACACTTGGCCTTCAACGAGCCCGGTTCCAGCCTTGCCAGCAAGACCCGTGTCAAGACGCTGACGACAGACACAATCATTGCCAACTCGCGCTTCTTCAACAACGACATGAATCTGGTGCCGAAGCAGGCTCTGACTGTGGGCATCGGCACGGTGATGGCTGCCAGGGAGGTGCTGCTCGTGTGCAACGGCCACCACAAGGCCCGTGCCCTCCAGCACATCGTAGACGGTAATGTAAGCCACATGTGGACGGCTTCCATGCTGCAGATGCATCCCCACGCCATTGTGGTGTGCGATGAGGCTGCCTGCGATGAGTTGACGGTTGGTACTTACAAGTACTACTTGGACAAGGAAAGAGGCAATCTCTAAAATAAGAGAACCTCAGTAAATCCGTTTCAGTGAAAAGAATCCGGGACAGCCTTTAATATGGTATGTTCCGGATTCTTTTTTTATCAATAAGCGCATAAACGTATGCAAATCTGGAGAAATTGCCCTGATTCTTTTGCTGTTTACAAATAAATGTTGTAATTTTGCGGCGAGATATAGTCATTGTCAACAGGATATGCATCAGTATGAGTGTTACGGAGCTCTTAAATAATACCCGCGGGACGGCATTTTCGTTTGAAGTCCTACCGCCAATGCGCGGGAAAACGATAGACAGTGTTTTTCGTACGATAGACAGGCTGATGCCTTTTCATCCTCTCTTTATTGAGGTGACGACGCATCGCAGCGATTACGTCTACAGAGATCGCGGTGACGGCAGTTTCGAACGTGTGGAGCAACGTCTCCGTCCCGGCACCGTGGCAATTGCTTCCGCCATCAAGCAGCATTATCATGTGCCCGTTGTGCCTCATCTCATTTGTTCGGGCTACAGCCGGCAGGACACGGAGAACGAACTTATTGACTATTCTTTTTTGGATATCAAGGATCTTTTGATACTTCGTGGCGATAAAGCCAAGCAGGATTCCCGTTTTGTCCCAAAAACGGGCGGACTGGCTCATGCCACAGAGTTGATAGGGCAGGTGGAGCAGTTTAACAGCGGTGTGTTGGAATTTGGTGATCGTCACGATTATTGCACAGTCCGACCGTTCTCCTATGGTGTGGCGGCTTATCCCGAAAAGCACGAAGAAGCCATGAATCTGCAGCAGGATATCATGCGCTTGAAAGAGAAGCAGGACCTGGGAGCGGGCTATGCCGTGACCCAAATGTTTTTCGATACCGACGTTTATTTGCGTTTCGTTGACCGTTGTCGTGCAGCAGGCATCACTATACCGATAGTGCCCGGGCTGAAGCCTCTCAGCACGCTCAACCATTGCACATTGTTGCCTAGAGTCTTTCATATCGATTTTCCCGAATCTCTGGCAGTGCAGTTGTCCCGCTGTCAGTTGGACGATGACGTTAAGAAGGTCGGAATGGACTGGTGTGTCGCCCAGTGCGAACGTTTGAAGGTTGCCGGTGTGCCGTGCATTCACTTCTACACCATGAATGCTGCCGGCATGATAGAACAGATAGCAAGGGAGGTGTGGAAGTGACGCTGCAGGAATACCTTTCCAAGCGTGTGCTGCTTTTGGACGGAGCCATGGGCTCTCTTGTGCAGCAGAGCGTGCCTGAATATAAGGGCTTGCCGGATATCCTGACAGTCGAGCGTCCGGAGGTGATTCGGAACATTCACCAGCAGTATTTGGAAGCCGGTGCCGACATCGTCACTACCTGCACGTTCAATGCGCAGCGCCTGAGTCTGAAGGATGCCGGCGTTTATCGCGAGGGCTTGGTGAGGGATGTCAATTTGGCTGCTGCGCGACTGGCGCGGGAGGTGGCGGATGAATATGCACGTGAGTCCGGCCGTCCGCGTTTTGTTTTGGGTGATGTGGGTCCTACGGCCAAGATGCTTTCCCTTTCTCCGGATATTTCTTTGCCGAGTTTTCGTGACTTGGCATTTAATCAGTTGAAGGATATCTACCGTGAGCAGATTGAAGCTTTGGCTGAGGGTGGGGTGGATGCTATTCTTTTGGAAACTTGCACCGATGTCCTCAATATCAAGGCTGCGGTTGCTGCAATGGAGCACATCTCGCTCCCGTTGATGATCAGCATGACGGTGAGCGATGCCTCCGGTCGTATCCTTTCGGGGCAGACCATAGAGGCTTTCGTGGAAACGGTGATGTATGCCCGCCCGCTCTCCATCGGCCTGAACTGCGGTTTCGGTGCGGACAAAATATTGCCCTGGCTGCGCGATATGGCAAAGGCTGTGGACGGTCGCTGTCTTTTGACATGTCATCCGAATGCGGGATTGCCCAATGCCTACGGCGGCTATGACGACACCCCTGATGATATGGTGCGTATGATGCGTCCGATGTTGGAGGAGGGGCTTGTGCGTGTCATCGGCGGATGCTGCGGCACGACACCGGAGCATATCCGTGCAATGGGGCGTTTGCGCGATGAATATACAATCCTTTCACCCTCAGAGTCCTCTTCGGATCCGGTGTCCAATTATGCCGGTTTGGAGTTGCTCCGGCTGCCTTTGGACACCTTCTGCAATGTCGGCGAGCGCTGTAACGTGGCCGGCAGTCGCAAGTTTCTGCGTCTGATTTCTGAGAAGCATTACGATGATGCCGTCGCTATCGCCAGAAAACAGGTGGAAGACGGCGCCATGATGCTGGACATCAATATGGACGACGGACTCTTGGATGCAGCAGAGGAAATGAAGACTTTTCTGCGCCTGATTGCTGCTGAGCCGGATATCGCCCGTGTGCCTGTCATGGTGGATTCGTCTCATTTCGAGGTGATAGCCGGCGCGCTGCAAAACATTCAGGGTAAGCCCGTCGTGAATTCCATCTCCTTGAAGCAAGGCGAAGAGGAGTTTCTTCGCGAGGCCCGTTACATCAGAAATATGGGTGCTGCAGCCGTTGTGATGCTGTTCGACGAAAAGGGGCAGGCAACGGATTATGAGCGACGCGTCGAAATAACCGCCCGGGCCTATCGCCTGATGGTGGAGGAGGCCGGTTTCGCTCCTGAGGATATCATTTTCGACCCCAATGTGCTTACCATTGCCACCGGAATGCCGGAGCACAATAATTATGCCGTGGATTTCCTCCGTGCCGTAGAATGGATACACCGTCACATGCCGACATGCCGTATCAGCGGCGGTATTTCCAATCTGAGTTTCGCCCTGCGCGGACAAAATTATATGCGAGAGGCGATGCACGCGGTGTTCCTTTATCATGCCGTGAACCGCGGCTTGAATATGGCCATCATGAATCCGTCCGCCTCCGTCACTTATGAGGGTATCGATGAGCGCCTGCGTACGGCCATAGAGGACGTCATCTTCAACCGTAGCGCAGATGCTACGGAGCATCTGCTTTCTCTCGTGCCGGATTATTCCGCAGATGGGAAAGTCGCTACGGTCGCCGTTCCGCAATCGGCGGAAGGCACTCCGGAAACCGTAGCCAAGTCCTGTCTGATGCGGGGGCGCAGCGACGGTTTGGAAGAAGCGCTGCAGGGGCTGCTCGATGAGGGACGCGGTGCGTTGGATATTATCAGCGGGCCTTTGATGGACGGCATGATGACTGTGGGACGTCTCTTTGGGGAGGGCAAGATGTTTTTGCCCCAGGTGGTCAAAACTGCCCGTACGATGAAGCAGGCCTGCGCCTTTCTCGAACCCTACATCAACAGCAATTGCGGTGAGGCTGCCAAGGCCGGTAAGATATTGATTGCTACTGTCAAAGGTGATGTCCACGACATCGGGAAAAATATAGTGAAGGTGGTGTTGCAGTGCAACGGATTTCAGGTGATTGATTTGGGCGTGATGGTGCAGGCCGAAACAATTGTGCGTGCCGCCATTGACGAGCATGTGGATATCGTGTGTCTCTCGGGCCTGATAACGCCCTCTCTTGAAGAAATGTGCACTGTGGCCGAAGCCATGGAGCGTGCCGGACTTCAGGTGCCTCTGTTTGTCGGCGGAGCCACCACTTCAGAAGAACACACTCGCATCAAGATTGCTCCGCTGTACAGCGGTGGGGTGTATCATATGAAGGATGCTACAGAGAATCCCATTATGGCCCGCAAATTGCTTCAGCCCAAACGTGTCCCTCCATTTATGGGTCAAAGGCGCCGTGAATCTCTTGCGGTTGCCACGCTTGTTCCTCTGATTGACTGGCGCTATTTCTACCACGCATGGATGGTGAAGAGCGGCAGTGCCGAGGCAGAAGAGTTGCGTCGTGATGCCTTGAGTCTGTTGGACAGCTATGCCAATGCGGCTTTTGGCGTTGAGGCTGTACAGATGTTCTGCAAGGCGAGAGGAGAGGGTAACGGTATCCGTATGTTTGCAGGCGAAGAGCGTGAGATATTCATTCCGACACCACGACAGAAAGGAGGTGAGCAGTTGTCGCTCTGCGATTTCGTTGGAAAGGACGACGTTGCGGGCGCTTTTGCCGTGACGGTGAACAAGAACTTTGTTCAAACATTGGAAACGCTTAAGAAAGAGGACGATGATCCGTACAAAGTTCTTCTCCTCCAGACCCTCGGTGATCGTCTTGCCGAGGCTGCTGCAGAGTTTCTTGCTCAAGAGTTACGCGCATCCGGTTGGGGCGGCATCCGCCCGGCTGTGGGCTATCCGGTCTTGCCGGAACAGCGCACAATATTTCTCCTGGCCGAGATGATGGATATGGGCGGTATAGGCATTCGGCTCACGGAAAACGGCGCGATGTATCCGCAGTCTTCCGTTGCCGGATTATATATCGGACATCCCAATGCCAAATACTTTGATGCTAGGTGAGTTGGTGTGCTGTTTTTTTTGCCGCAATAATTGAATTTAATGACACATTCCGTCTTTTTTTGGGGATAATTTATTGTGTAAGTCTTATTTTTTTAAGTTTTTTTGTATATAATACAGGAAAATGTTGTAACTTTGCACATGAAAACAGAGAATATTAACGGAATTTTTTAATTAATTTTTAACCATATGAAGAAAATTTTTGTTTTCCTTGCAGCAATGGCCATGTCTGTGGCATCGTTTGCAGAGGATACCGTTGTTACGGTGAAGAACGAGAATGTGTATGTGGCCCCCAAGAGCGCATGGTTCATGAGTTTGATGGGTGGTTTGTATCACGGCGAGAATGACAATCTCGGTTTCGGTACGTTTAAGGACAATCTTGGCGGTGTAGGAACTCTGGAATTTGGTTATCGCTTCAATCCCTACATCAGCCTGGCTTTGGACGGTCAATATCGTCGTGTAGGTTCGTTCCTGAACAGCGGTGATTATGCCGGTCTGAACCTCATGACCAGCACCTTTAAGATGTACTGGGATCTGACCAACACCATCGGTGGCTACAAGGCTGACCGTAAGCATCACTTCTATGTTTATGGCGGTTTTGTTGCTGGTTTTACTTATCTGCGTCAGCCCGTTGATCGTCACAACTACTCTTACGGTTTTAGGGCCGGTTTCCAGTATGAGTTGATGCTGAAGCGCAGCTGGGCTTTCCTGGTTGATGCCAGCTACGGCATGATGACCGATGACATGGATTGCAATCCTGATCCTTGCACCAAGATGGAGAAGCTGGTTGACCTTCAGGTCGGTATTCGTAAGTATTTCGGCACTCAGCGTAAGACCGCCAAGTACTATGCCAGCGAGAGCTACACCAATTACATCACCCGCCGCGACACCACCGTTGTTAAGCAGGTTGTTGAAGTGCCTCAGTCTCTGCCCATCTACACTTGCTTCTTTACCATCAACAAGACTGATTTGAATGAGGCTTCTCAGGCTTCCATCAAGCAGTGCGCCGACTACATGAAGCAGCACAGCGACAAGAAGGTGACCATCTTCGGTTATGCCGACAAGAACACCGGTACCGCCCGTCGCAACGCTTGGCTGGCAAGTCATCGTGCTCTCGCCGTGAAGGAGGCTTTGATTGCCGAGGGCATCAGCGAGGACCGTATCTCCACCTTCGATGAAGGCGCTTCCGTTCAGCCCTTCCCCGAAGCTGTTTATGAGAAGAACCGTTCCACTATTATGCTCATTTCCGAGTAAGAGAGAGAGAACAAGTCTGAACTAAATAAGATTATAGAAGACTATGAAAAAGAGTATATTTGCAGTCCTCGTGATGATTCTCGGTGCAATGAGCGCCAATGCAGAGGAGAAACTGAATTTTGAATACGACAACGGCTATCGTTGGTTTATCAACGCTCACGGCAACTTGGGTGTAAGCATCAACGAGAATTTCCGTGAGGTGTCTTTCGGCAAGATGCTGACTCCCGGTGCCAACATCCAGATTGGTTACAACTTCAGTGATTACTGGGGCCTGTTTGCAGAGGCAGGCTGGAACCAGAACCGTCTCTATATGTATGATGACAACGGTGTGATTGACGCCAAGAAGTTTACCAGCTGGGAGCCCAGCCTGAACGTGTCTTACAACTTGACCAACGGTTTCTGCGGCTACAAGCCCAATCGTCGTCACAACCTGTATGCATATGCCGGTTTTGTGCTGGGTATCACCCGCAATTTCCCCGACGAGGTTTACGGCTATGCCGATGCTTATCCCGATGAGGTTTGCTATGGTGGCCGCGTAGGTTTGCAGTACATTTGGAGCTTCTCAAAGTGGGTGGGCCTGAGCATGTATGTGAACGCCACCACGTTCAACGACAAGTTCAATGCTGCTAAGATTGGTACAAGACTCGATTGGCGTATGAACGCCGGTATCGGCTTCCACTTCAATATCTCCAAGAATACGAAGAAGGTTAACACGACCTACAATGACGAGTTGACCCTCAAGCACGACACGCTCTTCCGCAAGGAGAACCGTATCACCGAGGATCAGGTTAGCTTCAACTACGCTACTCCTGAGGGCAGCGAGCTGAGCAGCAGCGAGAACGATCGCCTCAAGACTTTGGCCAACTACCTCAAGAACAACAAGGACCGTGTGGCCTACATCGTGAAGTACGGCAACAGCGACAACGTTGTCAACGTGCTGAAGGAGTATGGTGTGAGCGACGACCAGATTATTGTTCACGACAGCAGCAAGATGGCTAAGACCGATGACGGTAAGCAGCCTGATGCTGACAAGGACACCACCCGCATCATGGTGGTTAAGGACTTCCGCAAGTAAAAGAAGTCACAACACAGATACAAAAAGAAATCCGTCGGGTTTACCCGGCGGATTTCTTTTTCTTCGGATAAGCAGACGGACCGGTGATGCTCCGCCTTCCAGTTAGATGTCATGTCAGCCCGATGCTCAGCGCGTGGTCGAGCACCGCACGGCTGATGTCTTCCTCGTTTTCAATGAATGTGTCGTCGAAGTCGTCGGCTTCGGGATATTGTTCGAAGAGGGCCATGAAGTCCTCGTCGCTCATTTCCCGCTGTATCTCGGCGCCGTGCGCCTCGTAGAATTTGCGCCCCTCATAGAGCAGTTTGGAGAAATCCTTGAGTCCCCACAGGCGCATGGCCTTGGCGAAGGGGTTGAGGAAGATGAAAGGGCCGTAGCCGTTGTAGATGAGCTGCACCAGTCCGCCGTCCATCACCTCCTCGCGTAGCGTGCAGTAGGCCAGCAGCGTCACTTCATCGGCAGATAGCTGTTGCATGCTCGCAGCGGTGAGTGCTCCTCCCGCGCGGTCGAGGATGTGCTCTTTAATCTCTTGCAGTCGGTCGTCCATATATGCGTGTACATTTATTTATAAGTGGCCAGTCGCACCTCGTTCTTGAGTTCTTTCTCTTTCTCGCTGGCGCGCTTGTCGTATTCTTTCTTGCCGCGACAGAGCGAGATGTCGAGCTTGGCTCGGCCGTTGTCGTCAATCCACAGCAGGGTGGGGATGATGGAGAATCCGGGACTCTTCACGGCGTTCTCGAGTTTGTGTATCTCGCGGCGGTTGAGCAGCAGCTTGCGTTCGCGCCGCTCCATGTGGTTGTTGTATGAGCCTTCTTTGTATTGGGCCACGTACATATTTTTGACCCATACCTCTCCGTTGTGGATGAAGCAAAAGGTGTCCACCAGCGACGCTTTGCCCTGGCGAATGCTTTTGATTTCGGTCCCGGTCAACACGATGCCTGCCGTGTAGTCGTCCAGAAGGAGGAAATCGAACTCGGCACGCTTGTTTTTTATGTTGATGACCTTTGATTTATTGGCTTTCTTTGGCACTTCTCAATCAATTTTGCGTGCAAAGTTACAAAAAAAACGCGAAAAATTTCATTAAATACCTACTATTAAGTATATTTGTGCTCAAATTAGTGTATTTTACTTATATCATATAACCTCAAACAAAGAAAATATGGTTTACACACAAGAAGTACAAAACATGTGTTGTGTGGCCAAGGGCCCCAACCATGGTCCTGCTCCTATCCCCGAAGAGGGCAAGTGGGTTCAGGCAAAGGAAATCAAGGACATCTCGGGTCTCACCCACGGTGTGGGATGGTGTGCTCCCCAGCAGGGTGCCTGCAAGCTGACGCTCAACGTCAAGGAGGGTGTCATCGAGGAGTGTCTGGTGGAGACAATCGGCTGCTCCGGTATGACCCACTCCGCCGCTATGGCCAGTGAGATTCTTCCCGGCAAGACCATTCTCGAGGCTCTGAACACCGACCTCGTCTGCGATGCCATCAACACCGCCATGCGCGAGCTCTTCCTGCAGATTGTCTATGGCCGCACGCAGAGCGCCTTCTCCGAGGGCGGTCTGACCATCGGCGCCGGCATGGAGGACCTGGGCAAGGGACTCATCTCTCAGACCGGCACGCTCTACGGCACGAAGGCCAAGGGCACCCGCTACCTGCAGCTCACCGAGGGCTACATCAACAAGATGTATCTCGACGAGAACGACCAGGTGTGCGGCTACGAGTTTGTCCACATGGGCAAGTTCATGGACGCCGTGAAGAAGGGCATGGACGCCAACGAGGCTCTGAAGAGCGTCACCGGGACCTACGGCCGCACGAAGCCCGAGGACGGTGCCGTGAAGTGTATTGACCCCCGCAAGGAATAAAAGATCAGGAGGAACAAAACTATGATGAGAGAAGTTAAATTCGAAAGTCAGGACCGTCGCATCAAGCAGATTCTTGCTTGCTTGAACAAGCACGGCATCGCCTCCATCGAAGAGGCCAACGAAATATGTGACAAAGCCGGTCTGGATCCCTACAAGACCTGTGAGGAGACCCAGATGATTTGTTTTGAGAACGCCAAGTGGGCTTACGTCGTAGGCACGGCCATCGCTCTGAAGGAGAAGGCCAAGGACGCCGTCGAGGCTGCCAACTACATCGGCGAGGGCTTGCAGAGCTTCTGCATCCCCGGCTCCGTTGCCGACGACCGCAAGGTGGGCATCGGTCACGGCGAGCTTGCCGCCCGTCTGCTCTCTCCCGAGACGAAGTGTTTCGCTTTCCTCGCCGGTCACGAGAGCTTCGCTGCCGCTGAGGGCGCCATCAAGATTGCCCAGATGGCCAACAAGTCGCGGCCAGCCGACAAGCCCCTGCGCTGCATCCTCAACGGTCTGGGCAAGGACGCCGCCATGATTATCAGCCGCATCAACGGCTTCACCTATGTGCAGACCCAGTTCGACTACTTCACGGGTGAGCTCAAGGAGGTGAAGCGCATCGCCTACAGCAAGGGTCCCCGTGCTGCCGTCAACTGCTATGGCGCTGACGACGTGCGTGAGGGTGTGGCCATCCTGTGGAAGGAGGACGTGGATGTCAGCATCACCGGCAACTCCACCAATCCCACTCGTTTCCAGCACCCCGTAGCCGGTACCTATAAGAAAGAGCGCATCCGCGCCGGCAAGGCTTACTTCAGTGTAGCCAGCGGTGGCGGTACGGGTCGCACGCTGCATCCCGACAACATGGCTGCCGGTCCCGCTTCTTACGGCATGACCGACACCTTGGGCCGTATGCACTCTGATGCTCAGTTCGCCGGTTCCAGCTCCGTGCCCGCTCACGTTGAGATGATGGGCTTCCTGGGTATCGGCAACAACCCCATGGTAGGTTGCTCCGTGGCTTGCGCCGTGCAGGCCGATCTCTATCTGAACAAGAAGTAAATCCTGCTTCTCCAGGATACAGATGTTTTCCGGTCCGCAGACACTTCCCGCGAAGTGTTTGCGGACTTTTTTTGTCTCTATCAGATAAAACGTTTCGGAAGCGAACGAAGCGGGTGGCGGACATTTCCGTCACATCCGCCGGCTACATTACGGGAGTGCCCCCGGAATGTATCGGCAATGAATTTTGCCCTGAGCGGGTCGCCAGGCATCAGCACAGTCTTGGCGAAGGCCCCTTTGAGAGCCGAAATGTGAGGGGTCTCTATGAGAATGGCAGAGGGCATGTCGTTCTGTGCGTCCGTTTCGCGCCATTTCCCCCTCGGTGAGGAGGCGGGCAAGAAGAAATAAAGAGGTAATCCCCGGCCGTTGGCCCCTTTATTCATAATTCATCCTAAAAACAGGTATAAAGTTACGCAATATTCGCGGGAATTCATCGGAAATGACTAACTTTGCAGCAATGTTGACCGTGCAGACAGAGAAAACGGAAATTATCGGTGAGAATGAACATCGAGGACTATCGTGACTTTTGCCTCTCGTTGGGCAATGACGTGGAAGAGAAGATGCCGTTTCAGAAATTCAGGAGCGGAGAGGGTGTCTTGGTCTTTTATGTGTCGGGGCACATGTTCTCGTTCTTCGACTGCAACGATTTCTCGGTCGTCTCGCTGAAATGCCAGCCGGAGCGCATAGAGGATTTGAAGGCACAGTATGACTGCGTCGGCAATCCGTACAACGAATCGCCCGAGCACTGGATAGGCGTCAATCCTGCTGCAGCTCCCGACGCCCTGCTGCAGGAGCTGACGCGAAACTCCTACGAGATAGTCAAGGCGAAGTATAGGAAAGTCAAGAAGCAAAGAACCCGGAAGAATGAAGCATAAAGGAATCCTCTGCGGCATACTGGCCGCCGTCTGCTACGGCACCAACCCGTTCGGGGCGCTACCGCTCTATGAGGAGGGCGTGAACACGTCGTCCGTCCTTTTTTACCGTTTCTCGATGGCGGTGGCGATGCTGGCAGCGATGCTGCTCGTGGAGCGCAAGTCGTTCCGCATCAGCGGCGGTGAACTGAAGACGCTCGGCTCGCTGGGCCTGCTCTTTGCCGCATCGAGCATCACCTATTATCAGAGTTTCCGCTTCATGGATGCCGGCATCGCCTCCACCATCCTGTTTGTCTATCCCGTGATGGTGGCGGTCATCATGGCCGCGTTTTTCAGGGAGAAAGTCACGGCTTCGACCGTCACCGCCATCATCCTTGCTTTGGCCGGTATCGGCCTGCTATACAGGGGCGACGGCGGCGTGTCGCTCAGCGCGACGGGTGTGCTGCTGGTGATGATTTCCTCGCTGACCTACGCCGTCTATATCGTGGTGGTCAACCAGTCGAGCATACGCATGTCGTCGCTGAAACTCACGTTCTACGCGCTGCTGATATGCATGCTCTCGCTGCTGGCCTATTCGTTCACCTCGCCCGACCTGCATCTGATGCTGCCGCCATCGCCTCGGGCCTGGTTCTTTGCCAGTTGGCTGGGCCTGGTGCCGACGGTTCTCTCGCTGGTGTTCATGACCATTGCCGTTCATGAGGTTGGCGCCACGCCGACGGCCATCATGGGCGCCCTGGAGCCGTTGACGGCTGTAGCCATCGGTGTTATGGTGTTCGGCGAATCGCTCACCGTCCGGCTCGTCATCGGCATTGTGCTCATCCTTTCGGCCGTTCTGCTGATTGTGCTGGGCAAGAACGTCCGTCTGCGCACCATCACTCATACGTTAACCGCCATCGTCAGAAAAAGCTGGCGATGGAAATCATAGACAACACGGAGATATGAAGAAGATACTGTTCCTTCACGGCTTCTTCGCCAGCGGTCAGTGCGTGCCGGCATTGGCTCTGCGCGAGGCTTTCGGGAGCCGCGCAGAAGTTCTGGCGCCCGACCTGCCGATGCACCCGAATGAGGCCGTCGGCTACATCCGCGACCTGACAGACAGGGAAAAGCCTGACCTGCTGGTGGGCAACAGCTGCGGCGCGTTCTATGCACAGATGCTGGCTCCTGTTGTCGGCGTGCCTGCTCTGCTGGGCAACCCGCACTTCCGGATGACGGAGTTTCTGAGGCAGCGCATTGGCGCACATCAATACAAGTCGCCCCGCAAAGACGGGAATCAGCACTTTGTCATCGACGAGACATTGATACGCGAATTTGCCGAACTGGAGGCCGGGCAGTTCAACTGCTGCAACCCGTACTACAGGGACCGCGTCTGGGGATTGTTCGGTGAGCAGGACACCCTCGCGCACTTTGAACCGCTTTTCTCGGCACACTACAACCGGACATTCCGTTTCCCCGGAGGGCATACACCCACCGCAGAGGAAGTCCGCACGTGGTATGTGCCGTTGGCAGAGAAGATGCTGACGGAATATCCTTTGCCGGCAGACGGCGTCAGATACTTCCGGCACTTCAAGGGCGGACGCTATCGCTTCGTCCGCACGGCGTTCGACTCTGAGACCTGTGAGCGGATGGTCATATACCAGGCACTCTATGGGGACGGACACTATTGGGTGCGGCCGGAGAAGATGTTCTTCGAGACCATCGAGCGAGACGGGCGCAAATTCCCGCGCTTTACAGAAACGGACATATCCCAAAATCGTGCACAAAGTTACGGATTTATCTCCGATATTGCTCAGAATTGACTAATTTTGCAATAAAGTAAGTAATTCGGACAGATAAATCGGAATTTAGCAGAATAATCATGACACGTATAATTAAAAAATGTTGGTGGCTATTCCTAGTACTATTATGTTTATTAATACGTGATTATAACAACTATTTTTATGGCAGAAGTTTTATTGATTATCATAAACTTCCGTACGGATTAACTCCGTGTTATAACAAAGACTATATTATAGAGAATGGCAATAGAGTACCGATAGAGAGGTTCTATTTAATTACGGATAGTACAGAGTTCACAGGAACTGGAAGTTCCATTCCTGTGAACTCTCATAATACAAAATTTGTTATCAGTTATATAAAAAGTTACTATTACAATAAAGACAGCATTTATGTGTTTTGTTTTGATGAAGAGAATAAGCCTCATTGGATAATACCTGTTTTTGATAAAGGATGGGTCGTCTTTGATGAAACAAAGAATGTCAATATAGAAAATTTAGTTAAATATAAATGTGTTTCGAACTTTTATGATGAAAAATGAATGCACAAAAGGAACCGACCCCGTTTTTCCACCATTCACATTATATAAGAGGATGTGAATTCGTATTTTAGAAAATAGATAAATCGGAATTTAGTAGAATATATAATGAAACATATTATTACAAAATATTGGTGGGCATTACCCTGTCTGTTAGGATTGCTTTTATTAATAGACGCAGGCTTACATACATGGCTTTATTCAGCCGTCTGGTCTGTGAAAATACAGGTAATGCTTCTACGTCTGATATGGGGCGTTGTGCTGATTCTGACGATTATAGCCCTACTAACTTCTTGGGCTATACTATTATCAAGTAAACTATGGCATAAGTTCCTTATTTCTTTATTTCTGCTTGTAGTTGCGATTCTGCTTTCAGTCAAACCTCTTTCCTCCGCATATATGACTCCTCCTACGAGTTTCAACACTCTACCTGTTGAGTGCGATACGATTATGGTTATAGATAACACTGATACGAATTAAATAAATTCCAATTTATCTTTATGATTGACATTGACACTACCAATATGTGTTCGCATCTGCAAAGGAAGCTGTTTGAGGAGGATGGCATCTACCATCCCTTTTGGCTGGCTATGCAGAATGACCCTGA
>Ga0256404_1001285_pt1 | contig 62190 bp, 93 predicted proteins | sample RumenRJG_01DNA_FD_185990 | JGI IMG/M metagenome (GOLD analysis project Ga0256404, IMG submission 185990) | Bovine rumen microbial communities from Lethbridge, Alberta, Canada - RJG_01 | ecosystem: Host-associated > Mammals > Digestive system > Stomach > Rumen | place: Canada: Alberta | collected...
TGCCGGGGCCGGTGTATCGGGAGCTATCCCGGCCTCTTCACGCCTTTCCGCCCGGTTCTGTATGCTCTGGACGTTTTCATCGCCCAGGACACCATAATCTGCGATACTTTCCGTCACTGTCTGGGCATCCCCGATCATCTGTTCAAGGATATCCGGATCATAACCGGGAACATCTCTGTCATCACCGAGATCGTGTAAGAATTCCATGACCGTATCCAGGTAGTCGACTCCGAGGGAGTAGACCTTATTGTCTGCAATCATGAGCTTCTTCTTCTGGTTCTCGGTCAGCCCGGTCACCCGATAGCAGTCCGCAGTATCGTACCCCATGTCAAGAAGGGCTTTATAAAGCCCATTTCCTGCAAGGATTGTATTGCTCTCATCGATGACGATCGGGCGGATCTGCCCGAACATCTTGATGGAGCGTTCGAATTCATGAAGCTGAATCTCTGTGTGCAGCCTGACGTTCTTCTCAGGCACCTTCAGCTTATCCAGCCTGATCTTTTCAATCCGCATCTCTGCCTCCTTTCCTGCTCAGAAGGAGAGCAATGATTCCAGAGATGCACATCGTATAAATCGATGTCACCGTCTTCATCCACGGTATGGATTTTATGGTTGCATAGGCAAACAGGGGCACTCCCGTAGCAAGGGAGATTGCGACTCCGGCGGCAACTCCGGAGCCGCTCAGAACTGTTCTTCTATCATCTTTCAGGAGGGTTATTATGGTAGGTAGCAATGTTGTGCTGCGGAGTACCCCATATACCAGGAACAGCCCCGTCACGGTCATCCCGGGTATATTCGCAATGCCTATGCCTAAAACCAGGAGGATGACCATGGACCATACCGAAGTCTTCTGGTCTCCCTTCTGGAAGTCGGTTGTCAAAGATGCAGCTGCGCAGAGATTGCTGTCGACTGTCGAAAGCAATCCGCTGATCAGCATGAAGAGGAACGGGAACAGTGTCCAGCTTGGAAACAGATGCTGGATGAGCTCCACGTTCACAATTCCGGAGTCCTTTGCTATATATCCGGATCCCGCTGCGATGTATCCGAGGATACCCATTGATGCCGGCACAACAGCAAAGAAGAATGTTCCCAGTCTGAAAGCCTTTCCGACTTTATCTTCCCGGATAGAAAAAGCTCTCTGCCAGAAGCACTGATCTCCGAATGGGCCAGAGATCAGCCCGAGTGCCTGTGGTATCCCATATCCGATCATCACTTCAATTCCTTTTCGATCGAAGAGATGACCGTATTCTCCGGTGATACCGGGCAGCCCCTTCATGAGGTCTGCCGTTCCCCCCGGCTTTCCGAGCGCCCACGGGACGAAGATAGCGCATGCGATCAGCATGAAGATCATCTGCACCGCATCGGTCATCACGCTCGCTCGTATTCCTGATATGACTGAGTACGAGAGAGCGATCAAAGCCAGGATCACGGTAACCAGAGTGAAGTTCATCCCGGTCGTGGATGCGAGTATCTTTCCTCCTGCGAGCAGCTGTACGGCTGTCGAGAGGATCGCAAGCAATCCAAGCTGAATCTCATAGACGCGCTTTGCAGGCCTGTTGTGATATCTTTCTCCGATGTATCCTGAGAGCGTAATGCCATTCGGCATCTGCTTCCGGATCCTTCTGGCGAACGGAGTAAAGATGAGCAGGCATAAGATATTTGGTACCAGGAACCAGAACAGTCCCGGGATCCCGTTCGTATATGCCATCTTGGCCGATACGAACAGAGCCGGTGCCCAGATCCATGTCGCAGCGATAGACATTGCTGAGCTGACCGTTTCCATATTCCTGTCCGCGACCATGAAGTCCTCGTTTCCGGATTCACGCCGCGCAAAAATAAAAGTGGCTGCGAGCATCACTGCTTCGTAGACACCCAGAATCATGAAACCGTACATAGTTTTGTCTCCTTCGAAAATTGATCAACCTTCGAGGAGCACCCATCGCCTATATACCCATACCCCCTTTTTCGGCAGAATATGGAAACAGCCCCCGGAATATACCGAGGGCTGCCTGGCTCTGATTAGAATTTTACGCATTTTATAGTAACGAAATCCGTTAGTTTTGTCAAAATTCAGTGAACATATCGGGCAGAAAGTAACCGTTTCCGTTATATATTCACAAAAATTTTAGACCATCGATGCCGAAAAAGAGAACAGAAAGCTTTTCTTCCGCTGTTCTGATGTCATTATGGACAGTTGATTTTGCCACGCCATATTTCTCAGCAATCTGCCCCATGTTCAATCGAGTCTCGGATATGTAATAATCGCACATCTCCGAGTACTGGCGGGAACTGGCCTCTCCGTTCGCGCAGCATTCCTGATAGTAGATATCAAGTGCGTGATTGATATGTTCGACGATGACCGCTGTCCTCTTCGCTGACTTTTTGATGGATTCCACAATGACAGTATCATCCTTCTGAGACATCAGATCCTTGATGACTTTCTCTTTATCTTTCTCCTGGTATTGATAGACAGCATTGCTCGCATGCTTCTGGAAGTCACGGAAGTGGGAAAGGAGGAGCTTCGTGTTATGCAGCCTACGGTCATGCTTCTCCGTATCTGCCGCTTCCTGGCATTCGCGCATATAATCACAGGCCGTTTTTGCCCCGATCAGAGCCGCCTCCCTTGTAACCTGTCTGATCACCTCTGCAAGCTGTTTTTCTGAGAAGGCGTAAATCATCTGTTCCATAGCATCTCACCATTATACGTACTTCCATCCAGTCTTTTTATCCTGGAATCGGATCCTGTCGACCAGTCGGAAGCCGTACCCTTCAGCCATCTTCTTCACTGCATGTACGAATTCTTCTGCATCTTCCTGTCTCTTGAACCGGCTCCGCATGTACGTCTTTGCTTCCTGTATCGTGTGGTTGACCGCTTCATAGGCTGTATCATCTTTGCAGCCGCTTGAATTGTACCTTTCACGGTTCATTATAAATTTCTCCAGTCCAAATTATAGCGAATCCATTTTGTGTGTACAAGTTGCCTAAACCTTCCATGGAGGAATGTATATCTGAGCTTTTCCGCAGAATGGGCAAAACCTCCACCTCGTGTGGATCCTCTCACCGCACTCAGGACATTTTCCATTGTACGGAGTTCCTGCCGGCTCCTGCGACCGGATGAGCCTTTCCCCATACTGCAGAGCTTTTCTCTCTTCCGGATCAGATGTCCGTTGTATCATCCTCCGGTAGATCTCCGTATAGGTCATCATCTCGTTCCTCATCCACGTCAAACAGCTGGGTCCTCAGGTCATAGATCTCGCTCTTCATGAGCTGGATCTTATTGAGCATTATCTGAAAAGTGATGAGTGCCCCGATCAGAAAACCTGCGAGAGCGCTGAGGATCACCATTATAACAACCTGTGCAATCATGCTTCTTTTCTCCTCCTTCTCTCATATTCAGGCGTCCCTGGCCTCCAGGCCGAATCCATGCAGAGCATCGTTCCCGCATAAGCCGGCCTCTTATAGAACTCCATTGCCTTCTCACTTTCAGAAAGCGGGATCACATCCTCTTTCTTCCTGGCCATCTTAGCTCTCTTGATCAGCGTTCTGGAATAATCCTTCATTTCCTGCTCAGAGTTGAAATCAAAATAGCCTTGCTTATGAGATCTGTAATGCTGGCATACAGTCCCGAGAGATATTCCAAGTCTCTTGCTGAGTGCCGTCTTCGTATTCCCCCACGCTTCGATATGGCCGTTCGGGAGAAATTTTGCAAACACCCGGCTGCTCTTATCTGGTATCTCAGGCATATTCATGTGTTCCCTTACGCCCTGGTTGAGATCCTTCTTCGTCTCATAGGCAGCATACTGCGGATTGTTGCGGTGCAGGTGATAGGATACACAGGCCCCGGTAACACCTACGGCCTCTCCAAGCTTTTCTGTGGTCTCAGCAATCGCTTTCAGTTCTCCCTTTTTATCAAAGTACGCATAATACATATTCAATCCTCCGGTACCTGAAATTTAATACCCGTCATTTTGAAAACCTCCTCGACGTACTCATCAAGCTCCATGTCCCCATCCCGGAATCTCTGATATTCTTCTTCCAGAGCCCTGGCAAATTCCGGAAGGCGCTTCCTTGAGCGCCATCCGTATTTGTCATGGAGCACTTTGATCGGGATGGAAAAGAGCATGGCAAGTGCGATCTCAGATGCAGCTATCCTCTGTTCCTTCTGGTGCTTCAGATATTCCTGCCTCTGCTTCTCATATTCTTTTTGCGCTTCCCTTTTTACGGCCTGCTCAATTGGATTGGGATTGTAAATGGGCGCCGGCTTTTTGGAAGCTTTCATCTTCCATCTCCTCTCCGCTCGATTCATCGGATTCCTCCCATACCTATTCTTCATCACAGGCAGCGTTTCATGAATTGCTTCTGAAGCGCTTAAGATAATCAATCTCGTACTGAAGATACTGAACTGCCTTTTCAAGTCTCTCTATATCATCTCCTCCGGATCCGAGTTCCGTCATAGCGATATTCATCACAGCGTTCCCAGTATTGAAATTCAGATTCCAGTCTCTGATCACATCTTTCGGATCGTACTCACACATATCAGGGATAACTCCTGGTTTCGAGACTTCTTCCAGTTTCCAATTTGTGGTATCCTGTGGAAGCGCTTCCGCTCTTACAATGTCTTTTCCATTCTGTCTCAGAATCATAATTGCCCTCCTCATAATTCTTAACCCCTTGTTTTCTCCCTCAAAAACAATTCCGGTTTGCTTCTCTCAGATCAAATCACGATGATCCATCTGAGGAGAAGGAACACGATGATGGTCAGAACGACCAGTCCCAGTACGGATCCTCTCATAAGATTCCCCCCTTTCCATTGTCGAGATTCCACAATTGCTTTTTTGCAATCAAACAACTGCTTTTCGAGATCACACAACTCTTTTTGCGATCTCACAACTTTCTCTTCATCCTGCAACTTTCTTCTCTTCTCTGTCGACCTGACGCATCCATTCCCTGGCGTCCGTTATACTGCTCGCTCTCATAATGTCCTCTCCATCGATTCTGAGGAACCGTCCGATGTCTCCCCAGTAGGTTTTCATGATCCAGTTTCCGTTCTTATCACGGCCTTTTACATAGTCAATAATGGACTCCTTGGCCTGGGCCCGGTAGAATGTCAGCCGCTTATATCTCAGCTTCAGCACCCGGAAATCCCTGTCCTCAAGATGGGGTTTCCAGTTCGAATCGTCATCATAAAATGCTTTCCTTTCTTTCTCTTTCATGATTCCTTTCTCCTTTCCCGCAGTAAAAATCATTCGCCACAGGCTTGTCTAATATCGGGCAGTACAATGGCTTCGGCCAGTTTTTTCTTCCTGGTCATTTTGGGTAACATGGTGAGCGCACTTCCTGCAGCGGACCACTTCTATGGCATCGACCGGAGGAACATATTCGATGGCATGGTAGGCAGATTCCATGACCTCAAAGCTGAATCTTGTTCCTTCAATAGCTGCCTTCATCGCGTCTTTCCGTCTGATCAGATCATTTTCTCCCATTCACCCTCACCCCCTATTCATCTTCTTCATCGATGTCCTCGATGACCACATACCGGGTGTGCTGCAGAAGTCCGGCTTCCTTCCTCTTGAGTGCATGGCAGATCGTCGAGGAAGTAACTCCGGCGAATTCTGCCACATCCTTCATGAGGGTGCTCTGGAAGATCGGATGATCATCCTTATCACAGATCGCGTAATATTTTGTCATCGCTGTCTCCCATGTAAGCTCCGCAGTTCGGGCAGTACAGGAACTGTTCCTCGATCCATCCCTGGTCTACGGAGAAATGTTTTCCGCATTGTGAGCACCATCCTTCTGAGGTAAAGCATTCCTCGTCGATCGGCTGTATCTGATGCAGCCACCTTCCCCGGAGTGTGGTCTTGCTGAACTTTATCCCCATCTCTCAGGATTGTTTAGAATCTTCCAGTCTCCTTTCATCGGCCTCCACAGATGCAGGCAGTGCTTTGTCGTATCGAATCCATGGAAATAGCTACTTGCCTTCGGGTGATACTGGATGGCATCCTCATCCGGATAGAAGAACATGTCCTTGATCAGGCACATCGTTTCCCAGCTCGGTGTCTTGTCTTCGATCGGATTCACGCTGACATGCTCCATGAGTCCGCTCTCGTCATAACCGAATACGACAGATCCTTTAAACTGCTCACATGAGATCACACCATCGTATGCATGATACCCATAAGCAAAAATCAATTTGTTCGGACCGATGATCTTAATTCGATTATCCTTCTTCAGTTCTCTTAGTGGCTTCATACTTTTTTATCCTTTCCTGCAATCTCTCCCACGTAGTTCCTTCTGGTTCCGGGCTTCGGCTTTCCGGAAAGATTGGATCGGGAATCGTAATCGGGGCGACTATACACAAGAGCCATGTATGTTCAGAGATCTTCTCCTCCATAATTCTTCTGGCTTCCTCTTCGCTCATGCCGTCTTTAATCCCGCACTCGTCATAGTCATAGCCTAGATCTTCGAAGGTATCTTGGATCGGTGTATATTCATCCCAGATAACCAGCCTCTCGTCATGAGCGCATATCTTTGATATATGTGGGCTTGATCCGAACTTGGCACTCCAAAATTGGAAGCAATCGTCCTGGATGATTTCTGAATCAACCATCGGTATTACTGGAAGATTTGGATGCTTCTGCATGATGTCAAACAGTTTGGCAATCCCTTCATTGCAGCTACGGAGATCTGCATATGAAATCTTCTTAATGTTGCATGAGATCATATCTTGCCCTCCTCGAATGGATCCGGTAATGGCATCCATGCTTCTATCGGATCACCGTAGTAGCCTATCGTAATAATTCTCCAGAATCCTTCGTCATCAATGAAAGCAATCTATATTTCTCCACGGGAAGATATAAGAACATGTTCCCCCGTTTCTGGCTCTTTCTCGCTGCACGGAATCCACCTAGTCTTCCTTAAAAGCAAAACGGAAAAATCGAGAGCTTCGATATTTCTTATTCCATCATTAACCGTCTTCTCCTGAGTTTTCTGAAGGTCCCTGATCCTCGTAAGTACCTCTTCCCTGTTCATTTTTCTCCCCTCCGTCCCCGGAAGAATTCCTTGGGACATTCATCTTCGCTCCACAATACGGGCAGAATCTGTAATCATTGTTATTGCTCATAGAAATATTGCGAATAGTAATTGACCCGCATTCGGAGCAGCGCCATGCATCGGAGATTCCAGGATAGATAGGGCTTACAATAAGCCATTGCCCTTTCCTTTCATCATCCTGCATTGGATTCTGCTTTCTCCTTTCTTCTTGGTTCATAATGCATGATTTCCTTTCTAGTGTCCTGCGTGAACTTCACCGCATGCGTCATGCATTCTATTCCGCAGATCTTTCCATTCCAACTTGGCCTCTGGTCATGAACCTTCACTCCCATGATCTCCGCCATTTCTTTCAGCCCATTCCTTAAGATAACCCTCGGGGGATCAGATTTGCCGTAATCATCTACATGCAGGACATATGAAGTTACTCCAAATCTTTCGAGCTTTTTCTGAGCTGAATTAGCTGCATGAATGGCCTCTGTAAGCTCGATCACGGCTTCTTTAAGTCCTTTGTCATATTCGGACAGGTTTCCCATAATTAGCTCCTTTCATTCCTTTGAATAGCCGAGATAACGGACCATATCGGCCAGATTATATTTTTCATGTTTCCGCGAACACCAATGGATATCATGCTTTGGATCAGGATCATTTTCTAAAACTTCCTTTCTCCACTTGCAGGTGTAACATGAATTGCACCGGAAAAAAGCAATCAATGCCGGCTTGCTTATTCTGTCGATCAAAGGATCCTTTCGTATCGGCGATGACTCATAAATCTTCGCGTTCGCATAAACTTCTGGGTGTTCTATCATTTTTCTTCCCCCTCATATGCCTTCTTCCACACCTGATACAAAGCATATGCAACCGGATCAAGTACCCATTCATATTTTTTTGCCTGCTCGTATTCTTCCTTCACCAGGAGCAACGCTCTATCGATTCTCATTTTTATATGGACCTCTCTTATTGGTAATTCTCCAATCACAAGGCCCCGCTGATTCACTGTTCCGGAGCCCAAATTTCGTGCAAAACGGATCAAAATAACACTTTGAACAGGCACTGTAGGCGAAATCATTATCTGCATCCTTAGGGACATGATTCCATTGGTCTGTGCAGTAGGCTTTCATATCAAGAGCTGCATTCTTGAATGCTTCCTGTGCTGCCTTCTTATATTCTTCCTTCGTTGGAGGAATCAATTCCATCGGCCTCCTCCCTCTGCAGGAGCCGTAGGTGCTCCCAGTTGCCATAACATCCATGTGTCCGATTTCGGCAGTCTTTCCTGTTGTCGTAGAGTTCAAACATACAGAAACCACGGAATGGATCACCGTATCCAGAATCTATTCGCATTCCGTCGCTCACGCGCCTGACTCCGTACTCAGTATCCTCTCCTGGCCTTCCGGGAAAGATGTCCGTCAGTCTCACATGCTGCACGCGGCCTGCGGTGTCCAGCACGAAGTATTCATCTTTTCCAAGCTCCGGATCTCGCGGATGCGGAAGATACGCTTCAATCATCTTCCTATCTCGATCTGTCACAGTTCTCACCGCTTCCTAGCAATCTCTTTGAACAGATCCATCATGCTATCGATATCAACCATTGTTTTCATCCTCCATTAGTCCTTTCTTCCCTGTATGGCTCTGGTAGTGGCATCCATGCGATAATCTTGTAATCTGGGAATGCATACTTCATATTCCAGTCCCATTCCCCGTCGTATGTACAAACAGTTACCGTCATCCTTTCGCCTTTCACTTCTACTGTGGCAAGAACATATTCTGACCGTTTGCTCGTCCCAAGTTTCTTTAGGATTCCTGCGTCTTTTTCCTCCGGCAACCTCTCCGTCACTGGAATCCAGTGCGGTTCTGCTTCAAACGCTTTTCTGACCGCAACAATAAGCGAATCTCTTTCTGTCGGTCTGTTTGCCAAAACATCGTCCAATATACGGCATACCTTGTTGCATTGCGCTTCTCTTAGGCTCATGTTGTCACCTCTCTCCTCTCTGCAAATGAGCAAAAATCAAGTTCGCCAATCGGGCTATGGTCAAACTTCATACAAATCCTACTGTCACCACTTGCAAATTTACACTCACGACACCGTATGATTTCGGGATGTGCGGACGGCAAACTGTTAATCCAATCATCAAGCCGCTTTTTATTGCTATCCGTTCCCATGCGGTACATTAAGTGCATATGCAGCGCATCAATCGCCGCCTGTCTGCTGATTAAATCATCCATCCTGTTCATCCTTCCATTTATTCATCATCGCTAAAATCTGTTCTGCTGATAAAGTCGAGAATGCATTGTCCAGACCTTTTAGCCATCCAATCTGCCCTTCAATCCATGATAGAGGAATCGCAGGTTCTGGCTGTGCGGATGGCAACCGTTCCAACAAATCTATACACCACTGCTTTATCTCACACATTGCAACGGTTCCATTCCGCTCAAGTCTCGTTCCTTCTTTACATATCGCCTCAATCGCCGCCTGTCTGCTGATTAAATCATCCATCCTGTTCACCTCTCATCCTTGGCACCTTCCGGAAATCCGGAGCGTATCAAACCGTTTTTTTCGCAACCCATTCATTCCATCGCCGTATTGCTTCTTCGGCTCGTACCAGGTCGCAATCACCTGGCGTTCTCTCGCAGCTTTACCCATTTTCCACAACCTCATGGATATGAAGACGATAATATTCTTTATCTGGTTCCGCGCCCCATTCTGGCTTCCCGGGTCCTGTGTCAATCGTGCATGTCGCGACAAATTTGGGACTGCTTTTGGAATATCCGTTTCTGAACATGATCTCTCGTTTTGCCTCTCCTCCAACCAAGGATCCTTGCCATAGGCGTTTGAATCTTGACGTGTAATAAGGCTTTATCTCCCTGTACTCTTCTTTCTTTTCTCCTGAAAGAATCGCATCGAACCATTTTTTCTTAATCGTGAGAGTCAGCATCCTTATCCTCCATCAGCAGATCAGCAGGATCGAGGCCGTATTCCCACATGAAATTTTTCAGCCAGTCCTGAAGCCAACCGTCGCCGTGCGCCTCGTGTTCGTTCGTCAGCCTCATGCGCCCTCTCCGGCATGTAAGCGCCATCGTCAAGCATTACTTTCATTCCTGATCTCCTCCAAGTCGGTGCATTAGGCATCCTTGCTTCCGTGATAATCCGGATCATTGAAACCTCTGTGGTATTGCTTTTTTCAGCAAGCTCCCTCACAGTGATTCCTTTTTGTCTGCACAGGTCTTTGATTCTCTTGCCTGTGATGTTCTCGTTCATGCTTTGGCCCTCCTGTGTGCTTCCCATGAAGCGGTGTACCCGATCTTCATAAGCGTGTTTGCGAGAACCATGATGTCCTTAGTCCCGAAGTCGTCCTCGAATGTCAGGATTCCGTCAACGACCCTGCACGGGTAGCCTTTCTGGATCATGATCCGCTGCGCGTCGTCCTTCGGGATGGTCGTGACATGCTCGATCTTCTTCCGGCTCATCCATTGCCCTCCTTCCCGGGGCAGGCCATGCATCCTGCCCCTCTTTGCTCAGCCAATGGTTTCTGTGATGTATCAAACATAAGGATGGTGTCAGTCTTTCAGCTCCATTCCCTCCAGGTAAAGAACCTTCCCGTAGGTGAATGGAATTTTGAATCCATTAAGGTCGTTCTCGTCCATGTATTTGTGTCCGAATTTATCGTTCATATCCCGGAACGTCTCCCAGGGTACCCGATAAAACTGATCGAAGCCGAGAGTGATGATCAGAAAGCAGTGCGCTCCCATCTTCTGGTATCGATTGAAGCATTCCTCCTGCTCTGCGGTAACAGCGGACCTCTGGATCCTGTCTTTGTCTGTCGCCTTGGCGTCAAAGATGATCATACTTGAGTCACACAAAACACCTTTGAAATCCGGCTGCGCCTGCTTAGCGAAGCAGGCCACGAACCTTCCCTTCTGGTCGTAAGGCTTCAGGATCCTCATCGGCTCCGGAGTCTTTTCCACTACTGCGATCCCTTTGTTCTCGTAGTACTGGTTGGCTGAAAGAAGCAGTTCCTCGAAGAACTGGCCTTTCCGTCTGCTGAGCAGTCCGGTCAATTGCTTATCCGGCATATATGAGGTCCTCCAGCTTCTTGATCGTTACCTTCCCGATTCCCCTGATGGTCTGATCTTTCAGCCTCTGTACCAGATCGGAAGCGCTCATTCCCTCGGGAGCCTTGCTCTTCGCCTCTGTAAGCCCTTTCTCGTATCCATCCGTGTATTTCTTCGTGAAAGCATCCACGAGCTGACTGTCGGTCATCTTGCGCAGTCTGACGGCCTGATCATGGATATTGCTCTCCTCATCTGTCCTTCTGCAGCTCCGCTTTTTCATTTTTCCTCCTTCCCGAATATGGCTTCGAACTTGTCATTGAATCCCTGTCCCTCGGACCAGCTTGGGAAACAGTTCCGGCAGATGAATCCAAGCGGCTGCGATGATGTCCCTCTGGCGCCCCTGGCCTCGATTGTCGCCATTTCTCCCTTTTTGAATTCCATTCCGCAGACAGCGCAGGTCGAATATCTGATCTTCGCCCATCCGGGCCCCGGCTTCGTCTGGAGCATTGCAGCCGGCCATTCTCTCCTCATGTCCGATTCTTTCACTATCGTCAGAAGGGAATCCTTCATGAAGAGCGGGATGCCCTGACGATCGGCCATATCTCTTATTTCTTCGATCCACAAAAGCTCCGGCTTTACCTTTCCTCTCCGGTTCCAGGTTTCCGCTCCTGTTACGATCCACTTGATATGTTTGAATCCCTCTTCGGTTTCCTTTTCATCCTGGTCAAACAGGAATTCTTCTTCGATCGGCTCCATCGAGACCCAGCAGTTGAACTCGTCCGTACTGAAGAACTGGTCTTCCGGCTTCGTTATGCTCGTTCCGTACCAGAAATTTGGATGGTTCGGAAGAAGCCCCATTACCTGGAGCTCCACATACCTTGTCGGCCACTTGGTCAGGAAAATGTACTGGTTGTTAGGATGGTCTTCGCAGATCTCGAAGATCTTCACGATCCATTCATCCGGGATCCACGGACCGAAGATATCCGTCATCGCTCCAACGAATACCTTGCACCCGCTCTTGAGCCCGTCCAGCTCGTTCTCTCTGTACTTGTGCAGCGTGATATCGAAGCCGAATGGATAGATGATCTTATTCCCATCTTCCCCTATGAAAGGCTCATCCAGGATATAGAGCGTCGCCTTCTTCATTCCGGATGCGGTATCATACCGATTGATCTTCTTCGTGTATTTGTCCTTATTCTGCTTGTTTATCCTCGGATCCCCGGAGAACCTTCTTACCATCGTCTTTGCATAGCAGTACGGGCACCCGGTAAGGCATCCGGTGATCGGATTAAACGTGTGGTCACACCATTCAATCCCGCTTCGATTCATCCTTCATCGCCTCCATCCTCTCAAGCTTTTCCATCACCCGGTCTTTCGCGTAGCGTCCATTATCATTCAGCGCTCTCTGCCAGGCCCCGTCCTTTGGTGACCATCGGAAGCCCCTGTTTTTCAGGACCACCCTTGTGTCCTCATCCGGTTTTCCCGGGAAGAAGATCTGGATCTTGTGCAGCTCCGTGTTCTCCACTATCTTCAGATCCGCTGTTTTCATGAGCCCTCCTTTCTGCGTTCTGCCTAATACTTAGTCTGTCTTTCGCCGAAATCATCTGTGCCAGTGCGTTGTATTCGTCGCTCATCTCCGGAGTGACGTATGAGGTCCATCCACTCGGTCTGGAAGTCTGAGCAGGTTTTCTGTATGGTTTGGATGCTTTGTCCTGCTCTCGGTTGAACCAAGAGGAAAGGAATCTCGACATTCCCCCTCTGGTCTTTCTGTACTTCGGGTTGTTCTCGAGCCATCCGGCAGCCTGTCTGCAGACAAGCTCAATATTGATCCCCGGGTAGAATTCCCTCTGCTTCTCAAGCCAGATCCTCGAGATCCAGAAGAGATCACCGGTATTGAGAGGAACTTTCAGGAACACATCCCCTTCCGTCTCCGCTTCTGCCATTGCAGTTTTATTTGACGATGCTCTCTTCTTTGGTTCCGGCCTGGAGTCATCGGAAGATGGCTCCGGGCAAGATGGTTTTTCTATCTCTATCTCTATCTCTTTCTCTATCTCTTTCTCTTTCTCTGTGTTACAGTTTGTTACATCAGCGTTACATGTAACGGCCTTCGCTGTTTTATTCGCTCTGAAGCGCCTCACTCTTTCAGCGGAGGAACTCTCGGAACCCGTTAGTTTAAGGGATTCCGGAAGAGTTGCCACAGATGTGGAAGATTGGTTATCCAAGACTAACAAACCGGCATTAGTCAGATAGTTCACGGTGACCTTTACATTGGCCGGATCCTCGTCGATGTCGAGTGCGATCTCGTCCGAAAATGTGTCCTCGTAACCATCGAAGAAGAGCTTTCCTCCGGTCTTCAGACTCTGCAGCATCATCTTGAGATAGATGATCGTATAGGTATCGCCGCCTGCGATCTGCCGCAGGCGCTTGATACTCTTCTGCCGGAACCAGTCTTCCGGGAGCTTCAGCCAGTAATATCGTTTGGCCTTCTCAGTCATAGACTACTCTGCTTCCTCCTTCGTCCTTCACAATGGTGATCGACTGATCAAAGCGGGCTTTCATCGCCGCATCGTGGGTGATTGCCATGATCTTGGTGTCCTTGTACCGCTTCCGGATGGCTTCCAGCGCGTCCACATAAGCCTGTGTCCCGTCTTCGTCCAGGAACGGAGGCTCATCGATGAACAGCATTCCCATCTGTATTCCGGCAGATGATGACTTGATCTCGGACAATGCCAGGATCACGGCAAGGGAAGCCTTGACTTTCTCGCCGCCGGATTTGCTGGCGTATGGAAGAGTGGTCTTCCCATACTCTTCGATCATGACATCCAGCGTAGCCTTCTCTCCGTCCTTTCCCTTCGTGATCTTGTCGAGGACGAACTGTACGCCCATCGATCCGCCGGTCATCGATGCCAGGATCGAGTTCGCCGTATTCTCGATATGCGGGATGATGTTCCTGATGATCTGGTGCGGAACGCCGTCCTGGCTGAACGCTTTCGCAAGGATCTCATACATCGACAAAAGCCCGGCATATGATTCGATCTCGGCCTTCAGGTCATTGATCTCGGTATCGATCTGATGGATCCTTTCTATCTGCTGTAAGAGCTTTCCCTTCTCCATCAGATGAACAGTCAGCTGCTCGGTCAGCTTGGAGATCTCATCGTCATATCTTCTGACGGTCTCCTCGGATCCGGATGCGGAAAGCTCAGCGTATTGCTGGCTCAGCCTTCCAAGCTTCTCTGTGCTGTCAGATATTGACTGCTTTTTCTGATCGAGTTCACTGGTCATCTCGCTGATCTTTGAATCGAGGAATCCTGCCCGCTGCTCCATAAGCGGAAGATCTGACTCCTGGGTTATGTAAAGCTTCAGCGCTTCTGACTCCGCTTCCAGTTTCTGATATCGTTCCTTTACTTCTTCCAGCGGTGTGTCGATCTTTGAGAGGAGCGCCTGAACCTTGCTATTTGCCTCTGTAGCCTCTTTTTCTGTCTGTTCAATCAAACTAACGGTTTCCGTTACCTGTGCCGAAAGAGAGGCACTTCTCGCTCTCAGCGAGGCATTCTGTCGTTCCAGTGATTCAAGCTGCTCAAGGCGCTTCAGTTCAGTGGTAAGACTCGTCAGCTTCTCTTCGTCGTAGCCTACTCTCTCGATCTGCTCTGTGAATGTCTTTACGCCTTCTTCCTCATCCTCTCTGGTTGCCGAGATCATGTCAGCGAGATCTTTCTTCTCAGCTTCCAGATCCGGAATCCTTGCGACTTCTTCCGCAGCGGATGCCAGGAACTTGCATTTTGCCCGGCCGATATCGATGCACCCGGAGTTCTCCATATAGGCCTTCTGCTTATAGGCTCTGTCGAGCAGTTCCTTTACATGGTCAACTTGCGATGCCAGATCCTTGAGCTTGATCTCATAGTTGCTCTTGAATCCTGATATGGTCATCCGGATCCCGGCTACCTTGTCCTTCCTCTTCCGCATGTCATCGATGGATGTGCGGACCTCATCGATCTTCTTCAGCTCCTCCGGATGGGAGTCCTGGATCTTGCTGTTTACGGAATCGAGATCAGCGGAAAGGATTTCTTTCTTCCTGTCAAGCTCAGTGAGTCGGCTCTGTTTCTGCATATACGCCATGCTCGCATCCTTGGCCTGAACAGTGATGGCTTCGAGTTCCGTGATCTTGGGCTTCAGATCTGCAGCTTCCTGCGCCTTCGTCCTTGACTCATCCGCTTTCCGGTGGATCTCTTCGGCAGATTCAAGCTTCCGACTGATCGTTTCCCTCTCCTCTTTCCCAAGGGTGATATTGACTTCCAGCTGCGTGACAGCGAAGCGCATCGTTTCCAAGCTCGAATTCAGCTCAGATATCTGTCTGGAAACATTCTGAGCTTCCTGAAGATCACTGGATGCCTTCTTCCTTTCCGACTCGTCCTTCTTAATCTGCGAATTCAGTGCTTCGATCTGAGCTTGGGTTGCCTCGACCGCCTGCTCAGTACCGCTGTATTTGGCTTTTTCACTCTCCCTGATAGTTGATTCAGCCTGCTTATCAGAAAGGTTCCTGCGGCTTTCCGCGCGTTTCTGGACAGCCATGGAATACATGGTGTTGTACATTCCCAGCCCGAGGAGATTGCCAAGGATGGACATCCTGTCTTCCTTTTTCGCCTGGAGGAATAATCCGTACTGATCCTGCATGATCAGGGCGCAGCTCTTGAAGGTCATGCTGTCCATTCCGATCGTATCGAGGATGGCGTCCTGGGTCTGCTGGTAGCGCTCGCCGCCCCGGTTCTGCCACTCTCCATCTACTAGCTCGGAGAAATTAAGCGTTGCCTTCCCGCTCTTGACTCTGGTCCTTACGACTCGGAATCTCTGGCCGCCGATGTCGAATATGAATTCGATCATGCCCGACTTTGCTTCCGGAGTCGCCCGGATCCATCCCTTAAGGTCTCCTTCCCTCGGCTCCTCATACAGCGCATCGATGATGGCATCCATGAAGAGGGAGGACTTTCCGGCTCCATTCACACCGTTGATCGTGCAGAAGGAAACATTGTCGAAGCTGAATGTCTCCTCAGCATAGTTCCGGTAGTTCTTCACATGGATGGATACTGGCTGAAATACTCCGTGGACATGGGATTTCGTCTGCATGGCAACGGCAGTTTCGATGATCGGCTGCCCAAGGTCCGCGACAGCTGCAGCATCTTTGACGCATTTCTCATCCAGCCATTTCTGAAGATTCTTGACTGGATCAGCTTCCTCACTGAGCAGGCCTCTGTTGTTGACTTCCATGATGTTCTCTGCGGAGATCTCTGATACATAGAAGGCGCCGAGAGCTTCCAGGTCGCTCTGAAGCTGTGGGATGTTGAGAGCCTTCTTATGCTCGTCTGTGCAGGAGTATTGGATCCTGACGATGTTGTCCATGATCTTGTACTTGGCCAGATACAATTTCCCATCTCTGAGATAATCAACTACATCATCATCATTCCATTTGATGGTGGAGTGCTGGCGGGGATTCAAGGAAAGGAATATCGCATCATCTTTGGTGCGGTCCTTGAATTCATCGAAGTAATGAACGTAATAGCCGCGGTCCTGGCCTTCATCGTTGAAGTTGAGCTGCTCTATCGATCCGGAGTAGTAGACGCTCCTGAGGCCATTGATCTGCTGTGGGCGGTGAATATGGCCGAGCATTACGGCATCGAAGTCGGCAGCCTGGAGAACTTCACGCGGGATGACCGGCTCGAAGTTTGAAAAGAATGATGTCTGTCCGGACTCCATATTGCATCCGGGAACGGTATAGTGTGCGGTCAGAATGGAAGGATGCCGGCTGCAGAGTGCCTTGAGCCCCATCACGATGGACCCGATCTCCTGGGTCCACTGGATATTCTCCTCTTCTGCATTGAGTCCGGGGAACTTCGCTCGGAATTCCTGCTTATCGAATCCGGGAATGCAGGCGACATCTGCCGCCCTGGTCTCGATCACGGTCGGCTCTGTGACCACATGGATATGCTTATGGGGAGCGAGGATTCCTTTCAGGACATCGAACTGCCCGCTTCCATCATGGTTTGGGGTGCCTCGGAGGACGATCACATCATCAGCGGATTCACTCAGCTTGATGATCGTATCTGCGGCCAGAAGCTCTTCTTCCGAAGCTCGCCTTGCCTGAATCTCTGCCTGGTTGAAGATATCTCCGGCAATGATGACCAGATCTGAATGCGATACCGTAACTTCCTCTACCAGCTGCGCAAGACGATTTTTAATGTCGGTGAATCTGGCATTCTCACCATTTACGACAGGACCTTTATACTGGCCAATGTGCCAGTCTGCAGTATGAATGATTCTCATGCTTGGCTCTCCTTTCCAAACACAGTTTCTGAGAAGCAGGTGAATTCCTTGAGAAGCTGATCGCAATACTCAGGAAGGATCGGGCAAAGATCCGTATTTCCTTCTTTATCCCTCATCAGCCCGATGATCAGCGCGGATCCTACGATCGGCTGCCCGTGAATATCTGTCTTATACAGCCACGAAGCCATCTTGTTGAGCTTCGAAGGCGGTTCCTTCATAAGTCCCTCTTTGTCCACCAGCATGACCAGCGTCTTTGATGTTCCGTAAGGGAACTTCTGATCCGCGTAGGGGCTTCTGTAAGAATCAAATACGGAGTAGAGCCGGGCAGGATGGACCATCTCGTAGATGTCACAGTCCGAAGCAATCATGTCGCAGAGCTTGTCATTTTTCTGCCTGACGTTCCCGGTCGGGAACGCCATCTTCTCAATCTTTCCATCTACTCCAATGCGGATAATGAACCGATCACCTTTCATCGTCTTGCTCCTCTCTGGCAGTTGTAGCAGAGCGGTCTGCCGAACTTCTGGATGGAATAGTCCCATACCTTCTCGCTGATCACAGCCCCGCACTTGTCACACTGAAGGTCTTCCGCGATGGCGTGTGGCGCTTCAGGCGCCTGCGTGGGCTGTGGTACCGGAGCGGATGCAGGGTCCTGAGGATTCTGCACCGGAGGCTGCGTCTGTGACGCAGGAGGGGTCTCGGTGACATCGATGGCCACATCATCATCCGGAGTAGGCTCCGGAGTGAATGCTGCGTTGTCCTCATCGCCTTCGATCACCTCAACCGGAGCATCATCATAGTCCACTCGCTTTACAGTCAGCTGATTCGTCTGGAACATATTGAGCGCTGAGTTCATGCCATTCTGGAGCATCATCTTCTGAACCTGAGGATCTGTGTAATCCGGGGAGAACACCACTGTCGTGATCGCGAATCCCTTCTTCAGCTCCTCTTTTTTGTAAGTTCCCTTAACTCCAAGCAGAGCGCGGATCACGCGGAGCTTCGCTCCTGTCATGGCCTTCTCGGCCCAGGTCTTCCGCAGCAATGCCATATTGGTGATGACATATCTGCTGATGTACTTATCGCGTTCTTCCGGGGCGATCAGGAATCCTGTGACCTGCTTTCCCCATCTGTTGGTGGTAGGAAAATCCTGGCCTTTGAAGATCTTCCGCGCATCCTCTGCAGCTTTCTCATCGGTGAGGCCCTTCTTGGCTTTCTCCTCTGCCTCCATCCGGAAACGCTCTTCCTCATCATCCAGGCAGATCTCTTTCTGGTCTGTCTCCTTGCGGACCGTTCCGTCCGGCTTCCGCATCGCGCCTTCCGCAGTTGCCCGGTAGGTGGTAGCATTGATCCGTTCGCCATGCGTATTGGCCGCATTGAACTGGATGCCGGCAGCCATGGCCATCTTATTCAGGAGTGGCTTCGCCAGGGAGAACACGTCCTCATATCCTCTACCGGATGCGGATTTGGCAGAACCTACCTTGAAGATCTCGCCGCCCTCCGGATCGGTATTGACCGGCACCACTTCGACGTGATATCGGTAGAAGGGGCTGATCTGCTCGTCTGTCGCTGCCGGAAGCAGTAAATTGTAATCTCCGTATTCATTCATGACTTTCATCAAACTCGTTTTCTCATTCATTCGGAATCCTCCTCCCTTGAGTTGTGAAGGAGCATTTGGTATAATCAAAATGCTCCAAGTGTTTACAGCGCTTGAGCTCTGACACATCTCCGGAAGTGGGGAAGCACCGTCCATGCCAACCACACTTGAATCCGGAGATGTTTTTAATTGATAAAGCCATCGTCTTCGAGCCTGTCATTGAGATATCCCCATCCCTTCAGCATCAGAAGGACAACACCAACTGCGATGAAGTACTCAGATCCGATTGCATCCTCTCCTCTGACAGCGGCCATCTTTGCACTGATCAGCTGGCAGACCAGGACGAACACGCCGATTGTGAAAGCCGCCTCGGCAGCGATCAAGGCAATGCGTCCGCGGAACTGGCGGAACTTCTCGCTTACCCAATTTGAAATTCCATCAAGGGTAGCTTCCGTTTTCTGGCGTCTGATCTCCTTCGCCGGGGCTACGGTGATCTTGATCGAGTTCCCTGATCCAAGCCGGATGGACTTTGTTTCTCCAGGATTGATGTGGTACATTCTTACCTCACACATGGCGTTCTCCTTTCATACAGCGATAGACAGTTTCATCTGGCCATCCTTGTCGATGACCGTGATCTTCTCAAACTTTTCAGCCGTTTCCTTAACTCTGCGTTCCCTTCTGTGACGCTCGTCCTGACAGTCACACTTTTCACCAGGATCCAGATACGCCCCGCAAAGCGGGCAGACATAGCTATACGTTTTGATACCTCCTTACTCAATCATCAATTTCTGTTCCAGATACCTCTTCGGCACTTTGCCGGACGGGTACTTCGGCGTGATCAGCTTTTCATCGATGCATTCCCCTCTGAGTGCACTGACGATCTGATACGCTTTTGAGCGGCTCACATCCAGGAGATCCATGACATCCTTTGCCGAGTAGTAAGGTTTGTCTGCCTTTCTGATAACTCCGCTCATTCTTCCACCTCCTTTCAGATTCCGTGCTTCTCAGCCCATACCTTCAGAGACTGTGTGATCGCCGTCAGCTCATCAAGTTCTTTGATGATTCTCCTCAGCTCCGGCTTCTCACCTTCCGTAATCGTTCCATCCTCGGTGATCTCGAGCAGGTCGCTCTTCACGGATTTGATCTTTCGCATGGAGCACATAGCCCTGATCGTTATCCGGTCGAGATTGTCGCTGCAGAAATCAGGAAGATTCTCGCCAAGCGGACACATCTGGTTGCAGTACAGAGGCTTAAGCTCCGGCGCATTGTAGGCACCTGCCATCATCAGGACATCTTCTGTATTCGGCTGGACGATTCCTGCCTCGATCCGGGCAAGCCTTGTCCGGTCGATTCCGGTCTCCTGCGATGCGTTCTCACGGTTGGAAAGCCTCGGATTGTACTGAGCAGCACGAATTCGTGCGTTATAAAAGATGTTTTTCGACCCATTCGTGCATATGTTCTGCACTTCCTATTCCTCCTCCCCTTGTAAAATAGATAGTGAAATATTACGAATGAAATATTTCATTTCGAAATGTCGAGGAGACTAAATATAAAGTCAATAGACTGTCCGTAAGCTCTCGCAAGTTTGCTGCAGTTTTCGATGTTCGGGATCCTGTTGCCTTTCTCGTACATCGATATGGTGGACTGTCTGATGCCAGCTTTTGCAGATACCTCGGCCTGAGTCAGTCCTCGCTGAACCCGATACTCTTTCAGGCCCATTCAGTTTCCTCCTTTCTCTCTAATATTTCGTTCCGTGATATGTTGCATGCTTATATTATTTCATTGTGTGATATTTGTCAACAGATATTTCGTCATGAAATTATAAATTTATTACATAGCGTGATATTCTCGAATCGGGGAGGATAAATTATGACAACAGGAAAAAAGCTGAGACTGCTCCGAGATAAGGCCGGAAAAACTCAGGCGCAGGTCTGCAAGGATCTGCACATTGAGCAGTCCACCCTCGCCAACTACGAGAGGGACATGAGGACTCCAAAGCCAGACATACTGAGGAGCATCGCCAAGTATTACGGCGTATCGATGGAGTACCTGCTTGATCAGGACGCAGGCCCGGACGAGATCCAGTGCGGCGAAATCGCTGACCGCATTCGGCAGCTGGCCACGATCCGTCCGATCTCCGGAGTAAAAAAGAAGCTGAAGACGTCAATCCTCGAGGGATCCGCTGACCAGGATTTCTTCATGGATGATGTCCGGATCCTGGCTGATTACTTCGGAGTCTCTGACGAGTACATCCTGCACGGTGAGGACGAATCTGATTCAGTCCTCGCGGCAGGAAGCGCTGGTCAGTACCCGGACGGATCGCAAATACTACTTGATTCTTATACGGCGCTCAGCATGAGCGGCCGCAGGAAGCTCCTCGCATACGCTCTGCAGCTGTTCCAGCAGGAACATAATGAGGCGGTCATCCCTCCCGATCCGGATGATATTGCAGAATCTTCCGGTAAGACGGGAACGGACGATTACCGCGGGGGAAAATCATAGGCATCGAGTGGTACCGGTGCCACAGGAGGAAGTAACTATGAGACGTAAAATCGCTATTGTTGCTATTGCTCTTTCCATTGCATCCGCTGTTCCTTCACAAGCTGAAAGTGAATCAGACCAGCTCTTCCTCTTCCGGGACACGCTCTGGTACACCCGCAAGGCAGACATGGAGAAAAGTCTTGCGTCTTCCGGGATCGTCCCTTCTTCATCTGAAAAGGAGATCTATCGCCTGGGCGCACTTGATTTTTATAATGTCGTGTCCGGTGAGGATTATGTTGAGGGCGGCGGGCTGAAGGTTTCCTATAAGGGAGTGACCGTTGCCGGATACACGCCTTCTGACTGCCATGCATGCTATGTGTACCCGATCGACGAGAGCGGATATATCGTTCCATCAGAAGACGATTCTCTGTTCTACTTCGGATGGTATGGATTCGACAACAATGACTTCGCAGACATTCCGGCCATCTATGACGATCTGGAAGGAAAGCTCACTACTCTTTATGGTGATCCGACTCCCGCAGCCGATGATTTCAAATCTACGGATACTTGGGAGGATAAAGCCGGCAATACCATTGAGCTCCTGATCAATGCGAAGAATACTTATGTCCAGCTCGGATATATTGCTTCTGATGCCGATGTAAAGGTGGACGAAGCAAAGGAAGCGATCCTGAAGGCAGAGGCCGAGAGCGAAGCTGAAGCCAGGAAGCAGAATGCATCCAACACAGACGGGCTCTGATCGGAGGTTAGTATGGCGTCAGTAATAGGGGAACGGATACGCGCCCTCCGGGAGCGTTATCTTGAAACTCAGGGAGATACTGCGGACGCGATCGGAGTCACCAAGCAGCTGATCTCGAACATCGAGCGCGGATATACACAGCCTAAGATTGATGTCCTGGTCAAGCTGACGGATCACTTTGATACCACGTCCGATTACATCCTCGGTATTTCAAATGATCTTCAGAAAAAGACGGGATATACCATCGACACAGATGAAGAGCGAATCTTCCTGTCAGGCTACCGAAAGCTCCGACCGGCAGACAGAAGATTGATGACAGATACAATGATGCGGCTTTTGGACGGAAATGCCGAACGTAGACTCGCGTGAAAAGCGAATGACCAGGCTGCCGAAAGGCAGCCTTTTTTGATAGGGGGATCGCATGCCGCCATACAAATATAAGAACACAGCCGGGAAGACTCTTTGGTATGCGAGTTTCCGATACCAGGATTGGACAGGGGAAACCAAGCGGAAATTGAAGCGGGGCTTCGCCACCAGAAGGGAGGCCATGGATTATGAAAGAGAATTCATTGACCGGCAGGCGCAGGATCCTTCCATCCTGTTCTCTTCCCTGGTCAAAAATTATATGGAGGATATGAAGTCGAGACTGAAGCCGACAACTTACGAGAATAAGGAGAGCATGATCCGAACCAAACTCCTTCCGTATCTTGGGAACCTGAGGATATGCGACATCTCTCCTATCATTATCCGAAAATGGCAAAAGACCATGATGGATGACTTCAACTTCTCTCAGACATATCTTCGGTCGCTCAATGCCCAGCTGTCTGCGATCATGAATTATGCAGTCCGCTATTATCAGCTCGCATCCAATCCATGCAAGATGACGGAGCTCATGGGGAAGAGCAAAGCAGATGAAATGAAGATATGGACCGTTGACCAGTACCAGGAATTTATCAAATACGAGAAGAAGACCGCTTACAGAGTTGCCTTTGATACTCTCTTCTATTCCGGGATCCGAGAGGGGGAGCTTCTGGCGCTCACGCCTGAGTCCATCAAGGACCTGGATCTGCTTCACATCACAGCAAACTTCCAGATCGTAGATGGAGAAGAACTGTTCCTGACGCCGAAGACAGAGGGAAGCGTCCGGGATGTGACCATCCCGCATTCCCTTTACCAGGAGCTGAAGGAATATGCCAGAGGGATGATGCTACGGAAGACCGACCGCATATTTTATTTTCAGAAGGCAGGACTGATCTCCGAATTCCACCGGGTGACCGAGCGGGCCGGCCTGCCGCCGATCAGGATCCATGATCTTCGGCACAGCCATGTTTCCATGCTGATCCAGATGGGAGTCCCGATCGTGGACATCAGCCACCGGATCGGGCACGATAATGTGTCGACCACGCTCAATACATATTCTCATATGTATCCGGGCGGCCAGGCGAACATTGCCTCCGGCCTTGAGCACAAACGGTCCTCTTCCCCAACGGAAAATGGGGATGAAACCAGTGAAAAAGAGAATGGAGAAAATGGTAACGAGAATCCGGATTCCGAGTAACGGGAAAAGCGATTCCAGAAATTTTGGTATCAAAAAGGTATCAAAAGGACAAAAGGATACCCCGGAAAGCCTTTATTTATAGGCATTTCCGGGGTTCTGCCGATTATTCAAACTCAATTATGAGGAGCTGGTTTTCTGTGATTTCAGTTCCAAAAATCCCCGCGCCTCGTCTTTAATCTTCTAAGTTTGTCCTTCTATTCCACTGGTTCCAGATGAGGATGGTATCAAAAAGGTATCACGGATTTTCGACCCGAAAAATTATTCATTTGATACCATTCGCCTGACGCCAGGCGGCGCCATCCTAGATACATCCGGTCTCTGAAGCGGATGCGGCTCCTCTTCTCCATCCTTCGTATACTCGAGCAGTTCTGACAGGTCGCAGCCGAAATACTGGCACAGGATGTTGAAGTGCTCCAGGTTGATCCGGTCTCTCACATCATTATAGTACGCTGAAAGGGTTGTCCTGGCAATCCCCGTATCTTCTGACAGCTTTCTTATGCTGATCCTGCGGTCTCCCATCATTCTTGACAGCTTGATATGGATCATCTCTCTCACCTCCTTGTGGATGTATTATACCATATAATGGCACTATTTCAGAGCCATTTATACATAAAAAGTTTCCATTTTTCTCAAAAAACTTATTGACAGGTGTTAAGCATCGTGTATTATAAGCTTGTAACATGAATTAGAATCACCTAACAACAAATCACCCCGATGGACGGATCGGGAACAAGAAAGGACGAAAATTATGTCAGAGCTCATGAAGGAACAGGGATTCGGAGTTGAGGTTGAATTCACAGGTATCACCAGAAAGCATGCTGCAGATATCATCGCACAGACCTTCGGGACGGTCGCTGGATCTCCTGAGTCGAACTGCTACCACACCAGAAAGATCTCCGATCAGATGGGTCGCAAGTGGCAGCTCATGAGAGACTCCTCGATCAGGCCGGAGACGAAGGCTGTCGAGTACGCTTCCGATGAATTCAAATGTGAGATGGTCACTCCGATCCTGAACTATGAAGACATCGAACTTCTCCAGACGGTGATTAGAAATCTCCGGGCGGCCGGCGCAATGGCCAACAGCTCCTGCGGGATCCATGTCCATGTGGACGCATCCAAGCAGACGCCGGCATCGATCAGAAGAATGGTCAACTTCTTCGTCGGAAGACAGTCTCTTATCTATGAAGCTCTTCAGATCGGCGCCAGAGCAGACAGATGGTGCCATCCAATATCGAAAGTCCTCCTCTCTTCTCTCCATCTTGATGATGAGTCCACGATGTATGACGTCGAAAGAATCTGGTACTCCTCCGCTAACGACAATTACATGGGCGGGATTGATCACTCCCACTACAATTCAACCAGATACCATGGTCTTAACCTTCACTCCCTGTTTACCGGGAAGGGTCTTGAGTTCCGTCTCTTCAACGGGACCATGCATGCGGGAAAGATCAAAGCTTACATCCAGTTCTGCCTGGCAGTTTCCGCCTGGGCGATCACCGCGAAGGACAACATGAAATACAGAGGAATCAATAATTACACCGCAAGCCAGAAGGTCACTCTGATGAAGAATGTGCTCACCAACAGACTTGGACTCACCGGGCGCGAATTCAAGACCTGCCGCCTGTGGATGACCGAAGGCCTCAGAATTGAGGCCGAGGCCGCCGGACAGATCGCCGCATAAGTTTATCGAAAGGAGATTGAGAAGATGAAGACAACATTCCAGATCAACGGACGATACATCAGCCGGATGGCTGCAGAGCAGAAAGCCGGGGCCGAAAGGCTCCGGAGGATGATCGATGAAGCCAGGGAAAGTTACCTGGAGGATCCTGAAGAGGAGATCAGCTTTATGGTCTCCGGAGGATACGTCCTGTCGATCTCCATATCCGAAGATGACGATCATGACATTTTCCACGAATTGGTCCTGTGCCTGCTGGATCAGCAGAATCTTTCTGATTGTTGTAAGGTTTCACGCAAGATCAACGAAGCCTATGCCGGAGGAGAAATCAGTGATGAAGAATACGATACTCTGGAAAGGATGAAGGAAAGAATTGAGGATTGAGGAGGAGCCGCTATGAAAGCCGCTTACAATGGGCAGACGATTAACCTGACAAGCACGAAGGTCAAGGATCCGTATGATCATCGAATCATCTGGTACGAAAAAGACATGGATGAATATTTCACCAGGAGCTTCGATAAGAAATTCTATAAATGTGACAAAGGCTGGGCACGGCACCAGATTGAAATTGACCGATACATAAGGGGGAATTGATTATGAAGAAGTATATCGCTTATGGAAGCAATCTGAACATCGAGCAGATGGAGCGAAGATGTCCAGGCGCCAAGATTGTAGGAACCGGAATGATATTCGATTATCGCCTGGTCTATCGGGGAAATGCCAGAGGATTGGGTGTTGGGAACCTCATTCCGGACGAAGGGCTGAAAGTTCCAGTGGCCGTATGGAAGATCACGAAAGCTGATGAGGCTGCACTCGACATCTATGAGGGATTCCCACACCTTTATCAGAAAAGATTCATGGATGTCGATATGGATGATGGATCTATCGAAAATGGTCTGATCTACCTAATGCCTGATACCTACCGTCCGGCTCGGCCATCCTATAGGTATATCGATATCATCCGTCAGGGATATGAAGATTTCGGGCTTGATACCGATTGGCTTGACGATTCTCTGTTCTTCAATTATCTGGAATGTCCCTGGTAATTCACCGATCCGTCCATTAGGTTCGAATTCAATCTAAAATTCTAAAAATATCGGTCTGACTTATTGACATGTATCAGTCAGACTGATATTATCATGTCAACAGAAAAAACATCAGCAAGCAAAGGAGGATATGATCATGATGAGAATTGAGCATGCTGCATGGAAGCATGGAAGCGGATGGCAGTACAACGAGGACATCGACAATGTTGATACCTACCTATCTGAGGATGAATTGAAAGAAGGCTACTCTGAGTACTGCGAGAATGACGGAGATGAGATTCGCGAGTATGACGAGGGCAATAACCTCGTTGCATCCTGGAGGAGGATTGACGGATGATGAATTGGTATACAAACGAAATGCTCAAAGAGTGTGAAGCAGTCATCACGAAGTTCAACAGCAGAGAAGAGGCAGAGGCGAGGCTTCAGTACGATTGGAACCACCTCGGAATCAGTGTGGATGATGGAGTCCAGTTTTGGCAGGTCGAAGGATATGATGCCGAAAATGATCCTTACGCCGACACGGGTATAGAATTCAGGGAGCCTGATGTCATCGGATTGGCAATGGTCTGATGAACAGCAATTGAAGGAGGGAAGATGAGCAGTGAAGCGCAGAGAAGAGCGTCTGCGAAATATGACAGGGAGAACACTTATAAGATTGCGATCAAGCTGAATAGGTCGACCGATGCGGACCTGATCCAGCTTCTTGATGCATCAGGAAATAAGCAGCTAACCATAAAAGAGGCACTGCGTAAGTATATGAAGGAGGAGCATCATGTTTGACAAAGCTTTCTTTGAGTTTCTTCAGAAGCACCCGGATAAACAATTCTCATTCTGCTATTTGAGTGATTACGAAGATTACGCCATCCTTATATATGATAAGAACACCCATAAGGAAATCAGCTTCATGGTAGATTATTTTATTTTGGATCAGCAGAGAATTCTGCTATCTGAATATTTCACCAGCCTGATGGAGAAAAAGATTGAGCAGCTTGATAAGGGATAAAGAAAAGGCAAGCCGGCGGTTCCCCGCCGGCTTTTTGAGTTGGCCTTGCAGTGGCCAGCTCATGGCAATTGATTCTGACCATGGCCGTCTTCCGGAACAAACACAAGCAGATCACTGAGGTCGCAGTCGAGGGCCTTGCAGATCCTGTCCAGCTGCTTCAGGCTTACCCGGTCTGTCATCTCGTAGTACAGATCTCCGATCGATGTCTGCCGGATCCCGGTCATGTGAGATAGCTGCGCTTGGTTGATTCGCTTTTCCCCCATGCGAGCCGAGAGTAAAATTCTAATCATTGCCATTGCTCCTTCATCCAAATTTTGTCACAGTAATGATTTTCCGTGTGAAAGAGGGCAATATCCTCTCGCTCTGTTAATGATTAACGAAACCGCGCCATTATGGCACTGATATCGGTCATCTGGTCACAAAATGAAGGAGTTTATGCTGGAATAGCAGATAGGATTTCAGATAAGTCTTTGGCACTTTAATTCAACACCAATTCAATTAAACTCAATTAAATTCAAAGTTGACTGTATTAGAAAATGCGTCCGAAGATATCGGGCGCATTTTGTTTTCATGGTTGATTCAGAACACAAGAGGCCAGAGGAATGGGCTGTTCCTCTGGCTACTCTCTTGTCTTCTTTGATTTTCCGTGGCGCTGATCCGGGCTTTCCTTTTCATAGGTCAGCAGATCACCGGGCTGGCACTCGAATGTGCTGCAGAGCTTGTCGAGTGTCTCGGGCTTTATGCTTTTCCACAGTCCGTGATAGAGCTCCATGACGAGGTTTGGTCGAATCCCGGTCCTGGTAGAAAGCTCTTTCTGGTTCCAGTCCCGCTGCGCCATCATCTCCCTCAGATGAAGTTTAATCATGCCTATCTCTCCTTCCTTTGTAGTATAAAGATTTTCGGGAAGAGTTTGGCATGTAATATTATCATCCGATATTTAATATTAGATTTCGATATCACTCGGTCTTGATAATCGCTTCGTATCCATCTTTTTCAAGCTTCTGCTTCATGGCTGCAGCATTGTCAGCTTTCGCATAGGCACCGACCTGAACATGATAAAGCTTTCCGGATTCCTCCGGCTTCGGTGACGGTGAGGGCTTCGGGGTTTTGGGATCATACTGAGTAAGGTTGAACTTCTTCAGTATGGCTACCAGCTTCGTCACGTATTTGCTGTCAGTGGCATAGCCACCGGCCTTGATCGCCTTGATCTGCTCGACCGCATCGGTCATTTTTTCTATGTCAGGGTATCTTCTCTTTCCTCCGCTCTTGGATCCGATGAAATAGGCAGCCCTGTCATAGATAGAATCCAGGACGCAAGGATACTTCCTGAAATCATCCTTGATATTGACAACCTTGCCGTTGTACTCCTCCCATGTATCGCACTTCACAGAGGATCCGTCCCAGGTGGAATTCTCCCAGTTGTTTCCGGATAGTGTGGCCTTCATGCCGTGAAGGTTGTTCCCCTTCCTTGACACTTCAGATGTCCCGAAACCGGATTCAAGAGCGAACTGGCAGAGCCCGACGCTCGCCAGCATGCCGGTATCTTTCGCGCACTGCTGATAAAGCGGAGCCATCACAGAGATCTTCTGCTCTTCCGTCAGGCCATCCAGCTGCACCGTGGTCAGCGTTTTGGCGTCCACCTTGCCAGTGTGGCTGTAGACCGCTTTACCGCTTCCATCGAAGACTTTATAAGTCACGCCGATCGGAGCCGAATCTGCGGCCTTCTGCGCATTGGAAAGGCCATGGTAAGCGCCAACCTGTCCCACACATTTTCCGGCACTCCATCCTGTCCCGACACGGAAGAACTCTGACTTCTCCTCCGGCTCATCATCGGAAGCTTCCGATCCGAATGCCTTGGCCAGCAGCTCCTTGAATTCTGTCCAGGTATGCTTCGTCGTGTTGTAGACATATGGATTCGGGCAGATCTTTCCGCAGACATCATAGTGCCGGACCACATGGTCGATATCGATGTCGTATTTCTTCATCAGGTATGCCGTCAGCTCCACAGCTCCGGTAACGGTCGCATCCTCGAAGTACCAGTCCTTCGTATTGGCCAGGAGCGGAGGTGTCGTATTCTTCTTCCGGACACACATTTCGATGTTGAGCGAATTGTAATTATTACAGACTCCGAACAGCCTGCCGTTATTCTCGTTCACTCCCACGCTCCAGGCTCCGTCCTTGTCCTCGACAGACTGCCATATTTCTCCGTTGAAGCCGACATAATAGTGTGCGGATGCTCCCCTGTTCCCGCCGGCATAGAATACGCAGTTGTCCTTTGCTCCCCCAAGAGCGCCGACATAGTGAATGACGATATACTGGATCGTGTTCTTCTTCCCCTTCTTATCCACGCGGTTCGGATAGAAGTTATAATTTGAAATCAGTTTATTGATCTTGATAGACATGATGTCACCTCTTTCCCGTAAAGTAGTGTTTGCTGCGCTTCCGGATCCGAAGTCCGGCCAGCCAGAATGCCAGGCAGGCCAACATAAAAAATAGCCGGAAGGCGTCAACCATAACGGCTGCCTTCCGGCGAATTCTCCCGATCATATATCAGTCCTCATCTGTATCGGTTTTCTGCGGAGTCTGCTGAGGATTAAGGTCCTTGGTCAGATTCGTGGTGGTGTTCTTCGTCTCGTTCTTCGTGACCGTAGTCTCGGTGTACTGGGACGCGATGCTGGCCTTGTCGACCGATGCCTCGAGTGCTGCGTAGATCGCTGCGGAAATGACGCCGCAGACGAGGCCGACCGTACTTAGGGTCTCATTGTTTGTAACAATGCCGGCGATGGATCCGGAGATCGATGCCAGGAAAGCGGCCGCCGATGCCAGGAACTTACGAGAATTCAGTTTTTCAAGAAAAGATCTTCCTTCCTTCATTGCTTGTCCTCCTCATTATCGCTTGGAAATAGAAGTGAGCTGTCAGTCGATGGATCGTCCGTATGACTTCCATCGAATACACCATTTTTATGATCTACTGCAGACTTGGCCATGTAGACAGCGAACCCGACCACAGCCCCGATGATCGGCGCCGTAAGGGAGTCGAGCATGGAGATATCGTTGAGTCTCCACATCATGACCATTGAAAAGATCACGACAGCCGTAAGCAGGATCATGAGATAGCAGGTGAATTTCTTACCGGTGGTCATTGTCTTCCACCACCTTCCGGCAGATCTTCTGAATCTGCTCTTTCTCTTCTTACCAGTCATGCTTTTCCAGCCTTTCCTTATAGCATGATCTCAGATGTTCACAGGTAGGGCCTGTGATCCCGTTCTCAAATTCTGGGTGAACCGATGTGAAACCAGTATAGTAATTCACATCTGACATGCACTGATCCCATGCATCCTTACTGTGATGTTTTCCTTCCTGCACTTCATCCTCAAATCGAAGAATCCTGACCCTGGCTGTCACAGCGCAGTTCTCATCAAACTTTGCGTCCATGACCTTGACGTTATCGTCGACCTGCTGGACACGCGTCTGAAGTGAATCGACTTTATCTGAAAGCGCTGCTACCTTATGGGACGTATTCAAGATTTCTGAATAGATCTCCGGGTTCTTCATTTTCTTGGTTGATCTCCACTGCCAGAATCCAGTTGATCCGAATATTGTCCCGAATACGCCCAAGGCTGATATTACAATGGCAGTAGTATCCATGGGTTTATCCTCCTCTGCTATCAGAAAGCAAAAGAAAAAGGAGCCTCGCGGCTCCTCGTACTCGTCTGATCAGAGACTTATTTCTTTTCTTCCTGCAATTCAACTGTCTCGATATTCCTAAGGTTGGCCAGATCCGTGGCCTGCTTAAGGATTATCTTGCCCATATTCTGAATGATCTCGTCTTTCTTCTCATTCATGTCAATATACATTTCCAGAGCTTCCAGGAGCTCGTCCTGCGTCATCATCTTTCAATAGCTCCAAGTCATGTGTCAATACAAAGTCACTGAATATCTTTTCCCGAAGCGCTTTGCTGTCGGTCTTGTCCATCATGGCAATGTATGACTGAACCGTCTCATTGGCCTCGTAGAACGACATCTCGCCAATAGCATAGAGATACTGCACCTGCTTCAACCGGTGCTTCATATGAAGGCTCGTGCTCTTCCTGAGGCGCATGGAGTGTGGCCGGATGAAGTACCCGACGAACTCAACTCCGCACTCGATCGGCCGGATAGCCGTCTTCTGGTTGAAGTTGAGGAGCAGCCTATCCTCCAGGAATTCCTTCATCATGAGGTAAGTCTCGTGCAGCCGGTACTTATCGTCCATCAAAACCACCATGTCATCCATGCATCTGGCATAGAATGGAATCTGAAGATCCCTTTTCACGTACTGGTCAAGCGGATCCAGGTACACATTCCCATGCATGTGGGATAGACCGCCTCCGATGGCGACGCCCCGATCCCAGAGCATCTGATCATCCGTCAGAAGAAGTGGATTCTGAACGCCGCGCGGGATTCCGAATGGCTTTGATGCATGGCAGACATAATGCTCAAGGAAGTCCATCATTCGCCGATCGGAGATCTTGCGGTCATACTGGGTCATCAGTACGTTCTTGGCCAGACGATAGAAGAACTTCTCACAGTCTGTCTTGAGATAGAACCATCTCTTCCCAGATGCTGCGCAGTAATCGATCCATGACGCCACCTTCTGAGCTGCCTTCAAGTTCCCTCTGCCAGGAATGCAGGCATATGTGTCCGTGATCCATCCTCTGCTCAGTCGGAGATTCAGCGCATTGTAAGCCGATCTCTGAATCACTTTAGTCCGATAGTCGCTGCAGATCACCTTGCGGAGCTTCGGCTCATATACTGGAAACGTGTGGTAGGTGTCCAGAGGGAAGGATCCACTATAGAGCTGATCGGAGATCTCATGAAGATTATCTTCAATGTCCTCCCAGAATGTGAGTTCCTGAGGAAGGAACCTTCTTCCGCTTTCTGTATCATGAACAGCGGTGATCAGTCCTCCGAAGGAAGCTGTTTCATTAAACACATTCTTGATCACAATGCACTATCCTTTCGGGCATTGCAGCTTTCGCTTCCATAGTGGGCTACTCGCAGCATTCCACATCGCGATATGGTTTTTTGGCAAGGGCCACGGGGACGCAATCCTTTTGCCACTTTGTACTGGGATCAGCCCCTTAAGGCTGAAGCTTCTGACGTGTTTCATTGTGGCAAGAGCGGCGCGGAAGCCGATGTTGGTGTTCGAGTTGGACCGCGGGTTGTTCAAGTTGACGTAGAAGACGCCGGCGTTGCCAGTGTTGCCCCAGTTCCCGCCGCAGTTCGCCATCCGCATGTATCACGCTCCCGGTTTTTGGTCGGGCTTATTCGAATACTCTTCTCGGATCATGCCTCCGATCTGCTTTCCGATTTCTCCAACATGTCCAGACCAGATATCATACTGCTTTGGTGCTATGTACTTCAGATCAAATGCCAACCGCACGTATTTCTTCATAACATTGACAGCTACGTCTAACTCTCTCAGAACCGTCTTCTTCTGGTAGTGCCTTTTCAATTCTTCCAAATTCCAAACAATATCATGCATACACTGCTTTATGTCTACTGCCAGGCCATACTTTTCTGAGCGCGGGAACTGTTTAAGCGGAATCTGATATGCATATACCATCATATCGTGGACTGTCCGCTCGATTGGCAATTCTTTATCCATCCATAGCTCCTTGATATCCTTTTGCCACACGTCAGGATGATATTAACATAAATGAAAATGTATCGGATTTTAATATCACTATCCGATAGTTAATATCAAAATCCGATACTGGAGCTCAATTTTTATCTCCCGCTATCGCGGGAGATTCAAAAACCAAAGATCAAATTACAAATCGCAATAAGCGGCGCGGAAGCCGAGGTTGGTGCTCGAGCTGGACCGCGGGTTGCTCAAGACGACGCAGAAGACGCCGGCGGCGCCAGTGTAGCCCCAGCCCCCGCCGCAGTGCGCCATCCGCTCTCCGTTGGTATTGAATCCGTGATAATCCCCGCCGTAATCAGCTCCAGGTTCATCCGGATAGATCAGAAGGCCTTTTGCAATTTCTGGAACCGTAAGTCCGCTTTCAAGAGACCAGTTCTGGTATGCTGTCCCTACTCCTTTCTCTTCTACCGTAGTAGTGGTCGCAAGCAGATATTTTCCCCCAGCATTGGAATACTTGAGTGTTCCTGAGGTTCCCGGAGTAACGAGTGATCCGTCTGGCATGATTGCCTTCCATGCTGTGGAGCTTGAGCTGTGGCTCAGGCTCGAATCCATGATATTCGCATCTGCGATGATATTCAGCTCGCCATTCATCAGACGGAAGCCGGCAGTCCATTCAGACACATTTCCATTCAGATCAGCGATGCCGTTCTTCGTATGGTCATGATACCAGGTCTTCGGTCCGGATCCGGTCAGTGTCCTGGCAGTTTTTCCACCTTCAACATAGGATTCGATCCCTCTTTCATATGTGTAGGTAGAATCTTTTCCATTGCTGTTGTTACCATGAGGCATCGTACCATTCTTCCTGGTCCACAGAGCAAGCGCTGACCAGAGGGAATAAGGAGTAAGGCCCCAACCTTTGCCCTTGTTCCGGCAGTAGGCCATGGCTGCATCGTTGGTAAGACTTGCTCTCGGATCGCGAAGAGGGAGGGAATATGCCCTGTCGTTGATGACAATATTCTGGTATTTGGATAAGTACATCACGTTCTTTTCCACAGAATTGACGATGAATCCGGGATGTGTGTTCTCTGATCCATCCTTGATCAGGTCTGAATATTTCATCTTCGGAAGAGGAACCATGACGGAAGGCATGCCGACATCATCGAAGATGACCGTATTCTCTCCTCCGGAAACTGCCTCTACGGCAAGCTTGAAATCGTCCATGTTCGGAATAGCCATATCTTAGTCCTCCTTTGCCCACAGGGTCAGAATGCAGCGAGAGATGTCAAACGGAACAGCCTCTCTGGTCATGATCGTCTTCTGGCTTGTCTCATCGTCCGGATCATAGTCAGGATTCTCAACTTCCTTGTCCACATACTCGCGGGCCGGAATGAAGATCTGAGCTCTGTACAGATCCGCGCCGGTGGCCGCGATCAGCCCGCCGGACATATCCTGGCAGATATCGATGATGATATCGTAGTCGCGCTCCTTCTTCTTCAGGTTGACCATGATCTCGTCATCGTTGAAGCTGATCATGTTTCCTTCCTGGTAGAAGTCGAGAAATCCTTCGCCGTCTTCCGGCTGATGCTTAACCTGAATCTCTTTTGCCATTTCAATCCCTCCTCTGCGCTTCAAGCGCCTCTCTGTTCCGGGCCGCGATGATTTCCACTGCCTCTCTCATGGCCGGGTCACTGTGGTCATAATCGAAGGAATTGGCCACCCGTTCCTCATCTTCCCGGCGTTCATCGCTCTTGATGATTACGTTCACCATCAGAATCCTCCTCTCACATAGAGCTTTACGGTCGCCGTCTTGGCAGAACCGGTGAAATGCACCTTAAAGCCATTATTCAGCTTGTCGTAGATCTGCAGATCTCCTGCAGAGCATCCCGGATCTCCGGTCACAGACTCGACTTCTGCGGAGACCGTATAGGAACTCTTGTTCCGCAGCTTATCCAGCTGAACCGTCGTGACTGAATTATTGAAAGGATAATCGTAGGTATTCCTCAGCGTGATTTCGTGGATCTCCGCATCAAGCCCTCCGATCTCCTGTTCATTGAGCCTGGAGGACCGCAGCGCTTCCTCGGCCACCATAAGGGCTTCAAAAATTCCGAGGTCCATGTTATTGAAGTTGGCTTCCTTCTGCGGAGTGCCTTCTTCTTCGATTCTTCCAGGAGACTTCTGGATATCGTAGGTTCCGTCTCCATTGTTGACGAGTGTGACGCGGTGCGGATGCTCCACCTGTCTGTCTTTCCAATTTATCAGGGTCCTCATGATTTCTCCTCCTGTTCCGTGACACCGACTCGGATCACATAGGCGAAGCCAACAGAGACGTCAGACATCTTCAGAGATACGAACTTGTCATACCAAGTCTGATTGTCCTGGTCGATCAGCTGCACCCTCGTAACGGTGCCAGTGGAGTCGGGTTCAATCATGAATTTGATCTTCACAGTCGTTCCCGAAATCGTGACACTTTCAAGAGGTTCCTCATACCAGGTGCTACCCAGAAGAAACCTTGCGTGATCCACACGCCGCTTTATATAGGCGCACAGGTCCGAAAGTGCACTGGAAGTTAACAGTGCCATTTCAGTAGTCCTCCTCTCCACAGTAATTAACATCGGTTGCATATATTGTCTCAGAGGCGCTTATGCCAGCACCGCTGTCCTCTGATTCGAGGCCGCGAGATGTGATGGGGAATGTGCCGGCGTCGATCTCTCCTGCCGGTATGAACTTTAATGCAAGCGCATCATCGCCTATGCCAAGCTCCACGTCCATCAAGCCAAGGCTCAGCCCATGAGCGATGTCGGGATAGGTGCCGCACATACGGAAGGACATCTTCCATGGAGTCTGACCAACCGTTATGCAGATCTTCGTGTCCGATCGGACGCCAAGTGCGCAGGTCAGATGGCTCTGCTTGATGTCATAGATCAGCTTCTGGACCGCTGTGACATCTGCATCGTCATCAAGGATATCGATCTCGAATGTGTTCTTGGCCACGTTCTCGATCAGCTCCACCTTGGTTCCGGTCACCACTGCGATCAGCTGGCAGATACGCACCGGGTTCATAGGTCTGCGGTAGTTCAGTTTCTGAATAAGCTGATTTCGCCGCTGCTGAATCGTAAGGCTTCGGTTGTGCGGAATGTTATACTGATCTTCCCAGTACTCGATCGTCCATGTGCAGGTCTCAGGAAAGGCTTCCTTGACCAGCTCATCCACGATATCCTCTGCCTTCGACAACGGCCTTCCTATGACCTCCATGATCCATTTCATGACATAGGAGTCATCGTAGATCGGGGAGATCATTTCCATCATTTCCTTGGCAGCTCGTCTGGTAGGGAAATGCTCAAGGTCTATATCCATATCAGATCACCACCTTCGTCAGGACAGCAGACTTCGTTTTCGGATACTGGATATTTGTAACCGGAATGTTCTGATAAGCGCCATTCAGCTTGAGGTGCTTTAGGTCATTCACGCCAGGAACGCGCTGAAGGACTGCGAAGACAGCGGAAAGCTTGACCTCTCCGTCATCTCCAACCGTCTTATAGAATTCTTCGAGAGCTTCGATGAAGGATTCCGTCACAGCATCGATCTCATATCCGTCTTCAAGCTCAACCTCTGCGGTATAGGAGATCTCTACCAGCTCCGGAGATAACACAATCAGGATGCAGTCCGGAGGGGCCAGTCGCTCAGCGCCGTTGTCTGGCTGCATGATGTGGTCATAGACCGCCTGACAGAGCTCATCAGAAACTATCGCCCCGCTTGAACTTGTCAGCACGATCCGTACTCTCCCGGATCCGTCCTCATATGGAGCTATTGTGGCATGGCCTACGCCAGGAACTTCCTCTGCCCAGCGTTTATAGTCTGCATTGTTGCCGACAAAGGAAAGCTCCTGCTTTGCATCAGTGGAAATTATCCTCTCTCTGAAATCATCATCAGACTCCACGTCAGTTCCATCTGTTACAGCAGAAGGATTCGTAATGCTCGTAATGGCATCGACCGGCTCATCAAGCAGGACGATGGTTCCCTTATTCACATTGGCCTCGGATCCGGCCACTTCAGCGGTCACTGAGATCGTTTCTGTTCCTGTTTCCCCGATGACCGTAAGATCATCAGCCAGGAAGTTGATGGACTCACTCTCATCGGTAGCTTCCGTGCAAAAGATGGTGCCCGCTTCGATGATTGTTCCGGGCTCTCCGGTCACCTGCAGCACTGTGGTCGCTTTTCCTGCCGGCTTTCTTGTCAGCTGTGCCCGCGCTCCGAGGTAATCAAGGAACTGTCCCCATGACCACTTGGTGAACATCAGCTTGATAGCCTCAGGAATATAGAACTCAAGGAGTTGCGCGGCCAGAGTGGCTGACGGCCTCGTGAAGTCCCACGGCCATCCTCCCTGTGACTTGTCGATATCATCCGGAAGCTCGTCCATCATCTGTGCATGGAGCGTATCCACATCGCAGTTCTGAAGAAAATCCGGTAACTCGAAATCATATTCTGCCATGCGATCACCTCCTTATGGCTTGACTTCAACAGTGAGCCCTACGTCTTCATCCCATGGCTTCCCCTTCACGGCAAAGGTGACAAACAGCTGATCACCGTCACGTTCAAAGGAGAAGTCCCTGACATACTCCGTCCGCGGATCCACCATCAAAGCTTCTGTAATAGTCTTTTCAATCTCGTTTTCTATCCTGTCGTTGTTGTCATACTGCATGATCCCGTCGAATTCCGTGCCATAGTCGCTGTCATAGGCCAGGCAGGACATTCTCTCAGAACTGATAGCCTTGAGCACCCAGTCGATAAATGCCTCATGGCCGGACGAGATCACCATCTTTCCGGTTCCATCCCGGACAAAATCGCCTTTCTCCCAGTCCCATTTGACGGATTCTTTGTAGATCTCATCCTCCTCTTCGTCAGATGGAATCTCAGGGAGGTCGAATGTTGGAAAAAGCTGATCCATATCTCACCCTCCATTAAGCAAATTTCGTAACCACGTCGATGATGACCGGAGAAGATTCGACCCACGCGACCAGCACACGCGTCCCTGGTTTCAGCTTCGGGTAATAAATGGTGTGGCTGTGCGCATCCGGGCCGTTGGCGCTCCTCGTCGTTCCCATCTTTTCCCCGGATATATGCCGGAGAACATGATAGTCGGACTTCGGAATTTTCCTCGTGAACTTGTTCAGCGAAAGGCTGTAATCCTTATTGATCACGCCATAATCAAGATCGGACGGCCGAGGTGCATTGCTGCCTTCCTCCCTTGCCCGGTCGCTCAGCACCTTCGCCAAATGCGAGATGCCAGGAGATCCCTTATTTGCCATGGTCATCCTCCTCTTAAATCTGGCTTTCTTTCTTTACGGAAATCGTCATCTTCCCGGCATCCGCATCGTGATTGATGTCAGTCACGATATAGAGTCCGTTCAGTGATCCGACCTTCAGATAAACCTCATCACCTTTCCGCATCGGGGGGACATCGGGAGATTCGACCTTGCTGGTCTCTTCCGGCTTATCCTTGATCATCTCTTTGGCTTCCTTCTTTGCCTCGCTCATCTTCTCGTTCTTGTTATGAGTGACGAGCTTCTGGAAGGTTCCGAACTTGGTATCGCCTTTCACTACGGCCTGCACCTTCGGCGCCTTCTTCTTGTCAGATGTGGACATGATCTTCACCTTCGTGACCAGATTGGTTGCCGATAAAGTATGCTGTGATGATATGCTGTTGTCCCCTGTGAGCATCCAGATCGGATCGTTCTTCCCAAGCTTCACGACAGACACCTTTCCTGTCGGAGTGGTCCGCAGGATGGATTTTCCACCGCCCTTCTCTTTGGCCTCCTTGAGGATGGCCAGGATGATGTCTGAGATTGACTTGTTCTGGAATTTCACTTTCCCGTGTGTGACATTCGGCCCTTTGTACTCGCCGATCGTAAGCCCCCACTCCTTGAGGACATCTTTGATCAGCGATTTCGTGCCTTTCCCTTTCGATTTGTAGTAGTCTTCGTTTGACTTCTGCAGTGGGAAAAGGCAGTCATAGGCAAGGATCTGATATGTCTCAGCGGTCTTGCTGGATGCCTCGACTGCCTGATAGATGATCGATGTGGCGACTGTCTGGAAGCCTCCTGACCAGTCTGCCTGGATGATCGCCCGGCAGCCGAGTTTCACGATCTGTGATAGTTTTTTCCCGTTATGGGTGACATTAAGAAGGGTGAATGTCACCTTCATAGCCAGTTCCTTTTCGGATTCGCTCCATCCAAGATCCTTGACCGCATTCGTGACATTCACCTGTGTTCCCGATGCCGTATAGACGATGACCTTGTATCTGACTTTTCTCTCGTCAATCTCCATTGGCCATCCCCCTTACTTGCTCGGAATGCGAAGATGATCACCCGGCCAGATCATGTTCGGGCCGCCGTGATGTTTGTTGATGGTTGCTTTGTTTAGGTTGTAAATCTCCTTGTATCGTGCCCCATTTCCAAGATATTTCTGTGCCAGAGCCCACAGGCAGTCACCGCTCTTGACCGTAACAGTGATGGTCTTCCCGTTGTTACTGTCCGCCTTCTTCTTTTTCTTCTTTGGGCTCGGACGCTTCTTTCCCTGATTGGGTTTCGGTTTTTTCTTTTTGGAAGGCTGATAGGTATATATCTTGATATCCCGGGCTTCCGTGAAGCTTATGGAGTAGAAGAAATCCCCATGGCCTCCCTTATAGTCTCCGTTGAATTTTGAGATATATACATCGCTATTGATCACCGTGTTCGTGATCAGGAGATTGCACTTGGTGCCCTTGTCTCTGATATTCCGAAGAGAATTGATCAGGGTCTTGGGCTCTGTGAATTCTCCGACATAGACGGCATCCTTTCTCTTCTTCCCCGGAAACATGGCATTGTTCCAGGAAATTTCTTCAAGGCTGCTTCCCCTGGGCAGCTTAACGTCGCCCAGGTTGATGATCGAATATGTCATGAACTTGCCATCGCCAGAGAGGTGTACTTTCTCGGGAAGCATCGGAAAGACGATCTCTTCCCCGCCTTCCGGCCTAAGATAGATAGCTGTAGCCATTATCCCGCCTCCTCTGTCGGCATATTTTCAAAGATGCTCTTGAGCTTCAGTGCGATTTCATCTCCCACATCGTCCGCATACTCTCGGATATGGGCCTTGAGGACCGCCTGGATCGACTCAGGATCGGATCCGCTGCCATCGATACGGATGGTCGGGTTCATGCTGACGGACACAGAGACATTGTTTCCTCCGGAGGAACTTCCCGCGGATGCGCCGGAGCTTCCGGATGTCTCACCATCGCCCTCAGAGCTCGCGTGGTGCCCGTACACGTCCCATACGGTAGAGCTTGAGGAAGACTTTCCCCCAATCGCTCCTCCGTCTGCAAAGGCCGCTGTGGGCACGATAGGATATACTCCAAGGTCTTCGCCGGCCTGTTTCCACAGCTCGATGCCTCTGTCTCTTCTTCCCGGAACTGTCGGAATGACATATTCCAGACCTTCCTCGCCGCCGAGGAAGAACTCAGGACCATTCATACCGATCTCGCCACCGTTTGCCTTCGCAGTGACGGAAGCCGTCACCGTTCCGGATCCGGATGCATCACCTCCAAGGGAAATAGATGCGGTCGGATTCGTTATGGAGTAGCTCAATGTGATCCTGACTGGTGCCGTGGTGCTGAAGCCGGCTGAGAAGATGCTGTCGATCTGGCCGTCAGTTTCAGAGTAGATAGCATCAGCATTGTTGGTCTGAGTCAGGGTGACGTCCGTCTCTCCGTCTGTCGTGAACCCGGAATCATAAGCCGCATCCACATCAGCCTGCGTTTCTGCGACTGCCCCGGACGTATCGGTCTCAGCGTCTGTGATGTTCGCCTCTGCGGTTCCATCAACCTGGACCGTAGGAGTAGCCCCATCTGCCGTAGCATCGACTGTATCCGGCATCCCAGTGACCGTGACTTCACCTTCCGGAGTGACCGTAAGAGTCGCTCCTGCGGTGATCTCAATTCCGCTGGTGTCCACGCCGGCATTCTGAAGCGCCTGAGTGACGGAATCCGCAGCGACCTGTGTGTCTCCGACCTGAATGGTCAGGCCATCGACTGTCAGATCCTGTGTGGATCCTGACTCATCCAATGTTGACTGGATGCTCGTGCTGATATCTGTGAGGATCTGAGGGATATTCGAGTCATCAACTTCAAGGTCTTCGACCTTCGCCTTGACCCCATCGATGCCAAGCTCTTCATCAGATGCCCCCTGTGCCAAAGCCAGCTGAAGGGCATTCATCATGTCCTCTCCATAGTCGCCATTCTGAACCGCCTGGATCAGCGCCTGATCTCCGGAAGTAGCAATCGTATTGGCCAGAAGCTGAGAACCGGCGGTATAATCGCCGGACGCGGCAGCTACCTCCAAGGCGTTGTTGTATGTGTCTCTGAGTGTTTCCGGTACCTCTCCATAATCCTGCAGATATCCCATGAGGGAATCTCTCATGTCAGATACCTGACCGGAGAGATACTGGTCATACATAGACTTGAGGCCCTTGTCCGCTTTGTCATTCACGAACATGCTCGCTGCTCCGACTGTATTCTGAGTACCTCTCAGATAATCCAGAGCGTCCTGTCCGAACTGAGCATTGCCCATCGTCTGCTGTGTCCAGCCTCCGACCTCATCGCTGTATGCGCCTGAAAGAGTATTTGCCTGGAACTGCATGATTCTGGCGTTCTCGGCATCCTTTTCGTACTGAATGGCGCGTCCCCATTCCTCGGCCACGTCATCGTAGTTAAGGCCTGCCTGCTCAAGTCTGCTCGTGCCGTTTTTGTCGTACTCACCCTGAGCATTTACCGGAGTATCCCATGCAGCCAGCTGTTCATAAAATGCCTCGGACATCTGGTCGAGTTCTCCGGATCTTGCCTGCCTCCGCTTCTCAAGGTCATCAGACAGCTGCTCGTAGGCACCAGAGGTAAGCTCTTCGCCTGTGAGGTTGCCGTAATTGTCCCTGAGAACCTGCCACTGCGCCGTCTCCTGGAAGCCGGCCCACTGGCTCATGATGTTGTTGATCTTCTCTTGCAATTCATGGATATGCTTCTGCTCATCCACGCCCAGGACACCATCTGACAATGCCGCATCCACAGCATTGGTCAGCTGATCAGACAGGCCATTCATCTTGATCGTATCCTGCATGGTCCAATCCTGGATTGCTGCGGAGAGCGTCTTCCCGGTCTTGGAATCTCCAAGGACTGTATCGACCATGATGTTCGCGGTATAGGTCTGTTTCTCAAGTTCGCTGGTTATGCTGCTCACATAAGAATCAATGTTGCTGATATAGGAAGTCGTATCGTCTGTGGTCAGCGTACATCCAGCATTGGCCTTGAATTCGATCTGCGCGTTCGATTCAAGAGCATCCTCTGCCTGCTGTTTGAGCGAGTCGATATTCTTGAGTTCCCCGAGAACCGTATCAACATTGACTGTCCACTGTGCATCAATGATCTGATCCGCAATGGCCTGGCTCTGCTCATTGGTCAGTGTGAGATCTCCGAAGTGTTCGCTCAAACTGGTCTGAATCTGTTTTTCGTTATAGGCATCAATAGCAAAATTGATCAGCCCTATCGCCGTGGCTGCGGCCGTGATCGGCCATACGGCCTTTCCAGCTATTGTCGTGAAATCTCCCAGGAACGTCCCGGCAGTTCCGAAGTTCTGAAGCGACGTGCTGAGCTGTCCAATCTTTCCGGCCATTCCGGCTATCGCTTCACCCCCGAATCCGATTGCTCCAAGGCTGAGCCACGATGTCAGGCCGCCTTCCTGCCCTCCGGGGAGAAGCTTGAAGGCTTCGCTGAACAGATTACCGATGATGCCGGATACTGTCGTTGCACCTTTCTCCTTGGCCCACTGGCTCAGCGGATCCGCGATGAGAGTATCCCAGGCGATATTTACCTTTCCGAGGAAATCTGCATCATTCCATGCGGATGTCCTCTTCATTTGCTCAATATCGTCATTGAAGCCGTCAAAGAAGTTGGCAACGAAATCGCCAAGCTTCGGAAGCTGATCTGTAATGGAATCCACAAAGGACCGCACTACCGGCTCCATTCCTTCACCGAAGTTATCTTTGACACCTTCCAAAGCGGACTGCATCAGCGTGACAGAACCGGCCAGATTGTCGATCATTGTATCGGCCATAGCCTGAGATGATCCGTCAGCGCCATCGATTGCCGCCGACAGTTTATCCCAGTCCTCCTCGGATGCATTGATGATCGCCAGGGCGCCGGCCATAGCCTGTTTCCCGAAGATCGCGCTTGCGGCCGCAGTCTGTTCCGATTCGGACAATCCTCCGAGTGAATCTCTCATGTTCTCCATGACACCCATGAGAGATTTCTGCTTTCCTTCTCCGTCCTTCAGAGAAATTCCATACTTCTCCATGGCCTCTGCCTCTGTCTTGGTGGGTGAAACCATATTGGTGATCATTCGCCTGAGGGAAGTACCGGCCATAGAAGATTTGACGCCGGAATTTGCCATGATGCCAAGTGCCTGAGATACATCCTCGATGGAGTAGTTCATAGCACCGGCCAGAGGAGCGACATACCGGAAGGATTCGCCCATCATGGATACGTTCGTGTTCGCGTTGCTGGCCGTCGCAGCCATAACATCGGCAAAGTGAGTAGAATCACCTGCCTTAAGGCCAAAGGCCGTCAGAGCGTCTGTTACGATGTCTGATGTGGTGCCCAGATTCTCTCCAGATGCGGCAGCCAGGTTCATGATGCCGGTAATACCACCAAGCATATCGTCTGTTTTCCAGCCTGCCATGGCCATGTATTTGAAGGCTTCAGCCGACTCCGTTGCGGTGAACTTTGTCGTTGCGCCCATGTACTTGGCTTTTTCTGTCAGCTGATCAAGCTGTTCCCCTGTCGCTCCGGATATTGCGGAGACTTCGGACATTCCTGCCTCAAATCCTGCATAGGTCTGCAGAGCATCGGTTGCGCCGAGGGTAACGCCAGCAGCGCCCATAAGCGCCGCAGCTCCTCCCTTGGTCTTATCGACTGCTCCGGAGAATGTGCTGTCAGCATTTTCTCCGGCCTTGACCATGATGGTGACAACCTTCCCATTCAGTTCATCGGCCTTCGCACTGACCGCATCCAGCTTATCGGTCGCCGCATCATTGGCATCGATATAGATTGTTGATTCCGTTCCGTCGAGGTCGCTTGCGGTGTCCCCAGCGTCATGAAAGATCTGCGTGGCCGCATCATCTGCCTCGATATACATGGTCGATTCCGTGCCATCGAGGTCAGACGCAGCATCGCCAACATCCTCAATCTGGGAGGATGCCGCATCGTCCGCATCGAGAGATACATCAGATGTGGTCCCGTCAAGAGTGTTGGCCGCATCGCTTACGTTGTTGATGGTATTGAGTGCTGAATCGTCGGCAGATATGTCCACATCGGCAGTATCTCCTCCGATCTTGGCAAGTGCATCCTCTACGGACGCTATTTTCGGAGTAGCCTGGTCATTCACAGAGATGCCGATCTCATAATTGCCCATCATCTTCTGCAGCATAGAACTGACCTGGCTGAACTGTTTCTCCATAGAGGAGACCTTACGGTTGATCGCAGCTATCCCAGCCCCAGTCTTATCCTGGAGAGATACAGGTATTTTTATTTCAACTGTCTCTGCCATGGCCTTCCTCCTATCCTCTGGAATTTCGTTTCTCTTCTTCCGCTTCAAGCACGATCTGCATGGACTGCAGCATGAATTCCTGTGCCCACTGCGGTTTATTCAGAAACTCGTCAGGCGGGATATGATGGCGCTGAAAGATGATGTGCATCAGCGTCCCTACCCCGCCTGCGTGAATTAGTTTTTTACGATTTTAGATGTGTCCAGGTCATACCCGGAAACTTCGTTGATGGCAACGATCGCTCTGTAGACATCTCCGGACTGAAGCATTGCCGATACCAGCATTGGGCCCGAAAGGACGTTGTAGTAGTTCCACAGGCTCCTGTCGCTCCAGATCTTCTTTCGGTCTTCCTCAACGGTAGCCCGGAAGATCAGATCACACTCATACTCAGCCTGGTTGAAGTTCGCAGCATCCCTCACTGAGAGTCCGGTCTGACGGTTCTTGATCAGCGGCATATGGTCATTTCTGACCTGCTGTGCCTCTTCTCTGCTCAGAGGACGGACACGGAAGGAGAACAGGACATACGGCTCTCCCTTCTCGTTCTCACGGATGACAGGAACCTCTTTCCACTGGGACGGATCATTGCGGAAGTTTCCTGCCTGCTTCAGTCTTGCAAGCAGATCCGGCTCAGCCTTGCGGATTTCCTCGTTCTGCTGTTCCTCGGTAAGCTCTGTATCAATTTCAGTTACGATGTTTTTTTCGGAATTCGCCATTTTTGTTTCCTCTCATGCAAAAACAGGGCCCTGTGAATGCTCACAGGGCCGCATTGGATGTATGATTCAGTTTTCCCCGGATCAATACTTGATCTTGGAGGCCAGTCTCACACGTCCGTTGACGTAGAGGCTCCATGCCCTCTGGATCAGGGATCCGGACTGCACGTTCTGCAGATCCTGGTTGCCGCTCGGAACGACATACGGATAGATGAATCTCTCCGAAGAGCCATTCGGCTGTGTCGGATCCTCACCGCCGGCGCCGTAGATGGTGCCGATGAAGTTCCATTCCGGCATCAGGCCCTTGGACATCCACTCCATCAGGTCGCTGATGAAGAGATCATCGCGGACAACCCACTCGGTGAACTCAAGGGTCTGGCCATGAGAGGTGTAGATCTCCATCTCATGGTCCGTACCAAGAGGCAGATACTTCTGGTTCGTGACATTCACGACAGCCTTATAAGACTCCATGGATGCCAGGAGCGTTCCATCTCCTCTGTACAGCACACCGTCCTTTCCGGACAGGATACGGCGAGAAGATGCAATATCAGCAGTATTTCTAATAGCCATGATTCAATCCTCCTCCTTTTATTCTGCGCTGACTGTCGGCGGTGCGAAGCGCAGCTGATAGGTCAGATAGATGCGCTCCATGGAGTCGGCATCATCAACACCGATCTGGAACCATGCGCTGTCTCCGGCCGGCGGGTTGTTCGGATCGAGGATAACGGTAGCGCCGTCCAGGAGCTTGTGCTCCCCGACCATCGCATCGGTGACACGCAGGATTGCTGCGATAACGGCCGCTCTTCCGTCATCATCGTTGTCGATCTTCGCTCTGATCGGCTCGATGGTCCGGTCGATACGGTCGAACATCTCGAAGCGCTCCTTGACGCGGCGGATCTTCTTCCAGCCTTCGTCCTCGTTCGCAGCCGGGTTGGTCAGAGTATTGATGCCCTTCTCAATGACGATCTGCTTATTCTTGTTCTTCGTGATCAGCAGAGCACCAGCTTTCAGTGCCTTAACGATCTGGGCATTGGTGAGATGCTCAGAAAGCTCAACAGCACCAGTAATGGACGTGTTGGTCAGAGAAACATTGGACGCACCGGCACAGATCATGCCGCCGACTCTTGCTGCGCCGAGGTAGCCTTCGTAGTTCTTTCCGTCTGCATCGATCCATGCATCGAACAGGAAGTGGATCTTCGCGTCATTGTAGGACTTGCAGAGGGCGATACGGGTATCGAAGTCCTCGGTGGAATGAGTTCCGAAGATGGCCATCGGATACTTGCCGTCCTGATACATTCTGTCAACGAATGCCTGAAGGGTAGCCGCAACAGCGGTTTCCTCGCTGTCGGTGACCAGCATATCGAAATCCTGGTCCTCGCAGGCATTGGCTGCAGTAGAATATGCAGTCGCATTTACGGTCGGATCCACGCCGCCGGTCAAAGCGACCTGGTTGATGGTGGCAAGCGTTCCGTCCCCTGCGGAAACCTTGGAAGCGACAACGTATTTGCTCTTCGCCAGAGCGGCGACAGCTCCGTCCGCTTCCTTCTTGTCGATCGCGATTTTGAAGGACTCAAGAAGAACGGTGTCTTCGTAGACGTCGATCTCCCTGATCGTGTCATCGTAGATGGAAGGCTTGACGGATACGGAAAGCTTTCTGGCTCCCGGATACTTTGCGGTCAGCTTGACCACATCAGCCTTGGCTCCGTCCTGAAGTGTGAGGGTTCCGTTCTCTCCACCGCTTCCAACACGGCAGACGATGATGTTCTGGACGCCCGCATTGAGGAGTTCGGTCAGGACTTCTGCTCCGGTTCCTGAGCCGATGACCTCACCGATCGCGCCGGGGGACTCGATCTCGACAGCCTTATTCGGCTCGCCCCAGTTGCCCTTTACCAGAGCAAGAGCAATGCCGGCTTCAGCTCCGGCAGCCTGCGGCTCTCCGGAGTTTTCATACCTCTTGTAAACTCCTGAACGCTCTTTCTGCTCACCAGATAAAAAAAATTCAGACATTGGTCCACCTCCTTACATTCCAAGGAACTTCTTGATTACGTCCTCAGCCTCCGGCACCGTTGCCTGCTTGACGCCTGCAACACGAAGAGCCGCGGTTACGATGTCCTGTGTGTACTTTCCCTTGAAAGCCTTATCCGCTCCGGCCGCAAGCTCTTCTGCGGCATAGATCGGCTCGGTTTTCGGTTCCGCAGTCTTTGCTGCGGGCTCAAACTTCTTATCAGCCATGTCTTTCTCCTTTACGTATTGAGATCTCTATGGATATTGATTAACGGTGTCCCATGTGCCACATGCCTCGGAAGGGTGTACTGAAGCACCGTAGCTACCTGCCCGGTGACGATCGGGTCCGCGATGAAGTTGCTGGCCACGCGGTTGACCATCATCGGACTGTGGTCTGACATCCAAATTCGGGATACAAGCTGCATCTCCTGCTGGATGGAGATCGTGTACTTCAGCCTTACGGCTGCCGTAGGGCACAGGATATGGACGCTGATCATCGCATTCATGAAAGCAATCGAGTAGATCTGCTGTGAACATTCCTCGGCATTAAGCCGGCAGTAGATCAGCGGCTTTTCGTCGGATGCGGTGAATCGTGGTTCGAAGGTATCCAGACCATATACAAGAGCCGTAGGAACAATCCGCTTGATGAAGCGGTTGACCGCATCGACCGGATCCGGGTCAGATGATGTCTGATCCGAGTATTCGTAGATATCGAATAACACCTGGTCCATGAGCACCCGCTCGCCCTTGTCCCCTCGGCCCTCTGCCTTCGGCACTTCGAAAGCATCCGTCCTGTTCCATCCGAAGATGAAAGCGGATGTCTGTTCTTCCGGAGTAAGCACCAGATACCTCATCGTCTCCTTGAGCAGAGAGACGATTTCCTCAGGATGAGTCCCCGCGCTATCGCAGTAGACGCGCATTGTCATGACGCCTGCTGTGTTCCGCTTGTTGTCAGCCTGTTTGGTAATCGTGTAGGCGATACGGGGGTACTGGTTTTTGAACCAGTCCGGCTCCGTATCGTCTGGCGCGATTCCGAAAAAAATGGCCGGGGCTCCATTGTATTTGGACAGCTTACCGGCCAGTGTTTCATTGCTTACGAGCTGATCTCGGATCAAAGATTCAAGGCTCATTCTGGGCCTCCTCTTCTTTGATGGTGACCAGGTCACCGGACCATCTCAGCTCCTCCCATGCTCCGTTCTGCACTTCCTCAGGCAGAATGAAGAAATGGTTCATTACGTTTGCTATGACAGGATGAAAGACAACGGTTATGCTCCGGTCGATCACATAGGTGACGATCCCGGCCCTTCCCTCAGTCCATCCTGTCTTCTTGGCGTAGATAACATCACCCACGCTGATCTGCTCAGTGTCAAAGACCTGAGTCTTGGAATCGACCAGTAAAGCCATGTCTCTCTCCTTCAGTTGTAAGGTTCGTTGAATATATCCCGGATCTTCGGCATGGCAGCATCAATGATCCGCTGCCGGAAGGGCCTCGCGGCCATCTTGCTCGTGCCGTTCTCAAGATATCCAGCGTAGTTCATCTCGGACGTGATACCGATCACGGAAGAATCCATGATCATCGTCCAGTTTCGCCTCAGGTCGCCGGTTCTCACGCCAGGTGGGCTTCCGGGAGGAGATGGGCTCGAATTTGCCAGGACATGCAATTCCTGGTTCCGAAGCTCATTGGTCGCCCTGGGGCATCTCTGCTTGACCTCGTTCTCTACCCTTTCCAGTACGATATGTACTGCTCCGGATATGTCAGCCATCAGATCACCTCCTCAGTCGACGTCGCTGCGCTCCTGGATATAGTAGATGGTCACCATCCCAAGTTCGCTTACGTCATCGACTCCCTGAACCAGAAAAACCCTCTCATCATGCATCAGTTCATCGCCGGCCTTGGCCTTAGCCGTTCCCTTCTGCACGATCTTGTGCGTGATCGGATGCTGGTTCTGTGACCACCGGAACTCTTCCTCTGTGGAAGCGTCCGACAATACTCCCCTTATGATGTCCCCGGTCTTGGTGAATTCTGACCTTACTCGGCCATCTGCTGTGAACTTCCCGGATCTTCTGCAGACCTCGAAGTCCTTCAGCATATTTCCAGGCCGGAGAAACAGCCTTCCGTTCATCCGCATCATATGTCCTGACCCTCCGCTTCCTCGTGGCTCATCATGCCGTTGTAGAAGTACGGCGGCGTGATGGCGTCTGTCTCAGGATTCTGCACAAGCTTTCCGATAGCGGAAGCTGAAGCGGCGGTGCTGGCAAGCTCCTTCTTCAGCTTCTCGTACATGTCTTTCCAAAGCTTGGCGCGTCCTTCGAAAGACCAGGACACGGGGCCGTCCTTGGTGTCGGGCTCGTAGGCAAATCGGCGCATAATCGACTCGAGACAATGAAGCTTCGCTTCCAGCCATACCCTTTTGGTATTGACCTTCTCCGGGATCATTGCTGAGATCTCTTCATCGCACAGCGCACAGGTGTCTTCCTTGCCTTCCACCATGGTATCGCCCAGTTCGAATCGCATGAGGTCGAGACCATAGACCAGTTTCCCGTCAGCGTCCTTCAGATTCGCCGGCGTATAGGAATAGGTTCCTGCCATCAGGCCTCACCTGCTTCCACTGCCTCCGCTTTCGCCTTTCCCGCAAGCTCGGATCCGCGTTTGCGTACTGCTGATTTGATGGTCTTGTTCCCTTCGCAGAGATCAAGGACGATCAGGGTATCGTTGTCCGCTGTCTTCACAGCCTCAACGGCGTCTGCCTGACTCAGCTGCATGATGCGGACGGCTTCAGCGATACCGCTCTGCGCCACGGAGACCGTCTCTGTGCCGTTTTCACGGATTACCGGAAGAGTTATAAGCCCTTCCGGTGAAATGCTCTCTGCGGGCGCTCCAGAGGCTCCTGTGATCTTGACCAGATAACCGGACGATACGAGTTCGGGTGATTTCACCTCCGCATCATCGATCAGCTCGCCGATCTTCCTGCGTCTGCCGCCAATGTTAAGCGGCAACTTCACTGCATACATTGGCTCTCCTCCTTCTCCGGCTTATTTCACGCATCCGCTGAGATAGATGCAGAGATCATCGCAGGTCTTCTTCATCGACGTGGACATCAGTCCTTCGACGAATTCGGAATGGGTTCCCTTCTCGCCTTCGAAGGCATCGGTTGCCATGTATGCTCCATTGCCGAGCATATCCCAGGTGATGATGTAACCTGCAGACGGTTCCTCGAGAGACGGATTTGCCGGAGCGTAGGTCAGCATTGCATCCTTCGCATTGAAGGTGAACTGCATGTTCGCCTTCTGGCCGAGGTTTGCAGTGTTCTGGGTCGCATAGAGGACCTTGACCTGATCGATGCCAAGGACGGCAGCGATGACCTGCTCATTGACCAGTGCCGGGTTCGGAGTAGATCCTCCGGAGACAACACGGTTGAGGAACTGCGGATGGTTCTTCATGGCAACGTAAGTGTCATAGCCAAGCGTCAGTCTGTTCGGAAGGCGTCTTCCGCTCAGAAGCATATCCCTCTTGTAATCGTCGAAGAGTCCGACGATATCCGCATTCGCATCAGAGAAGAACTCGAATGCATTCGACTCGGATGCATTCTCAGCGCCGGTCTTGACATTGCTCCAGACATCCTTGTTGAAGAATCCCTTGGCGAAGGTGTTGTCCAGATGCATCTTCATCTGCTCAGCCACAAGCCTTGTCTTCGCACGTCTCGGGTCGATGGTGGCCGGAGCGTTCGCTCTCTGGTAGTTCAGAGCAGAGATCTGATCGACGCCAACGATAATCTGGTCGACATCTACAGAGTAGGTGGCTTCATCATGGCTGAAGACTGCCGGAGCAACCTTGCCGAATGCCGGCTTTCTCTGGACCTGATCCTTGGCAAGCTCATCTTTGTTGAAGACGTAGTAGTTGCCAGTGGCGAAGGTCACAGGCAGGATCGGGAAGATGTCGGGAGCGACGTAGAAAGACGGCTCCTCAAATGCCGCGATCGCCATATTGGTGAGGTACATGTTGGGCTTCCAGCCCTTTGCAATGCTGACCTGAAGGCCAGCTGCGGTTGCATGCTGTTCTCTCATTCCCATTGTCTATCTCCTTTCTTACGCCTTGGCGCCGCTGTTGATCAGCTTGACCTTGATCAGATCACCGGCTGCGGTAGCGGTTTCAAGCGCTCGTGCGATGACATAGTTTCCGGTCTCGGCCTTGACGGCCTGGCCCTTCGCATCCGTTGCGAGAAGATCTCCGGCATCAAAAGCGCCGCCAGCCTTCCAGAGGCCGCATCCGCTGATCTGCACATCAACTCTTCCATTCGCGGCAACCTTCTCCGGGTTGCTGACGAGTGCGATTCCGACCGCATCAGCTCCTGCAGCCGGGAGAGCTGCGCCGGTAGCAGAAATCGCCAGGGCGACTCCCTGAGGAGCGGTCAGCTCAGACGCCGCAAGCAGGTCGATGGTCGGAGATTCATTGATTCCACTGTACTCCATAGTCATGAGGTACCTCCTTTCCTTACTGGTCGATCTCAGCACGAAGCTCATCGTCTTCGAGTGCTACCTGATCCATGGCCTTCGCCAGGCTCATTCCAGGATTCTTGGTCATCAGTTCCTTCGCCTTGGTGATCCACTTCTGCTCGGCATCGCCGGTCGCAGTGCCGGAAGTAGACTTTCCGATCTCGGTGAAAATCCCGGACTGCTTCTGGAGATCAAGCTGCTGATCCAGAGTAGCGATGTAAGAATCGTAGATGTCTGCACCGGCGTTCTTCATCTTCTTGAGGGTAGCGACCAGCTCGTCTTCCTTCTTTCCAAGAGGTTCGCAGTACTTCTTCGCGACTTCGGTGACCTCTTTGGTGAGGGAATCCTCTTTCATCTTTGCAATCTCAGCGTTGTTCGCTTCGATCTGCTCTCTCAGAGCCTTGACGATATCGGACTCAACCGGAGTGGCTGCCGGTGTGGTCTCCGGAGTGGATCCGGTTTCCTTTCCCTTGGTCACGTCTTCCGGAACCGGCTCTTCTGCCGGCTTCGCGCCTTCAGCCTCATCGTCAATGGCATACTTCTTCACGATGGCTTCGTATGCTGCGAGCTCATCGGCGGTCATTTTTGACTTATCGATCTTAAGCATTTCTTCAAGGTCTCCTTTCGGGGTTTTTGATTTGATCATGTCTCCAAGGTGCGTCTGATCGGCGTTCATAAGAGACAGATCAGCGGCGTCATCACTCTTCTCAAACTTGGCGCTCTGTCCGGCACACCACTTATCCACATATCCGCCGATTGCACCAGCGAACTGGGAAGCGCTCAGCTTCATGGCTGCATTCTTTCCGGATGCGTCAAGATCTGAGTCAGTAAGAATGGATGACAGCGAACTTCGCAGAGCGTAAGTCACGTCCCAGATCTCGTCGTTGATTGCCTCAACCGACTTGGCGCTCATCTGCTGTGCGAAGGTAGTCGCCTGTTTCTGTACTTCCTCCGAGGTCATTCCTCCCTCTCCGCTGAGCCAGTTGACAAACCGCTTGAAAAGGTTGTCTGTCTTTTCGGACTCTTTGCCGGCTTCAGGCGCGGCTGCCGGAGCAGGATTCTTGCTCTTTGTGAACACGATATTCGCTCTCGGATTCGCTCCTTCATCGACAACGGATATTGAAGTGATCTTGAGGTTTTTCAGTTTCTTTGCCAATTTCCGTCCTCCTTTCCTGGATTTATCAAGACGGCTCATCGCCGAGGTGATCGTCATCATCTGAATCATCGTCTACTCGGGCCGCGGTCCCCTCGATTGAGAACATCGGATACTGTCCGCTTTTGACCTTTGCCCAGACATTCGGATCAGTGATCTGGAAGCCGACCCACCAGCCTGTTGGCAGTGATCCTTCCGGGATGCCGAGAGCCTGCAGCTTCTCCGGAGTAAAGACCATGGACTCGATCAGTGTTCCGACGCCATTCCTGACATGCATCTCGCCTGCATCACGGAAGAACATCACGAAGTTGTACGCGGCGTTCTCAAGATCTTCCGGATCGATCATGTCATCCTGGTAATCATCAACCTGGCTTCCATCCTCCTCCACAGACACCGATGCCCACCCGAAGGCCTGCATCTTATCGTCATCGGACTTCTTGATTGCAAATGATCCTTTGATGACGCCCTCGACAGGCGCCTTCGGATCCGCTCTCGGCTCTTTCTTGGTTTTGAAAAAATCATTGAAATTCTTCATGTTCAGTCCTCTCTGTACTCAACACAGCACTTGCAGTTCGGATGCATAGGAGGGAGCTCGCAGGTATATTCCCGGCCATGATATGTGGTCGTGAATTCTCCATCGTCCCCGATCTGCTGTCCTTCAAGGTCTTCGCAGATGTCACAAACATGGCCGTCCATGGCAGTGGTCCAGTACGGAGTCAGGTGAGGAAGAAGTCCTTTCGCCTGCGCCTGCCTGATGGCCTCGTCGTTCCCCCGGTTGTAAGCAAAGGCGTTCTCTGTCCTGGCAATCATCTGAGCCCGGTATCTCTGCTGTCTGGCCGCGTACCGGGATGCTGCGGCTCTGGCCTTCTGCTCGATTGATTCTGCCGTCATCCTCGGATGATCCTTTGCCATGGTTGTCTTGAAGTTGTTGTAGAAGCGAAGATTCGCAGCGCTCTGGCGCTGCGTCAGCCCGATCAGAGGCCGGATGTACCGAGCCGTCTCCTGGCTTCCCATTCCAACGGACCGCGATTCTGCGATGATGTACCGGATGGCCTCGATCTGGTCATTCGTGCACCTGGTGATCAGGTCTCCTCCGTGTCCGATGATCCATTCGCGGACATTCGTTGACGATGTATCGAAGTTGAAAGCATCGCCAAGTCCAGATATCCATGGGTTGTCCTTCGCTCCTGCGATGAATCCTTCCTGCCACAGGTCGGTCATCTTTTCCTTGACCCAGCTCGAGTAGTCCTGAAACCACTTGTCGAAGATTCCCTGCGGATCCATCTCATCAGTGGCAATGGATTCGAGCTGACTGTATCCGAATGCGTTTCCCTGGTCCTTCCACATGGTGACCAGCCATTTGACCGGCTCAGCCTCGTGGTCTTCCAGATATGAGTTGAGCGCGTTGAGTATGGCTTCACTCTCCGCGCTCTTCTTCACATGATTTCTGATTCTCCTGGGATTGATCAGCACGAAACTCATTCAATCCCCTCCTCTTCCTCTGACGGGGCTCTCGGTTCCTTGCCCTTCTTATCGTCCTGTGGCGTTCCTCCGCTTCCTGCTTCAGCTTCATCGGTGTTCTCCTCAGAATCTATCGTCTTTTTATCCGAACCGCTCTGAGGGCCTTTTTCGGGGTTTCTGCGCTGCGCCTCTCTGATCGGGTCAGGCTCCCGCACATCCGGGATATCTGTCCTTGCTGGCAGGCCGGCCACATCACGGGCATAGTCCTCGATGTTCTCATCCGGAATGATGATTCCGGCTCCGACCATAGCCTTGAGGTATTCAGCGACCTTGGTGATATCCTGCTCGGAGACATCGCCGTGGTGAAGCTCCGGATAATCCTCGATCTTTCCGAAGTGCTCGCCATTGAGGTCGATCAGTGTCGGAATGGCCTGATTGTTGAAGGTCTCGCAGATGATGTCCAGGAAAGCCCCGATGGCAGTACTGAACAGCTGCGTCTTGTCAGACGAAAGCGCCCATGATCCGGAGTTCTCATGGCCAAGCATGATGAAATCAGCCATGACCGTCTGCGCGATGGCAGTCGAATATCTGGTAATGACCTCGGAGGTATTGAACTGCCTTGACCCGCCGGACGAGAGAAGCTCGACCTTATAGGTCTCCGGGAGTACCAGACCTTCTGACTCATTCCTCCGGATGTTCTTCACCATCGTGACCAGTGCCTGATAGATCTGCTGAGCATTCGCGTCATTTGTGTCCCAGATGTTGATGTCTGCGGGCACATAGATAACCGGGAGGCCGGCGAGGTCACGCTCGATGCCGACTGCCTCGATCTCCTGCATTCGGCGCTTGAAGTACCAGCTTCGGTATGCGTTCCTCAGTATGCTCCGGCCTTCCGGGTTGTCCTTAACGGATTCGGTTCGGAAGAGCATTGCCTTCGTCATCGGTATCGTGAGCAGTTCGTAGCTTGGCGGCGGCTGCTGAGTCATGCCGATCAGATTGTCGTTGTTGTCATATTCCCATCGGTAAAGCGTATCCTGGGAACGGATCGGCAGCTTTGACCATCCAATCAGGCCGTCACTGTACTTGCTTGACAGCTCTGTGTCCCGCTTCTTTCCATTCCTCCGCTTATAGCAGATCTCATGGAAAGACCAGCCATAGGTCAGAAAGCTCAGGATCTCGGAGATCGTATCCGTCCATGTAGAACTCATATCGTTCATGCATGTCTCCACGAAGTCTGCGGCTTCCTGGTCATTCGGGCCGCTGCCTCCCGGCTCTACGGTCCATGTGGCATTTCGGATGAGCATCTTGATCGCGAAGAGGATCGCGCCTACCGTGTCATCGTTGCTGGCCATCTCCTTGTAGACCTTGATGCCCTTGATCCCGTTCAGCTCTGTGAGGAATTCCTCGCTGAACATTCCGTCCCATCGTTTCTGGCCGATGCGTCCATATTCCTTCGGTATTGTTCTCACCTCCTTGCCATCATGATGACCAGTAGTTCTCCTTCGTCAGAGCACTGATCGCTTCTGCATTAGGAGGAGCTCCGGTATGTTTCTTGATCTTTCCAAGGTACAGACACAAAGAAAGAGCGTCGCCCCGGTCAGGTGATCCAAGGCCACGCTTTTTCATTTCCTGTTTCGGTTCGACTTCCAGCTTACCGTTGGAAGCCATTCTGTATTTTCGGCTCGACAGCTGGGCGACCGTTTCTTCATTGTCCTCGATGTCAACAGCCCTGGCTTCGAGATCATCACGAAGAGTCGCCCACATATCGGTTGTCAGATTGTTGTAATGTTCCGCAGATTTCTTTCCTGCCGGTGAGTCCGTCTCGATCTTCTCAGCTGCATTGATCGGGATGACCACCATTCTGGAAAGCCTCTGCTCACGCTTGACCTCCCGCAGGCGGTCCGTTACGCCGCCGCCGAGCCCGGTATCATCAATCTGCACGAAGATCTTCCCGAAGTAATCAGGATGCTCTTCGACGATTGTCCGGTATTCCCATACGATATCTCCCACAGTAGCCATGAGGTCCTGCCCATGGCGCTGTCTGACCATTTTGCAATGGCCTTTATAGTTCCGGAAGATAATCGTCTCATCGTCTCCGAATCGGGCCACATCGCATCCAAGGATGACGAATGGCATCTCCATCTCTTCCGGCAGCTCGTAAGCTCTTGAGCTGCACTGCTCGATGAGTGAGAGCGGAATGAAGACATCATCGTCCTGTGTCGGAAATTCTCCAAGGACACGGACGCGGACCACATTGCTGGTCTCTCCGTACTTCCGCTTCAAGGCGGCTATGTTGTCCTTGTTCGTCCTCGGTGAATTCTCAGACGATACTGTCATGGTCTGCCAGAGATCCCGATCGCGGGTGAAGGCATCATAGAATGTGCCCGTGTTCCTGGTCGGGTTCCCCATCATGATCAGCTTATTGTTCTCACCTGACAGGGTACCCATGATAGCTTCCATGATCGGATCTGCGACGCCAGAAGCTTCGTCCACGATAAACATCATGTTCGTCTCATGAAAGCCTTGCATGTTCTCCGGCTTCGTTGCGGTTCTCGCTACGGCAAACCATCGCTTCTCCTGGCCTTTGAGATAGACATACGTCTTCGTCCACTTAAACATCTTGCGGAGCGTAGGCGATTTGGTGATCCATTTGTCGATCTCGGACCAGAGAACATCATGGAGCTGCTGTTTGGTCGGCGCTGTGCAGACCACTCTGGCGTATGGAAAGCAGAACAGAAACCAGATGACAAGCACGGCCTCGATGCCGGTCTTCCCAACACCCTGGCCGGACTTGATAGCAAGTCTTCGGTTGTCGCGGATCCTGCACATAGCGTCTGCCTGCCATGGATCCGGCTGGAAGCTCATCACCTCGGAGGCAAATCTGACAGGATCATCACGATATGTGCTGATCGCTCTTCGGAAGGCTTTGACTCGATTGCTATTCATCGTCATCACCATCCTCGAAGGCAGTGAGGAAATCTCCCACCATGTCATCAGCTTCCGCAGCCATCTCGCTCCGCTGTGCCTGGATATCAGCAAGTGTCTTAAGGGCCTGTGTCTTTGCCCTCTGTACAGTCGATAGCTCCTGCTCAGCCCTGTCGATCTTTCGGTCGATGTCGACTGTCATGGTTATCGTCTGCACCTCACGCCCTGGCATCCGCTTTCCTTCATCGATCTTGTCCTGGATCATCTGATCGTAGAGGGCTTTCTGTTCCTCCTTCTCCTCAGGGGCCCCATCGAAGACCCGGCGCTGTTCCGTAATGGTAGTCTGAACGGCCTGCATTCTGGTACGTTTATCCTCCCGCTCGGCATAAAGTTTTGTGATTCGCTTCATGATGCGGTATTCGCGGATAGTGTAATAATCAATCTGTTTCATCAGGATCGATACCGGATCAGGATCGTTCTCACCAAGGAGCTGTTTCTCCTCCGGTGAGAGCATGGAATAATAGACGGTGTTGTAGATCCCGTCCGTCTGTGCGTTCTTGTTTCCCTTCTGACCGCCTCTGCTCCTCTGTCCGGCTGATGCTTTCGGCTTTGCTTTGGAAGCTTTTTTCGAGGAGGATTTGGAAGTGGAGCGTTCCACTTTCTTTTCGGTTTTCGAAGTGGTACGCTGTTCCATTTCCCTGATCGCATCAAGAGCGATCATCCTCGGCTTCCGGCTGGCTTTCAGCTTATCGTCCCATTTATCGAGCGATTTCCATTTTCGGATGCGGGAATCTGGCAGATTACATTCGGATGCAATTTCAGTGAGACGCTTCTTTCCTTTGCTTTCCAGGTAAATCTGTTCTGCCCGTTTTCGCTCTTCGCTCCGGCGGTCGACTCGTGCATCTGCCATCCTCCTTTCCCCCTTGTCTAATCGTTTCGTAGAAAGAAAGGCGTGGCGATCAGCATCCTTTCCGCGCCTTTCGCTCTCACTTGTTTATTCATGTTGCCTTGACATATACTTCAGCTTTCGAATAATTCTGGCTCTGAATCATCATCTTCAGAAAATCATCTTTGGAGAAGTTCGAAAGCCTGAATACTTCCTCCGGCTTCATGCCAAGCTGCTTGCCAATCTCCTGCACACTCTTTCCCTCTGCCATCAGCTTCTGGACGATGTGCTTCATCGGCTCAAGCAGATGTACGCCCCTTGCCCGGTTATGGGTGACGGTACCATACATATCCTCTGCTTCGTTCCCATGATGATCCACGATCACGCATGGAACCATTCCTCCGAGCTTCGTCCTCAGCGGTTCCTGCCCGGCTACCATCCAGCGATGGAATCCGTCTATGATGGTGAAGTCCGGCCTGACCACGATCGGAAGCGTCCACCCATTGGTGAGGATGGACTGTGTGAGGAGCTCAAGGTTCTGTTTTGATACCCGGTTCGGGTTGTAATCGTTTGGCTTCAGCTTGTCCCGCTCCACCCACTGGAGCGTTGCAAGTGGTGCTTTCAGATCTTCCATACCATCCACAGAGAGCGCTGATCAGAGCGCCCTCGCACTCCTTTCAGCTTATGTTGTTCTCCTGCTTCGCCTTCTGTACGTATGCCGAATAGAAGGTCGTGTACAGAGATCTCAGGGTCCTCATCTTCGGATCTCCCGATATGAGGCCGTCATACATCTTCTTGAATTCCCTGTTGGTCCCGACTGCCGCGACTTTGAAGAACAGCTTCCGGTAGTTCTCTGCGATCATCCGCTTATGCGGTGTGTCGAAATGCTCATCAAAGTGTTTGAAGAGATCCAGCAGCTCGCTCTTGTAATCACGATCGTCTTTGCCTTCAAGGCTTTTCCTCGCTCTGGTACTCTTTCCGAACATCTCCGAGTCCCAGTAAAGGGCTGCGAGATATGCGTTCGGTTCCCTCCTCACTACCCGGTCCATGAGATCCGGGTAATATTCGTTGAGGTTTACCAGTACCTTCGCGGTATCGACTGAGAAGAACTGCGAGATCCGCATATCGTTCTTCCGCCTTCCTGTCTGATACATGAAGAGATAGACTTCCGGAATGTCGATGTGGTTTTTGTAGAGATAAAGCCACACATCGTTATTCTTCCAGTCATAGATAGGGAATACCCTTCCTGATTCGCCTGCCTTCTTGTGTGTGAAGGAAAATGCGAGATACTGGCGCCTCTGGAATGATTCGGCTGCGCGTATTCCGATCATGTTGATCCCATTCGCGCAAAGTCTTGCAGTAAAGCTCTGGTAGGTCTCTTCCCTTGGCTTGAGAAGCGGATGCGACCGTATGGCAAAAGCCGGCGGCCTTCTTACCCACCTGTCCTCCTTCGTGCTGTCCCAGCAGATGAATGACTCGTCATTCTCCAGCTGGTTGAAGCAGTTGAAGTGCTTCACCTCCAGACAGTACCAGTAGAACGGCACTCCCATAGACAGAAACTTGAGCCTCCACTCCTTCACGATCTCCTCGACGCATGAAAAAATGGCCTCTTCGTCAATGAAAAGGACTCTAAGCCGGCTCTTGTCTATCTTCCCTTCGTTTATCAGATCCACGACAAGATTTGCCAGACACAGGCTGTCCTTCCCGCCGCTGAAGGACATATAGACCGTGAGGCCGTTCGAGAACACATTTATAATGCGCTGTCTTGCGGCCTTCACGACATCAATGTCTGAAATACATGTCTTGATTGCCATGCGTTACAGATATATTTTCTGACCGCAGTTGGGGCAGATGACGAATCGGCGCATCTCGGCGGGCGCCTCATCGCTTGAGGGAGTTGCATCTGCCATACCAGAAGGAGAGTTTTGCTGGTTCAACTGCGAGTCATTCGAATTTTGGAGAACCGGTGAAGGCTGTGCCGGGGCCGGTGTATCGGGAGCTATCCCGGCCTCTTCACGCCTTTCTGCCCGGTTCTGTATGCTCTGGACGTTTTCATCGCCCAGGATGCCATAATCTGCGATACTTTCCGTCACTGTCTGGGCATCCCCGATCATCTGATCAAGGATATCCGGATCATAACCAGGGACATCTCTGTCATCACCGAGATCGTGTAAGAATTCCATAACCGTATCCAGATAGTCGACTCCAAGTGAGTAGACCTTATTGTCCGCGATCATGAGTTTCTTCTTCTGGTTCTCGGTCAGCCCGGTCACCCGATAGCAGTCCGCAGTATCGTATCCCATATCAAGGAGGGCTTTATATAGCCCATTTCCTGCAAGGATTGTATTGCTCTCATCGATTACGATCGGGCGTATCTGCCCGAACATCTTGATGGAGCGTTCGAATTCATGGAGCTGAATCTCTGTGTGCAGCCTGACATTCTTCTCGGGCACCTTCAGCTTATCCAGCCTGATCTTTTCAATCTTCATCGTCAGCGCACCTCCTTTCCCAATGTTTTCAGGAATTCGTTTGCACTGTCGATGACTTTGGCAGCTTCTGTCACAATAGACGGATCAATGTCATAGACCTCAGAATATCCATTTTCGATATTTTCTGTCCACTGCCTCGCCGGCCATGGATGTGTCCCGCAGAGGTATCCATTCTTCCACCCGTAGATGGGCGGCATCGGAATCCTGTGATAGTGGATGCATGCCAATACAGCTTCATGCGGCCAGTCGGCGATAGGGCTGAATCTTGTCACTCCCTGTCCATTCGTGTAATAGTTCTTCCCGCTCCCGCAGTAATTTCCGTCTGCGTGTCTGCGGCCGACCAGAAGGGCTTCAAGTCCATGATCTTTGTAATATTTCGTCTGACCCCTGTGCTGAACGATGTGGAACCACTGTCCGGCCTCCTTGCTGCTCTTCGGGAAGAGCATTCCAGGATGTTGCTTCAGCCATTCAAGGTTCTGTTTCGTATCGATGATCTCGCAAGTCTCCGGCCTATTCTCTTCGCACCAGCATTTGAATGCCGGATACTCGAGATCGGAGATGGCAAGCAGGCAATCTTTCACGCCTGCCTGTTCGCAGACATATCTGAGGGCCAGCGAATCTTTCCCTCCGCTCCATCCGTAGGCGACTTTCTTCCCTTTGCAGAACTTTTTGATTGAATCTATCGTCCTGCCTTCAAGATCTGCAAGCTCGTCTTTGGTGACTAGCTCCTCGATCCGGTTCATAGCATCGATCCAGTCCTGATTCTTGATTCTCTGTTTTTTACCGAGAACTCTCTGCATCTCTGCCTCCTTTCCTGCTCAGAAGGAGAGCAATGATTCCAGAGATGCACATCGTATAGATCGATGTCACCGTCTTCATCCACGATATGGATTTTAAGGTTGCAAAGGCAAACAGGGGCACTCCGGTAGCTAATGCGGTAGCGACTCCGGCGGCAACTCCGAATCCGCTTGGAACTGTTCTTCTATCATCTTTCAGGAGGGTTATTATGGTAGGTAACAATGTTGTGCTGCGGAGTACCCCATATACCAGGAACAGCCCCGTCACGGTCATTCCTGGTATATTTGCAATGCCTATGCCTAAAGCCAGAAGAATTACCATTGACCATACCGAAGTCTTATGATCTCCCTTCTGGAAGTCAGTTGTCAGAGAAGCAGCTGCGCAGAGATTGCTGTCGACTGTCGAAAGCAATCCGCTGATCAGCATGAAGAGGAACGGGAACAGTGTCCAGCTTGGAAACAGATGCTGGATGAGCTCCACGTTCACAATTCCGGAGTCCT
>Ga0256404_1001287_pt1 | contig 62132 bp, 49 predicted proteins | sample RumenRJG_01DNA_FD_185990 | JGI IMG/M metagenome (GOLD analysis project Ga0256404, IMG submission 185990) | Bovine rumen microbial communities from Lethbridge, Alberta, Canada - RJG_01 | ecosystem: Host-associated > Mammals > Digestive system > Stomach > Rumen | place: Canada: Alberta | collected...
CTACCCATTCAGGCTATATGACAGAGTATCCGTTTACATTGGAGAGATACGCAAATCAGACCAACCCAGGTAGAGGTCAATTCATTGCAGCAAGTTTCGTGGATATCGATGGCACACTGGATAATCCCGATAGAGAGACGTTCTATGTGTTCACCACTGATGAAACGCGTTACAACATTGCTCCTACGACGGCTACGCAGCACCGCTTCTATGCTTTCTACGAGATGATTGTCGAGTTGGTCTGTGAAAACTATGACCCAATCGTGACGTTTGAGAAGATTTACGACAAGACGCTGTATGCTAACGGATCTAGTGATGTTTCAGGAGAAGCTTTCTATGGTGTGAAAGTAACAGCTCCTAGCAACATTCCGAACGCACTTGCTTCTGACGTGGCAGTGTACAAGAAAATTTCTCAGGGTCTAGGTGGAACGAATGCACCAGCTGACCTCAAGCATATCCTCTATCTTGACATGAGTGCTTTGAATGGTGTTTATCACTCCACAGCAAGTACTGCAGATGCTGCTTACGCAGTTAACGACTTCAATGAGTTGAAGAGCAAGTTTGCTGACAATGCTCTGGTTTATCTGCCTATAAACGCTACTGCAACATTTGACAATTTCGCTTATGCAAAGAAGGGCGAGGTAGCCGGTTCTTTCCAGTCTGCCAACAACGTTATCATTAAAGATAAAGTGCCGTTCTACTCTCCTTACGACATCCAGTTGGGTGAAGCTAACTATGTGAAGTACGAACGCAAAATCACTTGGTCTACTCAAGGAAAGAACACCCTGCAAACTGTTCTGCTGCCGTTCACAATCAGTGTAAATGGTGGTAAGCACACCGAAGAAGATGGAACAGCATTCACGCTGAACAAGATGACGGCAGACAACTGCTTGAGTATCGACCATGCTGAGGATGTCAATGCCGAGAACTTCAAGGCTAAGGCTTACTTCACTCCGATTGATGGTACGTTCAGTGAAGCTAATGTTCCTTATATGGTAGAAGTAACTAAGGCTCCGAACGACGCCAACACACCGTTTGTTGTAACTCAGAAATATGCTACCATCAAGGCTACGACCGGCATGGATGCCAACTACCTGTTCAAGGGTGAGACGGCCTCTGGTTCAATCAACGGTGCCAGCTATTCGTTCCAGAACCAGGGCTCGTACTCCGGTAAGGAGCTGACAGCTGCCGACGGCTACTTCTACTATGCAGGTGGTATGTACCTGAACTCGAAGAACATCCGCCCGGAAGTCAGCACGAAGCTGCTTATGTACCCGTTCCGCGCATATTATTCCTACACTGGTGGTGGAAGCGCCAAGATGGGATTCATGGAGATTGTCTTCGGTGAGAACGAGACCACTGGCATCGACGCCCTCGCTCGCGAGTCTGTCGCCATTGACGAGAATGCTCCCGTCTACGACCTACAGGGTCGCATGATTGCCCCGAGCATGAAAGCCCTTGCTGGCAAGAAGCTTGCTCGCGGTATGTATGTAGTTAACGGAGTTAAAATCATCGTAAAGTAAAAGGAGGAACTAAGATATGAAGAAAGTTTATATGAAGCCCCTCACGGAGCTAACAGCATGCGCCCAGTCAGCGGCTCTCATGGAAGGAAGTAATTTCTACCATGGAGAAGCCAAAGGTGGCGTCTGGGGCAACGGCGGTGGCCAAGTGATTGAAAATGGTAAGTTACAGGGGAACGAAAACCTCTGGGACGACTAATCGATCATAAGGTATAAAGGGTAATAAAGGGGAGTGAAAGGGCATCAAGGGACGACAGCCCCGCCCGCTCCTCCCCTTTCAAACCAGACTAACTTCTCTTTAACCCCTTTAAGGAAATTAAGGTTATGCAAAGCGGAAACGGAAAAGGATTCATTGTGATTGCAGCGTTCGTGCTGTTGTTGATCTTCCTCTATGTGAAGAGCAACGAGGGTACGGAGGTGGGATCGTATGAGCCGCCCACGACATCGTGGATTGACAATCTGCTGGGTAACGACGACGACATGGAGTCTGTCGGCGGTGGCGGCGGAGAAGGTGGCGGTTTCTACTTGAGTTCGCTGTTCGCCGGCTTTGAGTTCCGCTTCAAGGTGAAGGACTATCGCGCGATGAGCGACGACGACCTCGGCGAAGCCGACGATGGTCTCTAGTAGAGAGTTCTCGAGAAACAAGCGGGAGCTAATTGGAATAAGAATCAAGCATGAAGATTGTTCCAATTAGTTCCCGTTTTTCTGCAATATATTGAAGGTAAATGCGTTATATTACTGAAGAAATCCAATTAGTTTCAGTAACAACAAGACATGAAAATCTTTTGCATCGGAAAAAACTACGTACTCCATAACGAGGAGATGGATGGCCGCAAGTATAAAACTGCTGAGCCTGTAGTGTTCATGAAACCCGAGTCGGCGCTGCTGAAGAACGGCAAGCCCTTCTTCCTGCCGGAGCATCTGGGGCGCGTGGATCATGAAGTGGAAGTGGTGGTGCGCATCTGCCGACTTGGAAAAAACATCAGCGAGCGCTTTGCCCACCGCTACTACGACGCCGTGACCGTGGGCATCGACTTCACGGCTCGCGACCTACAGCGCCGATTGAAGGACAATGGACACCCTTGGGAGATTGCTAAGGCCTTCGACGGAAGTGCTGCATTAGGCGAGTGGAGAACCATTCCTAATCAGGAACCCAGCTCGGACCTCCCGAAAGAAGAGGGTGTGGAGGCTCTTGCAAGTGGTGAGTCCGCCGTGAAAACTCATGAAGAACCCTCCCTTAAGAAAGACCTGGATGGACTGCGGAACGGGTTGTCCTTCCACCTCGACATCAACGGAAAGACGGTGCAGACGGGCAACACGGCCGACATGCTGTATAAGGTGGACGAGCTCATCAGCTATATCAGCCGTTTCTTCACGTTGAAGACGGGCGACATGCTCTATACAGGAACACCCGTTGGTGTAGGCCCCGTCCATGTGGATGATCATCTGGAGGGTTATCTCGAAGGAGAGAAACTCCTGGATTTCTGGGTAAGATGACGCCCGCTTGCATGGGGACTTACCCATGCTGTCAAGCATATAAATAAGCGAAAAGCATGCTTCCATACAGCTGGGAGCATGCTTTTGTGCATTAAGAGGTGTGCTTTTGTGTTTGTGGAATAATGCTTTTGTGACTCAGGAGCATTGCTATCGTTCAGTAAATTAACTTAATTTGATGAGTAAATTAACTTAATTTGCAATGTAAATTAACTTATTTTACTGGGTAAATTAACTTAATTTACCACACAAATTAACTTAATTTGCTGAATAAAGTCAGTTAATTTATGAAATCAAGGCAATGGTGTAGGATAACGGGAGCAATGGTTTGGTGTCACGGGAGCAATGCTCGAGAGTATTCAAAGTGGTGGTTTTGAGATACGAGAGAGGTGCTTTTGGTTGTTGGACATGATGCTTTTGCCCCTTCAGGGCGCGATTACTCCTACGCCATGCCACCCAGGGCGATGCCCTGGGCTATTTGCTTTTGGCCTTACAGGCCGTTTTTTGTGCCATCTGCATAGCATGACATCTCCAGCATCTCGTCACTCAAGATGATGCCCGGGGCTATGAGCTGCTGGCCTTTCTTTCCCTGCTTTGCTCTGAAAGCGTCCCAAAGGGCCAAAAGCAGGCCGTTTTTGTGCCATCTGCTATTTCTTTGCCAATGTTTTGAGGTGTAGGCAAAATGCAAATTGTTATCCGATTTTGTTTCCTCTCAGCACAATATTTCACGGCGAATTACGTTTGTTTGATAGATGAAGAGACATAACACGTCATACGAAGTGATGGCGCGGTGGCAACGTTTGCTTGCTGCCGTGACTTGTTGTGTGCCTACGTCCATGCGTTTTGTGGCGGTTTTGTTGCTTTGTCTGTGTGCTACAACGACGTGGTCGCAGCGCTTCTTCAATCTGACTTATGACGATGTGAAGATAGACTCCGTGCTTCCACACTTCGGATACAGCGTGTCCCTTGGCGAGAACTATCAGGATTCCGTCTACGACGTGCAGATTCTCTATCCCGAATTCATTGACGCCACATCGATTGATGTGGTGAGATACAAGTCTTTGAGGAGTGTGGGAGCAGAGGAGTTGAGAGGTTTAGACGTTGAGAAGTTGAGAAGTTTTGACGTTCTTTCTCCGCTACGCTATGGAAGAACCCCTGCGGGTCGAGCTGGTGAGAGGCAAATAGACAACCGCCGCGTGGCTGCTGACTTGCCGGAAATGCCCGTGATAGAGCAGACGGTGATGGCGAGTCGTGGAAAGGGATTCCTCAGCATCGGCTTCTGTCCGCTGGTTTACCGCGAAGGACGCTATCAGTGGCTCGTGAGTTTCATGCTGAAGGTGACACCCACCCCCAACTCCTCACGAGGGGAAGAGCATGTGAATACTCTTACTGATAGTGGCTTTTCCTCAAAGGTTCATCGGGCTCCCGCTTTTGCGCAGGGTAGGGGAGGGGTTGCCTCTTCCGTTCTTGCTTCCGGCCGTTGGGCAAAGATTCGCGTGCCGGAGTCAGGCGTGTTTCAGATTACTGACGAACTTATTCGCAAGGCCGGCTTCTCAGATATCAATAAGGTGAAGGTGTATGGCTACGGCGGCAACCTGCAACCAGAAGTGCTCACGCAGGACTATCTGCAGCAGACTGACGACCTGCAGGAAGTGGCACAATGTATTTCGGGCGGCCGACGGCTGTTCTACGCGAAAGGTCCCGTGAGTTGGGAAAACAACACTGCTACCAAGCGCACCCGCAATCCCTATAGCGACTACGGCTACTACTTCCTCACGCAGAGCGACGAAGAGCCCCTCACCGTCAGCGAATCCGATTTCCTTGCAGCCTGCTACCCGCTGCCCGCCGACTATCATGAACTCTATGAGAGCGACGGCTATGCGTGGTTCCAGGGCGGTCGGAACCTCTATGAATATACGCCCATCAATGCCGGCACATCGAAGACCTATTCCTTGTCATCGGCTGTGACGGGCACTACTGCGAAACTTTCCGTGACCGTTTCGGCAGGCATCAACAGTGCTGTCAGCGTGAAGTGCAACGGGCAGGATCTCGGAACCATCTCCATCAACGTTTCGGAGACCTATTACGAAAAGGGACACGCCACCAATCGCGTGTTCAACATCACCGACGTACAAGCCACGAATGATATCTCCATTACCACTCTTTCCGGCGGTCCCGTGCGACTTGACTTCATTTCGCTGACGCTACCCGAGCCCAAGCCGGCGCCCAACCTGAGCACCGACCAGTTTGCTGTGCCCGAGTACGTCTATAACATCACCAATCAAGACCTGCATGGTGATAGCGCCGTTGACATGGTCATCATCATTCCTGCCACGCAGACGCTGCGTTCGCAAGCCGAGCGGCTGGCCGAGTTCCACCGTACTCACGACGGTCTGCGCGTGCGCATCGTTCCTGCTGATGAGCTCTACAACGAGTTCTCCAGTGGAACCCCCGATGCCACCGCCTACAAGCGCTATCTGAAGATGCTCTACGACCGTGCTGAGACCGAGGCCGACAAGCCGCGCTTCCTGTTGCTCTTCGGCGACTGCGCATGGGATAACCGCATGCTCACCAGCGACTGGCGACAGGCCTCGCCCGACGACTACCTGCTCTGCTTCGAGAGCGACGACTCGTTCAGCGAGACCTACTGCTACGTCAGCGATGAGTTCTTCTGTATGCTCGACGACGGCGAAGCCCTCACCACCGGCAGCTATCCCTATGAGCGACCCGCCGGATTGGCCGATATGGCCGTAGGCCGTTTCCCCGTGACGACGGAGAGCGATGCAAAGGTCATGGTGGACAAGGTCATCAGCTATGCCGAAAACCAAAATGCCGGCGCCTGGCAGAACACCCTTGTGTTCATGGGCGATGACGGCAATGGCAATGCCCACATGCGCGACATCAACGATGCCGCCATCGAAACCAACCAACGCCACCCCGGCTATCTCATCAAGAAGGTGATGTGGGATGCCTACACGCGCGAGACGTCGTCGACGGGTAATAGCTATCCCGAGGTGACGAAGCTCGTGAAGCAATACCAGCAGCAGGGCGCACTCATCATGGACTATGCCGGCCACGGACGTGCCGACCAGGTGTCGCACGAGAATGTGCTGCGTCTGGCCGACTTCCAGCAGTTCTCGAACAAGAATCTGCCGTTGTGGATTACGGCTTCTTGCGATATCATGCCTTACGACGGTTCCACAGCTACCATCGGCGAGACAGCCGTTTTGAATAATAAAGGCGGTGCTATCGCCTTCTATGGCACGGCACGCACGGTGTTTGTCACGCAGAACAAGGTGATGAATATGGCCTTTATGCGGCATGTGCTCACCGTCAATGCCGATGGCAAGCCCATTACGCTCGGCGAAGCACAGATGCTTGCCAAGAACGAGATGATCACGAAGCGTCTCGATACCAGCGTGAATATGCTGCAATATCAGTTGCTCGGCGACCCCGCCCTGCCGCTGAACATTCCGACAAGGACGATTGTCGTCGACTCCATCAACGGCATCGCGGCCAGTGGCGATGGCGTGCAGATGGCTCAGCTGAAGGCCGGCAGCATTGCCCGCGTGGTGGGACATGTGGCCGATGCCAGCGACTTCAACGGCATTGTCGCAGCCACCGTTCGCGATTCCGAGGAGACAATCACCTGCAAACTGAATAATACAGAGAAAGACGGAGCGCAGACTGCCTTCACCTATCGCGATCGCACGAAGACCCTCTACAACGGTAACGACAGCGTGCGCAAAGGCCGCTTCCAGTTGTCGTTTGCCGTTCCGATGGACATCAACTATAAGGATGCCGCCGGATTGATCAACCTCCATGCCGTTTCAAACGACCACCAGCTGCTTGCCCACGGCGCCAACGACCATTTCCTCGTGGGTGGAAGTGCTACGGCGGGCAACGATAGCATTGGTCCCAGTATCTATTGCTATCTGAACTCCCCGTCGTTCGTCAATGGCGGCAACGTGAACACCACACCTTATTTCGTCGCACAGCTCACCGACCAGGATGGTATCAACACCACCGGCAACGGCGTCGGCCACGATTTGGAGCTCATCATCGATGGTGACATGTCGAAGACCTACGTGCTGAACGACAACTTCCAGTTCGACTTCGGCAGCTATACCACCGGTTCCACCTATTATAATATACCTGAGTTGGAGCCCGGTATGCACACATTGCTCTTCCGTGCGTGGGACGTGCTCAACAACTCGTCGACGGCCCAGCTGTCGTTCAACGTCGTGAAGGGACTGTCGCCGCAACTCTTCAGCGTGAGCTGTACGCAGAATCCCGCCCGAACCGGCACTACGTTCATCATCAGCCACGATCGTACGGGATGCACCGTTGATGTGGAACTCGACATCTTCGACACCAGTGGCCGACAGTTGTGGCGTCACAACGAGAGTGGCGTTTCAACCAATGGTGCCTACACCCTGACATGGGACCTCACCGTCGATGGCGGTCAGCGACTGCAGACGGGGGTCTATCTCTATCGCGTCAGCATCTCGTCGGACGGCAGCAAGCAGGTGTCGAAGGCCAAGAAACTCGTTGTTATTGCTCCTTAAAAAATGTGGCGAAAACTGAGGCAGTAAAATAAAAGGCAGATTTCTGCGTTATCATATAGTATCAAAAAACAGAACAGAAGGAATATGACAGAAATACAGAATATCAGGAAAGTAGCGCTGTTGGCGTTGTTGCTGTGCTTCATGGCCGTCGTTGGCCGGGCGCAGGACAAGAAAGACATGTTCAACCCCGTCAATGCATCGGTGACCTCGCAGACCATTGCCCCCGATGCCCGTGCCGCCGGTATGGGTGATGTGGGTGCAGCCACCGAGGCCGACGTCAACTCGCAATACTGGAATCCAGCGAAGTATCCGTTTGCCATCTCGCGTGCAGGTGTGTCACTGAACTACACACCGTGGCTGCGCGAACTCGTCAGCGACATGGACCTGGCATATCTGGCAGGCTACTATCGCATCGGCGACTACTCGGCCATCTCAGGTTCGCTGCGCTACTTCTCACTGGGTGAAGTGTTTATGACGAGCGACATCTCTGCCACCGATAACGCCATGACCATCAATCCTTATGAGATGTCGGTCGACGTGGCTTATTCGATGATGCTCTCCGAGAAGTTCTCGTGGGCAGCCGCTCTGCGTTTCATCTATAGCGACCTCACCTACGACTACACCGACGACACCTCTCCCGGCTCGGCCTTTGCTGCCGATGTGGCCCTCTACTATCAGGACTACCTGAATCTGGGCGACCGTGAGTGCCAGGTGGGCTTGGGTATGAACGTGTCGAACATCGGTTCGAAGATTACCTTCGGTGGCGACGACAACTCCGAGTTCATTCCTACCAACCTGCGTCTGGGTGCTTCGCTGATGATTCCCATTGACGACTACAACCGCTTCACTCTCGCTGCCGATGCCAATAAACTGCTCGTTCCCACCTATCCGAAGCAGGAAGAGGGCGAGTCGACCGAGGCTTATCAGCAGCGTGTGCAGAAAGACTACTACGACATCTCGTCGATTAGTGGTATCGTGAAGAGCTTTGGCGATGCACCGAACGGTTTCAAGGAGGAGCTGCAAGAGATTCAGTGGAGTGTGGGTGCCGAGTATTGGTACAACGATAAGTTCACTCTTCGTGCCGGCTATCATCACGAAGCCGAGAACAAGGGTAACCGTAAGTACTTCACGTTTGGTGCCGGTTTCAGGATGAGCGTGTTCTCGCTCGATGCCGGTTACGTCATCGCGACTGCGAAGAGCAACCCCCTCGACCAGACGTTGCGTTTCACCCTGTCGTTCGACATGGATGGCATTAAGGATTTGTTTAGAAGATAAACCCACCCCCAACCCCTCACGAGGGGAGGGGAGTTTAATATCCCTTCATTATGATGAAGAATCATCCTTTCGGTTTCCGCGTTGGTCTCGGCTATGACGTTCACCAATTGGTGGAAGGACGCGACCTTTGGTTGGGCGGCATCAAGATTGAACACTCGCTGGGGTTGCTGGGTCACAGCGATGCCGATGTGCTCATTCATGCCATTTGCGATGCCTTGCTTGGCGCGGCTGGTCTGCGCGACATCGGTTTCCATTTCCCCGACACGTCGGAGGATACACTTGACATGGATAGCAAGATTATCTTGCAGAAGACTGTAGAGCTGTTGCGCGAGCACGGTTATGAAGTAGGCAATGTGGACGCAACGGTGTGTGCAGAGCGTCCGAAGCTCAATCCGCACATCCCACAGATGCAACAGACCATGGCTCAGGTGATGGACGTTGACCCAGGTTCTGTTTCCATCAAGGCCACCACCACGGAACGCCTGGGCTTCACCGGTCGAGAGGAAGGCATCTCTGCCTATGCCGTCGCCTTGATTTATAAAGTCTGATTGCTGCAGGTAAAGTCCTGATATAGATACAAACAATACTCCCGCTTCTCAATGGGCAATGTGCCAGAGGAGCGAGAGTATTGTTGTTTTGATGATGCCTTATGCTGGCAGATGGTTCTTACATATATCCCAGCCAGCGCAGAATGTCGTTCAGGTTCGCTACCACCATCAGCAGGATAAGGATACCGAAGCCCACATATTCCGCACGAATCATGAAATTCTCCGACGGCTTGCGGCCGGTAATCATCTCGTAGAAGAGGAACAGCACGTGTCCGCCATCGAGGGCGGGGATGGGAAGGATGTTCATGAAGGCAAGGATGATGCTCAGGAAGGCCGTCATCAGCCAGAACATGTGCCAGTCCCAGACGGGCGGGAACAGACTACCGATGGCTCCAAAGCCGCCCAGCGACTTGGCACCGTCGGCGGAGAACAGATACTTCAGGTCGCCCACATAGCCACCCAGCACGTTCCAGCCGTAGGTGATGCCGGCGGGGAAGCTCTCGAAAAATCCGTACTTAATCTTCGTCGGCTCGTAGTAGCTCAGGATACTCGTCATGCCTACGCCGAGTTGCAGCTCAGGAGTGAGGACGACGGTGGCGGTGTCGGCGGCAATGGCTGCAGCGACACTGTCGTTGCCGGCGGGCAGTGCCTCTTTGTGTGCAAACACCACCGTTGCCGTGCGCAGGCGCAGGCTGTCGGCAGAGGTCTTGGCCTCCGTCATCTGGTCGGCCAGACGACCTGTCTGCTGCGTGAACTCATTCCATGAGTCAACGGCGGTACCGTTGATGGCGAGAATCTTGTCGCCTCTGCGGATGCCAGCCTTCTGTGCCGGTGAGTCGGGCAAGACACTGTCTATCTCGGCAGGGATGAACGGGCGGCAGAAGTTGGGCGTTGCCTTCAGCATGCCCAACAGGTTGATATCGCCTGGCAATGCAATCTTCATAGGCTTGCCATCGCGGATGATGCGAACCTCATGAGCCACGCTGATGTCGCGGAAGAGGTCGGCCGAGAAGTCCTTGAAGTCGCCTTCCTCGGTGCCGATCAGGATGTCACCGTCGCGGAATCCGTAGCTCTTTGCTTCCTGGTTGAACTTCATACCCATCTTCATATCCTTCGTGGCGATGTACTCATCGCCCCAGGTGAAGAGCACCATGGAGTAGATGAACAGCGCCAGCAGGAAGTTCACCAGCACACCACCGATCATGATGAGCAGTCGTTGCCATGCCGGCTTCGACCGGAACTCCCAAGGTTGTTCGGGTTGTTTCATCTGTTCCGTGTCGAACGACTCGTCAATCATACCGGCAATCTTGCAATAGCCGCCCAGTGGCAGCCAGCCCATACCGTACTGCGTGTCGCTGTTTTTCGGTTTGAACTTGAAGAGGGAGCCGTCCCACTTGCCGATGCCGATGTCGAAGAACATGTAGAACTTCTCGACGCGCACGCCGAAGAGTTTCGAGAAAAAGAAGTGGCCACCCTCGTGCAGGAGCACAAGCAATGAGATGGCCAGCAGGAATTGCAGGAGTTTAATCAGAAATATTTCCATGTTGTAATTCTATAAGCAAATCATAAATAGTAAAAATGAGCCAACCACCAATGAAAACTTCAATCCCAGTGCATTGGAAATGAGCATGAATGTAGACAATTGCATATCGGTCTGTCCTTGTTCCAAGGCAGATATATATTCACGCTTCTTGCCGATTCGTTCACCCAATTCTTTCTGCGTGATTTTCTGGCGTTTGCGCTCTTCACGGAGAAGCTCTGCAAAATACCATGCCTCGGCTTTCGCTTGAAACTCTTTGCGCGATGCAGACCCTACCGGACCATATTTTTCCGACAGGTGGTCTTCAACCTTGGGTAACTTCTCCCATTTTTCTTCACTAATCTTTATCATAGGTTTTCCTCCCATTGTATTAATAACCTTTGTGCCTTTTTAATTTCTGCCTGATATTGTTTTGAACTTTTTTCAATAAAGGAATTCAGCATGACCATTCGCTTACATTCCATGAAATTATCGGCATCAATGGCAAAGAGTACCGTTCGGTGTTGATTGTTACCCAAAGAAACACGCATCTCATAGAACTCCGTCTTTTCCAGGCGTTTGACGAATTTTGTGCTAACTACATATTTTGTGAACATGATTTCGAATACATAGTCATACTTTTCCCTCACTTTTTCGGGCAAGTTCAGATAGTATTCTTCAAATTCTTTGGTATATGTAGCTTCTCTTATTCTATCTTTCACGTTGCAAAAGTAATGTATTTATTACGTATTTCCAAATATAAAGGAAGAAAAATCTTACATTTTATGTTTATTTTGCAATCAGCACCTACTGTAGCTCTTTGGTTTACAGTAATTCACTTGCGATGCGACGCGCCTCGGCATCGGTTTGCAGATAGGTATCGAGGGTTGGGGTGGCGCTGAAGGTGGCACGCTGCATGGTTTCGCCGATGATGTCGGCCATCTGTGGGAACGAGCAGCGGTCGTGGCGGAATGCCTCATTCACAATCTCGTTGGCGGCATTCACGATGCAGGGCATGTTGCCACCGCGATGGATGGCATCGAAGGCCAGCTGCAGACAGCGGAACTTCTCGACGTCGGGTTCAAGGAACTCCAGGTCGTGGCTCTTGAAGAGGTCGAGGCGTGGGCCGTTCAGGTGCAGACGCTCAGGGAACGAGAAGGCATACTGGATGGGCAGTCGCATATCGGGCACGCCGAGTTGCGCCTTCACACTTCCGTCGGCAAACTGTACGGCACTGTGCACGATTGATTGCGGATGGATGAGCACTTGTATGCGGTCGGCGGGAACGCCGAAGAGCCAGCGTGCCTCCATCACCTCGAAGCCTTTGTTCATGAGTGTTGCCGAGTCGATGGTAATCTTTGCGCCCATGTCCCATGTGGGATGCTTCAGGGCATCGGCAGCGGTGACCGTCTGCAACTGCTCTTGCGTGAACTTGCGGAAGGGTCCACCCGAGCAAGTAAGCAGGATTTTTTCTATTTCGTTGTCGCCTTCGCCCACCAGACTCTGGAAGATGGCAGAGTGCTCGCTGTCGACGGGCAGAATGGGCACGTGGTACTCCTCAGCCAGCTGGCAGATGAGTTCGCCAGCCACGACGAGTGTCTCCTTGTTGGCCAGACATATCTTCTTCCGTGCACGGATGGCATGGATGGTTGGCTCAAGACCTGAAAAGCCCACCATGGCAGTGAGCACCATGTCGATGGGGCCGGCCTCCACGATGTCGCAGAGAGCCTGTGCGCCGGCATAAACCTTGATATCGGGGCGATCGCTGAGCAGCGCCTTCAGTTCGTCGTAGCGCTCCTCGTTGGCAATGACCACCGCGGCTGGGTTGTACTGCCGGGCCTGCTTGGCCAGCAGTTCCACTTTGTTGTTTGCCGTGAGGGCATACACCTCGTAGCGGTCCTCATGCTGCGAGATGACGTCGAGTGCCTGGGTACCGATAGAACCGGTAGAGCCAAGGATGCATATAGAGTGTTTCATATATCAATGCGCCTGCGGCGCTGTTCAAGTGTCGCTTTGCGACGGTTCAAAGCTGCTTCGCAGCGTTCAAAAGTTCAATGCACCTGTCGGTGCGGTTTAAAGCTGCTTCGCAGCGTTCAAAAGTTCAAGTGCTGCTACGCAGCGTTCAAGCATTTAAAGTTCTAGGAGTCCCTCGGGAATGATCATTGTGATGGTGCGAGCCTCTGTGTCGACGTCTGTGATCAGGTCGTCGCTGGCAGGCACGAGCACATCGCGTCCGTCGGGAGTCTTAATATCGAATAAGGTGTTGATGGTAGTATCGTCGACGGCGGTGATTGTGCCCACGGGGGGTGCATCTTCATTGGCTGCATCGTTGAGTACGGTGAAACCAATGATTTGTGCCCACGAGAGTTCACCATCGTCATCGGCTGGCACCTCACTGCGCAGGAAGTACACGTCGCAGCCTGTCAGCTGGCGGGCCTGCTCCTGTGTGTTGATGTCGCAGAATCGCACCAGCGCGGTTTCGTCGCTGCGGAAGCGATACTCTTCCATGAAGAACGGCACGAGGATACCATCGACTTCCAAGATGAGGTATTCCGATTCAGCCCGATCGAAGACATCGTCGCTGAAATGGAAGAGCACCTCACCTTTCACGCCATGCGGCTTGCCGATGCGTCCTATCTGGTAGACATCTTCTTTCTTAATCATTGACACGAGTGATTTTTGCACCGAGCTGGTTCAGTCGGTGTTCAATGTTTTCATAGCCGCGGTCTATCTGTGCGATGTTGGCAATGCGGCTGGTGCCATTGGCTGACAGGGCAGCAATGAGCAGGGCGATACCCGCACGGATGTCGGGACTCGTCATACGTCCGGCACGCAGGCGGATTTTCCGATCATGGCCTATGACGACTGCTCGATGCGGGTCGCAGAGAATGATCTGTGCACCCATGTCGATGAGTTTGTCGACGAAGAACAGTCGGCTCTCAAACATCTTCTGGTGGATGAGCACCGAGCCTCGTGCCTGCGTGGCCACGACGAGTAGCACACTCAGCAGGTCGGGCGTGAGTCCTGGCCACGGAGCATCGGCAAGCGTCATGATGGTTCCATCGATGAACGACTCCACGGCGTAGTGTGGTTGACGTGGAATGAACAGGTCATCGCCGTCTTCCTTGATCTTGATGCCCAGCCGACGGAAGGCATCGGGGATGATGCCTAGGTTCTTCAGCGACACATTCTTGATCGTGATGCCGTCGCCCACCATCGCAGCCATTCCGATGAACGAGCCCACCTCAATCATATCAGGCAGAATCGTGTGATGGGCACCGTGTAGCGACTGCACGCCGACAATGGTGAGCAGGTTTGAGGCGATGCCGCTGATCTGTGCACCCATGGCGTTCAACAGATGGCATAGCTGCTGCAGATAGGGTTCGCAGGCAGCATTGTAGATGGTGGTGGTGCCCTCGGCCATCACGGCCGCCATGACGACATTCGCCGTTCCCGTCACCGAAGCCTCGTCGAGTAGCATGTAGCAGCCCTTCAGACGTTTGGCCTCGATGTCGTAGACATTGCGCTCCTCTTCATGCACTAACTTCGCACCCAGCTTCTTGAATCCCAGGAAGTGGGTGTCCAGACGGCGGCGACCAATCTTGTCGCCACCCGGCTCGGCGATGACAGCCTTGCCGAAGCGTCCGAGCAGCGGACCGATGAGCAGCACCGAGCCGCGCAGCGAGGCACACTTGCGCACAAACGCATCGCTCTGCAGATAGTCCAGGTTCAGGTTCTTGGCGCAGAACGTGTAGTCGTTGGGTGCATTCTTCTTCACGTCCACCCCCATGTCCTTCAGCAGGCGGATGAGGTTGTTCACGTCGAGGATGTCGGGCACGTTCTTGATATGCACCTCATCGTCGGTGAGCAGACAGGCACTAATCACTTGCAGGGCCTCATTCTTGGCACCCTGTGGTGTGATGGTTCCCTTGAGCAGTTGGCCTCCTTCTATGATGAATGATTCCATAAGCGTGTTTTTTGGTGTGTGTGAGTAGGGAGAAAACAGAACGGGTGGGTTCAGCGTTTCTTCTTCTTAGTGCGCACTTCCATATCTCTCATCGAGACCTTCTCGAACTTGAATGTACTCAAGTCGAGCTGTATTTTTCCATCGGTGAAACGTGCCAAGTCGCTAGCCACCTTCTCATCGTCCGACGAGCCGTGGCTCCACAGCATCAGATTACGCTTCATCTGGTTGGCGGTGACGCGAGCCAGCTCGTCGCGCTCCTTGCCAGGAGGCATCTGCTTCAGCTTGTCGAACAGTTCGAACACCATGTAGCCATAGTGTCTCACAGCGATGTCCTTCATCGGGTAGGGCATCGGCTCGGGACGAGAGGTGATATCGACAGCCTGATGAATGTCGTAAGGCCAGTCGATGTCGAGTTCGAAGTTGCTCATCAGTGCCAGATGGTCCCAGAGCTTGTGCTTGTAGTCGGCATTTTGTCGGTTCTGTGGGAACATGCGGTCCATGATGGCCACAATGGTTTGTGCGCAGCGCTGCCGTTCTTTCTTGTCGGGAAGCGTCTTGGCATGGTCCACCATGCGTTGAATCTCTCGACCATACTCTGGCAGAGCCAGCTTCTCACGTTGCGTGTTGTAGTCTAATCCTTCTATATTCATGAATCCTCCCCCGACCCCTCCTATAGAGGGGAGTGCCTGCCGGTTTCAGGGGGATGTGCAGGCTTGCTATGTTCTTTTTTATTATAGTAGCTTTTTCGGTTGCTTGGCCACGAAGTCCTTCAGGTAGAACGGAACGAAGTAGGCCACGTCCTCGAACTTCTCTTGGAAGAAGCGGCGCTCGGCCAAGGGGAACATCCACCGTGCCAGTGGCACGATATTCTCAATGAGGTGTGCATTCGGGTGGTTGATGGCCTCCATGCACTTTGCGGCACCGTTTCCAAAGAAGTAGACGGGTCGCTCGTCGAGATACTTGCGGTAGGTGTCGGCATCTACGATGTCGGCCTGTATGCCCCTTACCTCATGCAGCGCACGGTCGAAGAGCTGCGCATACACCTCCATACGACGTGCGTCGATCATCGGGCAGAGCAGGGCATTCTCTTCCTTCACTTTCTCGGCCAGCAGCACGGGCACGCACAGCAGCTCCAGCGTTGGCACGCTGATGAGTTTCAGGTTCTGTCCGTAGCAGATGCCTTTCGCCACCGATGTGCCCACGCGCAAGCCAGTATAGCTGCCGGGACCGCTGCTCACGGCTACGGCGTCGAGGTCGATGAGTTGGGAGTCGGTGAACGACAATGCCTCGTCGATGAAGACGCCTGCCATCACCGCGCTGCCTCGCCGCTGAGCACCCTTTCCGTCCTTGCTGTCCTTGCCGTCGAGCTCCGGTCGGTCTTCGCGTTCGAAGATGCATTTTCCGTCTTGGCTAACGGCCACTGAACACACGTCAGTGCTTGTTTCTATATGCAATATTGTCGACATAATTGCTTTTTCTTCATAAATAAAGTGCAAATTTACTGATTTTTCGTCGGAATTTCGTACTTTTGCAGAAATTTAACGCATAAAAACCATTATGATACTATCAATGACGGGTTACGGCAAGGCTGTCGTGGCCTATAAAGACAAAAAAATCAACGTCGAAGTGAAGTCGCTCAACTCCAAGCAACTCGACCTTTCGACACGCATCGCACCCCTCTATCGTGAGAAAGAAATGGAGATTCGCCAGATGGTGGCGAAGAGTGTGGAACGAGGGAAAGTAGATTTCTCCATCTGGGTGGAGAAGGATGCCGGTTCGGATGCAACACCCATCAACGGAGCCATCGTCGAGAACTACTACCAGCAGCTGCGACGCATCGTCGACCAGGTGGGAATCCCCGAGCCGCAAGACTGGCTGCAAACGCTGATGCGACTGCCAGATGTCACCACACGCACCGAGATGGAAGAGCTCGATGAAGAGGAGTGGAAGGCTGCTCGTCGGGCCATCGAAGAGTCCTTGGCGCAGCTCGAGGCGTTCCGTCGTCAGGAGGGGGCCGCCCTGCAGCGTAAGTTCACTGAGAAGATCGATAATATCGCCTCGCTGCTCGCACAGATAGAACCTTATGAGAAGTCGCGCGTGGAGAAGATCCGCCAGCGCATCGTCGATGGGCTGAAGGAGATTCCCGAGGTTGACTACGACAAGAACCGCCTCGAGCAGGAGCTCATCTACTACATCGAGAAGCTCGACATCAGCGAGGAGAAGCAACGTCTGGCCAACCACCTGAAGTACTTCCGCGAGACCATGCAGGAAGAAGGTCGCGGCATCGGCAAGAAGCTCGGTTTCATCGCGCAGGAGATGGGTCGCGAGATCAACACCACCGGCTCGAAATCGAACCAGGCCGAGATGCAAAACCTCGTCGTCATGATGAAGGACGAGCTCGAGCAGATCAAGGAGCAAGTGCTGAACGCACTGTAAAGACCTCCCCCGAAGTAAAGCTAATTCTTTTTTATCGGAAGGCTATTTTTATCGGAAAGAAATTATCATAATTAGAATAATTTTATCCAATAATTTGGTTTTTGTATGACAAGACAAGAATATCTTGAAATATACGAAATCGTAGGTGCCGCCATGGAAGTTCACAGAGTGTTAGGGAGAGGGTTGTCAGAATCTATCTACCAAGAGTCTCTTCAGATTGAACTTGCTAAAAGGGGCATCGTTGCTGAACGTGAGAAGAAGCTGGAGGTATATTATAAAAATGAGAAACTCAACCAATTTTATGTGGCTGATTTCTATTGCAATGGTGTGTTGGTGGAGTTGAAGGCTTCGTCAGATGTCTGTTCTGAGCATCGTGCTCAGCTATTCAATTACATGCGCATCAGTAAGAACCATAGAGGCCTACTTGTCAATTTCGGGGAAAAGAGCCTTCGGGCTGAACGCTATTTGTATCTTGAGGATGTAGATGACTTTGTTCTCTTATCACAAGAGAACTACAAAGAATATATCACGAGCGAAGAAAAAGAGATTAATGAATAAAAAAAGGTGATAATCATTTGCAAAGAGAAAAATAATTGATGGAATAATTATTCTAATTATGATAATTTCTTTCCGATAAAATAACTACGCAGATGAAAAAGAATAATAGTAAACGGGGCAGGTTGATTATTGTTAGTGCACCTTCGGGCAGTGGCAAGTCGACCATTGTGAACTGGCTGATGCAGGAGCATCCGGAGTTGAATTTGTATTTCTCCATCTCGTGTACCAGTCGTGCACCACGTGGCACCGAGCAGGATGGCGTGGAGTATTTCTTCCTCACCCCTGAGGAGTTTCGCGCGAAGATTGAGAACGACGAGTTTCTGGAGTATGAGGAGGTGTATGAAGACCGCTTCTATGGCACGCTGAAGAAACAGGTGGAGCGGCAGCGCCGAGCAGGTCAGAACGTCGTCTTCGACGTCGACGTGAAAGGTGGCGTCAACATCAAGCGCCACTATGGCGATGAGGCACTGAGCATCTTCATCCAGCCACCGTCCATCGATGAGCTGCGTCGCCGCCTCGTCAGTCGTGCTACTGACACACCTGAGGCCATTGAAGAGCGATTGGCCAAGGCCGCCTACGAGATGACGTTCGCTCCGCAGTTCGACCGTGTCCTCGTCAACGACGACCTCGAGGTCGCCAAGGCTGAGGCGCTAAAGCTCGTCGGCGAGTTCTTAACCCAGCCCCTCCCAAAGGGAGTGGAGTCTGAATAGTATTGGAAGTGGAAGAGGACGTTCATCAACGTGACAATAGTCACGGAACGAAGTCACATAACGCTCAACTATGAAGATAGGCATCTACGGTGGGTCGTTCAACCCTATTCATCGCGGACACGTCGCCCTGGCACGGCAGATACTCCGCAAGGCTCAGCTCGACGAGGTGTGGTTCCTCGTGTCGCCGCTGAACCCGTTCAAGCAGGCCGATACCGACCTACTTGACGATGACTGTCGGCTGGCGTTCGTCCGTCAGGCACTTGCTGCAGAGCCACGTCTCATCGCCAGCGACTACGAGTTCCATTTGCCACGTCCCTCCTACACGTGGGACACCCTGCAGGCACTCTCGCGCGACTATCCCGAGCATGAGTTCTTTCTCGTCATCGGGGCCGACAACTGGCTAGCTTTCGACCGCTGGTATCATTCGCAAGACATCCTCGACCATTACCATATTATTATTTATCCGCGCGAGGGGTCGCCTATTGACATCGCCACCTTACCCGCGAATGTCACCCTTGTGCAGACACGCCTCTACAACATCAGTAGTACCGACATCCGCCAGCGCATTCGCGAGGGCCGTCCTGTGCGACGCCTGCTGCCCACGAACATCTACGACGACGTTGTCAAAGCCTATCAGACTACTTAAGCATCCCGTCATAAAAAAGCGTGCAATCCCAGCTCTTCCACTTGAGGAGTTGGGATTTGCTTTTTCAATGGTTAATTACTAATAATGCTGTCTGAATTACTAAGAATGAAAGTTAAAAATTCGGGCTTTTGGAAAGAATTCGTATTACTAAGTTTTTAGAATTCTAATGTTTTAGTAGTTTTGCAAGCGAAAACAAAACTGAAACGTTATGAAACAACAGACTCTGACCAAAGGCGAGATGCAGGTGATGAACATCCTGTGGAGTATGGGGAAAGGTGCTTGTGTCAACGACATCTTATCGCAATACCCTGAACCTAAACCAGCTTATACCACCATTGCCACGTTTCTGAAAATTCTGGAGCAAAAAGGCTTTGTAGAGAGGCGTAAAGGCAATGCGGGAAAACAGTTGGTTTATACACCTCTGATGACGAAGGAGCGCTATTGCAGACAGGTGATGGATGATGTGAAGCAAACGTTCTTCGACGGATCGGTAGCCTCACTCGTCTCTTTCTTTGCGGAAGAAGACGAACTGTCGCAAGAGGACATCAATGAGATTTTAGCTATACTGAAGAGTAGAAATCCAGAACAATAAAAAAACAACGAATAGACTCACCATGATGATAATAGACTTGATTACCTATGACCTGAAAGTGGCAGTCCTGATAGCTGTCTTCTATCTGTTCTACCAACTGCTGCTGGCCCGCGAAACCACGCATACCCTGAATCGTGTGATTTTGCTGGTGGCCATTGCCCTTTCGTTCGTGCTGCCACTGTGTGTGGTGACCATTCATGTTGCTGCACCTCTGGTTCCTCGTAGCGATGGTGGAGAACTCCTGTTACCAACGGCGCTGGCTCCCCAGACGTTCGACACACCAGAACCCACGACGACCTTCCTTATGAGGGAAGAACAGTGGTGGCAACTCCTTGGAATACTACTTGCAGCAGGAATCTTGACGCGACTGTTCATCGTCGGTCGTGATTGCTGGAGGTTGCATCGTCTTATTGCTAATGGTGAGCAGCACGTATTGTCCTCCGGGACGAAGGTTTGCGTGGTTGATGCACCCGTGTCTCCATTCTCTTGGATGCATACGGTGGTCTTACCGCGTGCCGAGTGGCAGTCGCAATCGGCATCAGTACTCGCCCACGAAGAGGCGCATGTGCGTCATCGTCATAGCTACGACATATTGTTCGTAGAAGTGCTCACGGCTCTGCAATGGTTCAATCCCGTGGTGTGGTTCTTGCGTCAGGAATTGCGCACACTTCACGAGTATGAGGCCGATGCATCCGTCCTCTCACGCGGCTTCAATGAAAGCCAGTACATTCATCTACTGATGCAGAAAGCGACCGGTATTCAGGCCTGTGCCCTCGTTAACGGCATCAACACCCACAGAACGAAAAAAAGAATCTTTATGATGTTCAAACCAAAAACTAAAAACTATGCATGGCTCAAGGCTTTGTATATCGTTCCTGTCGTGCTCACCTCGTTAGCTATGACTGCCAAAACGGTCGTGGACTATCACTCCACCGAAGGCAACGACCCTGCTATACGTGTATTTCATGAGAAAACCAATGGTAGAGGCGATAGTTACCAAATTCGCCATCAGCCTGGCGTTAAGTTCTTCCGTAACGGAAGGGAAGAACAAATTCCCGAAGGTCGCAGCATTGCACTCGAGGTGTCGAAGACCACAATGTTGGTGAATGGAAAACCCATGGAACGGCTCAACTTACTTGACCTTCCTGCGGGTTCACTCAAGGAGATTCATCTCACAGAGACCGCCCCTGGTCAGTATGTCTGCAACCTGATGACGACAAAGACCATGAAATACAGCTCAAAAATGAGCGATACGGAGTTTGTTATTTACGCGAAGAAGCAAAAGGCAGCGGGATTGGAACAAAGTGCTATTACTCAAGCCATGTTGAACGAGGCTGGAAGTATCAGCCGTGCTCATATTCTCCATCTTAATGGTGTGTATGGCAGCAAAAAAGGCAACTTGTTTATCGTTGATGGAAAAGAGGTCTCACGCGAGGAGTTCAACCAAATAAAGCCTGAAGACATTGCCTCGGTGACGGTGATGGACGTTGGCCCGGCAAAGAAAGTCTATGGAGAAAAAGGCAGGTATGGTGCTACGATTGTTAAGACGAAAGGAAAAACCGTATATGTGGTTGATGGAGAGCTTACTTCGGAAGATGAGGTCGGTAAGATAAACACGGAAGACATTACTTCTGTGGACGTGATTGGCACAGCCGAAAACATCAAGAATGCCTACAACGTCGATGCAGATGAAGCCGTAGTCGTGCAAACCAAGAAACAAGGTGACGACCCGATATTTGATTTAGTAGAGGAGTTGCCTCAGTTTCCCGGAGGCGATGTGAAGCTGATGGAATTCATTTCGCGGAACATCAAATACCCTAAAATTGCAACGGAAAATGGTGTGCAAGGTCGTGTAATTGTGAGGTTCATCGTAGAAAAGGATGGCAGCCTAACAAATCCAGAAGTCTTGGCAACATCGCCTGGTATAGGTGAAGCCATTCCGATAGAGGTTACAAGTTATAAGACTGAGAAGGAACGCCAAGACGCAGAGGATCACAATGCTGGCGTACAAGCTCTGCGTGATGAAGCTATCCGCGTAGTTAAGGCCATGCCTAAATGGACTCCCGGCAAGCAAAACGGTGAGGCGGTTCGTTGCAGGTATAGTCTTCCCGTGTCCTACAGACTTAATTAGCCCTCCTCCAATCACTAATAAGTCTGAAACAATGATCAACAAGAATCAAGAACACTTATATTTGATAGGCAATAGAAAGCGTAATTCATTAGTTGAATTATTTTGATTAGTTTGCACCCGGGTTGTTCTGGAGGCAGCAGTGATGCTCCCTCCAGAATTCCCACATCATACTCGTCATGTGATAGTATTGTCGTTGGCATGTCTTCCTCGGAGGGCATGCCAACAAGTGTTTCTGTGGCGATGTGTGTTCCACTGCCTCCCCCTTTGTGCCCCGTAATCGTTGAAAAACACTGGCATTTCTTGTCAGTTTGGAAAAATGTTTGTATCTTTGCGTGGAAATCTATTATTTTAAAGCTGAGAATCATGAAAAGAACCCTTTTTCAAACCTTGTGGCTGGCCCTGCTGTTGCTGGTTCCGCTGACGGCGCTGGCAGCGAAGAAGAAGCAACAGAAGCCAATGACCGATCGCGAGTATTGGTGTTCGCAGGCTTACAAGATGGCGCAGCCGGTTCTGGAGAACATGGCGAAAGGCGAACTGCAGAAAAACATGCAGACGGAGTTTTCACCGTCGTTCGACAACCGAAACCGGAAGGTGGTCTACATGGAGACGTTCGGTAGGCTGATGGCTGGTCTGGCGCCATGGCTCTCGTTGCCCGACGACGACACCGCCGAGGGCAAGCAGCGTCGCCAGCTACGCGAATGGGCACTGGCCTCGTTCAAGAACTCCGTAGACCCCGCCTCGCCCGACTACCTCTGCTGGGGCGTGAGCGGACAAAACCTCGTGGATGCCGCCTACATCGCTGAGGCGTTCATCCGTGCCTACGACGCCCTTTGGGTGCCCCTCGACGAGGTGACGAAGGATCGCTACATCAAGGAGTTCAAGATGCTGCGCAAGATTGAGCCGCCCTACACCAACTGGTTCCTCTTCTCGAGCACCATCGAGAGCTTCATCGCAAAGGCTGCAGGACTGAAGGAGTACGACGATTATCGTGTGATGACTACCATTCGCAAGGTGGAAGAGTGGTATGTAGGCGACGGCTGGTATGCCGACGGCCCCGTGTTCGCCTTCGACTACTACTCGTCGTATGTGTTCCATGCCATGTATCTGGAGACGCTGCAGAACATGATTGATGCGAAGGCAAACACGCGACTCGACTATCAGAAGTACTACGACCGTGCGTTGAAGCGTGCGCAGAAGTTTGCCATCATCCTCGAGCGCTTCATCTCACCCGAAGGCACGTTCCCCGTTATCGGTCGCTCCACGCCTTATCGCATGGCAGCCATGCAGCCGCTGGCCCTGATGGCGTGGTATCAGAAGTTGCCGAAGGACCTCTCGAACGGACAGGTGCGCGCCGCGCTGACGCAGGTGATGCACCGCATGTATGACTACCAGCAGAACTACAACGAGGGCGGCTACCTCACCATTGGCTTCTGCGGTTCGCAGCCCGAGACCGCCGACTGGTATACGAACAACGGCTCGCTCTATATGACGAGTCTGTCGCTCATGCCGCTGGGTCTGCCTGCCGACCATGACTTCTGGACTTGCCCCGCTGAGGAGTGGACGCAGGTGAAGGCGTGGAACGGCAAGCCCTTCCCAAAGGACCACCGCTGGGGCGACGATATTCAGACGAGGGATAAGTGGTAAAGACAAAGGGAGTTTTATCGGAAAGAAATTAGAATAATTATCATAATTTCGTCCAGAAAATATGTTTATTTATGACAATAATTATTCTAATTATGATAATTTCTTTCCGATAATATCTTTCTGATAATAAAACAAAGAATATGATGAAAAAGACGATTATATTGGTAATGAGTTTGGCCTGCGCAGTGGCGCTGCAGGCGAAAGTGTGGACGGCGCAGGAGGTGCGCGACATTGTCTACAAAGTGAATAACACGTGGCAGATGTGGCACGATCAGGAACGGTCGTTCTGGGACCCGGCAGTCTATCACACGGGAAACATGGAGGCGTTCTTCACCTTCGGCAATCTGGCATGGTATCAGTATTCGAAGGAGTGGGCCGATCAGAACCTCTGGCAGGGTGCTCGCGAGGCCGACTCGTCGAAGTGGAAGTATAAGCAGTATGGCGAGTCGATGCAGCATGTGCTGTTTGGCGACTGGCAGATCTGCTTCCAGACCTATCTGGACTTGAACACCGTCTTCCCCGCTGAATACAAGGTGGCACGCGCCAAGGAGGTGATGGACTTCGAGTGCGCCTCCGAGGCCAACGACTATTGGTGGTGGGCCGATGCGTTATATATGGTGATGCCAGTGATGTCGAAGCTGTATAAGCTCACCGGCGATGTGAAGTACCTTGATAAGATGTACGAGAACTGGGAGTATGCCAACTCCATCATGTATGACGAGGAGACAGGCCTCTACTTCCGCGACGGCAAGTACGTCTACCCGAAGCACAAGACCGCTGCCGGGAAGAAAGACTTCTGGGCTCGCGGCGATGGCTGGGTGTTGGCAGCGTTTGCAAAGGTGCTGAAGGACATGCCGAAGAACTATAAGCACCGCAAAACCCTTGTGGCCTACTATCAGAAGCAGGCTGCAGCTGTGGCGGCTTGTCAGCAGGAGGAGGGCTACTGGACACGCTCGATGCTCGACCCCGAGCAGGCTCCCGGTCGTGAGACAAGTGGCACCGCCCTGTTCTGCTATGGTCTGCAGTGGGGCATCAACAACGGCGTGCTCGATGCGAAGAAGTATCAGCCCGTTGCCGACAAGGCGTGGGAGTACCTCGCCACCATCGCCCTGCAGCCCGATGGCACCGTTGGCTATGTGCAGCCCATTGGTGAGAAGGCCATCCCCGGTCAGGTGGTCAATCAGAAGTCGGTGACCAACTTCGGCACTGGTGCCTTCCTGCTTGCTGCCTGCGAGTACTACAGGCATGTGAAGAAGTAAGACCTCCCCCGACCCCTCCGAAGGAGGGGAGGGCCTGCCGGGCAGAGTGCGTTTCCCCCAAGAATAAAAGGGAGAGAAGGGCATAAAGGGGGGGTTATCGGGCAATGATTTATCGGAAAGAAATTAGAATAATTATCATAATTTCGTTCAGAAAAATATAAGTAAATTAATGATAAAAATTATTCTAATTATGATAATTTCTTTCCGATAAAATAAAAACGGGGAACTTGGCCCTGAAAATGTAGGGACGCGGCGTGCCGCGTTATGGGATTAGCGATTCTTGCTCCAGCAACGCGGCCGCCGCGTCCCTACATCAATGAAGGTCGAAAAGTATATAATCACTAAGATTTAACCATGCGGATACTGATTGTCAATACGAGTGAGATGACGGGAGGGGCGGCACTGGCTGCCAACCGGTTGAAGGACGCGCTGAACAACAACGGCGAGAAGGCCAAGATGCTGGTGCGCGACAAGCAGAGCGATGACATCACTGTGGTAGGACTGCCGCAGTCGTTGCGGAAGCAATGGAACTTCCTCTGGGAGCGCTGGACGGTGTTCTGGCGCCTGCACTTCCTGCGGAAGAACCTCTTCCAGATTGACATTGCCAACATCGGCACCGATATCACCCGTCTGCCGGAGTTCAAGGAAGCCGATATCATCCACCTGCACTGGGTGAACCAAGGCATGCTCTCGCTGAGCAACATCCGCAAGATTCTCGACTCCGGCAAGCCAGTGGTGTGGACGATGCACGACCTATGGCCCGCCAGCTCCATCTGCCATGTGTCGCTGGGCTGCCAGAGCTACAAGACACAGTGCCGCCATTGCAAATACCTGCCCGGTCATGGCTCCGACAACGACCTCTCTGCGCGTGTGTGGCAGCGCAAGAAAGCCATGCTGAAAGGGCGCCATGTGTGGTTTGTGGCATGCAGCAAGTGGCTGGCAGGCGAGGCGAAGCAGAGCGCTCTCTTGAAGGGTCAGAGCATCACCCACATCCCCAACACCCTCGATACCCGTGTGTTCTGCAAGAAGGACAAGGGTGAGGCCCGCCAGCGCCTCGGGCTGCCTGCCGAGGGGCGTCTGCTGCTGTTCGTCTCGCAGCGGGTGGACAACGAAAATAAAGGCATGTCGTATCTCATAGAGGCATGTCTGAAACTCCATGCCCAATACCCCGACATGGCCCACGACACAAGCCTCGTTGTGCTAGGCGGCCATGCCGAGGACCTGGAAGAACAACTGCCGTGGCCCGTCTATGCGCTGGGCTATGTGTCTGACGAGCGCCAAATCGTTGAAGCCTACAATGCCTCCGATGTGTTTGTGCTACCGTCGCTCTCGGAGAACCTGCCGAATACCATCATGGAGGCGATGGCGTGTGGCGTGCCCTGCATCGGCTTCAACGTGGGTGGCATTCCCGAGGAGATAGACCACCGGCAGAACGGCTATGTGGCGAAATACCGCGATGCCGACGACCTCGCTGCCGGCATCCACTGGGTGCTCGACGAAGCCGACCACGATGCGCTCTCGCGGCAGGCAGTACGTAAGGTGCTGACCAGCTATTCGCAACAGAGCGTGGCATTGCGTTACACGGAAGTCTATTATGAGGCGATGGCCTCGAAGCAATTTAAATTATGATACGGTTTACCATCATCACTTGCACGTATAATGCTGCAACGGTGGTCGGGCGCACACTCGATAGCGTGTTGTCGCAGACCTATCACCATGTGGAGCATCTGGTCATCGACGGAGCATCGCGCGATGCCACGATGCAACTTGTGCGTGCCTACGAGAAAGAGTCGGAGGAGGAAGAGACAGATCACGAACTGGTCATCGTCTCGGAGCCCGATAGCGGCCTCTACGATGCCATGAACAAAGGCATCGGCATGGCCAAGGGCGACTACATCGTGTTTCTGAATGCTGGCGACGTGTTCCCATCGCCCGACACGCTGGAACTCATTGCCGGTTCGGTGGGCGACGGCGAGGCCTTGCCCGGTGTGCTCTATGGCGACACCGACATCGTCGATTATTCAGGACGATTCCTGCGCCATCGCCGTCTGCAGCCCCCTCGCGAGGGACTGTCGTGGCGGTCGTTCCGACATGGCATGTTGGTCTGCCATCAGGCCTTCTATGCCCGTGCCGACTTGGCCAAGCGCAACCTCTACGACCTCAGCTATCGCTATAGTGCCGACGTAGACTGGTGCATCCGCGTGATGAAGGATGCCGGCGAGAGCATCAAGTATGTCGGCATGGTTGTCGTGAACTACCTCGAAGGCGGTCTCACCACAAAGAACCACCGCCGTTCGCTCGTGGAGCGTTTCCAGGTGATGCGCCACCACTATGGCCTGCCCGTGACGTTGTGGATGCATTTCACATTCATCTTCCGAGCCATCTTTAAGAAATAAGACCCCCAACCCCACCTGAGATGATGATACGCTTCGCGTCTTTTAGAAAACAAAAGAAAACATTGAAAACAGGAAAAACATTGAGATAATATATAATTGTTTTCTTATGTTGTTTTATGTTTTGTCATGTTTTTTAAAGCCCGCGTAGCGGATTAATCATAAGCAGGGTCAGAGAGTATATGATTACCTAAGAGAAAGGAAGAGAAGCCTATGCGCCGACTGTTACTTTGGGCGATGTTGCTGGTCGCCGTGAGCATTTCTGCCAAATCGTTTGGCAAGCAGCGAGTTGAAGTGTTGAACCTGCGGGTGGAGAACCTCTGCAATCCACAGGGCATCGACACCGCCGAGCCACGCTTCTCGTGGCAGCTGCAGTCGGACGAAAAGGGCGTCCTTCAGCAGTCGTATCGCATTCTGGTGGCTTCCTCCGAGGAGTTGCTGGCACGTGGAGAGGGCGACCTCTGGGACTCTGGCGACGTGAAATCGCGGCAGCAGCTATGGGTGCCCTATGGCGGCAGGAGGCTCAGAAGCGGACAGCACGTCTGCTGGAAGCTGCAGGTCATGACTAACAAAGGTCGCAGCGCGTGGAGCGAGCCGCAGACGTTTGGAATCGCCCTGCTCAACGAGAGCGACTGGCAAGGGCGCTGGATAGGTCTTGAACGCTTCATGGACGGCGAGCAAACGGGCAACCACTCGCGCATGGCCGCCCGCTATCTGCGCAAGGAGTTCTCGCTGAAGGACGGCAGTAGCGTGGTGCGTGCCACGGCCTATGTGGTCGGCCTCGGCCTCTATCAGTTCTATGTGAACGGGCAGCAGCTGGCACCTTATAGCATGATGCCCGTCCCCACCGACTATCGCCAGACCATTTACTACAACACCTTCGACGTCACGTCGTTGCTCGCCCAGCGGAATGCCTTCGGACTGGTGCTCGGCAATGGCTACTACTTTGCCATTCGTCAGGACAAACCCTATAAGAACACCCACTTCGGATTTCCCAAGTGCCGCATGAATGTCGTGGTGGAATATGCCGACGGCACACGCGAGGTGTGGAAGACCGATGAGACGTGGCGCGTCACCGCCGAAGGTCCCATCCGTGCCAACAACCTCTACGACGGCGAGGAATATGATGCCCGACGCGAGCTGGCAGGCTGGAACCGCGTGGGCTTCGACGACTCGCAGTGGCTGCAGGCCGAGCGCACGGCTCTTCCCATGGGAACGCTCTGCGCTCAGATGATGGAAAGCCCACGGCAGCGGTTCGCCACGGAGGGCGATGGCTACGTAGCACCTCTGCCTGCGGATGGGCAGTCTAATGGTTCGCTGCGCTTCGACATGGGTGAGAACATGACGGGTTTTCTCGCTTTCCGGCCGGCTGGCGAGAAGGGCGACACCATTCGCCTCCGCTATGCCGAGCGACTGAACGACGATGGCTCGCTCTACACTGAAAACCTGCGGTCGGCTCGCTGTGAGGATGTGTACGTCTGCCGCGGCGATGAGCAAGACTGGTGGCAGCCCGCCTTCGTCTATCACGGCTTCCGCTATGTGGAGGTGGTGGGCGTGAGGAATCGTCAGAAGTGGCAGTTCAGAAAGGTGTACGTCGACAATATGCAACCCGACTATCGTTTCGTGACATCCGACAGCACGCTGAATCGCATCGTCAAGAATGCTGCCAACGGCATTCGTTGCAACTATCAAGGCATGCCACTCGACTGTCCGCAGCGCGACGAACGCATGCCGTGGCTCGGCGATAGGACCATGGGTTCGCTGGGCGAGAGCTACCTGTTTCCCAACGAGCGACTCTATGCGAAGTGGATGCGCGACATCTGCGAGGCTCAGCGCGCCGATGGCTGTCTGCCCGATGTGGCTCCGCTGTTCTGGAACTACTTCAGCGATAACGTCACTTGGCCCGCCGCCCTGCCTTTCACCTGCGATATGCTCTGGCGGCAGTACGGCAATGCAAAGCCGTTCGCCGATAGCTATCCGCACATCAAGAAATGGATTCGACATCTGGTGGAGGCTTATGGCGATGCCGATGGCATCATCACGAAGGACACCTACGGCGACTGGTGTGTGCCACCCGAGCGGCTCGAGCTCATCCATAGCGAAGACCCGGCACGCAAGACCGATGGCGCGCTGCTCTCCACGGCTTATGTCATTCGAGTGCTGCATCTGCTGCGCGACTTCGCCAGCGCACAGGGACTCGCCGCTGAGGCTGACGAGTTCCAGCAGCAGGCACAGGCGATGGCCGCGGCATTTAATAAGAGGTTCCTCACGCGCGAGGGGGCAGAGGGGCAGGGTGCTTTCTATGGCAACAATACGGCGACGGCCAATCTGCTGCCGCTGGCATTCGGCCTTGTGCCCGACGACTGTCGTGCAGACGTAGTCGGCAACCTCGTGAAGAACATCGTGGAGAAAAACCAATGCCATGTGTCGTGTGGCGTGATTGGCATCTCGTGGCTTCTGCGTGTGCTCAGCGACAACGGCCGAGCCGATGTTGCCTGGCGACTCGCCACCACGAAGACCTATCCCTCGTGGGGCTATATGGCGGAGCATGGTGCCACGACCATCTGGGAACTTTGGAATGGCGACACCGCCAATCCTGCTATGAACAGCGGAAACCATGTGATGCTTCTTGGTGACTTGCTGACGTGGTGCTATCAGTATTTGGCAGGGGTGAAGCCCAAGCGACCCACCCCCCAGCCCCTCCCTATCAGTGAGGGGAGTGAATATCTCCTCGCTCCCGACTTCTCCATCCCCGACTGCTTCTCGGTGGATGCACGCTATGAGTCGCCCTACGGACCCGTGGTCAGCCAGTGGCAGAAGGACGGTCGCGGACACGTCTCGTGGCAGGTGGCGATTCCCGCCAACACCACTGCAACCCTGCGACTCGCCGATGGCACGGAGCAGCACATCGGGTCGGGGACTTATGTCTTCGAGTCGTCATTGCCCGCCATCACCACGCCCGAAGGCATCACGGCGAAGAAGGAGTTCATAGACCCACAGCCAGCCGAGCCCTCCTGCCATGCTTCCACCATTGTGGAACTGCAGAACGGCGACTTGCTCGCGGCGTGGTTTGCTGGAAAATACGAAGGACACCCCGATGTAAAGATTTGGACCTCGCGCCGCCCCAAGGGTTCGCAGGAGTGGACCAAGCCCGTTATTGCCGCGACTGGAACCTTCGAGGTGGAACCGGGGAAGCTGATTACCGATAACGAACAGGCTCGCATCGCCGGTCTCGACAGCACCGACCACGGTCGCAAGGCGTGCTACAACCCCGTGCTCTGCCAGATGCCAGATGGCGAGGTGTTGCTATTTTATAAGATAGGTCGCTTCGTACAGGACTGGACCGGCTGGCTGGTGCGCTCGCGCGACAATGGCCAGACGTGGAGCCAACACGAACCTCTCCCCGAAGGTTTCCTTGGACCCGTGAAGAACAAGCCGGAGCTGTTCTCAACTTCTCAACCTCTCCGCTCGACCCGCAGGGGCGCTTTCGTAGTGAAAACGGAGAAAGAACTCTCAACGTCTCAACTTCTCTGCCCATCCAGCACCGAGAAAGGCGGTTGGAAGATTCATTTCGAGCGTTACGATCTCATCGACGGAAAGCACTTCCCTGAATCGGAAGCACTCGCCGCCCATGCGACCTTCATTGGTCCCATCGAAGCCGAGCAGGCCGAGAAAACTTACGAGCAGGGCAAGCTGTCGCCTGTGGGTTGTATCCAGCCGAGCATTCTGCGTTTGGCTGATGGCAGGTTGAAGGTGCTCTGTCGGTCGCAACACGGCAGACTGGCAACGAGCGAAAGCAGCGACGGAGGCCAGACGTGGTCGAAGGTGACGCTGACCGACCTGCCCAACAACAATTCCGGCACCGATGCCGTGACGGTCTCCCTGCCAGGCAAGAAGGGTAGGGTGGCTCACCTGCTCGTCTATAACCCCACGGCTACTCCGCTTGGCGAGCATCGTGCACCGCGCACGCCGCTTTGCGTGGCCATCAGCGACGACGGTGAGCATTGGCGCCACCTGCTCACGCTTGAGGATGGTCCCATCAGCGAATATTCCTATCCCGCCATCATTCAAGGTCGGGATGGCACCGTACACCTTATTTATACATGGCGCCGCGAGCGCATCTGCCACGCCGAGTTTCAGTTGCCGTAGTCCCTACATTTCCAAAAGCAATGCTTTGGGGCCACACTGTCATATTTTTCCCCCTAATTTTTTGGAAAACAGTTATTTTTTTGGATTTTAAGTTGCAACCTACGATAATTATATATAACTTTGCAACTGCAAATGAGGGCAACGGCGAAGGCAAATCTGCGCGTCAGAAAGACCGGTCCAGATGCAGCAGTTCAGCTTGAAACCTTGCACGAAATTGCCGGGCAACGCCAGTGGAGCAGGCTTGTCTCGAACCAGAAACGACCACTGCAGGATAGCGACTCCGTGAGGAAATCATGAAAAGCAAATTTCAGAATGTTGTGGAACATAGCTCTTGAAAGTGCAGAGCATAGCTCTTGACAGTCCAAAGCATAGCTCTTGAAGGCCGTGAGCATAGCTTTTAGTGTCCGAAAGCATAGCTTTTGAAAGCGGAAAGCATTGCTTTTAGTGTCCGAAAGCATAGCTTTTGGCGTGGGGGAGTATAGCTCTAGACATCGGGGAGCATCGTTCTAGACCTCGGGGAGTATAGCTGTTCAAAGTGGAAGACATGCTTCTAAAAAAGGTGAGGCAATAAGCGCCAACAATTAAAAATTATGAAGAAAGAAATAGACAGTAACAACAAAATCCAGCGTGGGGGAGAACTCAGTTCTGGCCCCACCAAGCGTGAATCATTTGTAGTGTATACCTCGCTTGCAAATCACATTCGCTTTTTCTCGTACGAAGATATAGGAAGGCTGTTCTGCGGCATCCTCGGCTACGCGAAAGGCGAAGAAAAGGATGCTGTTCTGGAAAATCTTCCTGACAACGTGAAGATTGCCTTCAGTTTCGTCTCAGACCAGATGGACGTCAACTTCGAGAAGTATGATCAGATTTGCGAGAAAAAACGCAAGGCTGCCAACAAGCGTTGGGGAAAGTCGGAGGGTGATGCACGTGCATCTTCTGCATTGCATAATGATAATGATACTGAGAATGAGAATGAGAATAAAAATGAGAATGAAAATGAGAATGAGAAGAAAGAAGAAATAAATTCTTCTTCCTCTTCTTCTAATAATGATAGCGACGGCGTCGCTGAGGAGGATGAGGATGAGGAGGAGAAAATTTTAAAGTTTTCTAAGAAAGGAGCATTAGGTTGGATGTCTTTGTTCAAGGAATTGGTGGAAACGAATGAAAGCCGCATTTCTCCTCCCAAGATCATGACACTTGAGCGAGCGAGAGGCCTCTATCAGTTGATCAAGAAGTTTGGTCGCGAAACCGTGGCTAATGTTTTCCGAAAAGCGGCGCAAACCTCTTTCCTCAACGGCAAGGGGAAAAACAAGTTCGTCGCATCCTTCGACTGGCTATTGGTGGAGAAGAACTTTGTGAATGTGTATGAAGGCAACTTCTTTTGCTGACCCACCCAAGGGGTGGGAGTTAAGAAGGTTGAGAATGGTTTAGAACGGTTTAGAAAGGTTCTTTCTCCGCTTCGCGTCGAGCGGAGAAGGGAGTCAATTTGTAGTCCCCTCCTTCTGGAAGGAGGGGCCAGGGGTGGTAGAGAAAAACAAGGTTCGACCTTATCTAATTAATATAAAATAGGTTATGTCATTATTCTTCTCTACCACCCCTAACCCCTCCTCCCAGGAGGAGGGGACTACAGGAGGCGGCTTTTCCCTCCTCCCAGGAGGAGGGGACCACAGGCAGCGGCTTTTCAGCCATTGTTTTTGCCACACACCCACTATGGATGGGGCACAGCGATCTTTGACTTATTGATATAAAAAAATAAGGAGAGCACGGGCAGACACGGGAGTCTGCCCCTACCCTCCACAAAAAGCGTTTCGCTTGATGTTATTGCACATCGATGATGGCCACCCAGCCACCGTTTGGTGCGAGATGGATGGGAAGCGAGGCAGCCTGCGGGTTGTCGGGCACGGTGATGGAGAACTGCTGACGGTTGTAGTGCATGGCTTGATAGTCGGCATTCTTTCCATCGCGGAAGGCGCTGAGCTGATAGGTGCCGGGCATGAGGAAGCTGAGCGGCAGCTGCAGGTCGCGCTCCTTGTCGTTGGTGATGGCACCGATGTACCACTTCAGGTCTTTACGCTTTGCCACCACCACGTATTCGCCGGCTTCGCCAACCAGGCAGCGCGTCTCGTCCCAGGTGGTAGGCACCGATGCGATGAAGCGGGTGCATTCGTCGTTCTGGTAGTAGCGAGTGGGGTTGTCGGCAAGCATTTGCAAACCGCTCTCCAGCACGATGTAGAGTGCCATTTGGAAGGTGCGTGTGCCCATGGCTCCACTGTTCGGACGTCCGGCACGATACTGCTTGGGTTGCATGTTGTTCATGCCACCGGGAGTGAAGTCGGCAGCACCCACTGCATTGCGGATGAAGGGGATGAAAACGGTGTTGTTGGGGTCGCAACCGCCCATCTGCTCCAGTCCGAGCACGCCTTCATAGCTGATGAGGTTGGGATATTCGTATTCCAGTCCGGCAGGCGTGAACGCCCCATGGAAGTCGACGATGATGTGATGTTTGGCAGCCTCTTGAACGACGCGCTTGTAGAAGTTGGTCATCCACTGGTCGGCATGATCCATGAAGTCGATTTTCACAGCCGTGATACCCCACTGCTCATAGACACCGAAGATGGTGTCGATGTTCTGCCAGACGGCTAGCCAAGGCAGCCACAGAATGACTTTCACACCTTTTGAGTCGCAATACTTAATCAGGTCGGGCAGGCGCAAGTCGTCGTTGCCGACAAATGGGTCGCGGGTAGACTTTGCCCAGCCCTCGTCGAGCAGGATATAGCGCAGACCATACTTCGCAGCAAAATCGGCGAAGTAGCAGTAGGTTTCGTAGTTGCAACCGTAGCGGAAATCAACGTCCGGTCCGAAGGGCGCTGCACCGTTCCACCACTCCCACGACACCTGTCCGGGATGAATCCAGCTGGTGTCCTTCAGCGTGTTGCGACGGGCGAGCTGCACGGGGATAGTCTGCTCGACGATGCCACGACTATTGGTCACGGCCACCCAGCGCCAAGGCAGTGAGCGACGGCCGCTGGTGCGAGCGATGTAAGGTGCCTCCTCGACGATTCGCTCCGAACGGTCGCCGTTGGGCTCCCACTTCAAGGGTGCCTTCGGATAGATGGGAGAGATGCCGTCGCCCGTTGCAAGCGGAGCGAGGAACTGATGCGGATAGTCGTCGACATCGCTCTCTCCGATGAGCAGCTGCGTATCGTTCTTGCCCGAGAGCAGGAAGGGAACCGTGGCCTGACGACGGTCGCTGGCAGCCCATTCGGCGATGGTGCTGGTGCGATAGCGCTCCTCATAGCTGGTGTTGAAGTTCTCGGGGGCCGTCTGATAGTGAGCGGTGAAGCCGCTGGCGGGCGTGAAGCGGAAGTGGTCGTCGTAGACGTCGACTGTGCCCTTGCGGCTAAGCACGAAGCGATAGGCCACGCAGTTGTTCATTACGCGCAGCTGCATCTGGCAGTTGGAACCCAGCGAGACGCTGACTTCGTTGTAGTTCTCGTAGATGGTGGAGAACTTCAGTGGCACTACGGGCAGGAAGCTGTTCTTCACACGGCGCGGCTTGCCCACCGACACATTGCCCTTGGGAAGCGTCTCTTTGCCGAGGTTCAGCGAGATGTCGCTGAGCGTGTAGACAACCTGTCCGTTCTTCGACACGGTGTAGCCCAGCTGTCCCTTCGAGGTGTTAAACTGCACGCGGATGGTTCCATCGGGCGACGTGATGACTTCTCCTGCAAACAGCTGCAGGGAGGAAACGAGGCAGACAAACAGTACTGCTAGTTTTTGCTTGGTGGTGTTCATAATAAAAAGGTATTTATTAATTCTTATAGACTTTCACGATGGAGTCGGCCACCTGCTCCATCGACCAGTGGAACGTGCGTTCAGCACGGTCGGCGCCTTCGATGATGCCCATCCAGTAGAAGCAGGCAGCACCGTATTGGCGGCAGAGGCGACTCATGTCGGCAGCCTGTCGGCCGGCTTCGGCCTTCTGGGCTGCTGTCGACGATGCATTGATGGTTTTCTCGCCGTCGCCGTTCGAGCCGTATTCGCCGACGATGACCGGCCATCCTTTCGAGATGATGTAGTTCTGCAGACGTCCGAAAATTTCAACCAATGCCTGGTGGCACTCTTTCGTCCACGTCATGTTAAAGGTGTTCACCCAGTTCCAGGGGTCGTAGCTGTGCACCTCCACGATGAGATGGTTTTGGCTTGCATCGGTCGGCATCTTGAAATTCTTCAGTGTCTGCTCGCTCGTGGCTGCGCTGTAGGTACTGATGACGAGATTGCGATACTGGTTGTTGCCGCCCGTGGCACGCACCGCCTTCACGAAGCTCTCGCCCCAGTTCGTCACCATGCCATAGCTGCTGGTGCTCTTGGGCTGCGTCCACGAGAACGACTTGTCGAGCATCTCGTTATATGCCTCGAAGACCAACTTGTCGCCGTAGTTGGCAAAGCGCGTGGCAATCTCCGTCCAGAGCTTCTCATAGCGTGCCTTGCCGGCATCGTAAGCTGAGGCATCGGCCACCACCCATGCAGCATCGTGAGCACCCGTGTCGTGGTGCAGGTTCAGAATGCAGTACATGCCGGCATTGATGACGTAGTCGACCACCTCTTGCACGCGATCCATCCAGTCCTTGTCGACCGTTCCGTCGGCCTGCATGTGCTGATACCAGGTGACCGGCACGCGAATGGCACCGAACCCTTTCTCCTTCAGCTTGCGCATGAGGTTGGCATCGGCCTGCGGCTGGCCCCACATGGTTTCATACTTGTCGGGCGACTGGTGGTCGCCAATCCATGAGCCGTGGCTGTCGAGGGTGTTGCCAAGGTTCCAGCCCGGTCCCATGTTGAGCACCGCCTGCGTGGCACTCTCGTGGCCGTCGTCGGTCTGTGGGGCGGCCTTCGTGGTGTAGCTCACTTTCACCTCAGGTGCAGGCATGTTCTTGGTGTTTTTCACGATTCCTGATGGAATCGTCACAGTGGTGCTGACGCCAGGGTTGCAGACGAGGTTGATGTTGAGCTGCTTGCCTATGGCCTTCGCACTGCTGACGGTGCCGGAGGTGGCTTGAATCTTCGTGTAGTCGGACTCCACAAAGATGATGTTCTGGTCGTAGGTGACGGTGATAGCGATGGTCGCGTCGAGGTCTTTCGAGCCATCGGCAGGGAAGATGCTCTCCACCTTCGGAGCTTCGACAGTGGGTTCGGGAGTGATGTCGTCGTTATCGTCGCTACCACCGCAGGCAGTGAGTGTGGACAGGGCCAACAGCAGCGTGGCAATAGTTAGAAATGGTTTCATGATGTTGTTTCTTTTTGATGTCACGATGGAAATGAATTATTTGTCGGTGCGGAACGGAACGGCGGGCAAACCCCGATGGTTCTTCAGATTACCAATCTGGAAAGCCTTGAAGCAGTAGTGCACGTTCTTGGGCTGTGGCACGTCGGGCGAGCTCAAGACGATGCTCTTGTTGCTCTCGTTTAGGCGGCCCGTGGCGGGTTTGTAGACGCCGTCGTCGCCGGCAATCTCGAAGCCCTCGATGTCCTGCCAGGGCGACAAGCCGTCGTCGGCATGGCGGAAGAATACCTCTATTTCGTTGCCGTTCACTTGCATGTGGTCGTATTCCGGCGAGTCGCAGGCAATGCTCTTGAAGCCATACGTGCGGTTCAGCGCCATATAAGCCAGGCGGTTGCCCACCTCACGCTTTTGGGCAGGATGAATCTGGCCGCGCTCGTACGGATAGACCAGGTCGTTGGTGCTCACGCAGCCGGCATTCTCGATGATGCGAGCGGCCTCGTGCTGGCACTCGCGGAACAGCGGACCGCTGGGATACTCCTCACCGTAGCCGCCCCACGGGGCAATCTCCACGAGGTAGAACGGCAGTTCGCTGGCGGTGCCTCCAAACTCCTTTCGCCAGAGGTCGACCATCGTCTTCAGTCGCTGCGGGTAGGTGTCGTGCTTGCCCACATTCGACTCGCCCTGATACCAGAGGAAACCGCGAACGGTGTAGTGGCGCAGGGGGTGGAGCATGCCGTTATACATGATGCAGGGCGTGTAGTATTGCCACCACTCACCATTCCAGCCCTCGCGTTGTTCCTTGGCAATGTCAATATCAGAATATTGCGAGACGATGCTCTCGGGCAGCCAGCCTTCCACCCTTGAGCCTCCCCAGGCGCAGGCGATGACGCCCACAGGCACATCGAGCACACGCTGCAGCATCGAAGCGAAGAAGTAGCCCGTGGCACTCATCCAGGGAGCCGTGGCGGGTGAGGGCACCTGCCACTTGCCTTCCACCGTTTCCACGGGTTTCGTCTGGCCGTTCTTCTGAATGGTCGCCATGCGCACGAAGCGATTCTCCGAGGCGGTGGCGATGACCTCGTTATTGCCTTCCACGGGGCAGTTCCAGAAGCCGTTGAGCGGCATCTCCATGTTCGACTGGCCCGAGGCAAACCACACCTCGCCAATGAGCACGCGGCTGAGAACGACCTTCTCGCCCCCTTGCTCCTCGATGACGATGGTGTGTTCGTCCTTCGAGGCAGCAGGCGTAGCGATGCTAAGCAGCCACTGGCCGTCTTTGTCGGCACGCGTCGTGAACTTGTCGCCCGTCCAGTCTACGGTTATGGTGATGTCGCATTTCGGGGCAGCCTGCCCCCAGAGGTGCGCTTGCGTCTTCTGCTGCAGAACCATGTCGTCGCCAATGATGTCGGGCAGCACAATCTTTGCTTGCACAGGGCTGACGCTCATGGCAAGAAGTGCACAAACGGCACCGATGAATTTCGTGATTGTTTTCATTTTTTATTCTTAATTTCCTAATATCCCTAATTACCCTAATCACCCTAATTACCCTTCCCCCGGCTTTATCTTCTACACAATCACCTTCGTCTTCCGATACTTCTCGCGGAAAGCCGTAGGATTGCAGCCCTTCCGCTTCTTGAACAGGCGGTTGAAGTTGCTCAGCGTGTTGAACCCGCAGGTGTAGCACACCTCGGCAACTGAGTCGGTGGTGTCGATGAGCCGGCGGGCGGCATGGCCCAGCCGCACGTCGACGATGTATTCGTTGAGGCTCTTTCCCGTGCGCAGCTTGAAGAAACGGCTGAACGCCGAGGGAGTCATGTTGACAAGGTCGGCAATCTGCTGCAGGCGCAACTCGTCGCTGTAGTGGCTTTCGATGAACGTCTTCACCTTCAACACCCGACGGCTGTCGCTCTCCACGCTGACCTTCGCGAAGGCACTCGATGCCAGCTCGTAGGCGCCATTGCTCTTCGAGAGTTCATAGAGGATGGTGAGCAGTTCGCGCGAAGCATAGAAGGCGTCGCTGATGGTCGACAGGCGCTCAATCCTCGGATAGATGTTCATGATTGCCTTCAGCGGGAATGCCACCCCTCGTTGCGCCCGCTGACAGAGCTTGCGAATGGAAGCCATCGGATTGGTGCCGAAAGGTCCGGATTCGTTGTTGAAATCGAGATTGAATTGCACGGTGATTTCATGAATATCGTCGGAGTGGCATTCGTGTTGCTCCCAGACGTGTTCGAGCTCCGGACCAGTGATGAGCACGAGGTCGTAGTCGCCGATGACTTCGCTGGAGTCGCCAACCACTCTGCGACAGCCGGCAGCGTTTTCCACGAAATTGAGTTCGCACACGTCATGATTGTGGATGGGGTAGTTGAATTCCGTCTTATGACGGTCGGCCACATACATGAAGTCGCTTTCAGCCAAAGGGGTTATTTCGTGCAAGACTCTCGTTTCCATGAAGGCAGGTTTTCGTTATTTATTTCTGCAAAGGTAATAAAAAATGATGTATTGCAAAAAAAATGCACGAGAAATGTGGCGCTTTCTGCTATTATATCGAAAAAAATGGCTACCTTTGCAAGCAAATTTAAAACATAACACTATTCATAGGAACGAGTATGATACTTTTTTTCCAAACTCCCCAAAAGTCCGTGATTGCCACGGCAATTAATCACACCCCCAGTCAGGAAGAAACCAGTGCTCTTTGTTGGCTTTATGGCGAAGCCTCGCTGCTCGATGCAAAGCAGCTGGAAGGATTCTTTGTAGGCCCACGTCGGGAAATGATTACGCCGTGGAGCACGAATGCCGTTGAGATTACACAGAACATGAGCCTCAGCGGCATTTCGCGTATTGAAGAGTTCTTCCCCGTGGCATCGGCCGATGCCGACCACGACCCGATGCTGCAGCGCATGTACGACGGGCTCAATCAGGATGTGTTCACGGTCGACATACAACCCGAACCCATCCGCTACATCGACGACTTGGAAGCCTACAACGAGCAGGAAGGACTGGCGCTCTCGGCCGAGGAAATCAGCTATCTGCACGACATCGAGAAGCAGAACGGGCGCCCGCTCACCGACTCTGAGATTTTCGGCTTTGCCCAGATCAACTCCGAGCACTGCCGCCACAAGATTTTCGGTGGCACCTTCATCATCGACGGTGAGGAAAAGGAGTCGTCGCTCTTCCAGATGATTAAGAAGACCACGAAGGAGAATCCTAATAAGATTCTCTCGGCCTACAAAGACAACGTGGCGTTTGCCCAGGGACCGATGGTGGAGCAGTTTGCACCGTCTGACCAGTCGACAGCCGACTGGTTCCAGGTGAATGAGATTGAGAGCGTCATCTCGCTGAAGGCGGAGACACACAACTTCCCGACGACGGTGGAACCCTTCAACGGTGCCGCTACGGGCACGGGTGGTGAGATTCGCGACCGCATGGGCGGTGGTACGGGCTCATGGCCCATCGCCGGCACGGCAGTCTATATGACGAGCTATCCGCGCCTCGATTCGGAAGACGGCGCTGAGCGCGACTGGGAAGACCTGTTGCCCGTTCGCCAGTGGCTCTATCAGACGCCCGAGCAGATTCTCATCAAGGCCTCGAACGGTGCCAGCGACTTCGGTAATAAGTTCGGTCAGCCGCTCATCACGGGCTCTGTGCTTACCTTCGAACACCAGGAGGGTGAGGAGAAGTATGCATACGACAAGGTGATTATGCTGGCAGGCGGCGTGGGCTATGGCAAGAAGCGCGACTGCCTGAAGAAAGAACCGCAGAAAGGAAATAAGGTGGTGGTTGTCGGTGGCGACAACTATCGCATCGGACTCGGTGGCGGATCGGTATCGTCGGTCGACACGGGTCGCTATAGCAATGGCATCGAGCTGAATGCTGTGCAGCGTGCCAATCCAGAGATGCAGAAGCGCGCCTACAACCTCGTGCGTGCACTGGTGGAAGAAGACCAGAATCCCGTTGTCTCCATTCACGACCATGGCTCGGCAGGCCATCTGAACTGCCTCTCGGAGCTGGTCGAGGAGTGCGGTGGTGAGATTGATATGGCAAAGCTGCCCATCGGCGACCAGACGCTATCAGCCAAGGAAATCATTGCCAACGAGAGTCAGGAACGCATGGGCCTGCTCATCGACGAGCAACACATCGACCACGTGCGGCAGATTGCCGAGCGCGAGCGTGCTCCGCTTTATGTAGTCGGTGAGACCACTGGCGATGCTCACTTCTCGTTCCGTCAGGCCGATGGCGTGAAGCCCTTCGACCTCGATGTGGCACAGATGTTCGGCCACTCGCCGAAGACCATCATGCGCGACACGACCGTGGAGCGACTCTACGAGCCTGTGGCTTACGATGCCGCTCGGTTCAATGAATATCTGGAGCGCGTGCTGCAGCTGGAGGCTGTGGCTTGTAAGGACTGGCTCACGAACAAGGTAGACCGTTCGGTGACAGGTAAGATTGCACGCCAGCAGTGCCAGGGTGAGATTCAGCTGCCGCTCTCCGACTGTGGAGTGGTAGCCCTCGACTATCGTGGTCGCAAGGGTATTGCAACGGCACTGGGACACGCCCCGCAGGCTGGACTGGCTTCGCCCGAGGCCGGCAGTGTGCTCTCTGTTGCTGAGTCGCTCACGAATATCGTATGGGCCCCGCTCGCAGAGGGCTTGGAGAGCGTGTCGCTCTCGGCCAACTGGATGTGGCCTTGCCGTTCGCAGGAAGGTGAGGATGCCCGCTTGTACAGTGCTGTGGAAGCCCTGAGCGACTTCTGCTGTGCACTCGGCGTGAATGTTCCCACGGGTAAGGACTCGCTGTCGATGTCGCAACAGTATCCGAACGGTGAGAAGATCATCGCTCCCGGAACGGTGATTGTGAGCAGTGGCGGCGAGGTCGACGACGTGCGCAAGGTGGTAAGCCCCGTGCTGGTGAACGACAAGCGCTCGAGTCTCTACCACATCGATTTCTCGTTCTGCGAGCAGCGTCTCGGCGGTTCTGCCTTTGCACAGAGTCTGGGCAAGGTGGGAAGCGATGTGCCGACAGTGACTAATCCCGAATATTTTGTCGACTGCTTCAACGCCGTGCAGGAGCTCATCCGCCGTGGATGGGTGATGGCAGGCCACGACATCTCAGCTGGTGGCTTGATAACCACACTCCTTGAGATGGCATTTGCCAACAAGCAGGGCGGCATACACGTTAATCTGCACGACATCTGTGCCGATGGCGACATCGTAAAAACACTCTTCGCTGAGAATCCCGGTGTGGTTATCCAGGTGAGCGATGAGCATAAGTTCGACCTCCGCGACTATCTGGAGGATGTGGGTGTGGGCTTCGCAAAGATTGGCTATCCCATTGAGACAGGTCGTGAGCTGATCATCAAGAATAACGATGACGAGATGACACTCGACATCGACCATCTGCGCGATGTGTGGTATCAGACCAGCTATCTGCTCGATCGTCGTCAGAGTCGCAATGGCATGGCTCGCGAACGCTTCGAGAACTACAAGCAGCAGCCGCTAGAGATGAAATTCCCGCGTGGCTTCACGGGCAGCCTGCGCCAGTATGGCCTGAGCTTCGACCGCAGTTGCAACGTCGCTGCCGACAACCGTCCGAAGGCAGCCATCATCCGCGAGAAGGGCACCAATGGCGAACGCGAAATGGCTTACTGCCTCTACTTGGCTGGCTTCGATGTAAAGGATGTCATGATGACCGATCTCATCACGGGTCGCGAGACGCTCGACGAAGTCAACATGATTGTGTTCTGCGGTGGATTCTCGAATAGCGACGTGCTCGGATCGGCAAAGGGTTGGGCTGGCGCCTTCCTTTACAACCCCAAGGCAAAAGAGGCCCTCGACCGCTTCTATGCACGCGAGGACACGCTGTCGCTCGGCATCTGCAATGGTTGCCAGCTGATGGTGGAACTGGGACTGGTCGACAAGTCGGCTCAGGCAAAGATGCTCCACAACGTGTCGCGTAAGTTCGAGAGCGGCTTCCTCACACTTGCTATTCCTGAGAACGAGAGTGTGATGTTCCGCACGCTCGGTGGAACGAAGCTGGGCATCTGGGTGGCTCACGGCGAAGGTCGTTTCTCGTTGCCCGAGGGCGAGCAGAAATATAATGTCATCGCGAAATACAACCACCATGGTTATCCCGCCAACCCCAACGGCTCCGACTTCGATGTTGCCGGCATCTGTTCGGCCGACGGCCGCCATTTGGCCATGATGCCGCACTTGGAGCGTGCCCTCTTCCCCTGGCAGAATGCATGGTATCCCATCAGCCGTCGCATGGATGAGGTGACCCCGTGGATTGAGGCCTTCGTCAATGCCCGCCGCTGGGTGGAAGAAAAGGTCGCAAAGTAACAAAGTACCAAAGTAACAAGGTAACAAAGTGACAAGGTGACAAAGTGACAAAGTGACAAGGTGACGAATATGCTGTTGCAATTGTTTAAGACATTTGGCAAGATTGGGGCTTTCACACTGGGTGGAGGCTATGCGATGATTCCAATCATAGAAGACGAGGTGGTCGACAAGCACCACTGGATCTCACGCGAGGAGTTCATCGACCTCATCGCTGTGGCACAGAGCTGTCCCGGCGTGTTTGCCATCAACATCTCGACATTCATCGGCTATAAGCTACGAAAGGAGAGCGGTGCCATCGTCTCGGCATTGGGCGCCGCCCTGCCTTCGTTCATCATCATCTTGCTCATCGCCATGTTCTTCCATCGCTTTATGGATGTTCCCTGGGTGGCAGCGATGTTCAGAGGCATTCGTCCGGCAGTGGTTGCTCTCATCGCAGTGCCGACGTTCAATCTGGCAAAGAGTGCGAATATCACCCTTTCGACGTGTTGGATTCCCATCGTCACGGCCTTGCTCATCTGGCTGCTGGGTGTTAACCCGGTGATCATCATCATCGCAGCTGCCATCATCGGCTACCTCTATGGGCAGTTCATTACTCCCACTGAATAGTTGAGAGTTTAGAGTTGAGAGTTTAGAGTTGAGAGTGCTTTCTCCGCTTCGCTTCGAAAGGTTGAGAAGGGTTGAGAAGGGTTAAGAAAGGTTGAGAAAGGCTTTTTCTCCCCTGCGCTACGATAGTTCGAGCGGAGATTTGCATAATCGATAATCGTCAATCTGTCAATCGTAAATAAAGATGATATATCTCTATCTGTTCATCACATTTTTCGAAATCGGACTCTTCGGGTTCGGTGGCGGTTATGGCATGCTCTCGCTCATACAGACGGAGACCGTCGTGCATCACCACTGGCTGACATCGGCAGAGTTTACGAACATCGTGGCTATTTCGCAGATGACACCCGGTCCTATTGGCATCAACTCGGCAACCTATTGCGGCTATGCAGCAGTACACAATGCCGGCTTCAATGGGGCAATGGCGGTGCTGGGCTCGGTCACGGCGACGTTTGCGCTGGTTCTGCCCTCGCTCATCTTGATGATTCTTATTAGTAAGTTGTTCATGAAATACATGGACACGCCAGTTGTGCAGAACATCTTCACGGCCTTGCGACCCGTGGTGGTGGGTCTGCTGGCAGCGGCAACGCTCTTGCTGGTGAACGACGAGAACTTCTCTACACCGAAGGTGAATCCGTGGCAGTTCTGGATCAGCGTCGGCTTGTTCGTAGCCACATTCGTCGGAACGAAGTGGGTGAAAATAAACCCCATCAAGATGATTTGCTTCGCTGCCTTCGCAGGACTCATCCTGCTCTACTGACAAATCGACTTATTGTATCACTACTATTTTCCTAACCAAAATGAAAACAACTAGACAACTCCTCTCATTTCTCTTGTGCACATTGGTGCTAAGTGCAATCTCGCAGACGGCCGACGCGCAGCAGCGTAGGCGAATGATGCGTTCGTTCAAGACCGATACCGCGATGGTTCACGATCCGGTGATGGCTTATGAAAACGGTACCTATTATCTCTTTAGCACGGGCCGTAAGTTGCAGCTCATGACATCGGAAGATCGGAAGACGTGGCGCTTCCTCCCCGATGGTGTGATGCCGGAGGTTCCCGAGTGGGCGCATGAGGCCGTTCCGGGATTCCAAGACCATGTGTGGGCTCCCGACATCATTCGCTGGCATGGCCGCTGGTGGCTGTCGTACAGCTGCTCTACCTTCGGCAAGAACACATCGGCAATAGGTCTGATGAATACACCGACGCTGGCACGCCCCGAATGGAAGGACCTCGGTTGCATCATCGCCAGCAACTCTCCTGAGCCTAATGCCGATAAGAGCTTGCGCGACGACTGGAATGCCATTGATCCCTGCTTTGTCATCGACGATAACGACAATCCGTGGCTGGTATATGGTTCATTCTGGGATGGCATACAGCTGGTGCGCCTGGATAGCACGATGCATGTGGCTGCAGGCGAGAAGCCGCAGACAATTGCCCGTCGCTACAAGACCGCGCCTCCGGGACTGGAGAATCCCACGTCGAAGTGGGCGGGTGTGAACGCCATCGAGGCTCCGTTCATCTACAAGCGCAACGGCTGGTACTATTTGTTTGCCAGCTGGGATTATTGTTGTCGCGGTGAGAAGAGTAGTTATAATGTAGTGGTGGGACGCAGTCGCAAAGTCGACGGACCCTACTGCGACCGCAAAGGAAAGAAGATGACCGAGGGTGGTGGCACACTCGTCATCGAGGGCGATAAGAAAGAATTTGAGGCTGCCGGTCATTGCGCCGTTTATGATTTGCCGACGACGCTCCTCGACATGCGTCCTCGCACACTTTTCATCTGTCACGGCTACTACCTGCCCATGCACGGCCAATCCATCCTCGTGCAGCGAGAGATTGAATGGACCAAGGACGGTTGGCCCGTGTTGAAATAGCACCTAAAGGCAACAAAATAGCATCTAACGTATAAACGGCCTGAAGGGCCAACAGCCATCAGCCCAGGGCAGCGCCCTGGGTGGTATGGTGCAAGAGAAACTTCGCCCTGAAAGGGCAAAAGCTTTTGCACTTACAGCGCGAAAACCCATGTGAAAACCCACAATTCCCAGGGCGTTGCCCTGGGCTGGTGGCTGTTGGCCCTTCAGGCCGTCCCTTTCTACGCTCGAGCTTGCTTGCTTTCGAAGCGCAGCGGAGAAAGAACTCTAAACTCTCAACTCTCAACTCTAAACTCTCAACTCTCAACTCTCAACTCTCAACTAAACCCTTACTCTTCCGACTCTTCAGTCGCAATAATCTTGGGACCTCTGATGAGGTCCTTTTTTGTGATGCCACTGAGGATCTCGATGCGGATGCCATCGCTCAAACCGGTCTTCACGCTGCGGCGTTCGTACTCCTTCTTATCGCCTTCGCCCTTGATGACATAGACGAATGTGTTGCCGTCGCTGAATTCAATAGCACTCTCGGGAATGGTAAGGGCCTGCTTCACCTCTGCCAGTACGATGTTTGCATTGGCAGAATAGCCACTGCGAATCTGTGCTGCGCTGATGCCTTTCTCGCCAACACGCTGCGGAGCCTTCGCCTGTTTGTTGATCTGTCGCTGCAGCACAGCCGCCTTCAGTTCGAACTGGTTGGCGCCGTTGCTTTCGACTGCCTTCGGAGAGATGTATTCCAGCGTAGCATCGAACGTCAGATCCTGCATGGCACCGATGGTGATCTGCATGGGCATGCCGGCTACGAGGCTTCCCACCTCCGTCTCATCGATGTTTCCACGGAAGATAAGGTCGCCCATATTGGCAACGGTGGCAATCGTGGTACCATCGTTGAAGGTGTTGCTGAGAATCACCGAATTACCTACTTTCACGGGGATGTCGAGGATGAGACCCGTGATGGTAGAGCGGATGAGGGTCGACGATGCCGATGCATTGCTTTTGGAGACACCGTCGCGCACCACTTGCAACTGGTCGGTGGCGGCTGTCACCTCCTCGCGAGCCTGGCGGTAGGCCTGCCGTATCTTGTCGTATTCGTCGGCCGACACCAGTCCTTTGTCGAAGAGCACCTGCTCGCGGTCGAGGTCGGTCTTTGCCTGCTGGGCGTTCACCGTGGCCAGTCGCACACGCGCTTGTGCCGACGAGAGCTGCTGCATATCGGGGATGACTTTTACGCGGGCGATGACTTCGCCTGCCTGCACATGGTCGCCTGCCTCCTTCATGATCTCGGCAATGATTCCACTGATCTGCGGTTTCACGTTCACCTCGTTGCGCGGCTCAATCTTTCCCGTCACAACAGTGGTCTTCTTCAGGTCCATCACCTCGGGTGTGAACTCTTCATAGACGTCGGGTTTCGGCTGCGACTTCATCCACAGGAACACAAACATGCCGATGAAGACCAGTGCCACCAGCAGTGCAATCACGATTTTTAAATACTTCTTCATAATGTGCTATTTTTTCTTCTTTTATTGTCGTTGTTTATTCGTCGCGCATGGCATCGACAGGCTTGATGCTCATGGCACGGGCGGCAGGGGCGAGGCCGGCCAGCACACCGAGCACGCTCAGCAGGACGGCGGCTCCAACGGCAGTCCAGAAGCCCACCTGATAGTGGGCTGTGACGATGCCATCGGTGGTGTTACCCATTTCCACCATTTGCAGGATGATGACTGCAAACAGGATGCCACTCATGCCGGCTACGGCGGTGAGCAGAATGCTCTCACTGATGATCTGACTCAGAATGTCGCGGGGCGTCGCTCCGATGGCACGACGAATGCCAATCTCGGTGGTTCGTTCGCGCACGGTCACCATCATGATGTTCGACACGCCGATGGCACCGGCCAACAGCGTGCCGATGCCCACGAGCCAGATGAGGAAGTTCACGCCATTGAACAGGTTGTCCATCATGCCGAACAGCACTTCCGTGTTGAACACCGTGACGGCCTTCTCGTCGGTCGGGTCGATATGGTGGGCGCGTGCCACCACCTCCCGAATGTGTTGTGAGATGTTGCTCATCGTCACGCCAGGCTTGGCTGTCAGACAAATCAAGTCGACATTGTCACCCAAGTTGTAAGCCTGCTGCATGAGCGACATCGGAATCGACACACTCTCCTCGGCCGAACCATTGATGTTTACATTGCCGGCGCTGTAGTCGACACCCACCACTTGATAATAGGTGGAGTCGATGCGCACCATCTCACCACATGGGTCGCCGCCTTTGGGAAAGAGCGTCTTGTAGACTTTCTTGCCGAGCACACACACCTTGCGTCCTTGTGCGATGTCCATATCGTTCAGGAAGCGGCCGTAGCGCATCTGCGGCTCTTCCACGCGTGCATAGTCGGCGAGGAGTCCTTTCACGTTGCTGCTATAGCGCTTATCGCCAGCCACCACCGTGCGACCCCATCTCGTTAGGGCAGGGGAGACAATGTCCAGCTCCGGCACCTGCTCCTTCAGTCGCTCCACATCCTTCATGTCGGCACTCCACTGCCGTCCCTTGCGGAAGCCATGGTAGGGCTTTGTGGTGTTCTGTGCAAAGACGAAGGCCGAGTTGGTGGCGAATCCCTCGAACTGTCGTTCCAACTTCTCCTTCAGCCCGTCGCCGCCTCCGATGAGGCCCACGAGCATGAACACACCCCAGAACACGCCGAAACCTGTGAGCAGCGAGCGGCTCTTGTTGCGTGTCAGCGTGTCGATGATTTCGCGATATGTGTCGAGGTCTATTCTCAATGTTTTATATTTTTTCTCCCTAGAAAAGGGATGTGTTCTGTTGAAATGTTATTCTGCTCGAAGTGCTTCGATGGGACGTATGTGGGCAGCCTTGCGGGCGGGCACCAGTCCTGCCAGCGTGCCGGCAATGATCATGACGAGTGTGGCTTCGATGCAGACGTCGAATCCCACCGTGGGGTCTACGAACATCGTTGCCTCGAACAAGCCCGTGCTCACCTTCTCATGACCGATGGTTGCATCCATATAGAGGTTTGCGCCGATGCCCAGGAGCATACCGATATAGCCAAAGAAGGTGGTGATGAGCACACTCTCGATGATAATCAGGCGCAGGATGGCATTGGGCGTGGCACCTATAGCCTTGCGGATACCAAACTCGCGGGTTCGTTCCTTCACGGTGATAAGCATGATGTTCGACACGCCCACAATGCCTGAGAGCAATGTGAAGATGCCGATGATCCATAGTGCCGTGCGGATGATGCCCATGCCGGTATTCATCTGCAGGTTTTGTGTAAAACGGTTCCATATCCACACCGACTCCTCGTCGTCGGGAGCGGCACGGTGGTTTTTGTTCAGGCGAGCACGATATTGCGCTTCGAATTCCTCGTTCTGCTTCATGGAGTTCAGTCCGTGGAACGAGAACTGCAGCGTGCCCACGCGGTCACCACGGTTATACATCGAACGCAGGGTGGTGAAAGCCGTGAACACCTCCGAGCTCATCCGACTCTGATCCGCTTTCAGGATGCCCACCACATTGAAGGCGATGCCGCTGACGTTCACATGTTGCCCGATGAGGTTCTGGGGCTGGTGCGGCAGTAGTTCCTTCGCCTGGTCTTCGCTGACCACCAGCACCTTTCGCATCTCGCGCATGTCGATATCGTTGATGAAGCGTCCGTAGCGCATCTCTCGCTTGCTGATGGCGGCATCGTTTGGATAAACACCCGATAGCTGTGCACTGATGTAGTTCTCGCCGAGGCTGATGGTGATTCCACCCTGCGACAACTGGGCGCCTACCTCATCGATGTGGCTGGTGAACTCACGGCCGGTAGCGTCGAGGTCGGCCTGCCGGAGTTCGATGGAACGACCTTCCTTCAGTCCGTCGTAGGCCTTCGAGGTCTGACCGCCGAAAATCTTCATGGAGTTGGAGAGGAAGCGTCCCGAGTTCTGTGTCAAGGCATTGATGAGTCCGTTGCCGGCGCCGAGCAAGAAGATAAGCATGAAGATTCCCCACGCCACAGCAAATCCTGTTAGCGTGGTGCGTAGCTTATTACGCTTCGCCGTCGACCATATTTCAGCTAGAATGTCATGCATAATTGTTTACAACCTTTCTGAACCTTTCTGAACCTTTCTTAACCCCTTCTTAACGTCTAAACGTCTCAACTTTTGGAGCAGCGAGAGCAGAGTGATGCTTGCATCAACTCTGCCGAGTCGTGACAAAAGTCATGGAACGAAGTTACATAACTTCTCAACTTCTCAACGTCTCAACCTCTCAACTACTTCATCACTCCTCCTGTTCCGAAGGGGCTGGCGTTGTGGTCGAGGTTTTCCTCGATGTTTCCGATATTACCGTCTTTGATATGTATGATTTTATTTGTTTCGTTTGCCACACCGCTCTCGTGGGTCACCACGACGATGGTCTTGCGCTCCTCAATGTTGAGTTGCTTCAGCAGTTGCATCACTTCCACCGATGTGTGTGAGTCGAGAGCACCTGTGGGCTCGTCGGCCAGGATGATTTTCGGCTGAGTGATGAGGGCACGAGCGATAGCCACACGCTGCTTCTGTCCACCGGAGAGCTCGTTGGGGTAGTGTTCTGCCCAGTCCAGCAGTCCCAATCGGTCCAGATAGTCGAGTGCCATCTGGTGACGTTTGCGTCGTGACACACCCTGATAGAACAACGGCAACTCCACGTTCTCCACCGCCGTCTTGAAGCCGATGAGGTTGAACGACTGGAAGATGAAACCGATCATGCGATTGCGATATTCGGCGGCTCGCTTCTCCGATAGGTCTTTGATGAGCGTGCCTGCCAAGTGGTACTCCCCCTCGTCGTAGTTGTCGAGGATTCCCAGAATATTCAACAAGGTGGATTTTCCGGAGCCCGATGCACCCATGATGCTGACGAACTCGCCTTCACCAATGTGCAAGTCGATGCCCTTCAGCACATGCAGGGGCTGAGCACCGAAGTAAGTCTTATGTATGTTTTTGAGTTGTATCACCTTTGAACTTTAAACTTTGAACAGCCCGAAGGGCCTTGAACCTTTACACGCGCCGCAGGCGCTTTACACGTCGCGTAGCGACTTTACACTTTGAACGCCCGAAGGGCTTTTGAACCGAAGGTCATCGACCGAAGCAGTGCTGTCACGCGAAGCGTGGTGCACGAAAAGCGAGGGAGGTAACCGCAGCGCCGCAGGCGCCTTGCACCGCGCGCTTAGCGCGCTTACCCTGCCACGTTTCCGTGATAGTCAATCTTGAAGTTGATGGGCAGTTCGTATTCCACCTTCATCGGTATGCCATTACGCACACCCGGCTTCCATTTCGGCATGCCCGACACCACGCGAATGGCCTCCTCGGCAAACAGCTCGAGCACTTTCTCGCGGGTGCGACGCTTCTCATCGCCTGCCAATCGCTGGAATGGCTTGCGGTCTTCCACTGTGATGCGGTTCTCCGTTACGCGTACATCGCTGATCGACCCATCCGTGTTCACCACGAACTTCACAATGGTCTGTCCTTCCAGTCCGTAGTTGCTAGCAGTACGTGGATAGTTGATGTGGCGGCCTAGATATACCATCATCGCATTGTCGCCGCCGGGGAACGTCGGCTCGCAGGCACGACGCGAACGTGGAATCTTCACTCGCGAGTAGTCGAGGTGTTTCAACCGTTTGGCCAGCTTTTCTATCTGTACGGTGGCTAATAGAACCTTTCCTTCGGTGTTCAGCACATACATCGATGGTATCCACTTGATGCCGAAGGCCTGAGCCGTGAGCGACTCCTTCATCTTCTTCATCTCACAGAACTGCAGACCCTGCATGCCACTCTCGGTGACGTAGTTCCACCACTTCTCACGATCGGTGTCGTAAGAGATGTGGATGAACACCAGGCTGTCGTTGGCATTCTCTTCCTCCAGCTTCACCATCTCGGGCATATCCTTTCGGCAGTCGGGACACCACGAAGCCCAGAAGTGCAGTACGACATATCGGCCGCGCAGGTCGTTCAGGCGGGTGTTCGAGGTGCTGTCGACCATGAAATCGGGAGCCTCCATGCCACCTTTCAGCATCTCCTGCGCATAGAGCGAGTCGAGGTCCTGTGCCATTGTCGGCATCGCAGCCCAGCAACCCAGCAGGATGCCAACCATCTTAAGAATCGTAAGTCTTTTCATATCTTATCTTATTTCTCTACTATTATTATTTATGACCCTCTCATGTAGGGACGCCGCGTCCCTACATTTCCTTTCCCCCCCTTCCCTTTAGGGAGGGGTAGGGGGTGGGCTCTTAGGGCGTTGCCCTTCCTACCTCCAACACTTGGTCGCAATAGTCTACGACGGCGGGACGGTGGGTGATGAAGATTACCGTCTTGTCCTTCCGGCCGAGCACGTTCTGCAGCAGCTGTCGCTCGGTTTCGGGGTCGAGGGCGCTGGTGGCCTCGTCGAAGAGCATTACCGGACGGTTGCGAAGCAGGGCACGGGCGATGGCGATGCGTTGTGCCTGACCCTCGCTGAGTCCACCGCCTTTCTCCGAGCATGCTGTGTCGAGACCCTTCGGCAGTTCGTCGACGAAGTCGGCGCAGGCGTCGTGCATGGCTTCCATCATTTCTTCATCGGTGGCATCGAGGCGTCCCAGTCGCAGGTTGTCGCGAATGGTACCACTGAGCAGCGTGTTGCCTTGTGGCACATACACCAGGTTGCAACGCAGCAGGGGCGACACGGGGTGAGCGTGGCGCTCATCATAGATTTCGATGCTTCCCTCTTGTGCATGCAGCAATGCCAGGATGAGTCGCACCAGCGTGGTCTTGCCAGCGCCGGTCTCGCCCAACACAGCCGTGCAGCTACCCGGACGGAAGTCGAACGACAGGTGGTTGATAACAGGAACGATGCCTGCCCGACGTGCCGATGGGTGTTGCTGCTCTTCGTTATTCGAGGGTGCGCCTTCCGTTTCGTTAACGGTATGGCTCTCCTCGTAGGTGAAGCTGACGTCGCTCAGGCGTATGCCGCACGGCGATTTCATATAGATGGGGTCGCCCTGTTCCTCCAGCGGGTTCTCCTCGAGTTCCATCAGTCGCTCGGCAGCGGTGAACACCGAGACGAACTGCGGCACGAGCTTCGTCAGCGAGCGTGCCGGACTCTGTATCTTGTTCACCAGTTGCAGGAAGGCCGTCATGCCACCAAACGACAGTGTGCCACCTGACATGCGGAGGGCTGCCCAGAGGAAGGCAACGAGATAGCCCAAGGCGAAGCCGAAGTTCACAATGAGGTTCGACACCACGCTAAATGCCGTGCGTTTCACCACATTGTGTCGCAGCTCGCTCTGCGTAGCCTCCAGCCGGTCTACCATGTGGTCGTCGCTCTCCAGTGTCTTGATGAGCATCCGGTTCTGGATGGTCTCCTGCAACACGCTTTGCACCTTTGAGTCGCTCGTTCGCACCTCACGGGTGAGCTTTCGCATGCGTCCCACATAGATTTTGCTCAGACCGATGAACACAGGGATGATAGCCACGGTGATGAGTGCCAGCATGCGGTCCATCGTGAACAGATAGCAGAAGGCACCGATGAACAGCGCAGCTACGGAGAGCGTGCTCGGAATCACCTCGGTGAGGAAGTTCACGACGTTTGTCACGTCGAACTCCAAGCGGTTCAGCACATCACCCGAGTGGCGGCTCTCCTTGCCCTGCCATTGTGAACGCAAGATGCGGTCGAGCATGTGCTGCTGCATGCGGTTCTGCGCCCTGATGCCCAGGATGTTCTTAATCCAGATGCTCGAGATGTGCAAGGCAAAGTCGGCCAAGATGAGTGCTGCCATAATGCCCACGGCAACATAGAGCGACCCTTCATCCACGCCCTCAGCAACCTCGATGGCATGCTGCACCGCCCACACCTGAGCCAGCGACACCCCCACCGACAACAGGCCGATGCTAGCGTTCAGTCCGGCTTGCAGGCGGTTGCCCCTCCACGCACGCCACAGCCACTTCAGGATGTTGCGCACCGAGTATTTGTTTTGCCCTTTCAACTTTTATCTCTAAACTCTAAACATTAAACTCTCAACTCTCCGCTCTCCGCTCGACGCGAAGCGGCGCTCATTCCCGAGCAAGCTCGCCTACCCGTAGCCTTTCGTAGCGAAGCGGAGAAAGAACTCTAAACTCTAAACTCTCAACTCTCAACTATCTTGCATCCATCCCCCACATCATCTTCTCGCGCAGCGTGGCGAAATAGTGTTGTGAGGCTCGCTTCACGATGCGCACCGTGTAGGGCGCTTTGCTGATGACGAGTGGGATGCTTTCGTCGAGTGTGGCCGAACGGCCGTCGACGGCTACGAGGTAGTTATGTGTACGACTCTCCACAGTGAGCTCTATCACGCTGTCGTCGTTGATGACGATGGGACGTATGTTGAGCGAGTGGGGGGCCACAGGGGTCAGACAGAGGATGCCCGTCAGTGGTGCCATGATGGGTCCGCCGTTCGAGAGGTTATAGGCTGTCGAGCCGGTGGGTGTCGACACAACGAGTCCGTCAGCCTGATAGGTTACCAGCTCATCGCCATTGATGCGGGCGTGGATGGTAATCATCGAGGCGTTGTCGCGCTTCAGCACGGCGATATCGTTCAGCGCATAAGGGTAGCCAATCGAACCATTCGAACCACTCAAACCCTTTGAACCGTCGCGCAGCGACATTGCGCTCGGCCCGCAGGGACGCTTTCGTAACATAGCGGAGAAAGAACCATTTGAACCCTTTGAACCGTCGCGCAGCGACATTGAACCATTTGAACCACTTGAACCGTCGCGCAGCGACATTGAACCACTCAAACCCTTTGAACCGTCGCGCAGCGACAACTTAATCGCGGCATGTTCCTCCACGCGACAATTGCCGGCATAGAGCTCGTCGAGTGCCTGTTCAATCTCGTTGGGCAGAAAGTCGGCGAGGAAACCCAGTCTACCAGTGTTCACGCCGATGATAGGAACGCCCGTCGCCCCAACGTGGCTGGCGGTCTTCAGCAACGTGCCGTCGCCACCCATCGAGATGGCGTAGTCGACGGGGAAGTCCAACACGTCGAACACATGCATGCTGTCGCAAAGCGCAGCCACAACGGGCTCGCCGCCGTGCATCTGCCGCAGGAAGTCGTAGAACGTGCGCTCTACGAACACCTCGGCCTCGTGTTGTTGCAGACAGCCCAGCAGCAGTGCTGCCGAGGCCGACTTCTTCGTCTGGTATTCGTTGCCGAAAAGGGCAAATCTGAGTTTCTGTTCCATCTTATAGCCATACGTTTTCTGGTGATTCCATTGGCATCACCTCCGTACGTAGGTGCAAAGATAGTGAAAATCGAGCGCAATACAAAGAAAAAATCACTTTTTTTCTTTTATTGCCGAGATGCATCCTATCTTCGACAAAGTCAGAGATAGTGCAAATCGAGCGAAATGCAAAATAAATTTCGGTTTATTTTCATTTCCGAGATGCTGCCTATCTTAGACCAAAGGTCAAAGATAAGAAAATGTTAGCGACTGAAGCAAGGAGTCAATTTGTAGTCCCCTCCTTCGGGAAGGAGGGGGCAGGGGTGGCGAAGCGCGAGGAGGGAGCGATGAGGGGAGCGCAGTGACGGGGGAAGCGATAAATAAGGTTCGACCTTTTTAAATGATTAATTAATAATAGGTTAAATCATTATTATTCTCTACCACCCCCAACCCCTCCTCCCAAGAGGAGGGGACTACTGGCAGCGTTTTTTCATCCATTTTTCTATTTTGGACAGTCTCTGAATCAGTGAACGACTGAAAAGCATTGTTTCCAGTGTTGAAAAGCATTGCTTTCAGCCTCGTAAAGCATTGCCTTGAGACGCTCAAAGCATTGCTTTCGGAGTCCCAAAGCATTGACTTTGGAGTCCAAAAGCATTGACTTTAGAGCCCCAAAGCATTGCTTTTAGAACCCCAGAGCATTGCTCCAGAGGTTACAGAGCATAACTCCTGAAGTTTTAGAGTATAGCTCCTGAGGTTACGGAGCATAGCTCTTTATGTTACGGAGCATAGCGAATGATTTTTCACCCCAATTCGGTCATAACGATTGAAATGTAGGGATGCGGCGGCCGCGTTTTGATGTTTGCTTTTCCACTCCAATAACGCGGCCGCCGCGTCCCTACATCAAAACAATTCTCTAATAACCAAAGCGGCATCATGCTGACGTTTTTCTGATTTGGGTTGACTACCTGTTTGTCTAAACCCTAAGATTTGTTGACTCGGTTAAGCGTTAAAACTTTTTTGGTTGACTGCAAATCTAACCTCCCAACCTCCCGTCTTGCCCGCAAACGCCTTGCTGCAAAGGGTTTCGGGGCGGGAGGTGTTTCGCTGACACCTCCCGTCAACCTCCCGTGCTGCCCCAGCTCTGGTCATCCTAAATCGGTCATTAGGAACAGGATTACACATAGTAGGGACGGGCTTCATTGCCCGTCAGCAAGCAGAAAACTACCATTGGAAACAACTCATAGCTGATCCGAGTTCGTTTCGCCTGAACACGAAAAGAGACGGGAGGTTCCACGGGAGGTCACGCGGGAGGTCACACGTGAGGTCTGACGGGAGGTTAACATTCGTCTAAGCCTCTGACATACAACATTTTACGAAGTATTACGGGAGGTGTTTTGCAAAAATAATCTGTCAACCCATAGCAGGGATAAGAGGAACAGACGGGACAGACGAACTTTTTTGAAGACAGACGGGACAGACGAACTTTTGTTTGAAGACAGACGCGACAGACGGACAGAAGGAAAAAGGAATCAAGGAAGGACGCAGGCGCGCCTGCGCCCCTCCCGTCATCATATCATTGTTTGAGAGTTAAATGATATCGTTGTTTTGTTATCCATCATCCAAAACTGATTACCTTACCAACGTTCTTTCTCGTATTTCAATCTTTTTCTTTTGACAAATTTAAAAGAAAAGGTCTTGTCGATCTCTTTTCTTGAACTACTGTCAAATCTAAGATGCAATTTTAAGAAATGACCTTTATTCTTATCGTAGGTAGATTTAAATAGATTATAATTGGGATCTTCTACTTTAAATACTAAGAAAACGTTTTTCTTTGATTTTGGCTCTAATTTGCAAGGCAGTTTGTCTGTGTCACTTTCAAATAATTCATAATACAACGTGACAGAATCCACTAATGCTTCTAATTGGGGATTGTCATTAAGCGTAAGAATAGAATTACTCTTGTTGCAAACTTCTATGAATAACTTTGAAGTAATAGTATGAGCATCGAAGGAAGTTGTACTGCCTTTTAGCAATTGTATATCAATCAAATCATTTTCTATAGAACATGTATCATCTAAGGCGTAAATGAGGCGTGGGGGGTAACAAGATGTTACTCCACATAACAATAGAATAAAACAAAACACTTTTTTCATATTCAATTATGGTGTTAATATCTTATATTGATCCGCCCAATAATCCAAAAAAATTTTTATGCAAGTTGCGGAACTTTAATAGGGTGGGCCTTATCTACTATATCAATCTGAACGAGAATTAATCATGTCTATAAGTCTGTCGTAATAATTGTCCATCCAAAACCTTTTATCAGATTCTTCAACAAAATAATAGAGTTTATGCCCAACAAAATAATCTGCTACTCCAACAGAATTGAGAACAATATTTCTAATATGGCCATCGTTCATCACAAACTGTGCAAACAAAAGTTTTTGTCCGGTTTTTCCCTGAAGAGTATTTCTTGTCTTAGCAGAACTAAGTAGTTTGTTTTTCATGGATTCTACAAATATAGTATCTAATTTGAATTTGTGTGTACTATAATCGTTTTCCATTTTTTGAAATTCAGTAGCAGCCCCAGCGGTGGTATAACCTCTGGAGATAAAGCTATCATATACCCAAATTTCCTTAATGTTTTCTATGTCCATTACATTCTTCGGTGAACATCCTGTAAATGAAATAAGCAAGATAGAAATGAATAAACCCAATAATCTTTCCATATCCTTTAATTATTTTTTTTTGCTAAAAAAATGAGAAAATATCATAGGCAAACGACCGAGGTACGGGTCGTACATACGCCCGTTCATGTTGATGAGTTGCAGGTCGTTCAGCATCTCGTGACCACAATAGCCGCGGTTGTAGCGAATGGTGTTAGAGAGTTGCCGCTGCACACCCCACGGGTCATATTCAGCAGAGAAAACCGCCGTTCCGCTGGTATCGTAAATGCGTGTCACACTGCCGAGGTGGTTTCTCCGTTCAACTGCGAAAGCGTCACAATGTGCCGAGCGGTCCTTCTCGCAGTATTCCACTACGGCGAGGTACAGCTCCATCCAGACCATCTGTTTTTGCTCGGCTTTCATCATGAATCACTCTCTTTTTATTAACTATGGCGGATACAAATTTTAGTGAAATCTATGCGATAGGTGTATTCCACAGAAGAATGAAATCATTCTTTGTGATAGTGCATATTTCATATGAAAGATAATCTTCATACTTCATATCACTATCTACCCACAATCCCAAATTCTTATTTAAAGGAGCTTTTACTATAACATTTCCATCTTTATCTATACCTATCTCTCTGGTCGTGAAATGCTTCTCACCATCATATTCGATATACCACGTATGTACGCTTTTATATTTCTTCTCAAAGTCGGGATTCGCTTTGGGAATCAACTTATTGAGAATCCAATTTATACAATTCCAGATAGGACTCTCATGAATTGAGCTCCCTTGCCCTCTGTTGTTCTTAAACTTAAAATACTTCATCATCTTACTTTTTTATATGAAAATGCCCAGGGTCATTTACTCTCCATGAATCTCCTGGTAGTTTTGTTTTACGTAAACTTTGGTTTGTTATTCTTAAATAACGATTTCCTATTGTTTGTTTATAATATGGTGACGATCCCCATCTTAAAGATAATTCTGTATCAAACCCGCCAGATATCGAATGAGAAGGCCCTATCCTTATCCATTGTTTTATCCCTCCCGTCATTTCATGAGTGCCTTTTTCCTTCATTCCGTTTTTCATCTTTTATCTCTCTAGGGAAGAGAGGAATCAAGGAAGGACGCAGGCGCGCCTGCGCCCCTCCAGCATCATATCATTGTTTTGAGAGTTAAATGATATCGTTGTTTCACCACGAACTTGGCTTCGCCGAGTTTGTGTACGTTCGGCATAGCTAAAGCGATTTGAGTTCCTCGAACTCTGTCGCGACTCGGCATAGCTCAAACAATTTGAGTTCCTCGAACTCTGTCGCGACTCGGCAAAGCTCAAGCGAGCTTGGCTCTGCTCTCGCTGCTTCATCGCTTGGCTCTGCCCTCGCTGCTCCATCGCTTTGCTCTGCGCTCACTTAATCACAAACTTGTAGCCCAGTGTCAAAGAAAACACGCTATTGCGCACGTGTCCGTCATACTCATTTTTGCTCAGATTGAGCAGACCAAACACATAACGGGCATCCAGCACAATGTTCCTGTACTCATAGGCAATGCCAACGGGAATGCCCAGGTCTATCTTGTGCATGGAGGAGCCAAAGTCGCCATCTATAGCAAGGGAGATAAGTCCTGGCATCAGATTTGTAGAAAAAGAGCTGCCTGGCTGAACGACGTGCATAGTAGCCACATTATAATAGCCTTTAGCGTGACTGCGCACACAGACACCCAACTGCACGCCCGACCGTAGCGACAAACCTTTGCATGGATAAAAGGCCGCTGTTACAGGCACGGTGACATAGTCAAAACTATACCGAAGGCCGTTCTTCTCTTCCATCAATAGTTGTATATTTTGATTTCCTGAGGAGAGAACACTCGTCACAGGATGCGCACTGTAGTCGCTGGCACCCATCTGTGTGTATCCCACACCGGCTGACAGCGACCACAGGTCACTCAACCCGTATTCCATATCGAAGCCTCCCGTTAAGCCGAACTTACCCGTGGCGCCCCCACTGCCGCCGCCCGTAAAGCTGGCAAGTGTCATTCCTACTCTCGGCTGTATAGTCAGCCGTCCTTTCTCTGTTTGTGCGTTGCTGCCCAATGCCACCAGCATCAGCGCAGCGAGAAGCAATTGTTTTTTCATATTTGCCCTACTCATACTTAGATCTTCCCCCATAGAACTTACCCGTCTTTATTTTTTCTATTATTCGTTCATAATGAAATACACTGCCCAATGACAATTCTCTGTATTCTTCTGGAAGACATTCTCCTACTCGTATATCCTCCTGATTTATCTTCCAAACATACCAAATGTCTTTCCTCTCCCATGTCTTAATGTCGATGTCTTGATGTTGCCGGAACATGATATTGTCTGTGTCACCAACATCTTTGTGTTTTCCAACTTTATACCAGACACCATCGCGAATGCCATTATTCAGCATTACGTGTGCAAAAAAACTTACTTCCCCCTTAACGACCTCATCCATCGTAGGAGTACTGTCGAGCGGATAATGATTCTTAAACACTCTTATGACGGTACTATTCAGCTGAGTAAAATCAACAGCAATAAACTGGAGATAGCATTTGTAATCTCCATCTATATCCACACATAGGATATCTCCAATTTTTGTAATGATCCTTTTCATACTTATTTTATGCCATAAATGCCCCAATATTTGGGACTAATAGAATTAATTTTATTATATAGGTTATCCAACCCATTTTCATTGATAAGGTTTTGTTCCATAGCTCTTGCCTGATTGAGAGTCAGATTTCCTGTTTCTTTTACCACTTTATAGTCCAATTGTGACTTTTGAGTTTTAGAACGCAAATGTTCTCCAAACCTTTCTTTTGTTTTAACATTCTTGTTCTTCATGACAGTCCCTTTTCATCAATTGTTTTGAGGTATATGAAAATAATCTATCAGTTCCTTCGTTAAAGGTTGTTTTGTTAATATAAGATGGTCTCGAGCTTTTGCTTCTGTGTCTATTATCCCGTGAATATCCTTCAACAATTTTTCAAGTAATTCTTTTATTCTATATATTCTAAGCGAATCATCAATTACCGTTTCCAAATCACACATCCTCTGTAAATCTTTCCATTCGTCGATAGAAATATCAGATAGACAAATAACATCAAAAACCCCATTCATTTTAGGAGGTTTGTTACCCAAGTTTTTAATATTAAAACCATAGATAAAATAGTACAAATTGGAATATAGGGATTTTTGGAGGTAAATAACCTCCTGAATTTGCTCTCCTCCAGAAATCCACCAATTTCCTCGTTGTTTTTTAAAACCATACGATAATAGAATCGCATTTATTGATTCAATAAAATACCTGTTCTCCATATCAATAAAGATCTAATTTTACATTCCAAGAAGACCGCCGTGCCGCTGGTGTTATAAATGCGTGTCACGCTGCCGAGGTGGTTTCTCCGTTCAACTGCGAAAGCGTCACAATGTGCCGAGCGGTCTTCCTCGCAGCATTTCACTACGGCGAGGTACAGCTCCATCCAGACTATCTGTCTTTGCTCGGCTTTCATCATGAATCACTCTCTTTTGTTATATATGACGGCCACTAACCGCTTTTATTACCTATTAAACTGCATAAAGTTGAAATACTTGCTTGTCTGCGATGGCAAAGATAGCTCTTTTCAGCCTCTCCTACAAGCCTTTTCACGTTTTTAACATGTTCTTCCCTTTTTCCTTCATTCCGTTTTTCATCTTTTATATCGCTAGGGAATAGGGGAATCAAGGAAGGACGCAGGCGCGCCCTGCTATTCATCTGATGATTTCATCAGAATCGTAACGGGAGTATCTTTCCATCCCCGATAACTCTTCTTTGTTGTTTTGTAACCAGATTTCTTAATTGTCAGATGTATTTTAGAGTTAAAAATGAGAGTTCTCTGATAAACTTCAAATCTTCCAAGGCTATCCGTAAGAAGTGTATCATTCTTGAATAATAATATAGCACCAATAATCGGCTGCTGTGTTTTTGAATCAGCAACTATTCCTTCTACATGATTAAAGCCTTCACATGAAGAAATGAGTAAAGGAAACGCTAATAGAAAAAGATATTTTTTCATATTCATTTATGGTGCTAGTTTCATATTTAATCTTATATTTCCATTCTCGTTAGTTATACTGTAATCCGTATTATTCTGCCAATGTAATTATAGGAATACGATAATGGCAAGAAATAGCGTTATTGAAATCAGATGCAAGCCATGTGCTATGAAATGCCACTTGACAGGTGGATTGGCATAATCATGATAATTCTCCTCAACAAATTTGGTGTATGCTTTAGAAAAAAACATATTTGTATAAGGTATGACTAAAATAGATGCCAATATTGCAACACCTATCTTGATATAAGTCCAAGATATGTGGAACCATAAAACATTGGGCATCCATAAGAGCAAAATGATAAAAGAGAATGCAAATTCCCAAATCATAAAGCCAAATTTAGTCAAGCCAATTTCGTGCGCTGATTCATACCGTTTCGCATCAAAAGGATGGAATGCCAAATACCTATCTATACTTGTGAATGTATATAATAGATTGTAGAGGAAAGTTTTTATTACCATTGGCTAAATGTCTATTTCTTATTAACTATGACGGACACAAATCATTTTTATCCTGCATGTTTCATACCCTCGGCAAAAAGCCTCTAATAGATGAGTGGCATACTCCCGCTAAGGCAGTTTTCTCATTTTATGACAAATCATTGCAGCCGTAGGGGGTCATTTTTAAATTAGCGCAAAG